>Ga0247810_10000130_pt1 | contig 122270 bp, 108 predicted proteins | sample UWRJL119311C1_FD_179918 | JGI IMG/M metagenome (GOLD analysis project Ga0247810, IMG submission 179918) | Plant litter microbial communities from Arlington Agricultural Research Station in Wisconsin, United States - UWRJ-L119-311C-1 | ecosystem: Environmental > Terrestrial > Plant litter >... | reverse complement strand
CCTTATTTCTTCGCGTGTAGTAATTAATGGTGGTAATGGTTGTGGTGGCAGTGGTGGCAGTGGTGGCAGTGGTGATAGTAGTGGTTGTAGTAGTATCGTCTTGGTGGTTGTTTTGGTGGAGAGACTTGACCATGATTATTTGATTAGTGTTTGTTGGTGTGCTTTGGTCTTGTCCGCGCAGCTCCAGCTTCTGACATGTGCTTGTGAAGAGGCACGCTAGCCCGATCAGGCCCTGGTTAAGCTCGAGATAAGGAGAGCGGTGAGCGATTAGCTTTTGCACAGCAAAACAAAACAATTGCTGACCTTTGGTGGAGCGTGGTGGAGGATTGATGGTACGCAGAGTAATAGCAGCAGCAGCAGTAAGTAGCACCTTGCAATGCCCAGTGAGCACTGCTCCAGGAGGGAGATATTCCTGAATGTCAGTCGGATATCGTGCAGATCTGGCATCCACCCATCCATCCACCCACGGTGAGTGAGTTGAGTGAGTTGAGGACCATCTTCTTCAGAAACCCCGTCGTCGTGTCGTGACTTCGGGGCAGAAAACTAAAGAGAAGCCCTCCCCGCCGCCGCGAAGTTAAAGGGCTCCAGCTGGCCCGTGTGTGCCCAGATGCACTCGTGGGCCTTGGCATCAAAATGCGTTGGGATTTCCATTAAAAGTCTGTCTCCGTCTCACCTTTGCATTTCACTTCTTCCACTCTTTCTACGCTCTTTCTTCACCTTCTCCCTGCCTGTTTATCCCTTCTGAGAACTGTTTTCCAAGCAGTCCTGCTCAATTCCCTCATCAATCATCTCTGCTACTTGCTCTCGCCCGGCCTTCGCAATGGCAGTCCACGCCCCGGTTCAGGGGAAGGAGGGTGAACATCTCGACCTCAATGGCAATGTCTTCGAACTGCCGCATTTCACCATGAAGGAGATCCACGATGCCATTCCCGCACACTGCTTCAAGCCCTCGATCGTTCGTTCCATGGCATATGTCGTGCGTGACTTCTTCTACTACTCGGTACTCATCTATGTGGCCACAACCTACATCCCACTGATCCCATCTGCCCCTCTACGTGCTCTGGCCTGGGCAGCATACACCACCGTCGCCGGGTTCGTCTTCACCGGTATCTGGATTCTGGCTCACGAGTGCGGCCACGGTGCCTTCTCCAAGAACAAGAAGCTCAACTGGACCATGGGTTTGATCATGCACTCATTCCTCCTTGTTCCCTTCCACTCCTGGAGACTTAGCCACAGCCAACATCACAAGGCCACCGGAAACATGGACAAGGACACTGCTTTCGTTCCTCACAGCCGCCAATCATGGCTCGAGACCAACTTTGGTTCCAAGGCCAAGGAGAACATGGTTGAGTTTGCTGAGCTAGCCGAGGACTCTCCAATTGCTGTTCTGATTCACTGCATCATCCATCAACTTTTCGGCTGGCCTGGATACCTCCTTTTCAACTTGACCGGACAAAAGTACGATGGTGCGAAGGGAGCTAAGATCAGTCATTTCTACTTTGGCGAGGATAGCGTTTTCTTCAAGCAAGGCGAGCTTTCCCTCATCATCTTGAGCGATATCGCCGTTGCTGTCATGATTGCCGGTTTGGTCTGGGCTGGACAAGTATTTGGAAGCTGGAACGTTATCGTTCTTTGGGGTATCCCATGGTTATGGGTCAACAACTGGATTGGTAAGTTTAACCTTCATATAGCTCAGTTCAGAGTACTAACAATTTCCCAGTTGCCATCACCTTCCTCCAACACACTGATGCCTCCATGCCTCACTACGACAACAAGACCTGGACTTTCGCCCGCGGAGCTACTGCCACAATTGATCGTGATCTTGGGTTCATTGACACTCATCTCTTCCACGACATCATCGGCACACACGTCTGCCACCACCTCGTCTCCACAATCCCCTTCTACCATGCCGGAGAAGCTTCAGAGCACATCCGCCGCGTCATGGGCCAACACTACCGCGCCGATGTCAAAACCCCCTTCTGGACCGCTTTCTGGCGTAACCAGCGCTCCTGCAAGTTTGTTGAGGAGACCGAAGGACAGGAAGGCAGCGGTGTGTTCATGTTCCGCAACCCATACAACAGAGTTGGGGAGACCAAGGCAAAGGATTTGACAGAGGGTGCTAAAGATAAGGTGGCCAAGGAGGATAAGGTTACTTCCATGCAGACGGCCATGTCTACCGGTCGCAACCTAGATGCCCGAAGACGTCTTTCGCAATCTGCTCAACTCACCCTACCCTTACTAGCCGAAGGGTAGAGTGGCAGCTTTGCCGACTCACATATTTTGCGAGAGATAGATATTTGAGATCGCTCTAGTTCCGCTTGCTCGGACCAAAAATACTGCATTTGACGAGGCGTTGGGATTTGATTTTGCGTTCGAGTAGACAAAGAAGAAGCCGGTTTTCATGTTTATCAACTGTTAACAGGTTGGATGTGCATATTTCTGCTTTCTTCAGATTTTTAGAGCGGAGCACGGCAAAGCCTACATGTGCAGCTTTTTAGAAGGACGGAGCATTGGACTTTTATTAGAACCAGATACCATTGCAGTAAATAGAATACTTTCTAAATTTGCCATGATGCTCAAATCGAGTCCTGAAACTTGTCAAATGTGATGATCGATCAGTAGTAGACTTCCAACAAGGGAGAACTTCGGTGTTCTTATGTATTTCGTGAATGTCTCACATGGCGAAAGTGAGAGGGGGGGCCGCACAACCGCCACCCTGCATGCAACCAAGTGAATCGGGAAGACCGGAGGTACGTCCTTGCAAATGGGAAATGCGCACCATGGACCACCTATCACAGACTTTTTTTTTCCCCCAGCCAAGTTGGCTCTGTTGCAGAGCTGCACTATACAGGAAGGGGAATGAAGGTTCTTTGTTTATGCATGACATATTTTAGGCAAACGTGCCAAAACAAGTCCACGGCACAGCCTTTCCGGGTGGCCGATTGCATGGTTGTGTTGCCGTGTGTAACACCACTTTTCTTTTGAGGGGGAGGGGGAGGATTTATGTTGGACGTTGTTGAATGACTAGAATATATCTTACTTGAGTACTTAAGAGTATTAGGAGTATCTAGGATTGATTTTTATGTGTGATGAGGTTGGATTGGGCTTCGACTATGCTGTGGTATTGTCTAGATGAGCGTGGGAAGCTCACGTTTCTTTCGCTCTCTGATATGAGGGTTGCAGACTGCGTCGTGTCGATGTGGACGATTTGATGATCTACCTACCATATGGCTTGGAGGCACGGGAGTGTGCATATCTAATAAGCAACATTTTGTACTATACTCATGTACACCCCAATTCACACAAAGCGAGTAACTTCATCACGTTTCCCAACCATCTGCGCTGTATCAAAGCCTTGCGCTCGTATTGTCATAACCACTTCTGCCTTTCACAGCCTTATACGCACCACCGCCCTTGCCAAACATGATTCGCAGGTCCCTCGCCAGCAGTTCTGGCTTCTCGGATGCGTAAAAGTGACCTCCGGCATCATTGCTTGCTTCAAAAACTACATCACCCAGCGTCCTGGCCCATGATTTTGGCAGTACCACCAGCTCTCTGGGGTTAAAGGCTATCCTATGTGTCAGAAGGAATACCATTGTGGGAAGGAGATGCCAAACTTACTCAATCCCAGCTTCACATGGGGAATATATGCGCCGAGCTGCTCCCACGTCATGGTCTTCTTACCATCCTTACTTAAACCCTTTGGGTTTGTCTTGGTATGGGAAACCTCATAGTAAATCCTGTGCGCAGCCCCCGGGCCCGCCCTGCTGAACTGATATATACTCACCCAGGTCAGGATCTCGTCGTCTGTCCATGGATACGAGTCCGTCCAATCGTGCAATTTCTCATAGATCCAGGCTAGCAGCGCCACGGGCGAATCATTCAATGCGTAAGCCAGCGTTTGCGGTTTGGTAGATTGCTCGATAAAGTAGCCGCGGCCTTCTTTGCGGAACCAGCTGGTGCGCTCGAAGCCGGCTTTCTCGGCTGCGGTATAGGGGGCGAGGCTGTGTTGGAGCGCGAGGATTGGGTTTTGGGTGAAGGTGGGCTTCACACCGTGGACCATGTTGATATGACTGGCTTTGCAATGCTCTGGATAGAAGAACCCGATCGTGCGGGTAAGAATCGCGCCCCAATCACCTCCTTGGGTTGCGTATTCACTGTACCCCAGCTGAAGCATCAGTTTGTGACATAGTTCTGCGTACTGAGCTGCAGCAAAACCACGTTTCTTCACGCCTTCGCTGAATCCATAGTTAGGAAGAGATGGTGCTACGATGTGGAAAGCTGGGCCGCCGGGCTGCGCGAGTAGAGGAAGAAGTCGTGTGACTTCAATGAAGGATCCTGGCCATCCGTGAACGAAAAGTAGAGGGATGGCATTTTTTACGTCGCTTTTCTGCCAGATGAAATGGACATCTAGTTCATCAAATCCGTCCACTTTAACTCCAGTATGGAATTGAGGGATTTGGTTGAGCTTTGCCTCTGCTGGTCTCCAGTCCCAATTCTCCCATGCTCTGGTCAGTCTTTTGAGATCTGCCTATGATTGATTGTCAGCAAGACTTCATAGAAAATTCAATAATCGCAGGCCTAGCTTCTGCAATTTCGGTATAATCTCTGTATACGCAAAAGTCGTAGCTCGTTACTCAAAATGTTGATCGTGGAACTCAGCTCAAATCTAACCTCTTGGTTGAGGTTTCACGGTGTGGATCACACTTCATCACGGCAATACAAATTTCAATCTACAGATTCAGCAGCACGTACCAATGGAACTCCCAAATCCCAATGTGAGTTCTCAAGCTCATCTGGAAATTCTGCTAGTGATAGTTTCGTCTTTAACGTATCAATCCTCTCTTGCGGAACAGAAATAGTGAATGGTTCAGGAGACATCGCTGTACTTATTTCCTTCTAAAAAGTATAGGGGAAAACGGCTATGAAAGAGCAGATTATTTAAAGCTAAAAGCTCTTGCTATTGACTTGAAATATACTGAATGGAAATAAGAGAATTCTCATCAAAACTGAGAATGGTGGTTGAGGTACTCCTAGTAGAACCACCAAATGACGTCTGATGAGCAACCGAGGTGCCACGACGGTATACATTCTCTACCCCGCCCTAATTTTGACGTAAGCGTAAGAAGTCTGTGTAAGTTGGAGATTAGTATATGCGAACTTGACGCCGGCAAATCGTACAAGATTCGCTATGGTTTTCGATCGTTAGAACAATGTGGGAGGATCGCTAACGAATGCCGAATGGCCAAGAGGCAGAGAAGAGCTCACCTCGAGAAGTTAATCAGGACGATAATAAACTTGAACAAGCCATGCCACTCCTAGTACAAAGATAGATATCATTATTAAAATGAGGACAATCCTCAAATTGTTTGACCGACTCTCCTGAACTTGCCGCTTGATAACACTCGAAGGCTTCCCAGTAGTGCTGTCGGCTATTTCGACATTTTGTAACAAATAAGTTTCTGTATATGTCTTGATCTGAGGACGGTGAGTAATCCGTGGATAACTGATTACCAGGTGTTGGAGTACTTACTTGTTCACATATAGCGTTGATGTTTGAGAAATTGGGGTCTTTAGGACTGTTCTTCTGCTGGATTTTTTGAACGTAACGGTGGAAGACTTTGTGCACAGCTAGAAGATCTTGGCTTGACTCGAGCATCAATTGGAATGCATCCGCTTTGAAGATCTTGATGTTCCTTTTAAACATGGCAGGATTGCGGAAACATAACTCTAGTGTAGCGAGAGCCATGGTCTGGGGAATAGCACAAAAGTTGAATACGCTTTGCTCGTGTAGACCCTCAAGATAAACCAAACATTCGATCACATGTCCTAATGCATTCAAGATCATCTCGGAACTACAGTGAAGGGCAAGCTCGAGATTCTCAGGCTTGAAGAGATCCTCAAAGTGATCAACGTGCTTAGACCAGATCTCCTTTGGCCAGAAACGGCGACCATCATTGAAATCTTCACAGACATCTCGAATAATATTGTTCTTCTGCAGGAAGAGACCCATTGATTTGTAGAGATGCGTATTCTTGATCATAGATACATCACCCAGTCCAGCCTCAACAAAGAGTTTAGTCATACCCTCACCGACTATACCAGCCACGTACCAGCAATAAAGGTTGTACTCTTTAATGGTATGAATGCCAGCGTCGTTAGAAGCAGCTTTCCGAGCGTAATCAGCCATGCCGTTTCCCATCTGATTTGTAATATCCTTGATGATCGCTTGGTAGGATGGTTTTATAATCTTGAACTCAGTCACGACATTGTCAAAATGAATCAGAAGATCGCGATCCTTTTCTTCAGGGCGATTACCGGTAAAGGTCCAGCCATCCTGGTCAAGGAAATCTTTGAAGTTTCGAAGCAGCGGTTCTTTTGTTCGGAGGGGGATTGAGGTGTCATCCTCGATAGTATCAAGGCCGCGTAATATTAGATAGAAAACGCATACGGGCAATAATAGCTCGGGGTGCAGCTCCTTAATGACGGGACTGAAGCTGCGACCTGTCTGATCTAGATATGTGAAGCAGATCTTAGTTGTTTCAGTTTCATTGTTTGTGTTCCTCTCATGGACAGGTCTATGAAACAGTTTCCTAATAGAAATGGTGAGCACAGTCAGCAAGCTACTCACAATAATTTGGCCCAAACAATGTAGGGAGTGAACATGAATAAGTCGCTGTACTTACCACTGAATGATGTTGCTCAGCTGCTTTGGATGTGAAGCAAAATAGAGAGCATCTGACGCAAGACCCATAGCTGTGAGCGACAAAGTTGGCTAGACTAAATACGTGGTAACAAGGCGACTGCCTAAAGTGATGAGAGTACCAGGAGCAGGTCAGATGGACAATCTATGAAGACACCCAATTGATGGATAAGACTATAACTTTACGGAATAGGGGTTAGCTGTGAGGTAATTCGACGATTGGAGGATGTGGTTGATGACAGGGAAAAGGGGGCTCTTACGCTCGATTGAACTGCAAGGGTGGTATTGTGCTTGGTATACTGACTACAACCTGTGAGACCATTATATCGAAACGGTGAACTTAGAAGATATCATTGATGTATCAAGATGTTCTAAACAAGAACCGTCTCTTGCCAAAACTGTCACAGAACAGAGACTGATTCATTTTCTCGAGATATGGTTCTACATGGCAATAAATTTTCTATCCTTACTTTAAGAGGAAACAGTAAGAACTTAGTAGTCATGCCTCAACAACATCTGCAATTGAGATGGCAATATCTCGTCCCATATTCTACAGTGTTACTATTATTATTTCTTTTTTTATAAAAAAAAGCCACAAACGCCAGCACTACTACTACCTCCGAGTATCTTTTTCTAGTGTAGGTATCAATCAGGATTCCGTCAACGCCGTAAATCTCAATGCATTTAAATAATTAAAGCTACCGCCTTCTCCGTCTTAATTCCCAATCTGCATCATTTAGATCTTCATATTCATTTTTGGAAGCATTTTCTTGTTCCACCTTAGGCAACGTTTGTTCTTTCTTGGCTTCGGAAGCCAGACTGCGGTGCAGTTCAGGGAAAATCGATTTTTCTATTCCCCTGTTTCCAAGTAGGTAATCTCCAAAATACTTCACCGCGTTGAAGGCCTCCTCTCCAGTCGGCACAATATTTTCTTTGGGCAAAAGGAAGCCATACGCTCCTGTATCCCTTAGCTTAATCTGGTAGCTGTACCTAATCTTCATTTCATGGTAAAACCAATCAATTGCTGATCCCCCACCAGTTTCCATTCTTGACGCTGCCTCGGTAGATTCTTTTGCTGTGACTGCACCTTCACAAGCAGAAGCAACCCCATACTGCTGGCCACTAGATATACGAATAGCCTTAGCAAGTCCTAGACCAAGCTCTTCCAAATTCTCTAAGCTAGGAGGGTCTGCATTGCATGAGTATGAGTAAGGATATAACACCTGCTGTGAGTACGAGTGCAAATCAAGGAGGCCGACAAAATTCACCATATTATGGTCAGACTCATTTTTTGCCCACTCTGCAAGCTTGTGTGCTTCGATTGCTTCAAAAGGCTGCTCGCCTGGGTAACTTTCCGAGCATGGATTAGATGCAGCTTTACCATCCCATTCAAAACCGAACGCACGATCTAAGTCGAGACCGCGGCAAAACCTAAGATTCGTCTGTTGGCGATTCTTCCTCCAAAGACGATCATTCTCCCATGTATAGACATATCCATCTGGGTTAATAGTCGGAATAAAAACAAAATCAAACTCCTGAAGCAACTTGGTTATGCCAGGGCTCTTGCCAAAAGCGGTGATTAGTGACCATGCGATGTATGTCACCGTGCTCACTGAAATCCATTCTCGTGCGTGAGTTCCCCCCGAGATTATAATGGTCTTCCGTTTGTCAGAACCTTCCTGTCCTAGGTTTGGCGAAACTCCAACCCGTAGAGCGGGAATGTCTCTTCCCTCATAGGTGGTTCCTATGTTTATGAATCGTACGTGCGAAGTGAACATCGATGCCATGAGTCGCATCCATGGGACGATAACAGATAGCGGTTGATAATCTCGAAAAAAAATGTTTTCCACTCCATCTCTAGATGCCTTCAGGGAAGGAGTGAAGGCATTAGTATGGCCTGGAGGAATCGTGGGATTGGATGCGAATGTGGTAGAGGGGTAAGATTGAAAGATCGTTTTGGCCAAATCAGGCATCAAGTGAGAATAAGATTTGTGTAGTGATTTTGGAAGTAATCCAAGTAGAGAGGGAACCTAGAATGTCAGCATTGGGCTATTTGCATATTGGGGGACGCGCATACATCATCCTCTCTCAACCGGATGTCTGCCCAGTTGTTTCGGAACTCCCAAATATCTAAGAAGAGAGTGTCTGCGGCTTCAGCTAAACTCCTCTCCTCGTATGGTGTGCTCAAGTTAAAACGTAGGACAACGTCTCCGCCATACTTTGCCAATAGGGTTGCTGGAAGCTGCACATTCGAAGATCGAGTAATTGGCGCAGTACCACATTTTCCGGGTTTCCCCCAAATTTTTTCGATAGCAGTATCTCGGAGCCATGTCAATTGAGGAAAGACACGATAGTGAAACGACTGTTGTTGCTGTGTGGGGATACACTCAGCCTTATCGATTCTCGCCCATGGGACGGCGAGGACTTGTGGTAAAAATAGCAAGGCAACCGGTGGAAAGAGCATCTTGGTATGGCTAACGAAGGATATGCCAAACCGGCAATACCAGCAGTGCTGCTGAGGACAATTTGTCGATGTGAAGGATGATGTAGGAGCGTAGGATGGTTGATTATTCCGACCTTGAAGAGTGGATAATACAGTACAAGCTATCCCTCCAGGCACCGAGCGATAGAGACACGATAAGGCAGTCTCACCTGCCAAAAATCACCAAAAATCACCAATACTAAATATTACGGTATTAAGGAACCTATTACTTAGATTCGTTAATATCTGCTAATCATAAATAACAAGTTATATAACTCACGTTATTTGGTTCCCCCGTAGAGGCATTCAAATCCAATTCTGATGACTACTGCTAGCGTGCGATATTTAAGTTAGCGCTCATCTCTCCCTTACGCTAGGGTTAGTACGCCTACTGTTTTGAGGCTGAAAACATGCATCGAAACACGAACCATCTCACGACTCGTCCTAATCTGACAGACCAAGTGTCATACCAATTAATTCCAGTCACACGAAAAGGATACACTGTTTAAGATCCTGCTACGTGCAACCTCACATATGAGTGGATCGCCTTGTTGCATGGTTGAATTAGGTTATCCAACCGCGTCTGACATGACCAACCCCGACCTACTTCACATCTCCATTCGATCCTAAGGAGGAAGCGGGAATCCTCTTCTCAACAGTTCAGCTATTGTCACTCGTTCCAGAATCGTTTGCGTTCGACCTGTGATCTCTTATTTCTACCAGCTTCGAAAATATCCCAGCTCGAAGCTCCAATTAAAGGAAACACTCAAGGCACAACCTCCGCTGGCCTCTCAAATTCTACCTCCTCCCGACATCAATGAGTTCGAATTCCCTATCCAGCCATGCCAATTATTCAAGGCTTGTTGCGCCGCAAAGGGCAGGGCAGTGACATGGATATCCGAAGGCATAGCTTCTACTCTGGGGCATCTGCTAGCAATCCTACAGTAATGTCTGATGGCAGGGCAAGTGAACAGATACCACGACGACCATCTGCCGCAGAGTTTCTGTCTCCAGATTCTGCACTTCCGACACTATCCATTACAAGAACTTCAGGAGACAACAATGCTGAAGGGGGGGCTCGGTCGACATCCCCACCTGTTCAGGAGCAGACTCCTAAACATCACAGGTTCTCTATGCTGAAGTTTCGTCATGCTTCGGATTCTCAATTGGCAACAAGAGCCCGCCTCCATGCTCAAAACGACAGTCAGCCTCCTCTCCCACGCCGTAGGTTCCGCATGTTTCCTATTTGATTTGCAAATACTAATCCCGCAATTTAGCTCCAGAGATAATAAGAACAGCACCTACATTGGATATGAGCAAGGCCCATCCCACAAAAAAGAAGTCTAAGGTCAGATTACCTGGGCGTGGAAAAATTTCGACAGAGATTCCAAGAGAAGTGCCAGTCAAGCTTACGAAAAATGAAAAGAAGGAGAGAAGGAAAACGATGTCAGAGACACTTCCTGCTGGTAACAAGGCTAGAGTAACATTCGATGAGCCTGACAGGCCAGTAACACACGGTAATTCTCCACCAGCCTACGGTGATGATGGATCTTCAACTTTGGCTCTTCCAATAAACAGATTATCGGAGTCGTCTAGATCCGATGCAAGCTCTGGAGATCATGGTGTATATGCATCAACCACCACCACCACTCATACGATACATACTACAACCACATTCTTCCGTTTGCCTCGTCGAAAGAAGCCAGCACCTTTGTTTGACCTCTCGCATCTGTAAGCTGTTCTTTTCCCACGTGCCCGATGAGGCTAATTCCATATTTCAGCCCCCAGAAGTCGTCTCCCCAGAAGCAGAGCCAAGAAGCACTTCCCGCTCCACGACCCTCTGTGAGCAACTCAGTTAGGGCTTTTGGATCTGAGTCCTCCGCAGTCAGGGCTTTACGCTCGTCATCTATAGATGACGTTGGTGGCCATGGTTTTGCTACCCCCTTACCATCTCCATCTGCCCTGGTCAGATCTAGCGCCGCTCTCGCTGGCCCTGGTATACCCCTTCTGCGGCAAGGTTCGAGTGCATCTACTGCATCATCTCCGACTCGAGCAAGACTTGGACTTCGAGGTAGATCATCCACCCTAAATTCCCTTCGAAATCTGGCGAGTGATGATCCGCTGCCAACTCCTCCCTTACAATCAACGAGAACATCTACTTCTACAGGTCGTAAAAGCTTCGGGGATCTCTTTGGTTTATCCCACCGATTACGCCAAAATTCTGAGCCAGTGTTTCCTCGAGGTTCGGGTCCAGGGACACCAGGATCAAGCACCTCGAAAAACAATTCAATGCAATTAACGAGGGAGCCTGTTGTTGTTCTTCCGGAGCGCTTTGAGGATGATACCCCTGCCAAATATCTTGTTCGTCTTGAAGAAGCTGTGAGCAGAGGTGTCGTAGCAAGCGTGTTGTGTAAAGGGACAGATCCCTTCTCCCAAGCGGTTCTTCGAAGCTATATGCGAGGTTTCAGTTTCTTTGAATACCCAATGGATATGGCTATTAGGAAACTTCTGATGGAAGTAGAATTACCAAAGGAGACTCAACAAATTGACCGATGCCTCCAAGCATTCGCAAACAGATATCACGAATGCAATCCTGGAATTTATGCATCCCCAGACCAAGCTTATTTTATAGCTTTCTCACTGCTGATCTTACATACAGACGTTTTTAACAAAAACAACAAGAATAAGATGCAAAAACCCGACTACCTAAAAAACACCCGTGGGGAAGGTATCTTTGACGAAATACTTGAGTGTTTTTACGATAACATTTCTTACACGCCCTTCATTCATGTAGAGGATGATCTAGATATCAATGGCGAGCGAATCGTTCAATACAAAGTAAAGAAGAAGTCTCTGTTTCCACGAGGAAATGTAGATCCCACGAAGCGACCATCCAAGGAGCCTGTGGACCCATATACTCTCATTATCGATAGTAAACTAGATACGCTAAGGCCAAATCTCAAAGATGTCATGTATCTGGAGGAGCATTATAGTTATCTCGGTACGGCCCCGTCACTGGATTTACGCAATTTGCAGAAGACTTTCTTTAGGACTGGTATCTTGCAAATAATTTCAGCCCGCTCACGCCCTGATGCTTTCATGTCTGAAAAAACAGTCAGCAATCCTGAAGACGCCCTTCCCGGTGTAGTGGACATCAAAATCACCAAAGTCGGGCTTCTGTGGCGGAAAGATGTGAAGAAGAAGAAGACTAGGTCACCCTGGCAGGAGTGGGGAGCCATTCTTACAGGAGCACAACTATACTTCTTTCGTAATACCACATGGATCAAGAATCTTATGTCACAACATGATACTCATATAAAGCAAGGTCATGATGGAACTCCTGTTATATTTAAGCCACCATTGGATCAGTTCAAACCAGATGCACTAATGTCCACGGATGATGCTGTTGCCCTTCTCGATTCAACCTATAAGAAACACAAAAATGCGTTTGTCTTCGTTCGCCATGGAGGGTTTGAAGAGACCTTTCTTGCTGATAATGAGGAGGAAATGAACGACTGGCTTGCAAAGCTCAACTACGCGGCGGCTTTTAGAACTTCCGGCGTTCGCATGCGAGGAGTCGTTGGTGGCAACTATGATGGTCAGCGGACTCGCGGCATCCGGCGTCTTGACAGTCACAATGACTCCACGAAGTCCGTTCAAACGCCTACCGGAGAGGTGACCATCGTGAGTGGGAAAATCGATACCAAAATGGCCCAAGACATTCTTACTGCTAGACGAGAAATCATGTTACAGAAGATTTCCGAAGCGGACGAGAAACTAGAGGTGGCTGAGAAGCATCTTGAAATACAATTACGAAACGCTCGTCACTTGCGAATTCTTTCTCCAATTCAGCCCAAAACACGAGATCATGTCCTTCTTGCAGCGGGAAAATTGGCTGCTCAGTTGAAGTGGGGTCGAATGGAGATTTGGCGTATGAAGTGTCACAAGGATATTTTGTTAGCGGACTTAGCAGAAGAAACAGCGATTGTTAGCCCTGTTGCCATAAGTGAAACTAGTGAAACACCTCTCACTGATCGTACTGGTTTGAGCCGTTTGGGATCAAAAGCTAGCACACTTCTACAACAGCAGCGAAACCAATTATCGCCAGCTCTAAGTTCGACTACTCGAACCTCAGCTCATACTGGATCAGATCACGGTACTGATTTTGGGGGTGACGATATCTTCCAGACACCACCACTGACAAGTTCATCGTCATTCCACAAAGCACAAGCTTCGTGGGAGCTACCTCCTCTAAATTTTGACGCACGCGGAGGGCGTAAGACATCGTTTTCTAGTGTGAAGCCATCAAGTCCGAAGGTTGCCGCTACCCCATCGAGACAAAACTCAAAGCAGATTGTCGACGAATCCCCAAAACGAGTGGCAACTCCGGGTATTGATGCTGCTGAACAAGCACTTCTGATGCAAAACAGCATTATCGATACGGAAAAACCTACTGAAGGAAAGCGACCTGCCAGCGGATCTGAAGTCGAAGAAAGCAAGGATCAGGCTGGAGAGAAGGAAAAGCTGGATAAGGGGAAAATCCGCCGCAGTTTACATCGGACTCTACGGGAGGCCCATCATGTTGTACCTACCCATCGATCAAGTAAGAAAGGAAAGGAGTCATCCAGTGCTGGTTCTACCGAAAATTCAGAAGATGTTTTAGCTCGAGGCACTGGTAGCTTTGTTGTCCATGGTAAGAAAGCTTCGGTCATTACTTTTGGATCAGAGTTCTCAAGTTTGACGCCCGATGAGCGACTTCGGCTTCGAAAACAACCTCAAAAACTAGAAGCTTCCTCCTCGGTCACTATGGATGATGATTTCCATTCAATTCTTGCTGAGCCATTTGAGTATCATGAACGCCGTGACTCGGTTGCGACTACAGATACGGTGACTCTCGGGGAAACAAGACAAGAGGAACTCAATAGCAAGTCTTCTTCCGCGCCAGCTATTTTGACCCCTGATGGAAACAGTGATGTGGTGGAGGCTTCTTCGGAAGGAGTGCGAAATTCTCTCTCACCTGTTTTGGATCATGAGGAAGAAGATGATAAAAATCCGGGCACTCCAGACTTGTTAACCATCCAAAATGAACAGGCTGTGTTCTTTACCCCTGAAGCATCCAACTCGCCAACATCTGTCGAATTCACTGAACGCGATAATCGCGAATCAGCCAGTATCAGTACAAAACTCCCTAGCTCTCCAATGACAGCTGTAAAGGCTTAGGCAACTCGATATGTGGCTTTCGAATATACTCACTTGCTCACTTGCTCACTCGCTCTCTTTGTCTCGAACACATTTAGCCATGCCTTTATTCATGTATGATTGATTCCCTGGGCGTTCTCATTAGGTTACGGAAACATAGATTCGAAAAGTCATATCCTGGGGGCTTCCCCTTTTTTTATTTGTTCTTTTTATCAGGCTATATGGCCTACATAGGCCATCATGCTTTGTAGGCGTTACGATATGTTATATAGACGTGTATCAAGTGGCGTAATGATCAATGGTTGTGATGCATAGTTAGCAAAATCCAAGGCGTACTTACAAACTACTTCTCATGGAGGGAAACTGTGCAATAATCAATGATGATCGATTAAGAGTTTTCAGGAAAGGTAACATAGAAGTGCAATGGATTAATCTCACTATCACGTACCGAAGCGCGTAGTATCCTTAATAATCCATGCAAATGCAAATGCATCAACATAATTCAGCACGCCCCACACCAACAACTTCGTCACGCCATTATCCTTGTGCTCTCTGCATATTCAGGATAGCCATTAAAAGAACCAGCTACCCTTCTTGTGAACTAACTCGCCAATGAATTCTTTTGTTCGACCATTCGCTACTTACCGGTATGGCAATTCTTATCCTGTAATATATCTCAGGGTCAATGATGTATGTAGTCGTATGCTTCAGAATATCAGCAAATGCGGACTGCGCAAACGGGAGGTGACACAAGGGGAAGATATCGATCCTGGTCTTCGCTAATGCACCGTTATGCAACATTGCGGTTCAGGCTTCAGCGGTACAGCGGTTAAGGTAGCAAGGCTGTCTGGATCTCAGGTGTAAATACTGTAACAGCACCTTCTTCTATCGATCAACTTTCTCTACACATCAAACCTTCTCTTACATCAGTAGCATCCAAATTCTTTCCTCAAAGCTGCGCAGTAGTGCTCACCTTTCCATTAGCTCAGTAGACTTAGCCTTCGTAGGGTCAGCTAAGGTACATATCTTCTATGTCAGCCTGCTTCCATTCGCCCAGCTGACGGCCTTGAGAGATGGAGCAGCATACTTACTCTTACAATCCGCTCCCTCCATCTACTGCAGCGAACCAACCTAATCAGCAGACACCTCCTTCGTTGAACCGAGGTGGCATGTCGAGCCCGAGAACGTTGCAGCCTCTACCACCATTGACAAGCGCACCACAGCCTTATATCCAGGCACAGCAGTCTCAACACTCACAGTATCCGCAGCCCTCCTACAGCAATGGCTATGAATACCGTCCCGCAGCAGAGCCTCATTATACTCACCAACCACCAATGGCTCTTCCCTCAATGTCATCGCCAATTCCACAAGGCTATGACCCCCCGCCAACCATGGATACAAGTGGGCAGATCGCTCCGCCAGGGATGAGACCTAGACTCACCACAAGCGTCTTCGAGGAAGAAGGAAGCTTATGCTTTCAAGTGGATGTTGATGGGATCTGTGTTGCGCGACGGGAAGGTCAGTACTTACTATCTGAGAGATAATTCGATTTACCCGAATCTGACAGGCCCCTAGACAACCACATGATCAATGGCACCAAGCTACTCAATGTTGCAAAGATGACTAGAGGCCGCCGCGATGGAATCCTGAAGGCTGAGAAGCAAAAGACTGTGGTCAAGATTGGGCCAATGCATTTGAAGGGTGTTTGGTAAGTCGAACAGGTTCCCGTAAAGAAAATGAAGCCTTATCGGGTTCTAGGATTCCATTCGAGCGAGCACTTCTGTTGGCAAACCAAGAGAAGATTACAGAACTTCTGTACCCATTGTTTGTTCACAACATTAGCAATCTCCTGTACCATCCCACCAACGTTTCCCGGCCCCTACCACTCCCAGTCGCCTACCAGAAAGTACCGGCTCACCTACCCAGCATCCAATATGTCGAGGTGAGTGAAGGATCACACAATGACCAGCGAGTTTAATGCCAGCACTATAAAATCGAAGGTTTATGAAGCAATGGATTACGATTTGATGATAGATACCAAGATTGGATTGTAACATTTGCTTTAAGAGAATTAGTTGCATGGATATGAGCCTCGGCCAGTGAACAAATTTCATAAAATGAAACTGCTATGTAACAAACACATTTGATATCAATTCTGTAAAGTCTAGCAAATATTTACCTATCATGGCGCATTCCTTATCATTTATTTACGTACGCATGTTAGATTCCTGCGGGTCAGAAGATGATACTATTATAAATATATTACACTCCATCAACCAGAAATTGATCCATCATATCATTGCTGTTAAATGACTTGATAAGTTTAAAAATGGAAATGCGTGCTACAAGTTGAAGCCATTAATTATACTTGCAGTGAATCTCAAAATTCGAGGTATCCAGCCATACACACCATTTCTTAGATTTGGCACTACATTAGACATCAATTGAAATAATTGCATAAGCAATATACAGAATTGTGAACCAGATTGGTTTTGGGCTATGATTAATGCCAATATGGAGTGGGAATAGCATACCCCTATCTCTATTTAGCACAAGAAGCGACTTGCCCCACACTGAACATCGCCCACACGACACGACCCCGCCAAATATCGCCTTCCGAGGGGCCAACATGTTTAAAGCATGCCACAATGTCTTCTAATACTACGGCAACGTTGACTGCGCTACTTCGTGGCTCCACGATTGAGGACCATGAAGAAGTCCTCAAAGCCGCCAATGCAGTCTTGAAAACCTCAAAAACTCCAGATGCGCTCCACACACGTGTTGTAGCCTTGCTAAAACTTGACCGTTTTGACGACGCTCTGCGAGCACTAGACGAGGGCGGAGACAAGTTGGCTGAGCGGTGTATACTAGAGAAGGCCTATGCTCTTTATAAAACCGGAAAGCTTGATGACGCGGAAGCATTAGCTCAAGGACAGCAGAGGAGAGGTCTAAAGCACGTTTCGGCGCAAGTTGCCTATCGTGCTGAGAAATTTGAGGATGCTGCAAAGATATATAAGGAGTTAAGCGCCGAGTCTGGGCCTATCGAAGGGGAGGAGAACGATCTGAGAATCAACAGCTCTGCAACCGATGCGCAACTAGAGTGGCAGGGTAATGGAAGTAAGGTTGAAAAGAGCAGAAGGGAACCCAGAAGAGATGATCTGGAAGCATTCGAAACGGCATACAATGCAGCCTGTGGGTGTATAGCAAGGGGAGACTTGGCGAAGGGAGGCTTTTTGTTGAAGACAGCCAGAGATTTGTGTGAAGCGCTTGATGAGCTCACGGAAGAAGAAAAGAGAGCTGAAGTTCTTCCAATCATGGTACAACAAGCATACGTCTTTACGAAGCTGGGTAAGCTGGACGACGCAGAGACTGTACAAAGGTCTATTGAAGTTGCTGAGTACGTACCTAGACATCGATTTGATTTGATCATGCTGACTTTTGCAAGTGTCCCTGAGCCTCCAACGAAAGTAATCGCGCAGAATAATGCTTTGGCCTCGTCAACTATGATTGAGAATCCATATATGACCAAACGGATATTTGAGGATGTGCCAAAGCTCTCCCATACAGAGAAACTTTTTGAACACCAAGCTAGCATATTACGAAGGAATAGATACACCATTGATCTCCAATCGCAGAAGTACTCTGGTGTGGCTGAATCAACAGCCAAAATTATCTCAGACTCTCCCTCGCCGACAATTTCCCCATTCATCAACAGCATGTCAGTTTTGAATGCAGCAGGTCATTCCAATGGCCAAAGTGGTAAAGCTAGCTTGAAGCAGATACTCCCCCAACTAGAGAAGCGACCAAATGATGTGGGCCTTCTTCTCACCATAATCCAGCTTTACATTTTGACGAACAACTCTGGACCAGCCATTAACCTTTTAGAGGCTTTTTTGAAAAGACTAGATGAATCTAATGGTCCCACAGACCTTGATGTACGATTTGCACCTGGTTTGATTGCTCTAGCTGTATCGCTATATCGCCTCTCGGGTCGAAAGGCTCCTATAAAAACAGAATTGGGCAAAGCGGCCTCTTACTGGCGCAAGAAATCCAAGAAATCATCAAGTTCTCTTCTCAGGGCAGCCGGAATATCTCTACTTGATTCTTCAAATCCCGAGGATATGACCGCTGCCGGTGAGATCTTTGCAGATTTGCGCAAGGAAGATCAGGGCGACAAAGTCGCAATTGCAGGATTTGTTGCTTCATACGCGTCCAATGACTACGCCAAAATCTCCCCAGACTTAGACAGACTAACTCCCGTCTCCCGACTTATCTCTGGAATTGATGCCGCAGAGCTCGAGGAAGCCGGTATCCCAACACTAGCTGCTACCACGCCAACTACAGCAAGTAAGAAGCGTAGTGCTGAAGGTGATGAAAATGAAAAATTGGCAAAGAAGAGGAAGATTCCCAGTGGCAAAATGCCCAAGAATTTCGAGGAGGGCAAGAAGCTTGATCCAGAAAGATGGCTGCCTTTGAGAGATAGAAGTACTTACCGACCCAAGGGAAAGAAGGGCAAGAAGAAGGCTCTTGATATGACACAAGGTGGAGTGGTCAAGGAAGAAGAGAGTTTGGAATTAGCTGGAGGAGCGGGTACGGTAAAGGTTGAGAAGTCAGGCGGAGTAGCGAAATCTAAGAAGAAGAAGGGGAAGAAATAGGACGCTTTCTGCCAAACTACAAAGAAATTTGTTGAATAGTAGCTCTCCGTTGAAAGAGTAGAAGAATAGAAGAGTAGCTTTTAATTTTCCCTTTATTCAAGGGATATCTCAAAGGGTGAAATAAACTGACAGCAAAAGTTGTGTAACAGCTTGACCCGTATCTGATATAACTTAGGAAGTACTTTTTAGTCGTAATAAGTGGAAGGAAAATTCCCGAAATCGTTTGTAATGAATAGTAATACTGCGATATCATACTAGTAACCTTTATACCCATTCAGGAATCATGTGACTACGAGTACAAATTGATGTTCTGACAGTGTTGAATTGGGGTAGCGCAAATACTGATTCATGAGTTCCACAAACTTGGCGCTGATCTTATCGATAACTGCAACGCGTCAAAACTTCCCAATGCGGCTTAAAAGCGCAACCACATCTAATCATATAAATTTACCAGAACTCTCCTACACATTCCCTAACAAGCATTACTAGGGATCCAGAATGTCTGGGAAAGGGCTCTCCTATGGGCTCAATCTTACAAAGAAATCTGGTGGCTCTAAACCTCAACCTGCTAAGCGGAAAACCATATTTGACGATGATGATGATTCGGATGGAGAGGGCAAGGCTGACGATGGGGAATTTGCGGAAATAGAAGAATTTGGTGGTATAGCTACGAAACAGGGCCCTCCAAAACCTATACGGAAGTCTGTCGCGTCAGGAATACAACCAAAACTAAGTGCTGGAAGTAAGAAGGCACCAGTCAGTATGTATGGCGACTTGTCTGAAACTTTCACGGCCAAAAAACACGCGGAGACAGCGGAGGAGCTGGATGCCAATATATACGATTATGATGGTATTTATGAGTCTCTAAAACCAAAGAAGAAGATTACCATCGAGGAACAGGAGAAAAAGCCAAAGTATATGAGCAGCATCATTGCTGCTGCTGCGGTAAGGAAACGTGATGCGACAATTGCGGAGGAGAAGAAATTGGCTCGAGACAGAGAGGCAGAAGGAGAAGAATTTGCCGATAAAGAGAAGTTTGTTACGTCAGCATACAAGAAACAGCAAGAGGAGAATCGGAGGATAGAGGAGGAAGAGCGGCTGAAGGAGGCGATGGAGGAAAAAAATAATCCCGGAGTTGGAATGAACAAGTTTTTCAAGAGTATGCTGGAAAAGACAGAAGAAAGGCATGCTGAAGTTGTGAAGGCGGTCGAAGAGAGAATCAAGGACGGCCCAGTAGAAGAACTTCCGGGAGAGAAGCAGAAGACCGATGCTGATATTGCTCGTGAAATAAATGAGAAGAAAGCTGGCGCTATTGCGATTAATGACGAAGGTCAGGTCGTTGATAAGAGGCAACTTTTGAAAGGCGGATTGAATGTTGCACCAAAACCTAAAAATACCACACCAGTATCATCCCAACAGGGTGGCTTGTCGGTAACGGATCGTGGCAGAGGCTCCGGGTTTGTCGGCTCTGGCGGTGGTAAGCAGGCTATGCGAGAGCGGCAGAGCCGTATGATGGAGGAGCAGCTCCTAGAAGCAACAAAGAGGGCTCGGGAGGAGGAAGAAGAGGAGAAGCTCAAGGTGGAATCGGCCGCAAAGAGTCGAAAAACCGAAGGGGACATTTCAAGTGCCAAGGAAAGATATTTGGCCAGAAAGCGGCAACAGGCCGAGGAGGCAAAAACCAAAGGTGGTGGATAAAAGTCTATAATAATAATGTCAGTATTAATTCGAAGTCGGCATCTTAGACATTTCTGCCAAGGTGATACAAAGTCTATCAAAATTTATCAGCTTATTGTCCCCGTCTCTAGTGGTATCCAGAAATAACGCCGTTCACGTTATATACATCGGTGCTATTTACTGTAGAATATGCTACGTGCACAACCTCATGCTTATCGTGGCTTCCTCATAACTGTGGCAACTCGTCTTCAGCTCACCTAGGCACATAGAGCTTTTGAAGTGTGAAGGTTAGTGCTCCACCAACTCGCTCTAGTCTATATTATTTTCTTTCCACCACTATATAAGCTTGTATCCTTGTTAGGCCTACTAGATATCACAAACCATTCCTCCCAACGCAGCTCTGCCACAGCTTACCGATTCCCTTTCCATCTGACGCTACGAGATTGATACTGGAAATGGATCTTGTTGATCCAGGTGCTCTTTTACAGTATCCCCAGAGCCTCGACAAGATCTGCGAAATCCTTCTGATTCATAATGAAAGTCAGGCGTTTAAGGATTTATGCTACGCTGTGTTGAAAGTGACGGGATACAACAAAGGAAAAGATATCAATCACCGAGGAAGACTTCAAATCCGAAGAGATGGTTCATATAGCAAAAGCTTCACTGTAAGTAATAATGTCTTCTCAATTGTATACACTGCAATATAACAATTGCCGCGTACTTGCAGATTCTCGCCTTTAATTTACTGACTGAGATCTATAGAGAAGATTTAAAAAGCTCATCAGATGGTTTGTTATAGATATGAAAGTAGGGACCTTATTCTTCCCATTTGTCATTCCTCACCGTCCTGGCTGGCAGCATAGCTTCCCCAAGGACAGATTGGAGTGGAAATCCGGTGTAGCACAGCAAGAAAGGATATTAGCTGGCATAGCATTGCTATTTGAGTTTCTTTGCAGTCACCATGCTGAGGTTGATATCAGCGGTTCTATTGAGCAGATGATTTCATGGCCAACCACTGATACGCATTGCGAACAGTGCGGTGGCGGTGAGTTTGAAGATGGCAACACCATTGTATACTGTACGCAATGCGATATTGGCTATCACCAAAGCTGTCATCAGGTACCTGTTCTGCCAGCGGTAGAAGAAATTTGGTTTTGTCGAGATTGTCAAACTTTGAAGGCATTCTACGCCGAATCAGAGGACCAAATGGTACGTTGTCACCAAGTTGGACCAAATCTCGATATCTTGGAGTGGCCATATTGACATTTGTCATCTAGACAGCAAAAAATAAAGCTAACGACTTCAAGAAATCGAACAATGTTACGAAGGATCTTACCGAATGTACCGCCTCGGTCGACCCAAGCTTAGTGAAACACTCCGATGAGAAGTTAACCAAGAACAGAAAGCTCAACGATAAAAAGGAAAACAAGAAAAACTTTGATACAGAGAATACCGAGTCACTGAATGGAAAGCTCGATCATGCGAGATCAGTCAGGAAGCGAGGTGGAAGTCCAAGTCAGGAGAGGGGGAGCAAAAGGCCATTCACGAAGATTTCAAACACATTATCTAGAGGCTCTTCAGCCCTCAAGTCTGCTCCATTCACCAACGCTACCCGAAACACAACATACAATCTTGACCTCCCTGTAGCATCAGACCAAAGCAGAACAACTGCAGGACGCATTACAGCCACGACAACCGAAAGTACTCTATCTTCCCCATCTGGATCTTACAATACGTTGGTGGATATGACATATTCAGAGCCCACGTGTCCAGACCAACTCGTTGATTCTGGTAGTGACATCGATACAACATTCCAGGCTGCACAAAGTACGACAAATATGTCTCTGCGTCCACTGATCTATATGCCCCTAACACTACTGGAACAATCGAACACATGTCTTATGACTATTCTCAACAACAAACGTAAGGTCAAACGAGCAGTTGAATTGGGTACTATCAATTGTGTGGGTGAATTACCGAGTATGTTGGGAGTATGATTGTACTAATACAAGCTAGGTCGAGGATCTATATCTTATGTGTGCCAAACGCTGGAACATCGGTAAGCGGCCAATTTTAAACTTTTAAACCAATCTACTACTGATGGTCTTGGGATGAGTGTGAAACCTTTCCAAACTTCTTGATTAAGTGTCAAAACTGTATCGAGAGGAAGACTAACATAATCTTCAACAGATATAGACCAGCTATCGAACGTATTCTTGGACCTCAACGATGGAGATGGTAGCTTATTAGAAGTTGTGAAAAATACGGAAGGCGATTTTAAGGCTTTCATAGATTGGGTTAAGGGAAGGAGGGAGCCGCTGGACGACGGGAGCAAATTGTTTATTCATGTTGAACTCCTCGAGTCAGGTTATGAGCTTGAGTGAGTGGAATAATAAGAGCGCAGACTTTTGTTAGTATGGTAGGAGGCATATGTCAACGTAGAGGATATTCGTAAACATTCATACTACCAAACTTTTCTAAGGTATCCAGCCTCGAATAACTTGTAGTATAGAAGTCTATAACCACTATGATCACACTCTGTTGAGCGTATATATTATATTCTATGCAATGCCACCGCTTTAATTATGAATGGGTCCGTGTGAATGAACAATAGCGACGATCGAACACACCTAAACAGAAAACTATCAACTTATACCAAATACTCAACTGCGTCTTTTGTCAGATACATTGAACAGTTATTCCGGGAGATTGTTATATAGTGATTTTACACATCCATCGTACATAGGCACGCGCCTTTTCTATATGCCAAACCAGCAATCCAGTATTGTACAATTCCCAATTCGTCTTCTCCATCTTCTTTCCAGACTGACCCTAGAACATACCCCCCGAACCTGCCTGTTTCCCTTGCTCTTGTTGTATCCGAGTAATATACGATCTGCTGACTGTGTTCCAAGTAGCCATATACTTTTCCATGCATTGTGTAAAACATGTCGTCTCGCCGCTTGATAATGAGGCTCCGGGCTTAGTTACACACTTCTCAAAACAATGTTCGTTCACTTTCTGGCTGGCTGTTAGTGTAGTTCTGGATAGCATCGTAAATTTACGCACTTCAATCAATTGCCGAGCATTTGTCATCGCAGCTTCTTGCTTGACCTGGCTCATGAGCCGCTCTTTCGCGTCTGATCCTCCAAAGCTGTCCATTTTTGCGATGTGAGAGTGGTTGAAATGTGCTGCATAAAGGTCAACCAGAATTCAAGAAGAAAATGTAGCTTCTAGCCTAACAACTGATTTTGGGGAACTTACTAAGAATTTGGTCAGGACGTATAGTATAGAGAGTAGTTGAAAGAGGTGAGAAGCTTCAATTGCGGCAAAGGTTGAGCTTTGGCTTCTGGATGAAGCTTTTGAGTGTTAACGTTGGTTCAAATTCAAACTTGGCAGCGCCACACGAGGCGGCAGGGGGTCTTTCCGCAACAATACAGAAACCTGGCCTCACGAGCTCAAGCAGATTTACTCCTCAGCCTCCTCTCATTTTTTGTTTTTTCATTGTTTAGCCTTGTATTTATTCTGGAGACAAAGTTGTCTTATCAAACAGTGTTTTACCTCTTATTAAAACGCTGGTAGCAATAACCATGTGGCTCTCGTCCTCGCTGGCGGTTCTTGCGCTGGCAGCATGCGCTCTTGCTGGTTCGTCGGACAATTCTGCTCATACAGATGAGAATGGTATTAGAAGTATTCCTGTAGGCTATGCAACTTCCTAATAGACGGTGGTCTCATACTGACAGAAGTTACAGCTCCGGACGCATACATTGAGCGCAGTTAGTGGTCTCAGATCGTGATGTTTTCAATTACTGACCCAGATTCATAGCCATACCTGGATTCTGATATGCAAAGTCGTTGGTGGGACTTTGGAGGGAATGCAATTATTCGTGCAGATCAGTATGCCAATCCTGAGCGAGTTTGCAATTAACGAATGTTAATGATTTATAGGTACATACGGCTTACCTCTGATCGCCCCTCACAAGAAGGTTGGATATTCTCAAGAGTCCCTTTGACTGCTACAAATTGGGAGGTAGATGCCTCTACCTATGTATTGGAGAATTACTGGTGCTGACTTTAGCAGATCGAGGTAGAATTCAAGGTTCATGGAAATGGTAATCTACACGGTGATGGATTTGCTATGTGGCTCACGAAACAACGAGCACAGCCAGGGCCAGTTTTTGGACATGCCGACAAATTTGAGGGTCTGGGAATTTTCTTCGATACCTACAAGAATAACCGACCAGGAACTGTTTTCCCTTACGTGATGGCTATGATCGGAGACGGCACCAAGACATATGACAAGGCAAACGATGGCAAGGATAACGAATTTATGGGTTGTTCTGCGAGAGGAATTCGAGGCGCTACTGTTCCGACTAGAGCCAGACTATCTTACTTCCAGGACAAAAGCTTGAAATTGGAATTGATGTATAAGCAAGAGGATCAATGGGAGTTATGCTTCCAGACAAATGAGCCACCTACCATTCCTTCTGTTGCGTATCTTGGGTTCAGCGCGGAGACTGGAGAACTGAGCGATAACCACGACATTGTCAATGTATTCACGAAGAATCTCTATGATACCAAGAAGACGACTGATTATGGACCATCGGGCAAGGACACAAAAGGAAAGGCCAAGAAAGGAGACTCCTACACGAAGGAAAAGGGAAGTTGGAGCTGGTTTCTTTTCAAGATCGTGCTATTTTTCGTGGTTGCTGGTGGAGGATATGTTGGCTATACAGCATGGAGAGCACAACAACTGAGGAAAAGTCACAGATTTTAGTTGAGGTATCATGGAAGCTATGCATTTGTGATTTTGAAGCGTGTATACCACAGCCAACAGGGAATAGGAACAAAAGAAACTCAAACAATACCATACTTCTGATTCTGCAATTATTGAATTTGAAAACCATAATAACAGGATCTGAGCAAGCATTTTTATTTATTTGTAGAGTGGGAATTTGATGAACAAATCGGCAACTTGGAGGCTGGGCAAGGGATAGTTTCGCCCTTACACGAACACGAGATGAGAACAGATGAAATACTGTGGGTTTGCCTCGAGAGGAATGCGGTCTGTATTTGTCTAATAGTAATTGTGGAACAAGCTTGATACGAATCCTTCAAGTCTGATACCCAGATTGGAGAAGTTAGTATCATAGAATCGTGCATACGTTTGAGCAAGACTAGCGCATTTATACCTTCACTTACCCAGTATCAGAGAGGACATGAAATTCAAAAGAATGCAATCTTAAAAGCCTTGATGAGAATCCTGGTGTGCTGAGTAGTAGTTTCATGCTATATTCTCATACGTTAAGGCTCGACCGCCTCAATTACAGTGGACCAGAAATATCAACTAACAGGTTCCTAAAGGGGTTAGTAACACACAATTGACTATAAAATATTGCTTTGCTTATCGGGAAGTAGACACAAGGTATACCAGTAAGGCAAGTTATAGCAAACTTGAGGTTTGTCTCGCTTAAGAAGGGGTAGAACGCCTCTAGCACTCTTTCAAGAACTCCATAGCTGACCAGATTAAAAAGGGTAAATATGTTCACAAACTGTGAGTGCGACAACACGCGACAGTCGGCTGCAAAGCATCGGTCCCTTTTTATAATTCTATAGCTGAGAATGGCGGAATGCGTAAGTAGTCCTGCCGTGCAGTTGCTCGCCCAGACAATGTGTTTAGCAACAAAACGATAATGAAGCGAATCCTCAAGTTCCTTGATTCTTCTTCCAAGTTTAGGTATCTTAGCTTTTATCTCCTACCTGCAATTCTTCCTGTCATATATATATATTCTATGCCATAACACACTACTTAGTTCTCTGGTTCATCCACTGCTAAGTGGAGATGATTTTGACAATGTTCTCATTCCACCCGTGCCTGTCGATTTCTAGATAAGTATTTAATAGAGCTTCCTATAAGAAACTAGAACAGTCACCACATAATTATGTGCTATAGATGATGTGTAATGTTTGGATCCGATGGCAACGCAGATGTAGTACTTGTCTGTCCACGGGAATAATGTGACACAATGGTACTACATATATCATGAACGGTAAACTCGGAAGGATAGCGTTAGTTTAGTATCCGGCCCGAGAGCTGCAGCCGGGCCTCATGCGTGATGGCCAACAAGCATATATTGCTGCACAGTCATCTTCCACCAGGCCAGGAAGAGGAGAAACTGCTGTTGAATTGATTCAAAATCATCGATCGAGAACTCGTATGAAAAGAATCCAGTTCATTCATTGTGCCATTTAATCGATAGACATTCAATAGATATCTAGCACTAAACAGTTCTTGGCGGTACATGACGTATGCGTAGCTCAGAGAGAGCTTAAAGCTTGAACAATATTAATCCCTGTCGCGGATCGTACGGGATTCTTATCAGGGCAGAACACCATTTATTATCCTTTCCACCTCCCATAACCTACTCTGTTCTGCTTCTTCTCTTTTCTGGATTCCTGCCTTCTCAACTCCTCTCCACTCCTCTGAATCTTTATAACCGGTCGCCTGCGGTGACGATTGACTATCAATCTAGGAAAACTGCTACTTTGAAGCCTCCATTGTTTTCTGACATCACCAGCCTTCAAGCTCTGTTCAATTACGTGAATTGAACCATTGACTGAGAAAAAAACCCTCCAACATGTCTAAAATTCAAGATGCACTTCCAAAACCCAAGATCGAGCTCTACAGTGGCCAGTATTTTGCAGCTTGTGGATTAGGTGGAATTATTGGTTTGTACTTGTCAACGTTTTCTGACCGTCCTCTAATCCGTTGCAATAGCTTGCGGCCCGACGCATACTGCAGTAACGCCTCTCGACCTCGTAAAATGCCGGAGACAAGTCGATTCGTCACTTTATAAATCCAACTTCGGGGCTTGGTCCAAGATCTACAAAGCTGAAGGTCTGCGCGGGGTGTTCTTCGGTTGGTCACCAACTTTCGTCGGATACTGCGCCCAAGGTGGTGGGAAATATGGGTTCTACGAAGTTTTCAAGTACCTCTATGGCGAGCAGGCATTCCCTAATGCAAACAAGACGGTCATATTCTTAGCCGCTAGTGCTAGCGCCGAATTCTTAGCGGATATCGCTTTGTGTCCGTTTGAAGCAATCAAGGTGAGAATGCAGACGACATTACCACCTTTTGCAAACACGATGAGGGAGGGGATGAGCAAGGTCATTGCACAAGAAGGATATGCTGGGTAAGCTCTATGTTTGAACCGTCGCATAAACTTGCTAACTAAAATAGTTTGTATAAGGGACTCGTTCCTCTTTGGGGTCGTCAAATCCCATACACCATGTGCAAGTTTGCAACCTTTGAAAAGACTGTCGATGGAATATATGGGTTTCTAGGCAAGCCTAAAGCCTCATACAATGGACTTCAACAAACTGGAGTTTCCTTCCTTGGAGGATACATTGCAGGTGTCGCGTGTGCTGTTATTTCTCATCCAGCAGACGTAATGGTCTCGAAGCTTAACTCTGATAGAAAGAAAGGAGAGAGTGCTGGCAAGGCTATGGGCAGAATTTACGGCAACATCGGCTTCTCAGGCTTGTGGAATGGACTGCCTACTCGTATTGTTATGATTGTAAGCACAAATTCCCCTATAACGAAGCCTCATGGTTGAAGACAAAGAGTTTTGTCTCGGAAGCACGTTGATATGCGGATTGGAAAGTTTAAAGACTCGCCAATTTCGTTGGACTCCCCAGACAGTTCTGTTTCTTGATTTCCACCCATCAAATATGATTTCAAGAAGATAAGTACTAACTTGATCAAGGGAACACTGACTGCCTTCCAATGGCTTATTTATGATTCTTTCAAGGTGGCATTGGGATTCCCAACTACGGGAGGCCACTAGGTAGAACTGGTAGATGTGTTGGCGTCCAGGAGTAGGAAAGACCTTGTTACTGAGGCTAATTATCATAGAACAATCTATTTAAATAAGTTATATTTCATGCTTGGAGTGAATATTGCGGCATCGTCGTCATTGAAAATCTGCCAAACAGAATGAGAGAGCTAAAGGATCACAGAGAACGCACGAAAGCAATTCGTCCCCTGGCCATTATACATCTAATCACTGATATAGCTATCGAATAAGACTCATGAATATTGTGAAATTAAATGTTTCGCAAACGCAGTTATAGATCGAACGTATAGCCATAGAAGCTACAGATCATATCCTAGCAGTTGAGCCAGACCACCAATTTATTGCTACCTTGCCCGACAAATTCCAGTTCGCTAATACATCGTATGTACATACATGAGAGAGACCGGGGAAGTGCTATGTAAGTCAAGATGTGAAGCCCAATTGATAGTTCATGGTAAACTCTCTAACGTGAGGTTACACAGAATTCGCAGTACTTCACAGCATTACCTACACAAGATTCCAGAAATCTCGGTATTCAATACCGATTACATATTTATGATCTATTTTTTCTAACTACACTCATCCCTTCACTCCGCGATATCGTTCCTCTCCTTTGATGAGCTATACACATCATACAACTCCCTGAATGCCGTTTTACCCGCCAGCAGATTACTTGGTGTGTCACACTCTCGCAACATGCCTCTATCCAACACCGCAATACGATCGAAATCTAAAATAGTATCTAAACGATGCGCCACTGCAATTATAGTATGATCCTTGAACTCCTCACGGATAATCTGTTGCATCAACTCGTCGGTTTTGCGATCAACGCTTGAGGTTGCTTCATCTAGCACAACGATCTTGCCTTTACGGAGCATGGCACGGGCGAGGCAGAAGAGTTGACGTTGACCGTGGGAGAGGGATTCAATGTCCAAATCTGCGTCGAGGCCCCCGTTGGAGATGACGGTGTCATATAGCCGCACCTTTTTCAAGGCAGTAACGAGAGCAGCATCATCTCTGGAAGCATAGGGGTCGAGATTCAAACGGATTGTACCGGCGATGAAGTATGGGTCTTGGGATATGGCATTGAGTCTTGTGCGGATCTCTTGCCGGGGAATGGTGCTTAGATCGATGTCGTCGATGACTATGGTACCAGATGATGTTTCGATCATGCGAAAGAGGGCCAGGATGAAAGAACTTTTGCCGCTCCCACTGCGTCCACATATACCAATTTTCTCTCCGCCCTGCACAGATAGAGAGAAGTTATCGAGAGCCTTGTTATCGAGAGCCTTGTTATCGATGTCTACAGTTCTATATAACAGCCGATCAATACATTATTTTATGAGCACATAAGTTCACAGGACTTACTTGTATGATGCAGACAAATTTCTGAATTCGATACTACCTAATACAGGCCAGTTCTCGGGGGGTGGTGTTCTCTCGCTAGGAAGAGCTTCGGCTTTTGTTCCGTTACTAAAGCTCTTAACTCTAGCAACTGCTCCAATACTGGTCTCAAGCATCGTCCCTGCGACCCTGTTAGTACATGTTTCTAGTTGAATTCGCTCGTACTAACACCACATGATCAAACTTTGCAGTGATATATTAAAGTCAATAATATTGACCAAAGCAACACCGGTAAAACCGGGACTGACTACATCTCGTAGTTTTACTGCCAGTCCAGTCACTATGAGCGCTAAGGCAACGCAGACAAGATCCAAAATAAGCGTAAGCCACCTCTGGATCATGAAAAGCAAGTAGAATGGCTTCTGTGAAGTATTTAAAAGCTCCAAGTTCAGACTTCGTTCATCCTGTTGCCATCCAAATGCGCGTATTGTTGGTAGTCCACTAAGGGATTCAATGAATTGCGTACTGACTAGTATTAGGATTGGCTGCTGGCAATGGTATCGGAGGAAACTTACTAAAGAGGACTTTTAGCCTCTAAATCCATAAATCTTAATTGTCGTGAGGTACGCATGTAGTACTTTTGGATGAAGTAGAAGATCGATATAATAAATGGATAAATTGTAGCAATGTAATACGTTGCATTTGCTATGAGAATAGCCTGTCCAATACAAATGAAGAAATCTGCCGGCAGTAAATATTAGTCCTAAATTCAGAGAGGGATACTACTAACTTGCAGCAAGGTTCAGTCCTGCCATTGGTAGCTCGCCATCGATCAGATTCATGTCTTGGCTAAATCTATTGAAACAATGTATCAGCTATGGAATAGAAGAGAGTGTAACAGAGAAATTAGTCCGGGCTGAGGACAGATCAAGGCTTGCTGATGCGATGGATTTGTGATGACTTCGAACTGCGGGAGCAAAATAATATAGCTTTACTCAATTCCAGTGGACTTTGCTTATCGAAGGAAGTCGGTTGTATCCAAAGGTTGATAGATTCGAGCTCAAATGTGCTGCGCAAACTGGTCTGAAATGTGACACTTCAGTATAGGTCAAATGAACATACCGATTTACCAAGACTCCAGTATCAACCATGGAGAAGAGAGACATAGATGCCCTGCTTCCGGGTTAGTAGCTTTCTTTTGGATGATCGTGGAGGGGAGTGTCACGAAGTAACTGCCTGGAGCGTAATATCGTGCAATTTCTGCCCTGATTTGGGTTGGACGTGAATGAATGTGTGCCTAAGTAGCAAGTATCAGCTTGGATCAGACGTGCACAGCAGAAATATTACGAACCAAATTAACAAAAGTAAAGAAATAATTGCAGAAGCCTCAAGCGCCGCATATACTCCTAAAAATTTCCCAGTTTGTTGATTCGGATGCGATATATTCGAATCAGACCACCATTTCAACCAGACCGCTCCTCAAAGTTAGCTAAGCTCATCATAGCATCAATGTATATGACCTACTAGGAAATGTTGAGAAAAAACCCATCAGTGCCGAGCATACAAAAAATAGAAAGGTCGAAATTCCTCCAATACTTCGGAAATAATATGCGTAGATTGATATGTCGCCCATCTGTCGCTTCTTTTCGTCCATCGCATCTGCTAATGGGGATTTGACCATTGTTCCTAAAGTTCGCTCCCCTATTGGTTCTGAGATCTCTGAGTTACGCTTGCCTTGCTCGACAGAGAAGCTTCGAACATAGCCTTGTGAAGTGTTGAGGTGCTCAAACGTTCCTTCTTCAAGAATCTTGCCATTCGGTGCAAGAGCAACAATATAATCCGCTGACGGTAAGAGATTAACTAGTAGGAAATCAATCAGTAACATTGTGGAAGAAGTGACTGCCAATAGATACTTACCTGCGTGGGTGGCTACAATAATTGTAGTATTTGATTTTCGAAGAAGTCCTTCGGAACCTAAAAGCCTAGTGAATACTAGATCCTCTGTTGCAGCATCCATTCCAGAGAACACGTCGTCCAATATAACCATGCTTTTCTTAGCATAGATTGCACGAGCGATTGCCTAAATCAACTTCTATTAACAATATAATGTGCATTGGAGCGGGAGACTCGTACCACTCGTTGCTTCTGGCCCCCTGACAAAGTAATTCCTTTACTTCCTATTAGAGTCTGATCCCCGTTCGGAAACGTTGCGAGGTCTTCCTCCAACCCACAAGCATGAATAACCATGCTATACCAGGGTCCATCAAAAACCGAGAATCCAAGCACATTCTTTTGAACAGATCCATTGATAAGCCAAGGAGTTTGATCACAGAATGCGATCTCTTTGAAAGATATATAAACAAAGCCTTGTGTACTTGGAGTCTCTCCCAACAGAGCTTTCAAGAGTGTTGACTTGCCAGAGGCTACAGCTCCGATGATCATTGTCAAATGGGATCTTTTGATTGTTAGATTGATATCTCGTAAAACAGGTTCATCTTCTGTTTTCCAACCAAAGGTACCATTACGAATGACTACCGCATCTTGTTCTCGTGAATCCTGGTGGAAGATATCTGTTACTGGTTTCATTTTTTGAAGCTCAAATTCACCCCCACTGTCTATCGTTCTATCGTAATTTGTGAAGTATGGTGAACGATCAGTAGCCTCTTCGACCAGGAGTCGGTGATCTGACTTGGTATCAGTCTCCAGGTATTTTTGAATCCTCTGAAAGCAATTGATAGCAGCCATAACTCCTGGAATTGACTGGAATAATCCAGTCAAAGGCATTGTTAGTAGTTTGAGCAGAGCTACTGACGTGAACATTCGCGCGGTCGTGAGAGACCCAGTGTCAATGCCTACGAATGTTCCGAAAGTGAGCACTGGTCCCACATGCTGAGGAATAAATGCTACAGAAATTAATATCTAGACTTTTCGTTGAATTCTGGTAGGTTTGTACCTATTGATATAGCATAAACCACCGTAAATCGATAACTAGCAGCAGAGGCGATCTCGTCAACTCTCAGGTCATGTATGATCGCCCCCAACTTATCAGTTAAACCTGCCATTTTCACACCCTTCCTGTTAATTAAAATCTCGTAGTTAGCTTGCCTGATATATCAGATCTAGTATTGTGATGATGTCAGAGGAGCTGATCAATTGAAGAATGTCTTTGTATTGCTCCTCAGACAGTCTTCAAGGTAACAGACTCTTCAGGCCGTTAAGAACACGACTATGTCTCATGGAGAGATTCGGACCTACATTGACGATAACATCGTTGATGTTATTCCTGTGTGAGTTAGTACCTCGCTGTGGAGATGAATGTTGTCCTTACCAATTCTTTTTTGAAGACTTTGCATCCAGATGCCCTGTCTCCTTGCCGAAATCCCAGAAATACCGAAAGCAGCAATAGCAGCGGCTTGAGTTTAAGTCAGTATTTGATATAGCGGAAAACAAAGTTAGCTAACCTATAGCGAGTCCGATTGGAGCCAAGCAAGCAAGACCTAATTCACGCTGAAGCAAATATGTCGCAATAACCGCCTGAACCAAATTTGCCCAAAACTCATGGAGTTGTCTCAATCCTTGCTCAATGCGCTCTACATCAGTACTCATTAAAGTTACTGCTGCTGAGTTATCTAAAGCAACGATGCTGATCTCGGTCGTCTTCCGATAGATAGCAGTTACCAATGCTCCTCGGACCATAGTGATAAATCGGTAATTGCGGTGAGAGTAAAAGCCTTCCGATATCTGCCACAAACAGTCAGACTAGATTTCGGAGTATATAATCTGATGACCTACAGCTATTCCTAGGTATACGAAACCGTATGCTGCAATCAAGCCATATCCTATGTTATTACTTTCGGGATGTTCTTTTTCCTGCAAAAACCCCACGAATCTGCTCAAAAGAAGTGGCTGACAGAACGTGAAACCAATGCTTGCGATCTTTGGGAAGATTGGTGCTAGTAATGCCCATAAAAATGCTCTTCCCACCTGGAATATCAAGCGATATTTGCTCTTACTCTTAGCTGTGAAAATAGTCAGTCACGAGAGTTCCAGAAATATCATGTCGCATGTATATATTTACTCACAATTGTTCCAAGCTTTATCGAACTTCGCCTGTAGAGTTTCGCCAGTAAGTTCATCGTCTAAAGGGTACAAGTCTTCGATCGAAAGCACCTTTCGGTAGCCAGTCAGAATGAGTTGATTCAGCCAGTAAAATACACCTTGACTGAAGATACTGCTCAGTTCTTCCGGACCCCTCTTGCAATCGTCATTATTTAGATACTGCTGCTTCTCCCGTGCTTCAAGTATCAAAATACCTAACTTCAAGATTACGGAAGTGGTGAATAAGCGCGCCAAGTGAGTATGTTCGTCAATGAGCCACAATGTTCGCACGCGAACGATATCGAAGAGCAATGAAAAAAACAGGTAGGTTCCCAAAACAGCAGAAGGTCGGAGATTTCTGCCATGTTCGGCATAGCTGAGAATACAGAATGCAATGGAGTTGGCCAACGAGAGTGTGGCTGCAGCAATGGTAGCTGGTGATCTTTCAGCAGTATCCAGACACCACAAAATCAATAGAGAAATCTGCAAGATTCCAAATAACGCAATGGCCGTCTGCATGACATTAATTGGAGACAAATAAGGGAGCGGGTAATTCACGAACGAGCTTGATGATCTGAAAAGTACTTCCTCCAACGAGTCTCTTATGAACATTTCGCAGCATCCATATTCTTAGAGGCGCTAATAGCATGAAAAGAGCAGAAGGTAAAGCTGATAGAATAATACTCTCAAATTGAAGTGTGAAATCAAAAGAACGCAGACATGGCTCAACTTGAGGACCCCAGAGGTCATCCCCATTCGGAACACAAATTTCTGTAGAATTCATGGTTGGAACTTGAATGCTAAAGACTCAGGCATTTCGAGGCCATAACATAAAATATAAATATATATACTACTACCTACCAAAATTTCTCATCTCAATCAACTGCTGCGGTGCCGCGCAATCGACTTCAGGTATCAACTCCCGGGGACGCCAAGCACACAATACATGGCTGAAAAGTGGTTGCCTTCAAGCAATTAAGCGAGATATGTTAACCGCTTATGCGGTGTCGTCAGAGCTTCAATCTCAATGAAGTATCTTTTTTGGTAAAGTTGTTAAGCGATTGTTAAGGAGTGGGTTCTCTTTGCGTAGCTCCTTCCTAAACCGTCGGAATTGGTTGGTAAATGATTCCATAAGGTTGAAGCTTGAACATCTACATCTTGGCGTCAGATTAGGCACCACTTGTTAGCTCTTTATCTGTTCTTCAATGTAAATGAACCCATTGTGGTTAATAAAACTGTACATGTTCGACCCATTAAAGGAGTGTTGGCATCATTTGTTGCAAGTATAGTGCGACAGGTAAGCCACCAACTCGCCTACCACTTGTGAACGGACAGGATGATGTGAAGAGTACGTCCGAAGAGTTCAAAAAGCCATACTTGTAAACAGCCCATCCAATCTAAGTGACAAAGGTTTCACAAGTCCGCTCTATATCCAGGCAATTCAAAGCCGGAAGAAAACACATTAATGTAGGAACCAAACTTAATATGAAGGAAATTGTTGAAGGATCTTGTTCAAGGAGATGAAATTGCACAAAAGATAGCTCTACTAGTGAAGCTCCATCCTTGTGCCTCGGATATTCCCAATGTCTCCTCAAAATACAAAGCTGTACGGCTCGCCGGCCTAGCCATGGCATTCTATGCTCTAGCACAATACCAAATTTGGACGCCGAAACGCCTTAGATGTCAATACCATCTACAACAATGCCTTTGTTCCATTTATACTGAACAAGTCTTTCGACCTCTGCAGCTGACTCCTCGCTGACCATGATGCTCACCAAGTACAAGCTAGCATCAAGGCCGCACGAGACTCCCCCACTCGTGATGACTCTCAGGCCACCAAGACGAAGAGCGGCACGACGAGCGTTGCTCTCGCGGCGAGTGTTGCTCTCCTTCCAGCTGATACTTCCCTTCCGGCCGTTGGCCGGACGCTTGGCATCCGACTTGCGACGGACATATGGGTTCTCATCGGGATTCTCGCCCAGATCATAGCGGAGGTTGTTGACGACGTATCTCTCCTCGACAACATCACATCGCTCTGCCAAGTCTCTCTGAGCAACCTCTGAATTGATCTTCTCCAACTTTGTAAAGTAGTCGGGGTGAGTAGTAGCAGACAAACCACTAAGCACACCTTGTTGTGCCAGGAGCAAGCTGCCAGTGCAGACCGAGAAGAGGGTACGTTCCTTCTCGGGGTATTTCTTTTGCACATCGGAGTATGCCTTGATAATGCCTAGAGGCTCCGATTTGGTCTTGAGAACTTTCTCTACACCACCGCCGGGAATGATGAGGATGTCAAAGTCCTTGAGAGTGGCATAAGCCTCTTTGTAGCTGATGGTAGCACGGATACTAGCATTCTGTGCGGTGACAGTATGCTCATCAGAAGCTACGAAGGTAATGTTGAAAGCTTTGGTGTCTATGTTGATGAGAATGTTAGCGCTGTTTACCCCACAAACCCCGCAATTTGGACCCTGCAAAATAACAATGGCGAACTGGGGAGAAATGGCAGTTGAGGAAGTCAATAGCAAAATTAAATGGCTTACTGGCATCATTGATGTTGTGCTGAGCATGGGAGAGGATTTCGAGAGGTCCGGCAAAGTCCAATGTGTCCATTTCAGGGTGAAGCGCCATCAAGACGCGAATGACAGGAATATCTTGGGTTGCCATGATGTTGAATGTAGGGAAGTATTGAAGGAATTGTGTTGAAGGTAGATTTGTATGGTTTGATGGAATTGAGCTTGATCTGATGAGTTTCTTTGTCTGGAATGTTTCTTGATTGATTGAAGAAAGAGGGAAGTGAAGAAAGTGAGGTTGGAGTACACGAGTACATGACTTATGCTTATGAGCTCCCAAAGCTCACGTGTCCAATTGCGGGGTAATAGCGTGGAGGTGCTAGCGCCGATCTTTCTCTTAGCAATGGAATCACGATAGTCCTTACAGGTGTGATACATAGATAGGTAGCAAAAGAAGCTGGTTTGCAGAAAGTACGGTCTAACATGTCGTCAAATCCTATATGGTCTTCATCAGTGACTTTCATCAGTTGCAATTACTGTAAGAGACACAATACCCGAAATGTTTATGTTAGTCAGGGGACAGGTCTTGGCTTGTGTAACCTTATTGATGACCCCTCACTTTTCCCAATTACAAGATAGCCAGCTGCTAAATCATCGGGTACAAGAAGTACATAAGAAAGAGTAGGTTGAGGACTGTCTTAAGTCTTATCTCAAATCCACATTTTTATTGAGTTTACAGAATTAACCTAGCTCTATTTTAGAGTTCTCCGCTAGTTGTCCCTCCTCCAAATCAGAATGACCTGTTTCCATATAATTCGGGAAAATATGTTGAGCCAGCTTAGACTTGGATGGGTTGAGTTGATCTAGACGGCTCTTTGGGAGATGTATAAGGGGAGTAAGTATGTTTTTGTTGGAGTGATAAGTACCGTTGTACTAGGAGCTTCGTACCTTTCACCGGCCATTAAGATACCGAGAAAACGGAGAAGCGCGAAACTTGATTCCTGCTGCGGAGTAAAAAGTCGTAAGAACCGCTAGCTTCTACGGGGAGAGTTAGTCTAAATGCATCCGTGGTTTGGGTGGATACAGAGTAGATAGCTATGGCCTATCCCACCGTGTAAGTGAGTGATATCTCGGTTACTTATCCGCTAATTCACTATATCTGCCATCAAGTCAGTGCGTGAGAGCAGCCTTGAAGCATACCAATGACTATTATATCTGTAAAATATTTGGGGCTATATTGCTTTCAGTTACCCTCAAGCCCTTAGATACGGAAACCCTGTTGATAACTCAATGTGCTTGGTACCGTCGTTAGTAGAGACAAAGCTTCATGCGGTACCATTCTGAATTGTTCTGTATAGAAATGCTCAATGTCATCAACATGCTAATAACACCATTGGATAATCTCGAACCAATTGGCAACCTGTAGTATCCCTAAAACATTACAAAGAGTAGTAATCAGCCACGGTTCAAATGCAAGAATAGGTAGATAGATTCTGGAGATCCCGTTGCGGCGCTGCTACTGCTGCTGCTGTTGCTACTGCTATTACTGTTCCTGCTCCTTCTCCTGCTCCGATAAAAATTTCCTAGCCGCCAACGAACATCAAAAAAGAGAAAGTGAAATGTGCACATTGAATTACGCATTCGAAATCCGAACAGTCTGCAGACTAGAGAGAGAAAGGGCTGCTCCGGAGCATTCAGCCTACATACAGAGTAATGATCCAATTCACCCTTGGGAGGAAAAAAAATAGGGTTATGAAGTGGTCCTAATATATCGAAAGCGATAAAATCAAATATATAGCCTCCGATACTGCTCCGATCATATGCGGAATGTAATTTGGGGCTTATGAGTTCTCTGATCGGACTCGCTACCGCGAATTATCGACCAAGTCAAGTTCACACGGTTAGATACCACCCGTTCAGAAGAAGTTACGTAGTCACATATCGACCCCACCGCTAAACTCAAGTCCGTGCCTGCACCAAGGCTCCCGATTTCCATACGTAAAAGTTCCACAGCTTATCACTCATAGTCAAAGAAAATCTCCTTAGCACATCGATCTAAATTGTAGTATGTATGTATATGGGAGAGAGATCGTTCACCGACCCTTCAGTAGGTAAGCCTAATTGAAATATAGAAGAACTTGAGGCTAGCATTATTGTTTAAGATATTTCCAAGACTGTACCTTGATATACTTCGCAACTAGGTGGTGGCTCTAATTATTAAATAGATTTACGAGATAGCGAACTTGTATATAAGTGGAATAGAATGATAAGACTATTGAAGTGAACTACAAGATATTTCTGTGGATTAAAACTACAGGTTTGAATTGACGTATGCCATAATGGAGACACACCAGTTACCAATAGTGAAATCTAAAAGACAGGCACGAGGGAAAAAGATCAAATCAGACCGCAAGCAATTCAGCTGCCTCTCGACCAATTAATACCTATTCTCTCAAACCGCTTCTCACAAGTAGGCGAATTTTTATCTTTAGCTACCATACCTCATGCCACTAGTTCCTACATATCTAGGCATATGTATAACATGTCTGGGAGTTGTGTAGGAGTTTCGGGTTCCAAGTTAGCATGCTGTTTAAAAAGCCACGTCCCTAAATCCTTTCGTTACCTATTTCAATCCTTAATTCTATGGTCTAGACTGATTGCGGCGCTGTGTGTTTAGGAATATACCGCTAGTCACTTGCCAAGACTTCTATCAAAGCCTGCAGCCGACGCTGCTCGTAGTGAATAGGGTGACCCTATCTTCTGCGTCTTGAATCGTCAAAGGCATTCGTCCTCTCAAAGAAGCCGGAATTGCATTGGGTCCACCTTCCGACACAACGCCAGGTTTGCTTGCTTCTTCGCATTACCCAACGGTTGCTCGTCCACCCCACAATCCGTACTCCACCCACATCCCGACAAAAGGATTGTTTGGATATGCTCAGTGCTCCTGAACACATATTGTAATATGGGTGCAGCACCAGAAGGTGCAGAAACTGAACATATCAATGGTATCGTTTTATTAAGATCGGGCTCTTTATTGTCAGCACTGTGCGTCCAAGTGTCATCCTTGCTTTCACTGGCAGTGTTTCTAATTTTGTTAGCGCCTTGTAAAGTAAGAATCTGATTAGATTTGATTAGGATGCCAAGAGCCGCATAACGGAGCAATCCACACAAAGGAAAAGCAAAAGAGCCCAAGGGAGCAACGAGATTGGATGATGTCAGATCTGATAAGAAATGGCCGCCGTAGTCGGTGGGGATATATGGTTGGCGACGTGGATAGAAGTGGGCTAGCGGATGCTGGATATTGGATATTACCATTACAGCATGGGAAGAGACATTCCTGACACTTGACTCTTGTCTCTTGACTGTTGGCTAGCGAGAAATGATGAGAGGATGATCCCTCGGAGCTGTGTGTCTGCAATCTGTCCCCATCTGGAAGTAAGTATTGCAGCCCCTTGAGGTGTGCGTACCACGTCAGTTTTGGTGTGAGGTTGGCGTACCTTGATCGTCCTGTACAAAGACCGGGCGACAGAGATGGCGTCGTGCGGATATGCTTCCTTCAGCTGCCGTCAGCACTGTCCGTGGTGTCAGGTCACATCATGCAGTAAATACGGTGCAGAGGCAGTATTCACAGTGCCACAGCTCATCTCAGCTCGGTGCAATGTCCCGCCCAGTGTCCCGCCCAGAGTCAATACCAGCTCGTATATATCATATCAGATTGGGATTTGATCTGATAAAGTCCACTCCCCGGTCGGTCCCAGGAGATCTTGAGTCGTTAGCGGTGTCGGCCGGGCGGCCCATTATGCCCTCCAGGCCACAAATGCATCGATCGTCAGGATTGTTCACTGTTGTGCCTCTAGGTACAAATGGCAGAATCTGCGAAAAGGTGCAGGTAAAGCATTGGATCATACCGTAGAGTCTGCAGCTCACCGTCTATTCTCCATAAGCCGTACTGCGATGCCGTGGAAGAAGATGGTGCGGCGATGGCCGGGCTGGGAATTGCGGTCAAGGGTGAAATCGGCAATCAGAAGGACATAGAAAAGTAAGACGTGCACCGCAAATGCACTACGCAAGCTAGCGCACGTGCTGGGCTCCGTAGTTGGTTCCGCCCGATTGATAATAAGTAGGTAATACCCTCCTCCTCTTCCCTCATCTCACAGCAATGATGAAGTAATAGTCGCTGACTTATTCTTTCCATATTGCCCTGATTGCTTGACAAAGACTTACCACCACGACCAAGCCGCGATATTCACATTGGCTTTGGGCAAACAGAATACTTATATCTGCCACGCCAATTGATCTCTCCACCCCTCCATTGAATTTTTATTTGTTCGGGTACAGCACATGCTCACGACTCTGCGATCACGATCCGCCACCATGTTATCTCGTCCCCTCGCAATCCGAGGCCTCACCACCGGTCACTGCATACCCGAAGAACCGGTTGCAGAAAGCCCGCGAAGTACTGCCCCGTCGCTCACATATTCGTCCAGTTCCGACGAGCCAGAAGAGCCACCTCGACCTCGCCGGGCGAGCACAAGATTGATCTCTCAAAGTGCTGCCGATGTACAAAGATTGATTGGGGAGCCCGGGACTCGATTGATCGAAAAATGCTGTGGAGGAGGCTGCTGCATGGAAGTCAAGAAGCAGGATGGACTCACCTTTGAACGTGTACCAGTGCCAGACAACAAAGCATATCAAGCATTACAATTGAAGATTGGTCCTATTCCCACGAAACTCACGAGCATACCCGATGTACCTCACAGCACTGTTGCTCTCTTACCATGCAAGAAGGATGCCATCCCGGCCCCTGCCGACTCCACCATGATCAGTGACCTCAAGGATGAGTCGACCGATTTTACTCCGGTGCCAGCAATCAAGGAGGAAGTCAAGTCAGACATTGACACTAAGGTTCACCCACCCAATTTTGTCCAACCTCACCCTCCATATAACGTGTTTTCGGCGAAAATATTCAACTGCCGCGAGCTTACTCGACCAGGCGCGGAGAAAAGAACATACCACTTTGATCTCGACGTGACGGATTATCCCGAGGAAATGGGATTAGATTTCAAGGTAGGAGGAGCAATTGGAGTCATGGCACCTAACGAACCATCTGTGGTCGAGGAGTTGATGGATCTTCTTTTGATCCCCAAATTTCTTCGAGATCGCCCGGTCTTGTTGAAAACTGGTAGTGGACGTTGGCCGACTGTGTGGGGTGAAGATGAACCACGCGAACTCATTACCACACGTCGTGACCTCTTGACATGGTGTTCCGATATTCAGTCCTACCCGCCCACCAAGCCTCTTCTGCGCCTTCTCGCCGAGCACGCTACTGATCCCAATGAAAAGAAGATCCTCCTCTACATGTGCTCTGCCGAGGGTCAAGGAGTATTCTGCGATTTCCGAACCGGTCCATACGTTACCATCAACCAACTCCTCCATGCCTTCCCATCATCCAAGCCACCTCTGGACCACCTCATTTCTCAATGCCAACAACTCATGCCACGCTTCTACTCTCTTTCAAACGACCCGCATGAGTCCTGTGTTCCCGCTCTTGGAGGTTGCACCCGACTTGTCGAGATTGCTGTGACTGTCCATGAGACACCACATTGGGCACACAACAACCAGAGAACTGGTGTTGGAAGTGGTTTCTTTGAACGTCAGGCGAGGCTATATCTCGATGCAGAGAAGAAGGGAGAGAAGGTTGATCTTCGAATTCCTATGTTCAAGGGTTTAATGGCAAATCCTCTAGCTAAGGATTTCGTGTCGGATGGACCCATGCTCTTGATTGGCGCTGGTGTTGGTGTAGCACCTTTCCGAGGATTCGTGCAACGTCGCTTGAAGAACGCAAATTGTGCCAATAAAGTCTGGGTTTTGCAAGGTGTCCGCGATTCCTTGCTCGATGAATTGTATAGTGGAGAATGGGGTGTACATGAGGATGAAGTCAAGAAAGTTGTTCAATCAAGAAAGAGTGATGGCACACAGAAGGGCAAATATGTCCAAGACGAGGTGTTGCATCAAGCGGACCTGGTATGGTTCGTCATCAACAGTTTAGATGGTCGAGTCTTTGTATGTGGCTCAAGCAAGGGAATGGGTGAAGGTGTTGAAGCGGCTCTCGTCAAGGTTGCCATGCAAAAGGGCAATCTTGATCAGAAGGATGCTGAAGAGTTCTGGGAGTTAAAGAGAGCAGCCGGTCAGTATACCGCCGAGACCTGGTGAGCGAGTCGGTTTTAGCAATGTATTATGGGGAGCATATTTGCATGTATATATTGGGTCATAATGGCGTTTTCTCTGCGGCATTTTATTGGCGTTTTAGATGAGGAAAGAACGATATTTCCAATAGGGAATCAAAACAAGCAATTGTAAATAAAGAAGGATACACGATACGATGTCTTGGGATTCTGGTAGATAAATGGTCTATCGAAAGCTACAAAATTCAACACCTCGAGAGTTAATACGAACATACGCTATGACTATAGTTCACTTTCGAATGCTTTCTCTCTGTGTCATCTTCTTCTCAGCGTCATCTTATTCTCAGCCTGTCAAGTGAATTCATTTTATTAATGACACCATATAAAATCCGTTAAACCTAGTTCACAATCTAATAATGCCTACTCATTATGTATTACAACAAAATGGTACTAACTAATATATCCTCCAAGGCCAGTCTAGCAAAGAGTGCCACGCCATATAGGCACACGCTCAAATTTCGATGATCAAGCAATCGCTGTACAATACAATATGTCCAACAGCGAGAACAGTGGTGTTACACCACGATTAACAGCTTATACCAAAAGTAGACTAACCATGATCATGGAAAAGTGCACAGGATGCTACATGTTCAAATGCTCTTGAAGGAACCATAGGTTCGTCTCATGTGCACACTTGCTGGCTCCAAGCGCTAGAACGGCATGGTGTGCATGTATACTGTAGAGTTTAATGCTAGCACTACTAATGCTACATCGTCTCAGATATGATTTTAACAAGGATAAACCAGGGTGATGCGATGAGCGAACCAACGACTCCTAAGGAAGTACTGAATATGTATCGTTCTATTGGTATGTTCATACAGTATAATGTGCTTACCCACTACTCATTGTGATGCTGTTCTGCTGTATCTCTTTAAACCCGTATATGCACAAGTTTCCATGATCTAGTGCATAGCATTTTCATAAACCCCGTCGTGCATGATGCTAACGCCTTCCAAAACCTTCCACAACCCTTCATATCATCGTCATAGTGCTGTTCCTCTAGTCCAGTTTAGGGTTCAGCCCCTCGCCTTCCTCTACATGAATCTCTGCAACGGCGTCTTCATCATCACGGGCTGGAATGCTATAAAGTTCTTCATTCGCCGCCAAATGCGGCGGTATATTGGGCAAAGATGCCATATATCGTGATATATTCTCAGTGTACGCACTGTCGTCCATGTCAGGTACTGGTTCGGGCTCCTCAAAGTCGCCCTCAGCTGGCGTAGCATTATTGAAATCATCAAGACGGCCTCGTCGCGAGCTCGAACCTGCAGACGAGTTGTTTTCAACAACAGCACTACCGACATCACTTCTCTCAAAGACATCGTCTATATTGTTGGCGTCGACTTCTGAACCAGCGCCGGACGCGTAAGTTCTCTTGTTGTCCAAGTCTAAGCCACCCCAGTTCCAATTGCCTATTATAGGTGTCTGCTTTTGCTGGTAATCCATATCTACACCTTCATCCTCGATGCTTGCTTGGAGTGGCAATCCCTCACTCATCTCAACATCGCCTGACAACAGAGGCATGTCATCCGAATCTTGGGCTCCATATGTAGGTAGCTCATCGAGATCCTTCGGATTCATTGTCGTCATTTCGCCACTAACCAAACCATGATTTACGTGGGGACGGCGAGTTGCTCCTACTCCTGTCAAGGCGCTCGGCGATCCACGTAGGGAGGAGTTTGTGACGAGGCCCCGGCCTTCCCCCGAGCCGGCTGTATCATCTTCGGAGGGCTCGGAAGTTTCTGAGGGTTCAGTTGATTTATCATAAGCAGTGTGTATTTGCTGGAATCTTGGGCCACCAAGGGGTACGTCAGATCGTCGACGGTAAAAGAGCAAGTAAGCACTAGATGTCACAATTCGTGAAGTGTCTTTCAGCTTGGATACTGACGAATCTGCTAGTCGTTAGCAACTATTAGTGCATTTGGATCTTGTACGTACCATTATATTCGTACCACTCATGGTCATAGAAGTTCTTTGCAAATGCAGTGTAATGTCCACCGCCGAGACCACCCCAGTGGTCATCGACTGCCAACAGATCGTAGACTTCTTGTTTTCCATCTTGAGCTTCGACGACGCGAGTAGATAAATCTAGGCCCTCAATCGGAAAATCGACTAGAACGTCAAGTTTGTCTCGTCGATACTGACTAGAGCTAAAGCGTTTTAAGTGCACTACAAGAATGTCTGGTGTCCTCCATAACTCGAATTTTTTAGCTGCTCGGCGATGCTCCTTACACCTGGGACAATACCATGTATCTTGCTCTGAAAGGATTTCTTCTCTGCCAAATTCGTCCAAGCAGTCATCGAGAGTAATGCCAGTTTTCTTTCGATGGGTGCGAGCTTTGACTTTGGCAATTCGGGCCTCATCATGTAACAAGTCTAGTTGGTGGTATGTTGGCCTACCATACGAATTATCATCTACATCGTTGTTGCCAAACAAGTGTTCATAGGCGTCTGCAACCCAGTCAACCACGATACCTTCGCCAAGGCGTATAAGAGGGCCATTGTCTGCTATCTCCTGTGGATCTTCGATCTTGGGTGTTTGCTGCCGACGCTGCTGTCCCTTTTTTGAGTAAGTCTTGATAAATTTGCCACGTTTCCTGTGACCTACTCTGACAGTGGACCCAACAGAACGAACCGGAAGAACCTGTACTCAATTAGATAAAATATCAGGAAAAGTAGCTTAAAGGTAAGTGCGAGGGATATAGATGCATAAATTCTATCTTAGAACTTACAACCGGAGTGGGGCCAGAGAGTTCATCCTCATCGCTCGACTCATCATTCATGCGAGTTGTATCAGTGGTGCTATTATGTTGGTCTTCATCCTCATCACTTTCCGATTCAGTTCTGTCAGTACTAGGAACTGATTCATCGTCAGGAATATGAGGGGCTCTTGATGCTAATGTAGGATAGGTCTTGTCTTCGTCCACATCAGTCCAACCTGTAGGCACTAAGTTATTGCTACTTTTGAAATATTTGAGCTGGAACATGTTCTGATATTGAGGGTCCAAAAAGGATCCTGGTTCGAGAAATTTTGGCCGACGCTGTTTGGCGAATGAGGACGCAGGACTACGAGAGGTTAATTAGTGAGCTTGAGCCATGGCAATTATAACTCACAGAGAATTATTGCCTGAGTCTGCTGTGACAGCGACTTGACCATCGACGTGATGGCCATTATTTGAATCCTTCATCCTAATGTCCACAAGACCATCTTCTCCATCTACGGAGTTGGCCACTAATTTGCCCTCCCCGGAAGAATCGGAGCCATTGGTTAACACAAGGTCAGGATCAAGAATATCCTCGGCAGTCTCATCGGCATCATCGAAACTATACGTGGTCAATGTTGCAGTTTTCTCAATGACCTTCCGCTTGATTCTATCTTCATCTCTGGCCTACACAATGTTAGCATGACTTTCTGTCAGGGATTGGCTCAGTGGTTACCTCTTCTGGAGTGAGCATGATGAAATGAGGAATAGGTGAAAGATTCCACTCTTTTCTCGTGCCATATCTTGGTGGAGGATCGGTATTGGGATAGCGATAAAATACAGGAACCAATAACTTGTCAGCCAGGGGATCCTCCCAACCTGGTATCTCTTCTTCCTCGGAGTCGTTGTTGAATGCGAATTTTGATTTCTTCTTTTTTACAAGCCTTGCTGGAGCTGGCCAATTTGTGGGTTTCGCTTCAAGTTCATAAACGTAAATGTTGTCTTGCGCACCAATCTCCTCTGAGGCTATTAAATTATCTCCAAACTGTTTGTAAAATTTGAACTTGAACTCCTCCGCAACGAACAATCGCTCGGCTGGAACGCCAACCTTTTGACTGATAAATTCTTTCATCGCTCGAATGCTCCCTTGTTTATTAATATCCACTATGATGTGCATGGGTTTGCTATTCAAGGGTAGGTACGTTATCTGAAAAGTCCAAGCACTTTCGATAGGCAGTTGTAATGTTAAGTTGTTAAATGGGTCAAAGGTGATGCTGACTTTATCGCAAACTGGGCAAACTACAGTTGACTTGTACATCCCCGTAAACAGATCAGCAATCACCGAATCATCTCGTTTCTTGGAGATGTCCCACACTGTTGCAGCCATTTGCCGAATTGCTTCTGGGTCATTGACCATCTCATCTGTAGAATCCGGCTTTTCGATATATGGTTTCTTCTTAACCCGGCTTAGATCCTCTTGAAGTCCGTCAAGAAGAAAACCGAGGAATTCTTGGGAGTCTTGCTGTCCATATCCCGAAAATGAAGGTGCATATCTGCCGATCGTATTTTTGAACTCACGTGGAACGACAGAAGGTGGCACAGTATCTGCGTAAATGGACATCAGTAGCTTGCCATAGGCCCTAGCGACATTTCCATGATTGCCGAGTGGGTTGTCTTCATTAATCTCTTTTAAGCTGGCACCAGTCAAGAAATACTTGGTTAGTTCCTCAACACTACGAACGCATTGTAAAGCGGAGTTCATATAACAAGTGTTTCCCATGTTGCCAAGACCAACGGTTCCAATTATGCGCCCAGATCTCTGTGCTCCTGTTCGACCCCGAGTCATAGGACCGTTGGAAGGTGCTGGACTGTTACGCCCACTGTTCGTCTGGCTGGTAGATAGATTGGAGGCACCGCGTATAACAGCCTTGGAGTTCCTTTTCGGTACATAGTTGGAGACATAGTCACTACCGGCAATATGCTCATCCAAAGCTAGCGATTGGCTTTCTCCAAGGCCAGTCATAGATAAGTCACTATGACCATTATAATTGGAGTTATTTGTTTGATCAACGGCTTCCACAAGCTGTCTACCAGTTCCTTTCTCAAGCGCCAAAAATGTCGACACGTCTAAAAGAAGATCCGTCCACGAGTCTTGCGGCTCGCGAACAACTAGAACAGCGGCTGTAGAAGATGGAGAGTTGGGTCTCGATGGTGGTGGAGTTCCTGCGTTCATAGATGTCCCGGCCGGATCTGCAGCAGGCTGCAGTCTTGGTATTCCCCAGACTCGTACCTTCTGCGATATCTCGATTGCTGACACCTTCTTTAACTTCCTCAGGAATTCCTGATAAGCCATCGAGCGGCTTACGACCAGAACAGGTGCAGGGGGATTCTCTGCTTTAAGTTTTTGAGAAAGATTAATGGTAGATCCTTCGGACCATAACCTATGAATGGTAAACACGAGCGGATAATACTCGAATTGTATGTTAGGAACCCCCATTTTATCAAGGGCTGTATTGTGAGCTGTTCGAAGAATGGGGATAGTGCCAGGCACAATACCATACCACTCCAGCACGATATTCCACACATCTTTCGGGAACAGTTCGAACGATTCTTGAGATAGGCCAGGTTTTAGTACCGCGAAGTCCTTGCCATCACAATCCTTGATCACTTGCTCAATGATATCCGAATTATCGATAGGTCCGATTTCTCCTTCAGATTCTACTTTACTCTTCGCTCGAACATCTGACCCTCGCGATAAGACACGATCTAGCCATCGCTTGGATACCACATAAACCTGATCTCCTTCTTCGAGAGGTGTTTCGCTAGCTGCTGCCAATAAGCTCTTCACAGTCGTAATTTGGTAGTCGATAGAGGGCATCTCTGTAAAATAAATCAGTATCGCTAACTATGCACATAAACATTCGTATTCATTATCAACACACCCGTTCTTAGGTTGACCGCTGCAGTCTCTTGAGTTAAGCTGGTAGCATCAGAAGGCTCCTCATTCTGTACATCCTTGAACATTTCTATAGATTGTGCTCTCTTTATACGATTTGGCGATAGTGGTACGTCTGTGTTCTCCTGCTCATCAGAATGAGGTACTGTAACCATATCAACATCCTCCTTCTCGCTGAGTGTCACTTCAGCCTTGTGTTCGTGCTCGCCGTCTAAATCTGATGCCCGACGCTTTAGCGGTGACGAAGACCGCTGTGGAAGATCCGCTGCGCCTCCCATAATAGCACGGTGTGCAAATGGAAGTAATGGAGACTGACCCCTCCTATCTTGGTCGTTCAGTGCAACCGAACTTTTACGTTCAAAACCTGACGGCTCCCCACCCTCGATAGAGAGGCCTGCGTATGCTGCGCTTGGAGAGCTGGCTGCCGAGGAAGTATTATTCTCAGCCGCACAGAGCGATGATGTGTTCTGTGGATTGGGAGGGAGGTGGTGGGGTGTCTGTTCGGTGGGGAGGTCGAAACGCGGCAAATCGCTGGATGACTGAGAGTTGCCGCCCTCAACCGAAGCCAGTGGGATGTCGTGACTGTCGTTGGAGTTGCCTGATATATACTGGGGAGAAAGCTTTCTTTTCTTTGTGGAAGACGTCGTGAATGTGAGCTGCCTGTGCAGCTCGAGGTGGGCCGTGGGGACAATGTGAGGTACTGCAACGCAGCAAGACAGACCTGAGAACAATCGTTTGTAGCGTGAAATGGCAAGGCTGCAAGGGGTGGCAGTCTGCTGATAAATTTATTCACGAGTGCGGAGGTGATCAAAGCATTGAGATTGGTGAATGTTTTGGTCGTTTGATTTGAATGCTGCAAAGAATATTGCAGGTTTTCCGAGTCCTAAGGTGTAGATGGGTGACGAGTGAGGTGCACTTTAAATTAAGTAAGCAGTGCCGTGCAAACTGGTGACAAGCGAGGCTAGGTATTCATTTACCTTTGAGATGAACTTTCACCGCGCAACTTATCATTGTCATAGAAATATTGGACTCATAAAGGGTTGAAATCTATTTAATTATGGGTAGCATACTACTATGTTGATTTCTGTCCGTGGACCTAGGACTTTAGATTCAGGGTATATTCACGTTGTGAGATTCTACAACAGAGGCTCTTCACGCGTAGTGTCTTCACATCAACGTCTCTTTTCATAATATTATCATTTCATATTTTGTATACTCCATCTCACTTATTCTTTTCTAGGACAGGCTTGATACTCGGGTCTCAATTCATTGAACCTGGGAGGCAATACCGGCACAAAAACTCTGCTTCTTGAATACTTTGAGCATAAGCTACTACTTATTTATTGGCATACATTGTTTCTATCAACATTGTGCGGGATGATGAGGCTATTTTGCTGAAGTAGGTCGCAATATAAATTGATTGCGCTTGTTCTATTCTTTTCAATTCCAGAGCTGTTGATGGAGAGTATTGAATTTACATGTATAAGAAGAGTTGCAAAAGAGCTAAGAGCTATGGACAAGCCCACCAAGTTGACTACTGTGACAATAGAGTCCGCCTCCTATGTCGTTATTCTATTACTAAACAGCTACTTGTCGCCAATGAGGGTCCGGTTATAACCAACACAAGATACGGTACATCAAAGTCCTCATGTTCAAAGACTTGTCTTTGCTGATCTTTATTGGCTCTTGTCGTGGCTGACGCACACCGCCACAACCTAAGTATATTCGGAAATAAATCTAATAAAGACCAATACTTAGTGATAACTCCCTCGGTGAGCCCGCGAAGTCACCTTGAACGGTAGGGAACCCAGCCAGTTGTTCATCAAGTAAAATGCAAGTCAGCAAGTAGTACGCGGTCTACTGCACGACAATGTACTGCACTGAGGTGCGTTCTACACCTAGAGAAGCTGAGACTAGTTTGACCCTGTGAGTCAGGACGGGAAATACTTTGTTAGTGCATACAAAACAGTCTGTGATCCGCTGCCTAACGTTTACACTATATAATAGGGAGCCATACCTCTAATGTATTTGCTTCGTATTCATTCAAGTTGATCATTCACTTGCTTCTCCCACGAATTGATTTGTCCTAATCCAAAAATCATTTTCAAAGGTCTCTCGTTGCCTGTTTATTTGTTGCATCGAGCTTAGTTCCTACCTATTCATCTCTTCTAGTAGCTGCTGCTACCTACTCATGACTCCACACTAGTCTTTTTTACACCTTCTCTTTCTTCATCACCATCCTCACTAGATAAGGTCTCGACTTTCTCCACCACCATGAACCAGACTTGTATCCACCACCATCAGCGACCAAACATCATGGATTCAAGCACTGCTTTCCCAGACCAGTCTAGAGCCAATCCACAGCTAATGTTTATCGATGCGTTTGTCCCAGGCTTCTCTGTTTTCTCAACGGCCTTGAACAAGTACACAGGAGTCGATCTCCAGCTGTATATCCCAGCGATAATGATCCTCGGCCTTCTCCTTTTTGCATGGGGCTATATTAGGGATTCGCTATGGGAATTCATGTCGGAATATCTCATGTCTACTGCCGATATCCGGATAGATGATGAGATGTACAACATGTTGATGTGCTGGATTGCAAAACAGCAATTCGCCAAGAGATCACGACACTTTGTAGCCAATACCAACCTCAATTCAAGGATGTGGTGGTTGTTTCAGAATGAGGATGAAGATGATGCAGATGAAGGTAGTGATACGGATAGCATGCGGGCAAGAATGAAGGGAAAGTCTGAGAAGAAGGTTCAATTTACCCCATCCTTTGGAACTCATTATTTTTGGTACCAAGGTCGGCCGATGATATTCCGAAGAGTCGAAGATACCCGACAGACTGGTTATGGACCTGTTAGCGAGCGCGAAAATATCTCGATATCAAGCTTTGGCCGCAATACCGACCTCCTCAAAAAACTACTCGATGAATGTCGACTGTCCTTCTCAAAGAGTGAAGACAACCGTACGATCATCTATCGTGGAGGTGTCAAGAGTGGAAGTACTGAGCCGGAGTGGACTCGTTGCGTTTCTCGTGTGTCAAGACCATTTTCTACTGTTGTTCTTGATGAAAATGTGAAAGAAAATCTAGTCAAGGACATGGACGACTATCTTTCTCCTAAATCTCGAAGATGGTAGTAAGTGAAACCAATGTGATTTTGTATCTAATCCCAAGGAATCAAGCCTTGGATTCTCCAAAAAGTATATCTGTAAAAAGTTTTCAGACATGTTTTCGGAGCATCTCGTTACTTCAAATAGGTCGTTTGTTTCTAGAAGAGAACTTTACAGCAGTAATACTAACCTCGAGTTTCTTACAACAGTTCGAATCGCGGAATTCCATATCGCAGAGGCTACTTGCTCCATGGACCACCAGGAACCGGAAAGTCGAGGTATGATTTCGTAATCTCCTTGAATAAGTGATAGATTTGGGAAAGCATCCACTAACGTAATTCTACAGTTTGAGTTTCGCAATAGCCGGGTATTTCCACCTCAAGATCTACATCGTATCGTTGAACTCCATGGCAATGAACGAGGAAACCCTGGGCACTCTTTTTGCAGCACTTCCCAAACAATGTGTTGTTCTACTGGAGGACATAGATACCGCGGGTCTAACACACACACGTGATGCCACACGCGCACCGGCTCCTGATGGAACAACAACGCCAACAATTCCACAGAATATCGGGAACGGAACCACAGTGGCTACTCCTTCCGGCCGTATATCATTGTCTGCCCTTCTGAACATCATTGACGGCGTTGCAGCCACGGAAGGTCGCATTCTAATCATGACTACCAATCATCTAGACAAGTTAGACGATGCACTAATCCGACCTGGACGTGTGGACATGACAGTAAGATTTGACCTCGCAAATGCTCAGATGATTGCTTCCATTTTCCGCAGTATTTTCGCTACACTCGAGGCTGATGATCTGCAACCAATATCAACCATTTCAAAAGATTACCAGAAACTTACTTCCGACACCACAAAGGAAGAGATTGCAACAAGAATCCTAAGTGAGAAAAAGCTTAAGGCTGAACTAGAAGAGCAACGACTTACAGAAGAAGCGCGTATACAGGCTATGGGCGAGAAAATTGCTACCTTAATTCCTAGCATGACCTTTAGCCCGGCGGAGATTCAGGGTTACTTCTTGAAGTGGAAAAGACAACCTGAGTTGGCGATTGAGAATGCACTTAATTGGGTTGAAAAGACAAATACGGAAAACAAAAAGAGAGAGAACCTGGAAATAATTGAAAAAGAGAAGACAGAGAGGGAGGAGAGAGAGGGATTGGAGAAGAAAGAGCAGGAAAAAAATAAGAAAGAGAAAGAGGAGAAGGTGCAAGCCGAGCAAGGGAAAGAGGATAAGAACGAGAAAATAGACGCTGGTACAGAGGTCTCGATGTGATACAATTTACGAAACGACTTGCCTTTCAACGATTTATGAACAAGATACCCATACATCTTTTCTTCATCACTATAGTTCAGCTAAAGCTCATGTTAGAGAAAATACAATTGTTTAATCACCACAGTGTTCGTCAGAGATAGCTTTAGTCACTTCTTCGTGAACGACTGCTTTAGCTTTTTTGGTTTATCATTTTCTATATATTATTTGTGCAAATAGTACCCTCTAACAAAAGAACTGCTCTATGCAGAAAATATTACTGGAAATTACACAGAAGTTATACTTCAAAAGGTGAGCAGTACAGCTCTTTCTCTGCGTTTCTCTCCCACCAGAAACAGAAAGCTAATGTCAAAATTGCAGAAGTCTATATACTTAGACTCATACACTCACATTGCCAGTAGTGCGCGTGACATCATCTACTCCCGTTTACACCGCTTGATCGTTACACGCCTCTTCGTATATAGCACGTGGCTAGCTCAAGCATCATATCATATCACGAGTCTGGTCTCCTGGCTTGTTGCGTATCGCGATCTTATCCGTAGTTCAACACGCCTGTTAAATGAGCAGGCTAAATGCCACTTCCACTCGGGTCATTCCTGACAGCGGTTTTGTAACCTACTTCACGTGGATATTGAACAAATATAATATCATGCTGTGCAGGAACAGAAGACTTTGGTCTTTAGGAGATGGTGGGTGACGATAGAACAGAAGGAATCAAAGGGAATTAGTCACGTGAATGGGGATTATGTCTGATCGGGGAACGTTTGTGTCATGAGAAAATTATAATACCAGGACATTATTGTTATTCATCAATTTAAAGAGTGATTCGTATGGACATTTGATACGACAACAGGTACTTGTGATACAGCCTCGTCTCAAGCATCAAATCATTTCGCACAATCTTTACTGGCAAAGGAGAAAGTGAAAGAGGCTGTTGCCCTCAGTATACATAGAGCAGGAATCTTTGAAGGACCTGATGTGAAACACTCGCATGTAGTTTATACAAATCACTGTTTGACACGAATCAGGGAGCTTGGGATATTTGAAGACTCGCTTACGGAAAGGGGTAAAAGTGGAGACAACTTTGTACATTCACGACTCACATGTCGAATTAGTAAGAAAGATTGAAATGAATCACACTTAAAGATGCCGTAAGGTTTGCTTATGTTATCGCGAAGTTTTGTGAGTTCAACAAGGCTTATGTTGATTACGAAAGACTCAAACCGTAAGTATTGCTCAAATCATTAATTTCGTCGCCCCAGAATCTAGATTCGAAGAATTGAGTGACAGCCACTCGAAGGAAGAGTTGTAGTATATTACTAAGAATTCTATTTAACTAATTAACCTCCTTGGCTTTATCTTTCTCTCAAAAGTGGTGTGGTAAACCTTGACTGATGAACAGTAATACTCAAACAAGGGATATAATCTGCCACACCATGGGGCAAAGTAGTGTATACAGTTTGAAAGACTCGATTCCTATTATGAAAAGCAATCCATAGATCGTTAAAATAATCGGCTTGGTCCCTGATCTCAAATTATAGCGCTAGAAGTGGTGATGATTAATCCTCAGTCTTGCGCTGAATTAGGATCGACATTTTCAGATGAAACAAGTGTCTTGTACCCAGAAAATAAGAAAACTAAATCAGAATCTATAAATGCCTCCACATTAATTCAGAAAGGGTAGAACGCCGTCGGGGGTATCAGCCTCATAGTCCAAAACCATGTACCTAAGCTATGAAGTACAATTGCTGAGTTAAATGCTTCTACGATGAGGACAAATATAATTTGAGCCTTACCTGAGAGGTACATCGACCACGAACTAGTACAAAGTCAAGCTATTGGCCCACTGTACTTTCGGGCTATGTTAATAGACATTTCGTTCCTTTGTGTCATTTGGTACAATCTGTAGTATTCAATACTATGTCTAGTACATACTTTGCAGCCATGTAATGGATTATATTCCTCACGGTGCCGATCAGCGTGCTTCTAATACTATTATCTTCCATGCGCTGTCCCCCTTTTGTCTTAGTCTGTTTGAGAAAATCAAGTATTCAAGTGATAGCACAGATGTGATGAATTCAAACTCGAAATTATTGTATGAGAATATTCATTCGCCATAAGTGGACCCAAAAAGCTATGCATTAGTCACTCTTTCGATGTTTAGATTAGTTAGGACAACGTATGTAATGATGACTTTGACACTATGGTAGAACTACAAATGTAGTGACGAGCATGTTTGAGAGAACATGGTATGCAAATGAAGCCCTCCACTCAAGCATTCTTTTCTCAGGGCTCGTGCCGCTCGTTCGCATTGGTTGTCTTGTTTTATCCAGGAAATAAGCATTTTGGGCAAAATTCATACTGAAGTATGATGTGATAGGATTGCTTGTTACAAATATATGTGGTTCCCACTAAAGGATGTATTTAGCCCTACTGTCGGATTGAAACTATCTCGTAATTATTCTACCTCATGTTTATTATAAGCGTTTCACTGTCGATCCCGAACTTTGCAGCCGCCTGGATACAAATAAATGACATTCCGTCCGAATTCAAGCCTTACTTATCAGCCTCCTACATTGTTGACCTCTTGCTCTTTTTGAAAAGAAATACAGACATGCCTTCTAAACTCAGTTCTTACCTGTATGCATTTTCGCTCGTTCGTGGTATTTTAGCTCATGGCAAGATCTACTTTTTCGCTGCTGATGGTGTCAAGTGAGTTAAAATTCAATTAACGAGAAATTCTGCGTCTCGGACTAACACCACGAACAGTTATACCGGGCTGTTGAACAACGACTCCCTCCCGAGCGCAGCTTGGACAAATACAAATGGTGCGAATTTTATTGGATTTGTGGAGGGTGTTCCATCAGCTCCTACTGCTCCTGTAGCTTGGAGTTTACAAACAGACGATGTAAGTTCTTGACATCTATACTGCTCAAAATCGCAGCCTATATTACAGTTTCACATCCGTTGTATGGTTGAAGTTAAGTTCCGAATCAGAAAGACACCTGACTCCAGTTTCGACCAAGAAAGAACTCAAATCATTTAGGCAGAACGCTTACCCCATACCTGTAACAGGCAATCTGTGGTAAAGCCGCTCACCCCGGCAATTTTTCGGCAGTCGTCAGCGCAGGAGGCTATATCGAATTCGATTGGACTGTGTGGCCTAAGAATCATTTTGGTCCAATCATGACCTACATGGCAAATTGTCACGGCCCATGTGAGAAAGTTGAAAAGACTTCCTTAGAATGGTTTAAAATACAGGAACTGGGACTGGTAAACAAAACTTTAAAGGGAACGAAAAACAGGTCTGGTACCTGGGCAACCCCCGACTTACTTAATGCAAATATTGGACCCAATGGTAGCGTTTATTGGAAAGTTGACATTCGTAAGCTTTGATCCCTACTATCTACACAATATTTTGGAGGTTTTTTCTAATACAGAACTCTGAATAGCACCCAACATAGCATCTGGAAACTACATCGTACGGCACGAGACAGTTGCATTACATTTTGCTACGATGGGAGAGATTCAATATTACCCGTTCTGTTTCAATTTCAATGTCACTGGTTCTGGGGCTATCAATCCACCAGGACTCGTACATTCGAAATTATACAGCCAAAGTGATCCAGGTTTCAATTACGACGTATTTGCAGATCCTCTGGCCGACTATATCATCCCTGGGCCTCCATTAGCAATATTTTAGCATTTATTTTCTTCTACTAGCAGGTTCTCTAGACTGCTTCAAAATGTCAGTATCAAAAAACAAGTGCTGAGCACTCAAATTTGAAGAATGGAAACAGGTAGGCTCCAGTAGATACCATGAGCAACGATGTCATTATATGATCGACTTCATTCATCCGATATGATGAGATCAAAAACTATGTGTGCTGTGGCTAGATGTAACTCCGTAACCCCTGAAAATGATTTCAATAATCAACCACGCAAACTGTGAAATTGAATGGAGAAAACCAAAACCAATCAAGCCACGAAACAAAGGATAGAATGAAGTGGCACCAAGCAAGATTATTATTCGCACAGCAAGCAAATAACTTCGCTTGGTAGACTAGCCTAACATTGGCACACAACCTTCAGTATTGTGTTGAAGCAAGTACTCTTGTCCTGATTTAATTTATCTTACTTAGTTGGTAAGTTACCACTGTTTCAAATGTCTTTCACGCATGTGGAGTATCACCTTTCATTTATGTCATACTACGTGACGTGTAAATGGGCGGCGTGAGGATTTCAGTTGTATGTATCGAGATATCTAAGGACTAATTCGTAACTACAACAGATTTCATGATCGACTAGGGTTCAGGGATATCTTAACCATGCTACCAAAGTTCACATTACGTGTGGATGTTGAAAGAATCCGTGGTAATTATGGGTTGAGAAGTATTATATCTATTTAAACCATCTCTATTACAAAAATACTAGTCTATTCGTCAAATACAAACGCTAGTGCCAGAAATCTAGGACCGAGAGTGGAGGCAGACCAGAAAGCAATATTAGGGTACTACCAAACACCAATCAACTAAGAAAAACCAGGTGATTTCAAGCAGAATTGGCTTTAAATGAGTTTTGTTTACAACCCAGCTTTGGAGACAATGAACTTTGCTGCAGCTGGTGCATCAATCGAGTACTATTTCAATTAGGTTAGCCAAAAACTTGCCTAGTTTCTTCATAATAGACTTACGCTCAGATGTGGGTCGGAAACGATGATGCCGTGCTCACAGATATTGTCGCCCTTGTGACAGACAACCAGAGTCTTTGATGCGGGAACGCTTCCAACGGCAGTTCCATTTTTTGGGTCACCAAACAAGACAACTAGAAAGCTGTCAGTAATCTGCAAGAGCTATTCAATATAGATCTTCGTACCTGAACTGATCTTTGCTGTTTCAGCAGCTGTGAGTTGTGCTGCTGCATTATGAACCAATTGCGCTCCTTGGCTATTTTTGAATTAGCATCTTGCTTATACTTCATCGCAAGGGTCGTACCTGTAACCGCTCAAAACAATCTTCGTGGCCGGGCACTGAGTAATTGTCTGTTGGACCAACTTCTTCATCAAAGTACTGCCACCCTTATCTCCTCCAGCCAGGAAGCCAAAGATTCCAGCTGGGTAATCGACGCCTTGGACTGCAAGGCTGGCAGCACCGGTAAGGTCTGCAACAGCTGAGAAAAGTGGTGGACCAATGCGTGCGCCGACATTCCCTGACTCAACAGTACCACGTGCAAATATTATGGTAAGTGGTTTGCAAGGAGAGCCATTTTTGAGGTCATTCTGAGTATCTGAGGTTGCAAGCTGGCGACGGACTACTGGCGTACTGGCAATGAGAGGTATCAGACAGAAAATGGGGTACAGGAGCTTCATGTTGAAGTTATTTAGCGAGCTATAACAGCTTTAATGGCTTAAATAGGAGGCGACCGAGTCTGCGATTGAGAGAGGGTGAAGAGCAAAAGAAATTTCGCGAAGAGGCTGTAGCTGAAGCTTTATAACGCCTGCTTGTCGAAGCACTGCGATGCATTGTTTGTCCAAATTGTGAATTCCTTGCTAATCGATGTCACAGTTGCCTGCCCAAATGGGACATAGGCCGCGATCCAAAGCCTTGATCTCAACAAAATTACTGATCGGGACGTGATTAAGAGCTACACAGCATTCCCACCAAGCGCCTTACGAATCGCATCAATCGGAACAAATGGTCTTCGCGTGAGTCTCAATAGGTGAGCTCAATTTGGCTATCTCCGGAATTGGATGTGACCAGGGTAGCATGTAGGGAAAAAAGAAATCATGGAATTACATCGCTAAGCGATAGCTAGTCAGGGGTAAATTTTGGTTAATGCGGAGACGTTGCGAACATTCATGCGATTCTGTTTAATTTTGCATCGCTCATAACCAGTATCCAAAAGATCAATGCACTGTTTGCCAAGAGTCGAACACGACTTATTATAGATTGATAGCACGGACTGTTCAGTTCCCCGCGATCGATAGAGTCCCAGATTCAACTCCAGATTCTGCGAGGATTCATTGAGGAGGGCGTTTTCTTCTCTTTCATGGGCCCTCGAGATTTGTCTTTTCGGAGACTTTATATGTTGAGCGTTTTAGAGATCCATGCATACACGCGTGCTATACATGCGTGCGGTCCACACCAATGGACGGTGTCCTAATTTAGAGATCTTCTACAAGTAAGTCGACTCTTGTGACCTTCCTACTTTACTCCATGTTTGAGTGTTATCATGAAAGCCACGTTTTGTGGTCCTCAGCCACGCGAGATAGTACCACATGGCATAAAGAATCCCGGACATGGCGATCTGCGTTTGGAATTGTTTTTCGTCACCTGCATGAAAGTGTAATTTGCGGCCCTCGCTTACATTGTACAAGAAAGGAGAGCATATATTATGTCACGTGGTACATACGCCTTTTAAGAACCCGATATAGATACATAGAGAGATAAAGATAAATCTTGATCGTTGCACTAACGTTATAAAAATGCTCGTAGACCATAGGGCTCGGAGATCCCACCATTATACAGCTTTACATGTCAAACCATGACTAAATAGAACATCATCTGTCTACTATACATGTACTACACATTATGAGCCTATTTCCGCTGATTCCTACTCTAGGAATTAACCAAACCGAGTGGAACAAGGGTCATTAACGAGGTAGACTTTGCACTTGTTCCAAGTAGGAGCAATTATGTTTGCGGCAGGATAGACTGGGCAACAACAGGAATTTTTCATGGAGGAGATACTTTGTCAAATTAGCAAGATTTTTATGAGATCCTCATACACAAATGTATCCATTACACTGCTTAAAGAAAGAAAATTGTGGAGATCTACCTAGGTGTAACAAGTTTTGGGGGTTTTAACACCAATAAATTTGTTCGAATCGGTATCGTGAGTCAGCTTGGTTCGATTGTTGGTAATTGCAATTTTCTTAAAACTACTGCTAAAGGTTATAAATATAGCATGAAGGTTGACTTTCAGATACCCCAATTGAATTAAATTGTGATATCTAGCCATAAAAAACTGCCGATTTCCCAAACCTAGCAAGTATATCATTTTTCCTAAGCACCCCAGGCACTCATATTTTCTCTCCTTGTATCGTAGCTACGATCTTCCGCTGATGCTTACTCGCTCTAAATTCTAGGTACCACACTCCTTGCCATGTGCCAGTTGCAAGCTTGCCGTCTTTGATCGGAATCGTGACGCTAGCACCGATTAGTGCGCTTTTGATATGTGCCTAATTCCAGTCAGTTTCCTCTTATACAAAATCTCCCTTTCACATCACCCCCATGAATATACTTGGACATACGGGCATATCATCAACTCCCTCCGCATCATGTCTATACAAGTCCCCTTCCTTGTCCTCTGGTGCAATCCTATCCAATGCATCACTCATATCCGCCCTCACATCCTCATCCCAATTCTCATTCAGACTTAATGCACAACTGGTATGCTGGATGAAGAGGTTTAATAGTCCAACTTTGTAGTTCTTGAGCTCTGGGAGCGAGGAGACAATTGTATCAGTGATGAGGTAGGAACCACGGGATTTGGCAGGAAGGGTAATATGCTTCTGGGCCCACATAGTGCCTGCAATTGCGGATGAGGGATGGGCTTTGGGTAGGTAGGAGGTTGGTATAATGAGTTGGAGGGGTATTGTCCAACTGTGTCTATCTTAGTGGGGCTTTTTGAATAAAGAAATGAAACTTACAGTAGATGGAAGAATGACGGGAAGAAAGCGAAGAAGAGTAAGAAGAGAAGTAGGACAGTTGTAGTGATTGAAGTGGTTGAGGAGTTTTGAGACTGCATCTAGAAGTTTTAATGTTGAACGTGAAGAGGACGTCATGTCTTGGCGAAGGAGGAAGCAAGTCAAGTGGGGTTATCCCTGTAAATGAGGCTAATCATTAGTTTGCAAAGTTGCTGATAACTCAGATGTGAAGCTAGATATTTTTGCAAGGAGACATGCGTATGCGTATTTTAGATATCGTGCTAGTAAAGTTTGAAGACATTCTTAGATGGAAAATCTGTTCTGAGAGCGAAATACGTCAGAGCATTGTTGTTTCTAAAGTTCTTTTACATGGTGGTGGGAACACGAAACTCTCACGATAAAACTTCTTAAATTGCGGAACTTCTTCTTCTGATTCAACAGACAAGTTAAAATAGTTTTAATATGGATAACAACTAAAAGAAAGCAATAATAAGTAGCTCTAGTCAGCCTCTTTTCTCGTTTTGTCTGGTGCCTCAGCACAAACCATTTTAGTTTTATCAGATGGAATTTGCTAATGCATGATATATATTATAAGAGAAAAGAATGGCAGTTTAAGGTTGTATGTGGCTCTAGCATCTTGAAAAGCAAATTGTTAAAGGATGATTGCGCAATCTGTTTGTAACAGACTTTGAAAGCCCCAATATAAACCACGAGTGATGTGCATATGAGCAAGGCAAACACAACATTTCACCAATTAACGTTGTTGTTTGTTGGGCCAGTTCCACCATTAGCCCAGCTTCCTCCAGACAACGCCGTTTCAGTACCCCAAGCTCCACCAGTGTTATTTCCCCCCGAGTTTCCGCCCCAATTTGTCTGGCCAGGAGGGTTATTATTTGATAAATCACCCCAAGCAGCTGAGCCAATACAAGTTGAACCATCCCCAGAAGCGGGTTTTTCAGAGCCGGTTTTCCCCCAAGAACTTCCAGAGTCCTCGTTGCCTGGGTCTTTCTGAGAGTCACTATTCCAGTTATCTCTAAAGGCGTTGTTATCTCCCCAGGAGTTTCCAGTATCTTTATTTCCGGAATACTCATTTGAATTATCATTGCCCCAATTCGAAGCATTAGCACCATTCACACATTTGTCGTTCGTCTTATCTCCTTCTCCATTGGATGAAATATGGTTACTATTAGAATCGTTCTTGGAAGTACTTTGCCAGGCGTCGGTCGAATCATGGTTGTTCCAACAAGACGATCCACCTTTATCACCAGAGTGGTTATTCCAGAAATCGCCTCCAGTATTGCTCTTCAAGTCATCATTCTTTTTTGATGTATCATTCCCCCAAGAGTTTTCACCTCTGCCTAACGAGCCGGTGTTAGCTGCCCAAGCAGAAGAGTTATTGTCACTTCCTCCCGCTTCTCCGTCATCATGTTTAGAATCGGGTACCCATGCTCCAGGAATAGATCTACTGTCACCACTACCCCTCTGTACTCCACCAGGTTTATTATTGTTTGCAGGAGAAGAATGCTTAGAGTCGTATGGATTTTTATCAGAGGTAATACGTGGTGTACTTTGACAGTTATTTTGCTGAAAATTATCTTGGTAATGGTTACCTTGTTGCTGGTTGCATTGCTGACAGTGACAGTGGTGGGGGAATTGCTGATAACTCATTTGTTGAAATTGATGCATTGGTGAATTGGTATAAGGCTGTGGGTATCCATAGCCTCCTCCTCCTCCTCCATATGCAGGTGGGAACGTGCCAATTGAACTGGAATTACCCAAGTTACCATAGAGGGAACCATACGGATTACCATAAGTTGGACCGTGATATACCCGTAGGAGACCCGATCTTTGGCTATATTGTCGTTTAAGTCAGTAATTGCTGATGCTATTTGAATAAGGTTTCGCATGTCCTCAATCGTTTAGGTTAAGAATACTCACTCAAAAAAAGCATTTGGACGAGGATCAGAAGGCTGCTCTACTACATCCTCGCGACGAACGACGTCTGCCCTGGATGGCTGGAGGATATGCTGAACCATTTTATGAAGCTTGACCCGGTTTGCGAGTTGCTGAGTACGTGTTGCCGGCTGTAGAGGACCAAATGATTTTCGCAAGCAGGTAGCTTGGGGATGATCTTGAGACTGTGTTCGGTTTTGTGTTTGGTCTAGGGAGAGAGATGTTGTTAGCGTGTATTTAAGAGACCTCAAACGTCAATGAGTTGGTCGTTTAGCAGGCCAGTGCCAAGAATTGCCTGAACCCTTAGTAGTGGCCATGGCCTATTTGACTCAGCCTAGCCTTTAAAATATTGCTAGCGTATATAGTTGTAAAATCATAACACTCGGAGCTCTCCAAGCTTGAAGTAGACAGCGTAGGAGGCAAGCCCCCCGTGTCAGTCCTTGCTCACCTTTATCGGTGTTTTGACCTTGGATATTACTCTTCTGCTTTGATTGGTTGTTTTGCTTTGGGTACTTTCCACCTTTAGATTCTCTCCCACACGTAGAGCAGCATTGTAATGTACTTGAGTAATCGTCGTTGGCGATGGACTACAGAAACTGCAGGTCAGTGATAGTCACACAGTCATATCTTTTCCAAAGCTTCACAGGTATGCTGATACTCTTGTATTATATTTACCTCTTTATTCCCATCTTTTTGGAGAATAGACTTCCTTTCACCCAAACTTGAGCATACTTTGCTCGAATTGCCAAGTTCGTCTGATTCGTCACAACTGCTCGGTTCCGTCGAATCTTCGAAGTGGACGGACTTTTTCTTCCTTAGCTTAGACACTGCAGAAGGTGTAGATAAAGCTTGTAAAGAAGTGCTGTGAAGTATCATGGTCAGCAACTACAAAATATTTCTATATACACAATTGCCACAACCTATTTGACTCTAGGTGTCATTTTCGAATAAGCTTACTCTGATCCAAGGTCACTACAACTTTCGGTATGCTCTACACAGACAATAGTCTTTGTAGTCCTGGTGGGTGATTTCCCTCCTAACGGAGGTATTAATCCTGGGAGTTTTCGAGCAAGTTGATATCCAATAACGTAATCGAATCCTCTGTACGACATTACGGCTAAGCCACCTAGAATCTCTCTATGGGTGGTAAGATCACGAAGATCTTACACTGGGATCTGAATTGTTCTTAGCCGCATATCCCATACAGAACTACCAGCAAGTCAAGTCTGTTTTATCATAGACACGCAAAATTTAATAAGAAGAAATTCGATGCCGGCAGCAATTGACATGCAAAGTCACCCCAAAAGCACTAAATGTCTTTAGAATTGCTGCACGGCAACACTTTTTCATTGCATAAGATACCATATAAGACACATCGATGCTTCGAGCGATCTTAGGCCTTTTTTCTCACAGCAAGCAGGTAATTTCTGAACGGAAAGAGTGACATACATAATGAGCCTGTGAACTGGCGCTAGGGATCAGACAAGGTAAGGATGAAATACAACCGGGAGGTAGTAATTTGGGAGACAAACGTACAGATACGGTGACTTTTGACCCTTGGGAAAGAAAAGATGGAGATTATAGAGATTATGTACTAAGAACGGCTAGATACCAAGCTCTAAGAAAGTTCGGAGAGTAGCGGCTATTCAGAGACTCTTTTGTTGGTGGATGAGTCGCTCGCAAAATTTCGTGACTGTTATGGGAAGGAACCTAGCTCGAATCCGCCTAAAGACTGTATGATTAAGTGATTGTGTCATACTTTAGAATCATCCCAAGGGAATAAAATTTCAACTCACATCTCCTCTCAAAGATTGTCTAACGAAGCTCATAATGAACCTTAAGGTCGATTTTTGTTTATGGGGAAGCTCATCTTTCTACCTCGCTGGTACTCTGGTAGCACCAGTAGCTCTGTCACAAACTATCAAACTCTTGATAAATGGGAGCTCCTAGCCACCAGAACCTACTTCCGAGCCCGAAATCTCATAGTTTATATACTATAATCCTCCGAACAATTTTGCAAGACCTTGCCCTACAGTTTCTGACACTTGATTTAGTGAATATAGAGCGACGACAAGTAATAGGAAGCCATGTAGCTTATTTGAGAGCATATTTGAAACACAATCATACGAGTTAATTTCCGATCCGCCTTTTAAACCAAGTGTCCCTTCTGATGGATAGTATAGTTATGTTTTACATTTCGAATCTTGGGATAGTTCCATATCTGTTGGCGGAACGACCAGTGCAACCATCTAATTTTAAAGGAAAGTTGAGAAATGATACAACTACCTCATAGTTTGGCTTTAGCCAGCAGCTCTTGCTCTTTCCACTTCCTGTTGATGACCTGACCGCGGTAATAACACCATGCCCCAGCCATTCCAGCCAATGGTGGACAAAGAAGTAATAACCACGCCCACCAACGCGGACTTGCTCTCGTAACTTGAGCCATGACTTTCTCCAATTCTTTTTGCAGATCTTCCTTTCCCCCATCGTTGAATACTACAACACCAGCTCCGGTACCACGGGCCTCGCATCTCTTAGCTTTGTCTCGAACATCGCCTTGGCTCTTGACTCTATTCTCTGCGTCTTCTCTTGTCAAATGGGCGTCTCGTGCCCGAAGCCGCTGCATCTGTATTTCTGGGTCAGACACCGCAACTACCATTACCGTGCCGCATATCTGGTCAAGGCCGCCCTCGAACAGCAGCGGTACATCAAGCACCACGGCCCAGTAGCCTTTCAAATAGCAGACAAGCAATTGTTTATACATCTCCCATCGCACTGCGGGGTGTATAATCCCATTCAGAACTGCACGATCCTTCTGCACCTCCTCCGAATTCCCAAACACCCTTCTTCCCAGCGCAGGTCTGTTAAGCCACCGCCCTTTCGTCACATCTTGACCTGCAGAGGGCTCAAGCAGCAGGTCTGGGGTCGATGTACTGAAATGGGCGACGATCTTAGTGTATGCGGGGGCACCAGGCTCAACGACCTTCCGCGCGATCAAGTCGGCATCTATGATGGGAAGATTATATGGTGGCTGGGAGAGGATAGAAGAGACAGTGGATTTGCCCGTGGCTATTGATCCTGTGAGACCTATAAGGAGCATCTTGGATGATTTGTGATAAAGAAGAGGAATAGAGAGGTCAATGGGATGTTTTACGATTTCGGGAATGATGTGACACGGGCGGACCGAGGCGCGATCTTCGGCTCGGCTACACTGGGGTAAACTAGACTAGTGTGATCAGTACATACATTCTGATCTATATGTAAACTTCAATTCGCAATTCTTAACTAGTGCTTGGTTCTGTTTTGAACCAGCTCTCGATTTGTTTCTTTGCCTATAAATTGAAATCTACTCTATATAAGAAGTCTTTACATTTATGTTATGCTGTAGGCTTCTGTATTCCAGGCTGAGATTTGATGTAAGTTTGACCCTTTTTCTTGAAAAGAGCCGACTTCCGCGTCCCTATCTTACCTTGGCTGGTTCCTGTTTCTTTTCTATAATTGTATTGAGATCTAGATCGGTCAGCAAATCCTCTTCTTCTGACTCCCAATTCTCCACAAAAAAAAAAAAAAAAAAAGGAGTAGTACGCCGAGATAGAAGCATCCCACCACGAGGGAAACCGAATTCCCCTTTCTCTTTCTGCAGCCGCAGGTTGTGCCTTCTATTTATTTACTAGCGAGGCTCAGATATCGGGAAGCATTGATCTATTCTTGCAGCTGAGCACGATGTTCTAGCTCCTTTTGATCTCCTTACGTGGTAAATCGCTGGCTGCTGGGTGAATCAGTGTAGCTGTGAATACATCGTAAGCTAGCTAGTAATTCATTTCTCAGGATACTGGAGGAGATTGTATAAGGGTTTTCCCGATTGCACTAGAGTGGGTTAGGTGACTGTCTTCGTCAATTGACTTGTAAGGTCGCTTCTTGGGATGGAGACGAGGAAGTTTGTGCACATTTGGGTATACGAAGACCTGACCATTTCCAATCAATTTAGGAATTCATTGCTTTAATGGGGTTCAAATTTTCCTAACCACCATCTTTTATATCACCCTTGTGAATTGGACTTGTTTTGGAATCCTGTTTATTTACCGGTGTTAACACGAGATTTTGTTCTACAGTATACTCTCTTATCTACGGTCCTCCGGCACTACCAAATGGCAGCCATCATATTAAATATATCCAACCGCATTCTAAGGGCCCAGACCTACAGATCAAGACTCGGCGTGACAGGTCTACTTTCTCTTCTGAAAAAGCTAATGTTTTCCCTCAATGCTACATATTCGCTATCAGCATACCCAAGCAATCCATGAATCTCACTACTCTTTACTCCCTTGATTCTAGAAATCTCTCCAGAGCTATAGTTCACCAAGGCCCTACCAACTTCGATACCACTACCCGACCATTGCTTGCCGGAAGCTGATGGTTTGGATAAACGTTCAACAGCAACTAGACGCACAGCTTCTTGTTGAGCAAATGTCCCTTCTACGTCAACAACTCCAACGGGAAGCAGACCGGCTTTGTCAGTCAGAGCACGGTGAGCTCCACCATCGATGTATACTGTTCCATGAGGAGTGAGACCGTGTAAAAGCCAAAAGTAGCGATCACGTATTGGGCTGTTGCTAGGAAGAAAACGAGTGTGAAGTGGAGCTTTGATCCTATCTTCCACATTCAGCTCAGCAGTCACGCGTGTGGGAAATGCGTCAGACAAAGAGTCTGCTGAGACTATAACTTTCCCCGGAGGTGAGCTGGTGGGCTGTAGGTAGCGGATTATATTAGCAATATTCCCAGGGTTCGAAGAGCGGGTTATCACGGTTGTGACACCGGCCGAGGTGGCGAGGCGTGCAGCAACGATTTTGGTAGACATCCCCCCAGTTCCTAGCATAGATCCAGCACTAGAGACTATAGGTAGTAAGCATATATCGTAAGAGGTGGGTCCAAGAGAGGAGTACCGTCAGCCTGCAAAAGCCCAATATCTTCTACAACCTCAATGGCTTGAGCATCGGGGTTAGTCCTTGGATTTTTATCGTACAGACAGTCTACATCTGTCATCAAGAATAGGTAGTCCGCGTGTACCATTGCCGCAGTAATTGCGGATAATGTATCATTGTCTCCGAATTTGATTTCCGTGACAGCAATTGTATCGTTCTCATTGACAATAGGTATTACTCCCATGTCGAGAAGTTCCGAAAAGGTATTACAAGCATTGAGATACTGAGTGCGCTGTAGACATGAGCGCTCAGTTTGTTGTAAATTAAGACAGATTGACTTACATCAGCTATATCATTTCTTGTGAGCAATATCTGAGCAATGGGTTGCCGCAAATGTGAGAATAAATTGTCCCAGAGACTTATAAGTCTACATTGCCCAATAGCTGCTAGTGCCTGTATAGTACCAATCAGTAAATTCTTTAATATTGTCGATCTAGAGCCACTCACTTGGACCCTTGGAAGGTGCTTCGGTCTTTTGTCCAGATCCATCCTCCTCAGGCCAACTCCAATAGCTCCGGAAGACACAATAATAACTTTGTGGCCATCCTTATGGAGCTTTACAGCAGTCTCGACTATCAACGTCAAGACTGACAACAGTGGTTCGTGAGTCTTCTCATCTACAATCGAACTTGTTCCTGGGTATAGTGTAAGCCTCATATCTTACTTGATTCTCCAACATAGACTCACCAAGCTTTATGACAATGGTCAGAGGTTTAGGTCCCTTCATATTGAGAATTGATGAATCCAATACTGGGCCCTATGGAAATACCAATAAAGTAAATCAATTAAGGAGAAATCACCATGGACTCTATGAACTTTTAGCCTTCCCCGTAGCTGGTAAGTGTTTCTGTTGCATGTTGCACAAGATCAGTCCTCTTCACTCTTCGACGCCCGAATTCGCACGCCAAGTCATTGTCTCCACCAAAAAGTCGACCCTCCCAAGTCAACATGACGCCCTGACAACGCCTTGTGCAAGACAAATTACGCCCAACTATTCTCGCAATGACCACCTCAAGTCCCAAAAATGATTCCAATGAGACTGGCTACGATCCTACAGCCAAATGGCGAAATTACTTCAACATTCTCACAGGTCGTATGACTCTCGCCGGCCAAAATGCCTTTCGCGAAGACTCCTACATAGCAAACGAGGCTCGCGATTGTGAACGCTGCGAGAAGTATCGCGATTTCTCTTTCAACTACTCACCTATGGTCATTTTTATGCAGAAGAATATAGCAGCGCTGAATGGCAATTTGGATGCATCGAATGTGAAGTGTGTTCGCTGTCCCGCAGTGAAGGATGAAGAAGGGAATATCATAAGTAGGCAGGGAGGAGGGTTCAATCCAGATCAGGGAATTGTGATTTGTGCAAATGAGGTGCGCGATAAGAAACACCTGGAAGATACATTAAGTCACGAAATGGTGCATGCGTGGGATCATTTGAGGTGGAAGGTTGATTGGGCAGACTTGAGACATGCTGCCTGCTCAGAGGCATGTTACTCTTTTGACAATTCTCTCAGTTCTGCGAATGCTAATTTGGAATTAGATACGAGCGTCGAGTTTGAGTGGAGAATGCAGGTGGACGAGGGAGTTCTTCACACGGAGCAACTGGACCATTACACAACAGCATCAGAACTGTGTACGCAGACGAGCTATTCTAAGTTTAATGCAGAGACCAAATTGCAAAGATGATGTACAAGCGACAAAGATCGTCAACGAGGTGTGGGATTCATGTTTTGCAGATACGAGGCCATTTGATGGGATTTATAGATGAGCAAAAGGGCAAGATGGTTCCCAAAGCCAGGGACAAGCTTCTATCGCCTGCAGGGCAAGGCACTACATTACTAGGCTAAATTTGGTTTGGTGAGTTATGTCAATTAGTGTATAGTATACAAAGTGGTTGATCTACCAATGAAGCTCAAGGAACATTGGTTTCGAATGTACAATACCGAAAGGAATAGCTGTGGCGCTGTCAACGATGTATAACCTGGAAAGAGTTATGATGTAAAAATGATAATATTATTTGACCCTTAAAAGCATGCTGATCCATAACTCCCGTTCCAAAACTCCATACATTGCAGATCATAGCATCATTAATCATCGCGGTTCTGTGCTTGTAGCCAATATTTTACTTCCTGTGGACTTCGAATCCCCTAAGAATTAAGTTAGCCACTGTAATAGAATCCTGACCGGTCAAGGTTGTCCTGCTCTCGACTTCACAACAATCACGATTATCTGTTGGTTTGATTCTGGATGACTTACTCATGCTAGCTCTCTCACCTTTCACACAATGCTTTATTATCCAGGGATGTTTCTCGACTTGCTCCAGTGGTATACGCTTCTCAGGGTCTAGTACAAGTAACTAAAAAATTGTGTTAGGAAAGCAAACTAAGAGTTGCAGATATAATTTACCCTTTTGATGAGATCTTTGGCCTCCGCCGAGACGAAATTTGGTACCGTCATCTCATTCCTCGCAATTCTCCTATGCGTCATCACGGGAGTATCCTCAAAAGGTGCCTCTCCAACCAAGAATTCGTACGTCAAGACCCCTAAACTCCATAAATCGACTTTCTCAGTATAGTAGTTGTCTTGTGATCCTGGCTTAATCATCTCAGGGGGTAGATAATCAAGTGTTCCGCACATCGTGTTTCTCCGATTATTGGGCGCATGTACACTCCATCCAAAATCAGATATTTTGATCTCTCCGTGTATTCCGACCAGAATATTTTCTGGTTTGATGTCCCGGTGTATAACATGCTTTTTATGTAGATATTTCAACGCAGCTGCCATCTGTGCAATGTACTGCGCAGCTTTCCATTCTGGAAACCTATTTTCTCGTCGAAGGTGCTTATATAACTCCCCCTTGCCAGCAAATTCAAGGATCAAGAAGATTCTTGAGCTATCATGAAAGTGCCCATAGAGTTGCAAAATATTTGGGTGCCGTAAATTACTCTGAATTTCGATCTCCCGGCGAACCTGCTTCTCAACTCTCCCCTGCTGAATTTCTTTCTTCATGAGAACTTTTAGAGCGCACACAAATCCGCTGCTTCGTTCCCTAGCTAGGTATACGCGACCAAACTTTCCTTTTCCAAGGGGCCGCCCAATTTCAAACATTCCCAGGTGGAACTGCTTTGGCACTGCTGGCTGATCATAAAGTTGATTTGACTTTCGCTCGGCTTTTATCACTTCATCAGATGTCCGAGATACGCCAGCTGTTGATCCACGCCACTGCGCTGCTTGCGATGGCACAGTCACAATTGTACTCGTTGTGTTTTGGTTTTGAAGAGCGATTTTGAGCAAATTGGCGCGGCCTGAGTTTTGTGCCAACTGGGAATTTGTGACCGTCACGGTTGTTTGCTATATAGTTTTAGTTTATATTCTAGGGCAGCTTACTGCAACCTTACCTTGGACTTGAGATAAGCCTTGTTATCATCACCTGGGTCGTTTTCATCGTTAACAGACATGCGCTCAAAGCGAGATTCGAGGGCCCGAGTAGCCATTTTAATTGATACTTTCTCAGCAATTCAATGAATCCTATATTGAAGACTTATGGCTCGGATTATTCTCGCGCTGCTGGTTAGTAAAGTTGCGCCTTTCGAAGGTTGGAAGGAGGGAGTTGAGACAGTTACACGATTGCGGATCTACTTGTTTTGCCAAGGGGCACCAAAAGCTGACCCAGCAACAACGGCGATTGACATTCCCCGCCAGCAACTTGCACTAAATACCCCACCAGCTTCACAATCTACGAGTTGAGAACGTCTCTTTGTACGCGGCTCTCTCTTTCAAGGGAACAATACAGTTCATTCGGGGTACTTCACAAGGTATAGCACCGCCAAAATGGCATTCAATGGGGCAATCAACGAGCCATATCCACGACCTGAATCCCTGGAACAATCTACAGTGTCTCATATTCAAAAAGGCTTCAAAATCAGCGCGCGGAAGTTACCTATTTCTAAGTCGGGACCGATTGATGAGATGTCCAAATCCTTAGGTATTCCTGTGCCAGAGATGATTTTTGGTGACAATTTGGTGGCCATCGAACATCTGGAAAGTGGATGGCGATTAGAATTTAATGCTTATGATGCCTTGGACAAGGTTGACAAAACAGACAAAAATATGTTGAAGGTTGCATACTCAAAAGAATGGTCAAGTAGCAGGTACGTTCAGAGACCCGATTTCGGAAAATGCTGACCTGCGGACAGAGAAAAAACGCATGAGGGTATCAAGGAAGTCGTCAAACCATTTGACTGGTCGTACACGACAGATTACACTGGGACAATTACTGGAGGAAAAGTATTCGATTTCGCAGAACAAACCGCCGAGCATATTCCAATAGAGCTTCTCAAGCGACCAGATCCAATCTTGTTCTTCGAAGAGGTAGTGCTCTACGAAAGCGAACTCGATGACAATGGTATATCCGTGTTGACCTGCAAGCTGCGAGTAATGCCTGATCGCATGCTGTTATTATGTCGGCTATTCATGAGATTGGACAAAGTTCTTGTTCGCATTCGAGACACTAGAATCTACGTCGACTTTAATACTCGCAAGGTAATTCGGGATTATACCGAAAAGGAGGATAGCTTTGAGAATGTCAAGAAGGTAATTATACACATCAACTGGAAAGTAGAGATCTAACACATGTTATAGGGTTTACTGTTCTCTGGCAAGTTGCCTGATGATCTAACCATTGCTTTGCGTGACCCCAACCAACTTGCGCACCTTGTTCCGGAGGTCAAGCACACGATAGAGAACCTTTCGCTTTGATGCTCTTTTGTGATCAAAATTCCCATGATAATAGCCATAGCGCTGGAGTCTGCTGCATTGCTGGAGTCGGGGGTGAAGCCTGATATGTCATATGGAGTTTGAGTTTTAATAGATTGTACTTCCCGGTGACAGGTCTTGCCCAAGGAGGCGGTCTACAATCGTGGAAGGTGTATTCTCATACGATCAAGTGATGTGACGGGTAATTGTTGCAGCATCTTTTATTTTGCCACTCTAAGCGGCCTTGGCACCACGAAATTATGTTCAGAACCATACCCAAGAAGTTAATAGGAGCGACACTCAAGTATGTGTAAAGATTTTGTTGAAAGTGACCTAATGTTGGATGTTCTGGACTTAGCGTTGCTCCGGCATTGTTGGCTTTGAGGAGACTCCTAATGCAAGGCAACAAGACCCCGATTGCAAGTCTATAGAGAACCACAGAAGTTCTTTGATGAACCGAGTTGGACTGGATTTACTGGGATCTCATTAGCATCAGGAAGTAGGTCGAATAGAGATTCACATCTGCTGAAGACCGATTCAAGCAAGGCGCTCAAACACCACAAAGATCTCCAGGCCAATTTGAACCACTCTTTGTGTAATACAACGGTAGTATAATATACTTCATTTCACAGACTTAGTGTGCTGTCACACAATGAGTTACCTGAGGGCAACGAATGCTATGCGTTCAGTACACGGTAGTGCATGTTCCACATATTATACTTTGAATCAAGGCGTTCGCTTGAGAATAGGGTAGCCAGGAGATGGGCACAGGTTACACAAGTGATTGCCATAAAGTTTATATTTCCATGGTGTGAACCCGGACGACATGTTGTAAATGATAGAAATTGATGCCAGTGCAATAACAGGTTAGTCAGTGCAATGTAACAGGCCCAACGTCTAGCAACACAAAACTGTTCCACACAGCAAGGAAACGATTGGTGGATTTGAAAACGCATACTATGCTCTACCAATATTCTGAAGAAAGAAAACAAAAAGTACAGTACAGCAGAACAGCACTGAGAATTATGGGGAAGAATAGTTCATGCAAGGTACGTCGGCATTTGATCAAACCAGTGATCGAATAGCACTACCGAGTGATGTAGACTACATACTGCATGCTGGCTGGCTCTTGCTCGTGCATGATACATATGGTCTCTACTCAAGCGACGCTGTTGTTGATATCTACATGCTTTCTCAGCCAAGCTATCCCGTAGATGTTGCGCAAACAAAGTCTCTCCAATAGAATAATCCCCGAAAGTCTCCATATAATATATAGGTTCATGCGATGCGATCCACCGACCTGGTAGTGGGGGTTGCTCAAAGCAGCCGCTTGCCGGTCTGCGATCCGACAAGATATCGAGTTCTATCGAGGCAGATCTGACTCGATGCGATATTGGCTGGATTAGGCGCCATACGCTGTGTGAATAACAGAGAATTTTCCAAGAACTGGAGTCCTTACGTACTGCGCACCGGAGACGAGGAGACCAGGATATAGGAAAACATGCATCGACCAGGGGCCATTGCATATGGCATACTAGTACACTGCACCAGCACAAAACATCTCACAATTCATTGCAGGGTCACCGCCCTTTTCAAAGCAACTCTAAAATCTTTGTGATTTCAACTTGAATTGAGCCTGTCGGCGTGTCTGGCACCCTATCCGGTTCAAGCGGGCGGTTCGCAGAGTCGAGGGAAGGAGAAGTTCAGTGCAACCTACGCGCCTAAGTCTGCCAGTCCTCCCTTGCCCTGGCATTCTCTAGATTATTGATTCTGGACGTCTCGCGTCGTGGCTGGATGTTGTTGAATTGATTTTCCCTCGATGGGCCTATCAAGCTAAGTGGGGTTGCGGTGGACTGGAAATACTGCTGATGACCGGGCCGGCTCTGGCGATGAAGCTGCTCTGTTGCTATTCCAGCGTCTATCGATCTTTCTTCTTCGTTGCGACCTTTCTAGCTCCTCCCTTCCTCCTCATCACCATTCTCCGCGCTGTCGCTCGCCCTCTGCTCTGACTTGCTTGCTCTGCTCAGTTTGACGTCGACGTGGCTAATTTATGAACCGCGCCGCGACACAGGAAGTCAGCCGCTGCTTGCGAACACGATTGACTGCTCTGTTGACTGCTTGTACTGTCTCCTTCTCCTGCCGTCAATCGCACCAACACGCCTCTCTAGTGCAAAGCTCTGCAGCTCCAGCAACACCTGTGCAACTGAAAAAGCAAGTCATTATCGTGTCTGGTGCCTCTAGCCAACCCGGGTGTTCAAAATTTGCACCTCTCGCCTCTCCAGCTCTCGGGCACAAGCAAAATCACATTCACATACACAGTCGCTTTCACCACCACCTCCGCATTCCCACCCGGCCGGACGGTCTTATCCACTCGCCCCGCAAACCCATTGGACCTGCGTCTATATCATTCACGGCCCATCCACTTTCAAGCTGTCTTCAATTACGTCCTACAAAACAATTCCAATCCTTTGGCTACTCAAGAGCTCGCCAAACCTTCGTCATGTCAACCCTTTCCCAACCACAGGACCCAGCTCCCCTGGCTGCCCCTCTCCTCCCGGAGCATAGACAGAGACCCATTGAGATCGCGTCTTCCTTGGAGACCCCCTCACTCGACAACAGAAAGTATAAAGTTATTCGTCTACCCAATCAGCTAGAAGTACTGCTTGTCCACGATGCAGATACAGACAAGGCCAGTGCGGCCATGGACGTCAACGTTGGAAACTTCAGTGATGATTCCAGTATGCCAGGCCTGGCACATGCTGTGGAGTAAGAGATGCCTCTTGACCTTTGCAGGAAAGCAGAAGCTAACGTTTACGGATAGACACTTACTATTTATGGGCACTGAGAAATACCCTGTCGAAAATGCATATTCACAGTATCTCTCTGCTCACTCGGGCAGCTCGAATGCATACACAGGCGCAACCTCCACAAATTACTACTTTGAGGTGGCTGCAAAGAAGGCTGAAAATGCTGCAGCAACCGAATCTTCTCCCCTCTATGGTGCCCTTGACCGATTCGCCCAATTTTTCATATGTCCTCTTTTCTTGGCCTCTACCGTGGACCGAGAGTTGCGAGCTGTTGATTCCGAGAACAAAAAGAATTTGCAGAGTGACCAGTGGAGATTACACCAACTAGACAAATCTTTATCGAATCCACAGCATCCATACTGCCACTTTTCCACGGGAAACCTTGAGGTATTGCAGACCGAACCTGAAGCTAAAGGTATTGATGTGCGATCAAAGTTCATGGACTTTCACTCTCAGCATTACTCGGCAAATCGCATGAAGCTGGTTGTTCTTGGAAGAGAATCTTTGGATGAACTAGAGTCTTGGGTCGTAGAACTCTTTTCTGGAGTAGAAGACAAGAACCTTCCTCAAAACAGATGGGAGACAGAGGTTCCACTTGGGCCCAAGGATCTTCTTACACAGACTTTCGCGAAACCTGTAATGGACTCAAGACAGCTGGATCTTTCCTTCCCATTTATTGACGAGGAGTTGCTCTATGAATCACAGCCAAGTCGATATATCAGCCATTTGATTGGCCATGAAGGTCCAGGGTCAATCATGTCTTATATAAAATCTAAGGGTTGGGCGAATGGGCTCAGTGCAGGCGCTTATCCTGTTTGCCCAGGTACACCTGGGATATTCAACTGCCAGATTCGACTAACAGAAGATGGCCTCCTGAATTATCGGGAAATTGTGAAGGTGTTCTTTCAATACGTCTCGCTATTAAAAGAATCTCATCCAGAATCATGGATCTTCGAAGAGCAGAAAGGTCTGTCTGATGTTGAGTTCAGATTCAGACAAAAGACTCCAGCCAGTAGATTCACTAGCAAGATCAGTGCCGTCATGCAAACACCATTACCGCGGGAATGGCTATTGAGCGGCCACTCTAGGTAAGCTCTTGATAAGCTCCAATCAATCACTCTGTGTGATCGAGGTTTCAAAAACGTACTAATCAGCCGTGTAGGCTTCGGAAATTTGATCAAGCCCGAATTGAAGAGGGTCTAGCTTGCTTGCGTCCGGATAATTTTCGGATAATGGTTGTCTCACAGAAACTGCCCGGCTCTTGGGAGTCTAAAGAGAAGTGGTATGGGACTGAATATACATATGAGAAAATCCCTGCAGATTTCATAGCCGAAATTGAGTCGGCAGCCGCGAGCTCTACCAAGAATCGTATTCCCGAACTTCACTTACCACATGAGAATCAATTCATCCCCAAAAAACTCGAGGTTGAGAAAAAAGATGTCAAGGAGCCAGCAACCGAGCCTAGATTGATCCGAAATGATGACACTGCGAGAATCTGGTTCAAGAAGGATGATACATTTTGGGTTCCTAAAGCAACCGTGTTCGTCTACCTTCGAAATGCGCTACCAGGAGCCACCGCTGAGAACTATCTCAAGGCTCGACTATATACTGAATTAGTTCAAGATGCTTTAGAAGAGTACTCTTACGATGCAGAACTCGCTGGGCTAGCATATTCCATCGGTAGCCACTCCTCAGGCACTGAAATTGCCGTTTCAGGTTATAATGATAAGCTACCAGTGCTACTTGAGAAGGTTCTGGTAACCATGAGAGACCTGGAAGTCAAGCCGAGCCGATTTGCTATCATTAAGGAAAGATATGCCAGGAGCCTCTCAAATTGGGACTTTCAGCAACCGTATAATCAACTTGGCGACTTCACTAAGTGGCTTACCAGCGAGAAGGGCTACATCAATGACCAAATTCGGGATGAGCTAGAGCATTTAGAAGCCATCGATATCGAGCAATTCTTTCCTCAGCTACTTGGACAGATGCACATTGAAACATTTGTTCATGGTAATTTATATAAGGAGAATGCTTTGAAATTGGGTGATTTGATTGAGTCTATCTTGAAGCCACGGATATTACCCCGAACCCAGTGGCCGATATCTCGATCATTGGTATTCCCTAGTGGTGTCAACTATGTATACCACAAAACCACAAAAGACCCGAAGAACATTAACCACGCTATCGAATATCTCTTGTTGATTGGCGAAAAGTCAGACCGACCACTCCGTGCTAAAGTACTTCTGCTTGATCAAATGACTCATGAGCCAGCTTTTGATCAGCTACGAACGAAGGAGCAACTTGGTTACATCATTTTCAGTGGTGCTAGAACCTCTTCTAATAACATTGGATATAGGTTTATTATCCAAAGCGAAAAACCAGCAGAGTATCTTGAGGAACGAATTGATTCTTTCCTCACGACTTACAAGAAGACGATGGTAGAAATGTCAGACGCCGAATTTGAGGGACACAAGAGGAGTCTGATCACCAAGAGATTGGAAAAATTAAAGAACCTCGATCAGGAGACATCACGTCTCTGGGCACATATTGAGTCGGAAGTATACGATTTTGAACTAAGTAGGCTCTACCATCATAATTTTGTTTTAATATTGCTAACTTTTGCAGCGTACCATGACGCCTCCAGTATCAGAAAACTGACCAAGGCTGATATGATTGAACTCTATGACCGTTATATTCTTCCGAGCTCGCCTAGCAGATCTAAACTAGCTATTCATCTCAATGCACAGACACCTGTCAAAGCTGCCAACAGCGGTTCGACCAAGCTAGCCGTGTCCGCCATAGTGGATAAAGGTGCCCAAGCTCTTGGAATCACATCTAGATTTGTCGAGGATCTTCCCGAGGCAGTAAGTCCGCCAGCTAGGCCAGAGGGCAATGGGACTATCCCTATCACGATTGAAGACGTTAGGTCATTCAAGTCACAGATGACTGTCAGCCAAGGCCCACAGCCCGTAAAGGTCATCAGCGAATTTGAGGAACTAGATGCGAAGCTATAAAGAACAACGGGATGTTGGGTTGACTATCTGGTATTCATTTCTTGGTAAGGAGTTATACATTCACGGGCATCGGCCGGATACTCAGCATTAGGCGTGCATAGCATTACGTTCAAAGGTTCACGATTTACGCATAGAGGGTTCTGTGAACTGGGAAAGTGCTCTTCATAGGGTAAGGCACACGCATATTGATGAGGTGTTTTATGAGAAGGCTTATGATTTTTAACACTTAGTATACATATTTCATATTGCTATACTCAAATAGCTCCAAGCAGACTTTGTTGTGTCTTCGATTGCTTGACGTAATTTTTCTCCTTGTGTTTGCTTGCTCTGGTATTGAACCTGCTCCACTAGTCAATAGCCAGAAGGAATAATTTTCACATGATTGAAAAGCACACCATTGCTTTAGTTCGTTGCCACGAACGGATGGCTGACTATTGTATGTATGCATGCATGATGCGGCCCTCATGCAACCTCTTTATTTTAAGGGCAGTAAGTGGTGCCCATGCGTGTGATGAATGGTACTTAGGCGCCATGGAGTGATAGGTTATTGGAGGCTAGGGTACTTATTACCTGTCGAATATGCAATTCATGTAAGCGTAGAGGTCGGATGAAAACATGATCGCATGTAGGTAGAGCTGATGATATGGCTCTGCTTCTCGTCCAGGCGCACTGAGCTCGTTTAAGATGCTTGAAAATTTATTGATGCGGGTGGGACTATTAGTTGTGTACTGTGCCTGGACTCTCATGAGTTGGGGGCCAGGGAGGTAGATTGACAAACATGAAAGTATTATTGGCTTGGAGGGAAGGGAAAACGGCCTTCAAGATGATAGGTGCAGATGTTCCTCCAGTGATAGACGTGGTGGGCCCATTAGCAGTTTTTCAAACTCTACGGTATGGGTACAACCACATTCCCCTTTTTTTCTGCTTCTGGATTGGAATGTTTGTAGCGGCGTAAATACTATGTTCAGCATTTGTGAATAAATATGCTATGTTGTTCCCCAATCTGTGCCGCATATCCTTTGACATCGCCTCTATTTTAGTATACAGAAGTTCCCTGATAGAACATGACATGTCCTTTGCAAGCGACTGAGAAACTGACCGTTGTAGATTTCTCGTCCTTAAGCTCAGAGAAAGACTATTTTCCGAGTTGTCTCCTCGAGATAATGTTATTATGGCAGTGGATTCGGTTCTTGGGTGGTAGTGGGAAGCGAAAGTAATGGATAGATATGATTGATAGCAGCTTCGTTAGCTGGAAGCTTGGCTCACTATCGTACAGCTCGTCACTTGTGCATATAGTACTAGCTTGAACTCATAGCACATTGTCGGTATATAGAGCGCTGAGACAGAATACCCAGTCTGTACAAAGGATCAGATCTCGGTTCAGGTCTGCGCCTGTCGGTTCGATCTCCTTTCCCTAATATGATCATTTATACACAAGATGATTTTCATCTGTGTGGATTTTCTTTGGCTTTATCAGGATGTCCCGACATTGTCACATTAGAAATGAATTCGATTATGTGAGAAAAGAGAAAAGGAGCGAGAAAAATAGGGGCTATACCATACCTCAAATAGCCGAATATCTTTAGTCCAGTGCTCTGGCTGCAATGCCCGAAAAGAGAACATGTATTGAGACATCAGTCTGACAAATTCAAAGCAGAAAAAAATAATAAAACTTTCGTACTACTTTGGTCCCGTTACAGGCCACTAATAGTTTGTGCACTCGAAAGAAGCTGTACAACGAACCCACAATCTTCGGCATAAATTATGAGATCTGAAAGATCCTGATACTTATTTGGTAACGATTATTAACAATATGATTATCCCCCTATAGTGGTTGTGCCAAATGGAGGAAAAGTTGCACCAGAAGGATAGAATAAACTGAAAAGTATGCTCATGTTGTCCGATGCTGCCCAAACATAAGTGGTTACTATGCCACTTCCGTATATAGAACGAATAAGTATATTCCAGAAAATTACATGTGTCATATATGGCGAACAAAAAGACCGCGTATTCTTTGTAGACAGAGACGAAAGGTTTAAAAAAATTATGTTGGGCCAGGCAAATTGAAATTCACCTAGGTAGATACATAATCTACAAGCCACTTGTCTCTCGTTTGCATTATGGTGGGTATCATGTTCATCTTCGTCATATGCTCTTCGAAAAACTTTAATGGGCCATACCTCGACTCGTACGTGGTTTTTTTGCCACATTTCCTTGCTGACCATCTGAAGGAGCTCTCTTATTACCCTGCCTCGGGCAGTCTTTTCTCAAATGAGGTCCACCACAGTTATAGCAGCTTCCTCTGCCACTATTGGAGTTCGCGTTGCTATGCTTGGGGCAATCCTGTTTCATATGGGGTCCTCCGCAACTGAAGCATTCCACAGTTGGTGCTGCACGTCCACTTAATGAAACCATGTTGACCAGGTTAGCATCAATTGCATCGTTCAGCTTAACCTCTTTCTTCTTCCTAGCCTTAGCGAACTGAGCCAGCTTGACCCTTTCTGCCTTCTTCTTGGCTTTCCGCTCTGTCTTCAATACCTCAGCTCGCTCGGCGCGTATCATCTTGTCCATAGGATTTTTCTCCTCGTCGCTACTTGATTCCTCCAGATCTTCGCTACTGTCTACATCATCCTCGCCATCTTCAGCAGACGAACTGTCAATTGTTGGATCCAGCTGCTTCTAAATTAAAGTAAGCTTAAGTTATGCTTTAAATACCATGACTTATTGCAGATAGGTGTTGTTAGTTGGACGACCGTAAAATATAGGAAACTGGCACTGCTCAATTCTTGTGGTGTTAAGCAGTTGATGCCCCGACTCTACCTAGTCTTGAGTTGCCCAGGCGCTGTGATGATGAATTATGGTGGACTGTACACTTACTTCAAGCTTCTTATTGAACCTTCCAAAACTTCGACGCCCAACCACAGCTGGAGTGTCCTCAGAAGAATCCTCCCCATCTATTGCCTTGTATATTTGGGGATCTGTAACATCAATGCTAGCATATCCGGTAGAGACAACCCTTAACGCCAGTGATTGCGACGCAGCTGCGGCTCTTTGATCTTCAAAGCTGAGGACCCAACGTGTATCTCCTGCTTCTGCACCTTGCTTTTCCAATGCCGCTTGTCGTTTAGCTTCCTCTTCGGCGATAGCCTTGTCTACTGCCTTCTTGTTCGCCAATTCATCAACGTTGAAGCTAGACGTCGAAGGTGAGCCATGATTTTTCTTTTGTCGTTTGGGGGATGGCTCTTCAGAAGCAGCAGATGTTGAAGGTGAAGTTGGAGAAGAAGCCTATAAGACGATTCACGTCAGCATGTATACGGAGTGACTCAGTTATAAGCATATACAATAGGTCAGGATTCCTTACAGCAGCTCTCTGCATAAATTTCATGGTAAGAAGCCTTGAAGACATGGCTTTTGGCGTACCGCCAGGGGGGGGGCGACCGTTTGGACTTGACATGATCGTTGTGTGAAGAATGAAGAGAAGATATTCACACCCTGTGTCAACTATCAAAGAGATGTTGTACAGTCTCTATTTCGCACTTGAAATTATATCAAAGTCAATATTTTAGAACGTGAATCGTGAATGGCCTCGGGAATATTTTGTAGTAAGCAGTAACAACCCTGCTAGCCCCACTTTAAGCCTCAAAGTCAAGAGACAACAGTTGTGACTTTCCTCCAATTCCTGATCAATCAATTCAACGAAACACAATGTTGTCCACCGTAAGATCGAGAGCCATATGGCAGGCCTCGCGCAGAGCTTCAAGAGCCCCACAGCGGTTTTACGCCTTCACTGCCAACGATCAGCAGCAGTTGAATGATTCAAATAAACCTAAGGATACGCCCAACGTTTCCAAGACCAACGAAATTGCTTCGAGCGCAGCTGGGGAGGTTGAGCCGTTGAAAGAGGATGCGCATACAGCAGAGAAATTGAGGGTGACGCAGGCACCAAACAGACTGGGAGTTTGGTCGCGAAGCCAGAACCCCAGAGCTAAGGCAATGACTGGACCACGGTTTGAGCAGACCATTATTGAATCCCAGGTGTGTTGATACGAGCAAGCTGGTGCTTTATCTACATCCAATTGACTTCTACTGACAAGAAGAAACAGCCGCAACCATATGCCGCAATTGATTTGATCCACCAGCAACCTGTCCGATGGTCAAAGAGTCGTATCGTAGAATGTGATGGAGGCGGAGGGCCACTGGGTCATCCAAAAGTCTTCATCAATACAGATAAACCTCAAATCTGCATGTGTGAATATTGCGGTCTGCCTTTTGTGAGTAACTTCACAGACTCGAGCCCTTGTCACCTAAATCACTACTTACAGAATGCAGGCCAATGAACAACACCGAAAACACCTAGAGTCACTTCCCGCAGACCAACTTCCATATCCTCTTGAAGCTCGAGGTAATGCTGCCGAGGTTCCAGAGTCACAACGCATCACGGATGAACCACTTGGGCAGAGATGAGGTCTTGTATTGCGGAATCTATTGGCTATGTACATATAAAAATACTATATTGTAAGGGTCTGAAACTTCACAATACTTTGAGACAGTCTGCAATGTTATCAGTCTCATGGCGTTGAGAGAGCTACTTGCTACAGCTACTGGCTGAAATTTTTGACGTGTTCGCTGGTCTTGTCTCAGGAGAGCTAATTATCAGCGAGGATGCAGATACAAAAAAGCCTCTGAATCTAAGCCTTATTAGACTCCTTATACCTGCTTTCCATGACTCATAAACCAAGACAATCATATCACATCCTAGAAATATCAGTATATCATTGTCATATGTTCAAACTCGGTATTTAAAAAGATACTACAGAAATCCGAGGCTTTTTGAATCAATATTTGTACTCATTTGTTTGCTTGGCTAGGAGGTGAGTTGCAACGGCTGGAGCCAGAGTTGGATTTTTTAATGGTCGTAGTCCTTGAAAGCGGGTAATCTACGCTGTCCATTCAGTCTTTAGTCAGAAGATAAGATAAATGTAACTGTGATAACCCTCCTGAGAATGTCTAGTTGAAGCAATGTTTGTTGGCCTGCGTTTCCATACACGATATTTGCCAAGACTTTCCTTCAACAACGCGACCCAAATCACCAAGCTTCATAATCACTCCAGCAACATCAAATACCACGATAATGTCGACCATAACTGCTACCGCTCTGCAAACCGTACGTTTTTCTTGCTATCATGTATCAGGTAGCTGGCCATCAAACATTGGATTTAATACTCACAACAAGCAGTCATACCCACCCGTTCTCCCCAAATCGTTCAACGGCAACCAGCCGAAGACGATACGCCTTTTCCCTCTTTCCAACTATACTTTTGGGACTAAAGAAACGCAACCCGAAGAGGACCCCTCTGTACTTGCGCGCCTCCAACGTTTACAGGAACACTACGAACAATATGGCATGCGCCGTACCTGCGAAGGGATCCTAGTCTGCCACGAACATAATCACCCTCATATTCTGATGCTACAAATTGCCAATGCATTTTTCAAGCTCCCAGGAGACTATCTGAAACCAGAAGATGAAGAGATATCCGGTTTCAAAGAGAGGCTAAATGAGAGGCTAGCACCAGTAGGAACACAGTTTAGCGGCGAGGGTGTAAATGAAGACTGGGAAATCGCAGACACATTGGCACAGTGGTGGCGTCCAAATTTTGAGACTTTTATGTATCCGTTTATCCCTGCGCATGTTACGAGACCGAAAGAGTGCAAGAAATTGTATTTTATCCAACTTCCACGGCAAAGTATGTTGCTCCCCTTTACATCTAAAATCAAGAGTTGTGGAAATCCAGCTAATATCAGCAACAGAGGTTCTTAGCGTTCCAAAAAACATGAAGCTGCTCGCTGTTCCCCTCTTTGAACTCTACGATAATACAGCAAGATATGGCCCCCAACTCTCAGCTATCCCACATTTACTTTCAAGATATAACTTTGAGTTTGTGGATGAAAAGGGAGAGGTAGTTGCTGAGACTCCAGGTTGTGAGCCTCCTGAGGGATATGTGCCCAAGACGAAAATTCTGGCTGGAGCGACAGACGAGGAAATGAAGGAGAGTGGAATAGAGGATGGGAATGGCATTCATTGAATACAGTATTGGGCTCTAGAATTGTATTGAATGGCGTTTAGTGGAAGGCATCACAAGCCTGGGATGTTTGCGGTTATCTAGTTTGGGCCGTGGTGTTCCGGACACCATGTTAAAGAAGATACCATAACGTAGGAGTACTTGTATTTGCTAGTTGCAAGTAGAAACGTTGAGTAGATTCCTAGTCAATCCTCCAAAAGGAATCGAGATGAGGACATTTGGAGAAGCTCTTTGGTTACGTATCACTGGATAGAACGAGTGACTCGGCCTCGCAGATTTCAGTCTGGAATGCGGAATTTCTTCAGCAAAACTACTCTTTCGAATTAGCGTCTATGTTTTTACATTAGAATGTGTTCGCCTAGATTCCAATATACGTTCTTCATTCAATAGTGCTGGTGAATCCATCTCAGTAGGTAATATAAAGCAGCCTATAATACAGGTGAGATCGAACAACCAAACATAATACGCCAGTGTTGATCCTTCCTATCCTCAGTCACCACCAGTGCTGCAAATGCATGTTCCCTTTAACAACTCCAAAAACTCCAAGCATTAATCAGTATGCAGTATGAATCACTAACTCCACGGCGCCATTGAATCACCAATCATCAGTCCTATCGGGCATCTTTAGGTGAACTGCTGCTAGCAGTTACATCTTCAAATTCCATCTCCCATTTGTCGACCTCCGCGAATTTCTTCGCAGCTCGCTTCAGCTCCTTGCCCACCCGCTTCTCAAGTTCTTGGCTCTTTTCGGGATCGAAAATTTCCTCCTCGTCACGTACTGGTGCTAGGCTATCATCTGGGTCAACCTCCTCCTCATTCTCTTTATCTGAAGTGACTTTACGCCTTGATCCATACGTGATTTTAGCTTCAGCTTTTGTTTTGGCGACTAGTTTAGCCTTGAGACGCGCTGCGGTAGCTACAGCACTGCGGCGAGAAGGAGCACGAATATTTAAATGAGTGAGCTCGTCATCGTCAGATGCGAGACCGGAAGCATCAACTTCACTATCAGAACTGGCGATATCAAATTCATCTCTGGCACGTCTCCGACGACGAGGTAGTAAGGCTTGGAGTTGGGCGGTTGAGAGCGTACTTGCTCGCGGAGGTTGCTTCCTCGTCTTTTGCTTTGCAGTAGCATTTCCAGGCCTGTTTGGGGAATGAGTGAGGGATGGAGGTGATGATGGAGGTGAGACTTCGTTGAATAACAATGGTGTTTGGCTTCTTAATGGTCTCCTTCCCCGAGAGGGTGCTGGTTGAGTTTGTAGACTCTCCACTAGATGAAGCACCGGTGAACTAGGGGGGCTAGAGCTGCTACTCTGGGGTGGTGCCATTGTTTCACTAAGTGGCTCCGGGGTAACAGTACGGGCCCCGATAGAAGGCAACGACACTTCTTGCGGAGGGGAGCTTACGACCAGCTCTTCTTCAACTTCGTCCTCTTCTTCGTCCATTTCCTTGACACTTGAACTCCTGGACGCAGGAACCATATCTACGTTCTCAATAGCCTCATGCGCAGGCAAGGAAGGGGTAGATCGCTGCGATTGAGATTGCGGTATTTGCACAGCTGACAGCTTTCGTTTCCTAGAACTCGATGATGAAGGCGCCGATGAGGTGTTTATCGTCCTTGTTTTACAAAGGTTCAATGGCGTGGACTCATCATCGGGATTGAAGTCGTCTTCATCATCATCGTCGTCATCATCGAATAAAACTCGCTGTTGCTTCTTCTGCGCCGTCCCCAAAATACTTGGCTCCCGTGCTCGCCGCTTGAAATTTCCAAGTTTCATAGCTGATCCTACTGCTGGCGTACCTCTATCCAGGTCCAACCCAAAGCTACTCGATCTGATCCGTCCGGAATTGCCACCTTTTGCAATCGCCTCCCCTCGATGTCTTTGACAAGTTCCAGTCCAGAGTTTCGATTTGCTCTCCCTTCCAACACTCATGAGCCCGGTGCCCTCAGCCAGATTAGATTCAATACTGCTGGATCTTGCGCGTGCAGCCGCACGACCAATTATGCTACCTTGACGCGGTCTTCTCTTGAAATTACCAATTGCTAGCAGCGAACTCTCTGTGCCAGCTGTGGTTCGATCACGCCGACCAACCTCCATGGATGGGCTACTAGATTCAAGATCTAGATCTCCCAACAAAGTTTCTTCACTTGGAGTGCCAGTGGCCGGCCCCCTTAGGTTCGGTGCCGGAGAATCGAGGTTTTCTAAGTCATCAATACGTGAGTCCACACCGCGAGACTCATGTTGAATCTCTAGAGACCTGCCCTTTCCCTTGCTTCTCTTGACTCGTCGCGTACTGGTTACGACTCCTTCATCCGGATCGCTTATATCGTATGTGCCCCTCGTATCTTCCTTTTCTGTCCCAACTTGAGAATCAACTGTTGTAGAAGCTTTCGGCGCTTTCCCAACGCGGGGGCCAGGTGCATGGGGCGCGACTTTCGATCGCTTCGGCCGAGGCATTGTTGATCTAATAAGACAAAGATTCGATCTGAACAGAATGCAGCTTGCGGTTTGAATTTTATCTCATGCTGGCAAGCCTATGCGGTGTAATCGGTGTTGGAATAAAAGTCTAGACGCGTTAATCCGACGCGATATTGTTTTGGGAGGCGGGCGTATCCTTAACACAATAAGCGAGGTGGGGCCGTCCTCCAGGTCCAGCATCTCAATTGTCTACATATATAAAACCTATACACTATAATTCATAAAACAAGCTGATCACAGCGAACAGGGCATAGTCTAAGTCTAAGTTCAAGTACTCGAATAGATAGACAAGAGAGCTCTTGTCAACCTGTAAATTATACCTTGTCTTCTGATTTGTAACATTTCCATATCTCTGAGAACTTCTTTCAAAAGAGCTTGGTTTTGCCACCATAAACAATTCCTGTTTAGATTTGTACAAGCATAGCTTTGGAAGCACTTCGAAATCCATATTATAGAGTAAAAAACACTGCTGTTAAAGTGGTTTTAGCGCCAAAGTGGTAGTTGATACATCACAGTGAGGCTGTGCTACTTAATCATTTGCATCATTGACCTTCCCGTTACCAAAACTGCTTGGCAGTCTTCATCACCACCATTGCCTCACCAGCAATAACTCATTGTCAATTGATATTGGTGACAGTTCGCCTCTCTCCGACACTGCCAATTAGCCTAGAGGCTGAAAGTGAAACTATCATTGTGACGTTACCGGAGGGACATTACTCTACTGCGTATATACACTATGCCTATCTTCGGCCGATCCAAACGGAGCAAGTCAACGAGCGCCGCTTCCTCTCAGTCAAGTACTCCGCCGGCAAGACCTCATCCCTCGCAGCACGAAGGATTATATTCTCCAACTGAGCAACAATCTTCCAACACGCCTTATGGCTATAACCAGCTTCATGCTGCCCAACCATTTTCGCCTCCTCACGTGTCTCCATATGCATCCCAGAATCTCTCGGTGCCTCCTCCACATCCTTTAAGATCCCAAAAGAGTGCTTTAAGCAATCTTAAATTAAGTTCTGCAGCTAGTTTTCTAGCAGAATACCACATGCCCGATTGTCCGCATCTTCAACAAGGAGCTGCATTGTATGACACCATCGCCGCCAAATTTAACGCAGTTGTTACGCAAATCGACAATGAGTGCTTCAGTGGAAATGAGAATGATCTAGCAGTTCTCCAACAGCCACAGCCTATATGGCAACAGGAACAGCAGGTCTCGGGTTATGGTAACCAGATAAGCCAGGGCAAATCCAAAGGAATGGTCAATGGTGGAGTATCATCCGCTCTAACGAGCACAAATTACTTCTCTAAAGTCAACCTTTATGCGAATTCAAAGCTTCCGCCGAGCTTACCTCCAATGAAACTGTTAGTATTAGTCACTTGTGCTTGTAATTAATACCTACTAATGCACAGCAGTTATATGCCCACATTCCCGTTACTTTGTTTAGCAGCTCAATATTCTGAGCGAGTGTATATGAAACCTTCCGGACAAGAAAGGGAGACTCATGTCGATGCCGGAGGACGTAAACTTGTACTGAAATCATGTCCAATGGATGACCAGAATACGATTGTGTTCGCGATCCGGGGCACTCAGGTAAGTGATGTTCTCCGCACATGACCTACTCAAAAACTATAAAAAGCTCTTTGCCTCTAAGACATGCATATCAGAAGTTTGTATAAATTGAGAGTATATTGCTTCTTAGACTTTGCCTTAGGTCTTGGGATCTATAAAGCAAAACAACTAACTCCGAGTTTCTGATTGATAGACTTTCATGGACTGGGCAGTCAATCTCAAATCAGCCCCAGTATCCCCTGATGGATTTATAGTAAGTGGCTTTGTAGTGTGTGCCACTTGTTCTAACCAAAAACTAGGATGATCCAGGAAACTATTGTCACGCTGGCTTTTTGGCTGTTGCCAAGAAGATGATTTTGCCAGTAGCTGCTCGACTCAGAAATCTTCTTCAAGAGGATCCTGGTCGATCTAAATGTTCACTACTCATCACTGGGCACTCTGCTGGGGGTGCCGTAGCAGCTTTACTTTATTCGCACATGCTGTCTACAAGTTCAAATGCACAATCCGAACTCAACATTCTGACAGGTTGCTTCAAACGTATCCATTGTGTGACATTCGGAGCACCGCCCGTTTCACTTCTTCCGTTAACAAAGCCAATTAACCCAACCCTTCGCAAGTCGATATTTTTATCGTTCGTCAATGAAGGCGACCCCATCCCAAGAGCAGATAAGGACTATGTCCGGTCATTGCTTGACCTATATGCTACACCTGAGCCAGGGAATCCCTGCGTCGTCGCCGAGACGCTCACGTCACAAAAGCTTCAACCACTTGTGACAAGTTTTGGAGCTAAGGCTAGCAGCTCTTTAACTATAAATAAGATCCGTCCTAATCCGAAAAAGTCACAATCATATCCTCCTCTATCCCAACTACCCTTGTGGCCTGTCCCGGAAGCAACTTTGAGTAATGCCGGGAGACTAGTGCTACTAAGGAGCGTGAAAATATATGAGAAGAGGTTAGGCAAGAAGAACCCTGTGCAAGAAAGAATGGACGAGGGAGTCATCGCACAAATGATATCAGATGACCTTCTAAGAGGCGTTATTTGGGGGGATCCTGTTTGTCATATGATGAGGCTATATGCTCGCAGAATTGAGGTTTTAGCAACTAATGCCGTTATGGGAAGATAAGGAATTTTTCATCGGAGGTTTTGGAGACGGCGCTTTATACCCGAATTTCTTGTCTGGCCTAGCTTTGGATTATAAATTAACGATATGCAATTTTTACTTCCTTCTTACTAACTTATTTCATCTCTAACCTCTGCGTTTTTACACAAACTTTTGCCCTGGCATGCCAAGTTGTACCCGCCAAAGTATTCATTTCGAACTCCTCCAATGGTCAGCGGTCCTACGACTGTTGAATCAAAACTCGGATATGTCTGAAGACAAATCTTATTAAAGCATCTGATTTTCAAGGAAGCTTTCCACCGTGAGTAAATGTGGAGGGCATATGATATTTCGATATCTGAGCCTCGAGGTGTATGACATAAGATGAAGATCGTCATAAAGAATGCAATATACCAATGAACAAATTGCGCCTTGGAGTCACAATTGGTGAAAGATAGAGCGCTTAGAGACAGAAAACTTTGTGGCGCACAACAGAGAGCTATTCATAGTCCAATTGTCTAAAGGGATACGACGGCATGTTAGAAATGTTATGAACGAAAATCTTACAAGCCGGCTCGCCTCCAAGTCAAATCAGGTTCTGGAACAAACGAATTAGGCCTGGCTAAGTGAGCAGGCAGACTTTTAGGAATGTAAATAATACTCGATTAACTCTCAGGTACAGTAACTGGCAGATTATAAAGCATTTTGCTGATAATTGTGGCTGCTAAGCAAGTACTAAGAAGCATAGGATGTACGTCAAATGAGTGATAGTTAGTTGCAAAAGCGACCTTATAGATACGATTGCTAGAGATAGTGGAAGCTAGCCTTCATTACTTGTTTATTATCTGATTATAGAAAACATCTGTTTCTAAGAAAAATATAAAAGACTACACATACTCTTCCGCTTTGTCCAGAAAAGTGTCCCAGAACTCATCATCCGGATCTTCTCCATCACTTTTGTTCTCTGCATACACATCTGCCTGTAGCTCAGTAATAGCTGTCTTTGAGCTGTTCTTTAGTTTAATTTGATTTGAGGTCTCGTCCTGGCCTTTGTCCTCCTGTGAAATCTTAACACTAACTTTCTGCCAACGTGCAGCCCAACCTCTCAATCCAGGATATTTCCCAGTCTCATGAATGGTAGCTCCGGAGACATGCTTGATATCATCATTTGCTCTGAATCCAAACGCAGGTTTGACATGGTCACTGACGGAAAGTCTACGGATGGTGGATGTATCGTTAGGATTGAACGGAGCTTGTTGACCTGGAATGAACTCGTTATCTTTGCTGGAGAGGCTAGTCCAAGTCGCATGTGTCATGAGAATAAGGCCGGTGAGCATCCACATCTCTGGATGTGGTCCTCCTTTTGGGATAGTCTCCGCTGCCGATAAGCGGGAGGTAAGCCATTTGCGGGCTTCGGGGGACGTCAAGGTGATTTTATTGAAGAAATTCTTAGGACTGGACACAAGAGCATGTTCAGAATCGTCTACTACATATTACACAGGTTTTCTTACTCTTTGATTTCTATGTTAGTCGTTTTCGCCGCTGCAACGACCTGATATCTATGAGCAGTGCCAGACTCCTCGTCATCGGAATCTTCCTCCCCGTTTTCGTTCTGTTCGGCAGAGGTTTGGCCCAATGTCAAAGCAAAATCATTGAGGGTTCTCGAGCGAGCCCATGGCGGAGGGAGCTCTGAAATGCTAGTATGCATCAGTGAGTAGAAGAGTACGCCAATGCTGTACCTTTATTTATACTTACTCGGTGTATCCTTTTTCAATATAGGGGTCAAAGGAGTTTGGATTTTTATAGTCGTGGACCAAGTTTCCGAGATGGAGATGCTTAGCTTCTTGTCCTTCGTTGTAAGTTACATACGTATGAGACATTGCGCAATTGTAATTTGGCCCTTGTCAAAGCAGAAGATATTTTTTAGAGAGTGGGATTAAATAGAATAGAAGATGTGAGGCGGAAAGAGTTAAAAATTCAGGGTTAAGAGTTAAGAGCTGAGTAGGTAGTCCTGTCCTGACGAAGCGCTACCCCGCATTTCTTTTGTACCTCCTATTGCATGGAACAAAGTATATGAACCTGGTGGTGGCCTCATTATTATTAAGGCCCTTTTCCTTTGCCAAAACGCAACAGCGTTTTGGTGCCTAATCGCGTTAGTCAGTGTTTTGATCTATATCAAAAGAAAAGAAATGATTTAATTCGGAATCCAAATGCGGTATTGAAGCAGCATTGTGCCTAGAGTCTAAATAATCCCTGTTTTCCTATATAAATTGTAGATTTACAGTATATTGCTGCTAAAGGCTAATATGCTGCTAAATTAAGCTTAGTATATTTTTTGAATATTATAATATTTTTCAATTTATACTGTAAATTGATATTTATTTGATCAATTTTGCTTTAAATTTCTAAAATAGCAATAAATCTCGATATTGAAGATATTATTATTACTAAGCTATTAGCTTATAAGATAAATTCAAAGTCTTAAATTACAGAGTGTATTTAGACTGGCTAAACAGGGCAATAATATATTGAGGATTTATTAAATATTTCCCGGCCAGCTCGAATTTGAAAAGTTCTATATATAAAAATTAAGATATTTTATATTTTAAAAAACTGACTAATAATATATATTAGTCTAATAGATTGTTTAATATAAAAGAATTGTAATTGAGAAAAATACAAAAATTATATATCTATATCAATTAAAAAGAAGTTGATAATATTTCTTTATATTATAATTTTAGCTGTAGATTATATTGCAACAGCTGACAAATTCTCTCAGTCTATTTATTTAATTAGCAGATAAATTAATATTAATAATAAAAGGAATTTTTTTACTAAATATATTTAAAGTATTTTATAAAATATTTGATATTATGCTTTTTTTATATTCTGCTTTTATAAAAATGCCAATTTGCAATATTTTATCAGCAATTTAAATATTAGAGAATTCAAAATATATATTTTATTTTGTTGACTATCTTAGAGCAATTAATAGTATTTATATATATATTTATATTAATATTGATAATTAAGCAAAATATCGAAATCGAAAAAGAAAGCTATTATATAATATATTGACTATATATAATTTTAATTTATTATTTATATATATATTGTCTGGTTGAAAAAGATCAGTATATAATAAAAAAATTCTTATAAATATAATAATTAATAAAAACTTTAATTAAATATCTGGAAAATATTGGCTTGATAATATAAACTATAAAAATACTAACTATTTTATAATGTCTTTTAGAAAAGTATAATATTATCTGTATAAACAGTATTAATCAATTTAAAAATCTGAATCAGCTAAAAAGCTATTTAATTTTTAATATATATTTTTTTATAATATAATTGAGCAAATATTTAAAATTGTAAAATAGAAATTTTGTATTTTAGCTATAAAGGCAGAATTCTTGATTAATATGCAAAATAATCTAATTTTGGCAATATATATTTTTTGAAATTTTATATAACTTTATAAATTAAATACAATTTAGGCCGAATTTGATAATTTTGAATTTGTAGATAAAAAAATAATAAATCAAAATAATAAAATCAAAATAATATTTTTTTTTACAGCTGGTAAGAAATAGATATTGGCTAAGAAGAAAAAATTAACTGAAGAAATATAGTTAAAATATTAACAATATTTAGTATATAAAAACTAATTGATAAAGCTTCAATAATATAATTTCTTTTAATTAGAAAAATAAAAAGTTAATTAAATTATTTTATTTACTATAGGCAAAAGAAATAATTTTTATTTAGAGATTTGTCAGCTTTCTAATCAACTTTGATATTTTCTCAATTTCTAATTTTTTAATTTTTTAAAATCTCAATTTCAATTTGATCAATAAATTTGATATTTATATATCTTTCTAGTTATTAATTTTGAGCTTTAATACTATATTTACTAATTGCAAGCCAGACAGTTGCTTTAATTTTATTAATAAGAATATCTAAAGCTTTGGCAAAGTCGATATTATTTAGCCTTTTAAGATATTTGGTTTTTAGCAATTTAACTGTTAAATCAATCTTACTATAACAAGATTTTATAAAAGCTGCAATTGCTAAAGAAAGGTTATTAAATAAGTCTTTTTTGGCTTTTTTAATAATATTAATAATCTCTTTTTTAGACTTATTATAAATATAGCTGCAGTTTTTATTATATATTACTGGCGATTTTAGAAAGGTTGATAAGAGCCTAGTATCTGACTTGACAGAAAATAATAAAATAAAATCAATTAAACTACTGTCTGTTTAAAAAAAAATAAAACTAATTGAAGGTATTTTAGTTTTTTGACTGTTTATAAGAATTTGATCAAAAAATTGTTTTAATTTATTAATATATAGCAGCAAATTATAATAATATTAGCAATAATCTAGCTTATATTTTTAATTGTAAATATTATTTTATATAAATATTCTAAAAGGATATTTATTTGACAGATTTTATTTTATATATTATTAAAAATAGTTATTATTTGAGTTTTGTTATTTTATCCAAATCCCGACTGACTATATAATATTTTCTATTTGTTATATAACTTTTTAAATTGGCAATTTTTTGTCTGAATTTTTTTAATTAAAATAGACTTTATATATTTAGTATATATAACTTCAATTTTGCAAATTAATCGATTTCAAATAAAAGGTTTTTATTCTGAATCTGTCTGAAGACTATTTTGCTGATAGATTAATAATTTAGTTAAAAGATACTTTTCTATTTTTATAAATCAATATAACTTTTTATTATTATCAATTAGCTTTTTAATAATATTTTCTATCTGATTTATAATATTAAGCATTTTTTGAAATAAAAGATTATATATTTTAATATTTAAATCAATTATAAAAAAAGAGTTAAATATATATTGATAAAATACTATATTAAATATAGCAGGCAGATTTGATATATTTTTGATAATTGCAAGCTGTTTTTTTCGGCGAGGCATTTTAATTAACAATTAATCAATATTTTTCAATATAAATATTAGAATCAATAAAGATATATATATAAATTAGCATATTGCAGAGTTGATATCAGATTATAAAAAACGGTGAAATACTGCCAATTTGATTGCTATTTGAAATCTAGTAGTATTTAAAAAGCTTTAAACTATATTAGATTAGGTATTAGTGTTTTCTGGCGTTTTACTGTTTGATTTTACTGACAAAACGCTATCTAATTAGATATTAGACCCCCTGCAAAACGCTGTTGCGTTTTGGCAAAGGAAAAGGGCCTAACATCACAGTATAGAGTACCCCGCACCCCAATTCGTCAAGATGTTCATATCTCCGTACCACCCGAGCCGAGCCGTTCGGGTGGAAGTATACCACACCCTCTACCCGGAGAGAGAGTTTCCTCGGGACTAAGGTCGGTTATCTGGGGATACCGATTACCGACTCCCGAGTCATTAGCCAAGAGAGTCACAAGCTTATCGCCGTGAATCGATGATCAAAGCTTTTTATCCACTACTTTGTACTGCAATACAAGCACGGTCATCCAACAAGCGCGAGATATGGTCCATATCAATGTGCCTCGGTATCTGGCTTTAGCTTTTTTTTTATTTTAGATATCTCCTTTCCCTGACACTTGTTTTCCTTCTCTTTCTTATCTTCTCTTGTGTTTTCATTGATTCTGTTCTTTCTACGAATTCTCTTTTCTTCTCACAATAGACCGTCTTTCATCTACATCAGCCGGGGTTTTCTCCACTATAGAAAAAATAACATGAGTCAAAAAGGTGACTTTGGCTCTGTCCGGAAGGACATTGTGAAGCTTCTGCACCAACCTGAATACGATGATGGCAGTGCAGGTCCAGTGTTAGTTCGTTTAGCATGTAAGCTTGATCATCGATAAACTCCTTTCCTATCTAATAAAGCCCTGAGGTTGGGAACACTTGAAACATGTCTTTAGAACAAGTTTAAAGACATGGTTTTAGAGTAAACAGCCCCAAGGCTTCATGTCAATCTCTATCATTACACTGCTGAATAAACTAACTCTGGAATTTACGCACAGGGTATGATTTCCATAGAGCTTTTGCAATCTCTTAATTAACACCTCTAGGCATTCCTGCGGTACCTACGACATTGAGACGGACACAGGTGGCTCGAACGGTGCTGGCATGCGCTACGAACAGGAAGGTGGTGATCCGGCGAACGCAGGTATGGTATCCTAAAAATGATTATGAGTCGTATGTTCCTGAAATATCTATGTTTAACCAGCATTCGTCTCGAGGGTAGAAGTCAACTAGAAACTTGGTTCAGATCCACTAACACTGATCAGGACTGCAACATGCTCGAGTTTTCCTCGAACCTGTGAAGGAGAAGCATCCTTGGATAACATATGCCGACCTGTGGACATTAGCTGGCGTGGTAGCAATCAAGGAGATGGGCGGACCAGATATTCCATGGAAAGGAGGGCGTACCGATTATGTCGGTGAAACAAAGCTTCCACCTCGTGGCCGCCTACCAGACGCTGCACAGGGCTCTGATCATCTCCGATTCATCTTCAATAGGATGGGATTCAATGATCAGGAGATTGTGGCTCTGAGCGGAGCGCATAGTTTAGGACGATGCCATGCTGATCGATCGGGATTTGACGGAGCATGGGTCAACAACCCCACACGCTTTTCAAATCAATATTACCGGCTTCTACTATCACTTCGATGGACAAAGAAGAAGTTAGCCAGTGGCATTGAGCAATACACGAATTACGACGAGGATTCCGAGGCCGAGCTTATGATGTTGCCCACGGACATTGCATTAAGGGACGACAAGATTTTCTTGAAGTATGTGGATCTGTATGCCAGAGATAAGGAGCGGTTTTTTGAGGACTTCTCAAAGGTGTTTGAAAAATTGAGTGAACTAGGCATTGTTAGGGATGCTGAGGGGAATATTACAAACGTGGACTCTGAGTTAGGAGGGTACATTTCGGCACCGAAAAAGTCAGCCACTCCAGGAGCTCCTAAGAAGAATACAGACGATAAGACTGGACCAAGTGAAGCAGAGCCACTGCAGAAAGAGAACAGGAAATTTAAGGAGAAGAGCAAATTGTGAGCGAGTGCTGGCCACAACCAAGATTTACATATGGGAAATAAGGAATAAATGCATAATAGAATTAGACTTAGAATTAGAAGATTGTAAACTATGAAGAGTAATACCAACCTGCATACGGAGGTACATCTACAACTTTACCAAATGTGTTATTTGCACGTGATCTCTTCTTTCTATGTGTGGCGCACTTTTTCTTTCCGGGGATTGCCAAACGCCAATTCCAAAACATAAAAAATGACGAATTCAAATACCCAGGAACCACCACTCAACGAGACTCCATCTGGGGATTCTTCAAGCTTCTTGGAAAACCCAACTGCCATCTCAGACACCAACAATTCTAGCTCGTCGTCCCGTGACACAGCGGCGTCATCTCAGTGCACACAATGCAAGAAGCCCGAAACTGACCCTGAAAAGCCGTTCAAGCCATGTTCCAAGTGTCAGACGGAGAGGTACTGCTCGAGAGACTGTCAGAAGTCGGCGTGGAAGTTGCATAAAAAGGTTTGTGGGGAGAAAGCGCAGGCATATGCTGCGACTGCGAACTTGAGGATGGATGCACCAAGGCCGGTAAAGAAGGAGGGATTTAGAGGAGGTAAGTCGTTTCCAGCTTGCAATGGCTTCTTTTCATTTCTAAGTTTGGGGCTCGGGACAAAGTCTTTAGGCGAGAACGGAGAGAAAGTTGTTGGGCAATGCATTTAATCATCTAGAAGAGCCTCAAATTTCATTTCGTATTAGAGGACGTACTGAATTTTAGTATAGGTTTGCAAAAGTGGCAATTTGATACATGATCATGACAAATTCTGCCTTCAGGTTTTGGGTTTACTTAGAACTGGCGTTAATGCGGAAGGTCTAATTTAAACGGCCGTTCGAGTCGGTGAGTTGCTTCCAAACTTTCAATACGTAGGATTCGACTGATTCTGTTAAAAGTGATGAAATTCATTGTAGATGAAAACGGTGTCCTTCACAAGATAAATTGGGAAAATCAAATCTTACAGCAGATTTTAACAATATCTTTTCACAGATTGGGTCTCCCTTATGCATTCACCGTCTTTAAGTCAAAGGTGGCTCTAGTTGCACATTTACCAATTCTCATAAGCTCAATAAAGCTTTGTCGATACCCATCGCACTTCCTAGAAGCTATTCCATTTTTCGTCTCTCTACGCTATGACTTTAAACCCAATTCCCATCACAGCCGTGTTGTTTTGATCTATCGATTACGCTAGTCGTATATGTTATTCTTTTGTCTTATTTTAGCTCCCCAATGGCCAGAACTTATGTTCCAAGACAAGTCTATAGTATGGCAGAAGATCTACTTCATCTACTTCAATAGCAGGCTATAGGAACATTGCTTTTTCTCTCAAATTTTATTGTTATTGCACGATATCCTTCAACTATCGACAAAGTCTTACGGAAAAATCGGTTTAGTGAACAAATAACGTCTGCAGGAAATTACCACCACCAATCCAAAACACGCCTAAGATGTCCACTTGTTGGTGTTGATGTAGTTGACATAGTTGCCGACTCTAGCATAGACACCAGCGAACCCAGCTTCAGCGCATCCTTGTCCCCAGGATACGAGACCAATTAACACACCAGTGGCAGTATCGATTATTGGTCCACCGCTATCTCCTGAGCAAGAATCTTTGCCTCCTGCAGCCAAACCAGCACAGAACATATTGGTGGTTACAGCAGAAGTGCCGTACTCAGATTGGCAAGTGCTACGTGCTACAACAGGGACAGTCACCTTTCTCAGGTTGGCTGGGAGAGATGACCCATTCTCAGTCAAAAGGCCCCTATATTCTTGTTAGTCACTATCCTCGAAATGTTTGTTGAGTTGTGCATCTAGAGCATACCATCCTGCCGTAGTTGTGGAAGAACCAGCAACGGGATCCGAGCCTTGGGCAGGCAGAGTAGCATATTTGATAGTGGAGCTTGCCGGAATTGGAGTTGCCAAATGCCAGAGAGCAATGTCGTTGTTAGTATTGGAGGAGGTGTAGCTTGGGTTTACAACAATAGACGAAACACCGACTTGGGTACCGCCAGATGCCCAAAGCTACGGATCAATCAGCAAATCTTGCAATAGTATGGAGGAAGACCGCCGGACATCTGCGTCTGCAAAACATAAAATGAGCAAGAATTTAGCTTACAAGGGACCCTGCGCGGACTTTGACTGATGAGGCAGTCTGGCCAACAGAGCAGTGAGCTGCTGTGAGCACTGTGTTGGCGTTGAGGAGGACACCGCCACAGAAGTGCGAGTTACTCTTGGACAGGCTGACGATATAGGGGAAGTCGCCGGCAGCGGCTACAGTTCCTCCTACAATCTCGGGGATATCACCACGAGTACCGAGCGTTGCCGCTAGAGAGAGAACTGGCATGGCCAGAAGTGCGAGGGTTGATGCCATTATTAGTGCGGGTGCAGAGAAAGGAGGATGGAAGTAATAGACAGAGAAGAGCCACTGGAGATCACATCGAAAGAGAGGGAGCCTACCCGAATATATATACAAAAAGTGGTACTTATTTCTTCGTACTGTATCGTGGTTGTAGATTCATAGCCTTTCGAACTGCTTAGTACTTTGCAGAAGTTAGATAGAGTGTTTCCTGAATCTCCTTCTCAAAATGAACGCTGCATTAGCGAGAAGCCCCCAGCTGCAGATCTGAGCTTAACATAGGGACCGAAAGCGGAAGGCGAAGATAGTGCAGTTCCATTGACGATCAAGCGACGAAATATTTCGCCATACAACCCCGGCCACCCCGCAATATAAATGCCGGTACGAAGTTACATGGCTCAAGTGTTCTGCATTCTTTCCGATGATGCGATCTGATTAGACATCTTTTTCTGCTTCAAAGGCCCTGCCAAGACGAGGTTGTATATATGGCCAGTGTCCGGTGGTTCACTCGGTTGACTCCGAAATTGCTCAACAGCCCAGCCCTTGGGAAGCTGATAAACTACGTGAATGGCGAATGAACAGAGTGAGAAGTGCCATGGATACCTTGATACAACTATCCTGAATCCTCCTGAGCCTGGCAGGTGCTAATGGTGGTTCAGAATGATACCTGCCTATGGAGGTGGCATGGTTTCGTTGCAGCTATCAGAAGCGTTCGCCATGTCTTGCAAAGCACAAATCACGAGTGGCTACATAGCTAGAGCTGAGTTGATATAGTAATTGTGAGACTTCTCCGATACGTATGGGACAATGGTACTTCATTTGGATATGGCGGAAGTATATTATGTGAACCAGAACAGAAGCGTGCTCCTAACGACTACGGAAACCCACCTCAACGTACGTCGTGTATGCACTGTATACTATACCGTCTGCAGGACCTTGGTGGCTCGAGCAGCCTTGTAGGTACCTACGCTTCCACGGAAGCTGCCACTTGTGGCGCATTGTGCAGGTTCCGGTTGCGTAGTTGAGAGTGCCTTGGATTATTACACACCATCTTTACATCGCTATATAAAAATATCCCGAGCGGCAAAGCCTATCAAATAGCAGGTCCTCTTCATGCTACTGTATCAAGCCCATCTCTTTGATGTTCACATTGGAGGTTCTTCAGTAAAGGCCCCATGGAGATTTGAATAGTGATGGTAGAGCTTTGAAGATCAGTACTTCCATGGTCACACTGCGACAGTCAAATAAAACTGTCACACAAACCTTTTCGCCCCAAAAAGAAAAGAACCCTAGGCGCAGTAAAGATAGCCTTCCCCCGTAGAATTTGGTGAAGGCCAAACAACTGCAAACATGTATGTCGTGTTTACTACTAGAAAGGGAAGCTATATTGTGTTTCAATGTTCTTTGGCGATCAACTAAGCTTTGCCCAGTATAAACAAGCGAGCCAAGACACGGATACCAAGAAAACGAAAGGATTGTGGGATTTATTTGGGATGGTTGGGATGATTGGGATGATAGAGGTGCATCAGAGTTACCAAAAATGGACCGCCTGTTCCAATACTTATTATAATATTTGCGAGGCTGAGCGCTGGCGGATTTAGTGACATATGTGAGTGAGAGGGCCACTGGCCGAAAGCAACGAATTGGTATTGGAGGCGATATTTCCCCATCTCTGGTTTAGTTGCTGTACAATATACCCATAACAGAGATTGCTTATAGCACTGTCTCAATCATGTACATGTAAAAATCACTTGGTATCGATGGTAAGCCTTTCTTACTATAGTCCTTTCGTCTAGGTCTTGTCTAAACGTGTGATAGTTTTAACAAGGACAAAGGTAGCCTTCGTGCTACACTGAACTCCCACTCCCCCGAGAAGTTAAAGACAATCAGCTCTGGGTTGTATTGACTCCATCAATCTATTTTAGATACCACTTGAAGTTACAGGTTACCATAAGAGGGCTTGGAGACGCATTAGATGTAACACAATTGATTTCTTGTGCAGGCGTTAAGCTTACTTATACTTTGAGTTGATACGTCAAGCTCACATACGACTTGTTAGGCCGAATCATTTTGACAGAAAGGCAAATTGAATAGGTAGTATACAGCACAGTTTCACATGACTTTGAAATCCAACGTCTAGTACTGTAGGTCGTTTCTAAATAGTGTTGACTGGTGGCAATCTGTGCGCAATGTCAATTGAATAGAGGCAACCGCCGTCACTTCAAGTCCTTGTTCAAGTATTTCTAGATGCCTAAGGCAACCATTGTATAGAGTTTACTCCAGGCTGTTGGTAGGTATTTTACAGTTCAACCCGGTGGAGTAGCCCACAAATGCTACCAGCCAAATGGTCTTAGAAAGGACACATTTTCCCCGGATTATGTCATACGTGGTCAACCGTGGCCATCTCCTCTGCTCTGGATAATGTCTCGAATACTCACTCGGCGCTGGGTAGAAGAGTTTCGCTGCAACAGCGGGATGGGATGCCTTAGGTAAGCGCTCCGGGTTGACCAACTGAACAGAGGACTTTGCACGTGCACGTTTGTTTCGGCGTGAGGCTAGACCCCCGTTGATCATTATGCTCCGATGTCACATTACGACAATCTCCTACCCCATCCCACTGCTCCAGCATCTCCTTTGCTATCTCCTTCACATCCCCATTCACACGCCTTATGTTGCTATCCGCAAACATCAATCGACCTCGTCCTATTTCGAGGATAGGTGGTGTCATCTACCTCATATGAATAACACCAACCTCGTCTATTGACCCTGACCCAGCCTCAACTGCGCCGCTTGAATAATCCCTCAGTCAAGAACGTCAGCCATGTCGCACCTAGCCCCTACCACTTCAGGACCAACATTGAAAGGTAGTTGTGTAGCATCAACAGACTTCGCGTCTTCACAATGGTCAACATCTACCAAAGAACGCGAAGGTCGTGCGCCGTTTGAGGTCTGCCCAGCATTGGATACCGCAACAAATGCAACAGCACACACCAAGCAAGACTCCTCTCTCTTGTCACCACTAGATACACCTTCACGCTCACAAAACATACATGATTCGCCTGACGATGGGCGGTCGAGTCCTTTGAGTTCGGGTTTGCGAATACATACAAATATTATACCAGGGTACACAGTGACTGCAGCGACCGCGCGAAGCTCTGGAGAGTTCTCGCATATGGCTACAAAGCCATCTATAGCTCGAACACCGAGCATAAAGAACATCTTATCTAGCTCCGCCACAAGTTCTGCCATATCCTCCCCGATGCTTAACGCAATGCCAGACGTTACTCCTTTGCCATCGCCTCTTATGTCCGGAGATTCACCTGGTCCATGGCGGACACTGGTCTCGAGACCGACTCTTCGCGATCTCTCAATACCTAACTCGGCGGACTCGGCGCTAGTGACAGCAAATGGGGAGTCGATCTCCGCAGCTATTGCCAATCAATCCAAGAGACGTGCTTATCATGGCTTACTAGCTGACGCGAATGAGTCTGCTTTGAGCAATAATGCTCTTGGAATCAATCGGGAGAAAAATATAGAAGGCCAGGGGCACGCTAGAAATAGAAGTCTGAGCGAGTACGTCCCTGGTGGTGTTCAGGTTCCAAAGGGTCGAAATATAACACTATCTGGCCATCATCCAGTACAAGAGACGAGTCCGGACTCGGCTATATCAGACTCAACAATGAGAAGAGAACCGCATTTGGCTATTAAAAGGGGTCTTGCGCCATCTGCTCGGTAGGAGACCCATTGTAGTTCTTTGTTCTAAATACTAACCTTCATGTAAATGTAGACCTCCAACACCCCCGTCGAGCAGGACTGGAGGTGAAGGCAGTGATAGTGATTCTTCCTCGACTTTATATGGTGCCATGGATGTTTCGGGTTCTAAAGCCGAGTATTTCGACGCATTTACTCGAAATGACGGAAAGAAAAGAAGATGGCGGGGTCTTAAGGTTCTCGGTGAAGGGACCTTCAGTAAGGTATTACTAGCAACAAGCCAGACTCTCGAGGATGATTCTATTGAAGAAGATGGAGTTTTTGGAACACAAATGGAGGGAATTCTAACCACAAGTCCTGAACCGAAAGTCGACCGTAAGAAACTCGTAGCAATAAAAGTTTGCGAGCATGGGCCGAAAGGGGGGGCGTCTGAAGAGCGTATTGAAGTGTCTTTGAAACGTGAATTGGAGATCATGAAAGTTATAAACCATCCTTCGCTGGTTCATCTCAAAGCTTGGAATATCGACGCAACGAGAGCGATCTTAGTACTTACCTATTGCCCTGGGGGTGATCTGTTTGATGTTTTAAACCAGCACAAAAGCTTGATGGTACCGGGCCTTCTAAGACGCATCTTCGCCGAGTTGGTTGGAGCCGTTCAGTATTTGCATTCAGCTCATATTGTGCATCGAGATATTAAGCTTGAGAGTGAGTTATTCCATCTACCCAATTCCGAATGGTGACTGATCGCAATAAGATGTACTTGTAAATTTATCCCAGGCCGAACTTGCCGATCCACGAGACTGGGCGACTTATCCATATTCTGTGGTCACCTTAACGGACCTCGGCCTTTCTCGATGGGTGGCGGAAGATGAGAAGCTCACGACACGGTGTGGGTCTGACGATTACGCTGCACCAGAGGTCATTATGGGGCAGGGCTATGATGGACGCGCCACGGATGCTTGGTCGCTGGGCGTTCTCCTATACGCATTGGTGGAATCACGGCTTCCATTCGACCCTCATCCTCGCATGTCGGAGGCCCAACGTACCCGCAGTCGACTCTTTCATCGAATCGCTAGGATTGACTGGTCGTGGGTGGAATACGCAGGTGAGGAAGGAGATCATGAGAGTAACCCAGAGAAATTTAAGCAAGCGGGAATAGAAGGTGCTTTGCATGCTACTGAGGGCTTGCTACGACGTACACGCAATCGCTGGACTATGAAGGAGCTATCGGACTACGAATGGGTTAAAGGAGGAGTTGTAGTAGAAGGTGGAATTAAATTCCGTGAGGAAGTTCCGCCAAAAGAAGTCTCGGAACCCAATTCAGTGACTCAGTAGGAACTTATATTGTCGAGATTTGGAATTGGAAACTGAAGAATAGAATAATAGTGCAGGCGATATTTGAAATGGCGATGGGGTTATCGGGGTTGGATTAGGCGTTTTGTTGGCTTGTGGCAGCTGTTTGAAGGTACAGCCCTCCCTGGACTTGCAAGGTTTTGCATATCGTGTATTATACATACACAGACTATCGATTACGGCGTCGGTGGGAAGATAGCAGGAAGATGAAAGAAGGAATAGACCAAGCCGCACGCAAGACAATACCTGAAATTTGTATTCTTCTGGCTTGCTGTCTAGTCAAGGTGCGGTATTGTTGTGATGTTCTGTAGAACGACAAATGTGGAGGAGTATGAGTCAACTGATGGAGTCAAGTCTGTGTGCTCTGTTAATCAAAGACAAGTTCAAGATTTTAGTGAATTGATAATTAGGAGCTACCAAAGCAACTATCACGCGTCCCACTAGCCCCGCCTCCCCACAAGGCACAGCATGGCATAGCACTATGGCAGATCTAATTAATGTATAATCGTTTCTAACCATCCCCATCCCATATATAAATTAGACATACAGATGCTCACAGTTATAGCTACAACTAATCCTAACGATTACAGCAGAACTACACTCCTCTGAACAAAAGGAATCTATACGGCCTACCAGGTCGCATTACTTTGTATCATATCATATCGCTAATTTCTGCCCAGAAAAACCCAAAGAAGCTCAAGACTTCTGGGCATAACTAACCCCTCTTCTCAATAGCTACCTTATCCTCTCTCTCTCTGACATCTCCTTCAAGATGTTTTGGCGTGACTCCGGTGTCGTAATTTTTCTTCTTCTCAGCTTAATCTTCTCCATCCTCACTTTAACAGCAGGTAACAGACGAGGAGTGTTGGATGATGCCGCGATTGCTACAGTAATAGCCCCGAACCACTAAAAATATGAGGTTGACAACTGAATAGCATCAATATGAAAAAAATTACACCTTCTTTAATTCTCCCGAACTCTATGCTCACTCATACTACAATGCAACACCTTTCTTGACTAACCCTGAAGACATTCTCGCATTCTTCTTCAAGGTCCATTACCTTTCTCTGTGTGCTGGCTGGAAAGGTGTTGCTGGGGCACGCCATACGTACAACCACGTCGAATGCGTATCTAAGCCCCTAGGCTGGACCTTTAGCTCAGACGATCCTTTCATCACAAACTACGGGGTCAAAGCTAGCAAGCTCCCAGTTGTCACAAATGATTTGGAATCAGAGAGGCTGCAGACGAAAGGGCCGGCGGCATCGCTATTGCTAGGATTGGTACTCACCATTCTGGCAGTATTAACTTTCGCACTCGAGCTTTTGGGATTAGGAACATGGATGGACATGAATATTGCGAGGGTTTCGACAGTATTGATGGCGGTTTGTATCCTACACTTCTGTAGGGAAGCGCAAAGTTTATCTAACCTGATATAGTTGGCCGCATCATCGTTAATGGTCTCTTCAGCCCTGATCACTCATACGATCATCAGCAAGAAAAAGTATGCAGGTTTGCACGATGGACAGTTTAATCATTGGGCAAATAAATTATTGGGAATGAGCTGGACAGCTGTTGTGCTTATGTATGTAACAATTGTGTGCAAGGCGTGGAACGATGTCTGGAGAAAGGATAATAGGATCAGGCAGTTGAGATCAAGTATGTAAGCATCTCTAGATTTTCACCTTCATGATCTTTGGATGGCTAAATGCTAATTGAGGTTGTAGGTCATGTGTAGATTTATCCTGGTAGGCTCCATGGTATTGAAGACCAGACTAATTTCATAATCAATAAAGTTGCGGTCAGAACTGTGGTATAATCAGCATATACCACTCTATATTCTTCAATATGGAACACGTTAGCCCGTGTATCTTTGTATGAGGTGATTTGCTACGATTCTATAAGTGTCACTGTGCATAGTTCTCAGAAGCGTGGGCACAAATTTTGTGTTCTACAAAAATATCCTGTCTATCGAGAGCACAATCATTCCCAGCCCTATGGAGAGCTTAAAAAGCATGGTATAGCAGACATAAATTTTCTGTGGTTTCCCGACACTATTCGGTGCTTTTCCGAGGAACTTAGACCTAGCTTGGTCGCGAAGTTACCTTCATGCTGGACTTGTGGCTTTTAGATTAATAACGCCTCCTGCACCTCCTCCCGACTCAGACACATACTCTCAATACTTCGCACCATGATATTCGCTCGTTTTAAGGTCACTCAATGTCCAAATTATCCTCCACAAGACATTGAATTATGCCTCGACAATGATTCATGTTCTAAACTATCAATGATGTACTTTCTGGAAGACAGTGTACAGTGCATTCACCCTTTTAATCCAATAGTAGATACTTGAAAAACGAAAACTAAGCTCCATTTGGTCCTTCTGGATCTAGAAGCTAAGAGTATGTATGGAAAAGATACCACGTTAAGACAAAAAGCTTGAACAATACGCAGCATGTAATGATTAAATGCATGGACGAGATAAGAATGTCAAATCGCAAAAGCATGTCATAATCGAAATGAATTTCTTACCAGGACACCATGTATGCTTGCTTATGAAAGGTGTGTTGCTTTTATGGAGCAGTGATGACTGAGGGATCACTCTATAGTCAAATCTTCCTATCAGCCAAGTAACTGCTGTTATATCTTTTTATCAGAGAGGTTCGCACTCCAAGTTAATATTATGGTAGTTCTTGAAATATGATTGGCAAGACCATATATTCAATCCACATACAGGTCCTTTTACGCGAGGTAACTAACATGCTGTTATAGCAAGTAAGACACATAAAAGTGTACCTAAATCTTGCTACAACCAGAATAACCCCCTGATTATAACAAATCTTATATGTAAAAAGGAACATGTGATTCGGAGAGGATGAGGAGTGAAATAAACATCTCAGAAGCTTGCATAGGCTTAGCATGGCTTCTAAGGGGACTTATTTTCCATCACAGCTCCTTCTCCCTTTGAAGTTTAACGTTAAATAGACCGGTTTCTTCTAGTTACGCCCCAGCTACAGGATCACCAAAACTCACCTTTTAGACATAGACTCTGAAGCAGCTTCTTAACGTTACAAACACCCTTGTGAATAAGCGCTTCGGCAACTTTTATCTACAGACCACTTAGATGCGCCTGCGATTCAGAAACCCCAAACTAAGAGATGTAGCCTTTTCATCACAGGTTTTGTAAGTGCTCTCAAGCCATAGCTAATGCATCCAGTTTTTCGCGTGATATTAGTATGATTGCTTGAACGTGGTAACGTCATTTATGGCAATGGGAACAGTTTGAATATGTTTTACCTCTCATTTTGGTACTACCATTTCATTTTATGCACAGGTACATCAGGCTACCTTCCCAGACTCTAGGACCTAGATTGGAGAGCGGACTTTCGGTAGTGGGTTATTTCAGTGACGGGGTGCCAGAATAAGTGAGTTAAGTCAAGAAGTACTCTCCTTGCTATCAGATGGTGTACAGTAGGTCACTTTATGGGTGAATTGACAAATGATACCTCACTGTTGGTATATTCAAACGATAGTTATGTGATACAGTCGCATGACTCTTCCATTGAGTATATAACCACTCCCTCCGTACATAGTCAATACAACAAGACGATCCCACTGAAATACTACGAGCACTACGCTACTACGAGCGTGTGGTGCCCCGTATTCAAAGTGATCTCACAATAACCATGCGTACGGCGAACCGACACTTACATTTTTTTCCACCAAGTGTGTGACACTGAAAATTCAAAGGTTTATCTAACAATGGCGGAAGATTGTCTTGGTCTCCAAGTTCCAGAGCCCTAGTAAGTGATATGAACGCTCCATATTCCATGAGAACCACTCATCAAATGATCAAGCGCATAACCTTTAGGCCAAAAACCAGCATTGGGCCATAAGCAGGCCAATTACCCCTTGGAATGAGGTCTTTCAAAGATGATACTCTTCAGGTGACATGGAGGTTGACGCATGGCACATCGAAAGGCTCAGTATAACTTCCGAATCCCGATCAAGCACCGAGACACGATCAAAAACAAGTGCATTTGGCTGCAGTATAGGTCCCATTTAGATTCTAACAACTAAAAGCCAAGCATTCGTTCGTATACAAGTGACTGATTTGAATCTGACGTCCTTTCGCCGGTATCGGTTAGATTTATAGATTCTCGGAGCTGTACCCTTGGCATAGCCTCGGCTGGAGGTATTCGCGAATTGGCGTATAGCAACAAATATACGCAATGAAAAATTCATCGACCCATTGAACGAACGATCGAAGTTCGATCGCTGCAGCCAAGTTGTGTTTCCCCGTAGCCGCATGCCGCCCTTAGACTCACCGAGGAACTCTTGCTCCTTAGAGTACTGTAACGCCGATCCCTGCTGCCATGACTTTTTATCTGATCATCAGATTACGTCTCACCAACCCACTTTACTCCTAACTTTTCCACGCCCGCATGGAAACGAGAACTCTGTCTCGGTAATAGCTCCAACTTCATGTCCATTCCGACACAGGAATCATTCCACACGGGTTGGGTTGAGAAATTACTCTCTGGTCTCTCCGCACCATATTGGGAGTTTCCACATATTAGGCATTCACCTCCCAGCAAACCCGTGGAGTCAAGGTACGGCTAGTAGACCTTTATTACCTTTTCGAGACAGAATTCCAAATTATATTGGCTCGGAATTTGGGTTTTCCACAATTCGCGCAAGTCAAGTCAGGAGAAATCCGCACCCTTTCGTGAGAGATGCCGGTGGAGACGCTTCCGTCGGGTTCTAAGGGGTCGTTAAATGAGATTCTAGCCTCAGGGTTGTCCATATGGCTTCTGCTGTAAATGGCATGCGTGCCGGGTATTAGGAGTTGGTCGCCGCAACCAAGCCTTTTTTTGCAAGCGGTCAAGTGAAGCCGCTAAAGCTGTCTAAAGTCACGCTAAGTGGAAATACGCGTGGGAAACGTTGCCAGAGGCTTGGTAGAATATGGGCAATTGCTTCGTAGTTGGCTCGTGGTGTGGCGAGTAGTGGTGGTGGTGATGATGGTGGTGGTGGTGGTAGTTGTAGTAGTGGTGGTGGACATTTGTGACGGTGGTTGCATGCATACATCATGCCAAGCTTATATAGAAGTAAGTGGGTGGGTTGGGTTGAGGTCGCTACTGTAAAGTGCATTACACGACGGACCACTTCTTCTTCCCGTGTATTGTCCACAGTGGATCGAGTCCATCATCCCAGTTGTTATCCCAGAAATGCAAGAACTTGATCGTGACGCTAAGCCCGTGAATTTGTACCTTACCGGTCACCCACAGGCGTGTTAATATGCACGGTGGTTGGCTTTCCTGGCGGGGATAGGGTCTTGTGCTGCAAATGATGTTTTTTTTTTTCTAAATCACTAACCTACTCCATCTTTCACCTTCAATAACCTGCCTCACAGTCAGATTTCAGGCGCTTTCCCAGATGAATCAAGCTGAAATAGAAGATCGGGAGCATTCCCACGAGGCATCTCAATCCCGACCGTAAGTGCTATCTCAATTGGTGCTAGATAATACCATTCGGTGGCCAAATCTGCCCATATCAGAGTGTCAATATCCTTTAGGCGTTCTGTTCCATACTAAAGATTTCTAGTAATCAAATTAACGCATCAATGTCTCCATTATCAGCTTCGAGCGACATTCAGGATTTGGTTTGCATTGGCTTCGGTCCCGCCTCCCTCGCCATTGCTATTGCGCTCCAAGAAACCAATTTCCAGACAAGGCCTAAAGTTACTTTTCTTGAGAGACAGCCACAATTTGCCTGGCATGCAGGAATGCAACTTCCTGGAGCTAAGATGCAAATATCCTTCCTCAAGGATCTCGCTACCCCGCGCAATCCACAATCCAAATTCACATTTCTAAGCTATCTCTACGAACAAAATCGACTCAACACTTTCATCAACCTGGGCACATTTTTGCCCTCGAGAAAAGAATATGAAGATTATCTGAGGTGGATCGCGAGCCATTTTGAAAAGCAAGGCCAGGTCTCTTATGGTCAAGATGTCCTTGAAGTTACTCCAGATGCGATATCGCCAAGTGGAAAAGTTACCCAATTCCGGATTATTGCGCGAGACTCCAAAACTTCGAAAATTACCACGAGAATTGCCAGACATGTGGTGATTGCGGTTGGGGGGAAGCCAATGCTTCCGATTGAGTTTCCTCAGAAGCACCCTGCTGTTTTACACTCTTCTGCCTATTCGACCAAGGTCCACTCGGTGCTGAAGGATCCAACCAAGAAGTATCACATTGCTGTTATTGGCAGTGGCCAATCAGCAGCAGAAATTTTCAACGACCTTCCGTCTCGGTTCCCAAATGCGAAAGTGACGATGATCATCAAGAATTCGGCTCTAAGGCCAAGTGATGATTCCCCGTTCGTTAATGAGGTATTTGACCCAGAACGAGTGGACGAACTGTATCAGCAACCAGAGGAAATCAGAACAAAGGCAATCGCATCAGACCGCGCAACCAATTACAGTGTTGTGAGGCTGAATCTAATTGAGCAATTGTACGAGAGGATGTATGCACAACGTGTAGATAACCAAGATCCAGCTTCTTTCAAAGTTCGGATTTTGAATAATCGCCAGGTAATCCAAACTCAGACAGGTGTCGGTTCAGGCAGCCAAATCCTTCTAAAAATGCAGAAAGTGGTAAATGACCAGAACGTTCAGATGGAAAATGAGGAGTTGATGGTCGATGCTGTATTTGTGGCCACTGGGTATTTACGAAACGCACACGAAGACATCCTGGCAAAATCGAAAAGCTTGCTAAAGCCAGGCCAGTCAATATTCTCCGTAAGAAGGGATTATAGAGTAGACTTTGATCAAAGCAAAGTTGCTGATGATGCAGGAATATGGCTACAGGGCTGTAATGAGAAAACTCATGGGGTAAGTTGTCTTTCTCTTCAAATACTTGCGGTTGTACTAACAACGTCATCTAGTTGAGTGATACTCTTCTCTCTATTCTAGCTATTCGAGGAGGCGAGTTAGTCAAGTCTATATTCGGGGGGGAGAGTCAGGCACTACAACTACAATCAAAGTTGTGAGAAAGGGATGGGAATTCCCAACCTGCACAGTGAACTTGGAGCGCGCATTAGAATGGATTTATCACGGTGGAGAGTGATATAAACAATGGGTATTAAGACGTAAAAGTACACAGCTCATAGTTCAGCTATAATTTCTTGGTGTAGCTATGGAAAAATATCTATAGAGAATCACCACGTCGATGAACAAGCCTCTAGATATCCGATGTTGCAGTTCTTCAACGCAAGATATGAATTCAAAGAAATCCCGAGAGACTCAATTTCTTCCCCGACCGCACAACAGCCTAGTCGAGACAGCCAGATATAATTGACCCGGCATGTTTCTGCCTACTGTACATAAGTTTACTTGCAGGTGCGATCAGGCCATTGTACATGTCACTCTACAGTAGGATGCAAGCCCACGCCCCTTGCTTATTACCGGAGATGGCCAAGAACGGCAAGTCACCACCACCCGTTGAACGCTAGCCCGGCTCGGTACTTTAATATTTCAGCACTAGTCTATGGGGCTAGCTCGATCTGATAACTTTAAACCCATGTCTGCCAAGTTGCTGGTGCGGTCAAGGAAGCAGGGAAAAGGATCAGATAAGGTAATGACCCGCTATTAGCAATAAAAAAATAAAATCGTTTTGCGTCGCTCCTCAGTCTCCGATACTATGAATGGATCATTCATGCGTCATGTCCGTGTATGAAACGACCTTAGTTACTTCTGGTCGGGACAGTAGTATGCAGCTGCCTTCTTTTCCCAGCGGGACAGCGGGATCAAAGGATGGCGAGTAATGTATCAACAGTGATGCAGGTTAGTGACTCGCATGGTTACCGACTGCTAGGCTTCATATGTCAATAATTTACAAGACCCTGTCTGCTGCTCTTGACCTCGGATGCTATGATCTGATATTCTCATGCGCGTTCACCTTACCCCTCGTGTTCTACCTCTCTCTACACGCCCCAAATTTATCACAGATTGACACTCATATCCAGCTCCTACATCATCGCAATCTGTACAGCTTTCACACTGCATGACGCATCTGTAGTCCAGTCTGTCTTGTAGTATTACGCCTCTTATATCAAACCATATACAATGGCAACCATACAGCAAACCTCCTCAGATGCGGCATCTGAATGGGAGCGGTTTTCTATATGCCTACCACACCCTTATCTAACACGTTACAATGCACAATCAACTGATGTTGGGAAAGTGCAGTCTGCATACAATGCGCCTGATGGATTGATCAAACAGGCGTATCGTATAACCTGTGCTCCAGTGCCGGCACCCGCCGTCAAAACTCGAGCGCCATTCCCTTTGCATAATTCTGCATTATGGTTTTCTTCATTGTTGGATGGAAATGATATTCCAGTTGCAGACAACACGTCTTGGGCTCGAGCCCGAAGATGCCCTTTAACCACCTTTGGGTGGAGCTCAGTCGAACCCCCCACGATTGCCCAAGTTTGGCTTCTTATATACTCTATCTTCACCGTTCATCACTCTGAAGAAGCAATTCGATTGGCATTTGTGGGCACGGAAACCGCACTTATACGAGATGAGCTTTTAGCTGTAGGGCTTGCAATTGTTCACCCAGTGCCGCTCAACGCCAGTCCTGCCTCCGAATCATGGGTTGATCTCGCTGACCGCGAAGTTATTCTCCTGCGCAGCTCATTTTGGCAAGGAGCTGGCTCACCATTTGGGCCTAAAGCTGCCTGGATACCTTCAAAGGTCGACTCTCACCGCCAACCCCTTCATACATTTCCTATATTCCCAACGACGCAGACTATTACCACAAAGTTCCCAAATGCGAGGGTACATACTTTACACCCAATTCGCCCATCTAAGCCTACGCCCGGCTCTATCATATATAGCCGCTATATTCCCCACCTAGACGAAAACTTTTCGATGATTGCGCTGGATTACACCAATTCGGAGCATCTCAATCTTTTCCATACGTGGCAAAATGATCCTCGAGTAGCAGCTGGTTGGAACGAAACTGGTACCCTAGAGCAGCATCATAAATATCTGAAAGACCTCCATGATGATCCGCATACCCTCACTATGTTTGCCTGTTTTAATGATGTACCATTTGCTTACTTCGAGGTTTATTGGGCAAAGGTAAGGATTATCCTCATTGCAAAACCTTCTATCTTTCTGCAAAATACTAACAAGTATACTAGGAGGACCATCTTGGTGCTCATTATGTAGCTGGCGATTGGGATCGCGGTCGCCATTCTCTAGTTGGCGATGCTACATTCAGAGGACCACATCGTGCGCATGCATGGTGGTCAAGCTTGATGCATTACATGTTCCTTGACGAGCCACGAACAGAGTTTGTCGTAGGGGAACCGAAACACTCCAATACCAGAGTTTTGGAACTAGACGCTTTACATGGCTTTCACGTCGAAAAATTTGTCGATCTTCCGCATAAAAGGAGTGCTTTTGTAAGGTGTTCGAGGGAACGATACTTTGGTCTTTGTACAGTAGGAATACCATTTGAAGGAAGGGTCAGAGATGTCATGGAAAAGCTGTAATTAAAATTATACTTAACTTTAGTAATGCTATTTTTGTCCGTTGAATATTACGATGTTGTTCAAGAGTTACCTCTCACCAGTGACATATTTACGTGCCATGTTAAGTGGTTTACTACTTTATTATGTTTTTACTTACAACTGTCTAATTTGCAGTGCTCGGCTTGGCCAGAACAGATTGATCTATCAAAACTCTAAACTGCATTCCTTCATGGTTGGCCAACCTTCATAATCCATGAAAACGCCCGTTTCGGCCATGTCTGTATCCACTAATCTTTGTGCAATCTCCCTTAGAATGTGTTTTTTGATCTTCCCACTGCCAGTTTGGGGCATATCATCCAATCCAACTTCCTCATCGCCAAACCAGAAAATGTGTGTAGGAGCTTTATGCCTGCCCAAAACTTCTCTCACCCAATCTCGCAACTCTTCATCATTAGGTCTACCCAAGTCCTCTGTCTCTGGAAGAAGAAACGCACCAACCACCTCGCCATATTTCAAATGTCTAATTCCAACTACTGCGGCCCGCGTAATCGATCCAGATGGATGAGAGGTGAGACGTGATTCAATCTCGACAGGATATATATTCTCACCACCACGAATAATGATATCCTTAAATCTTCCAGTAATTGTACAATAACCATCATGATCAAAGAAAGCTTCGTCTCCGGTTCGTAACCACACGATTCCTTGTTCATCGGCCACCATTGCTTCTGCAGTCTTTGAAGGATTATTCCAGTATCCCTTCTGTAGAGAATACCCCGACATGTATAACTCTCCACGTTCCCCTATTGGCAAAATTTTCCCATTCTGATCAACAACTTTTGCATGCAAGTGCGGCATGATTTTCCCAACAGTGGTAATTCGTCGCTGTATTGTATCAAAAGTCTCGGCGTTGAAGCAAGTCGGAGACGCTTCTGTAAGACCGTAGCTGCTAGTAAACTCTAGCATGTTTAACTCGTCAAGCATTCGCTTCATCAATGCTTTTGGAACAGGCGCACCGGCTACAATTCCAGTCCGCAGGTCAGAACATGACCAAGAATCAGGGCGTGGTAAGGAAAGTAATTCTTCAAACATAGCCGGTACCCCATGTAAAGCGGTACAATTCTCATCAGACAAAGAAGATAGTACAGCTTGTGCAGAAAAAGTAGGTGACGGTAAGACGATGGTTGATCCATGGGTAACGCAAGCTAAGAGCCCGAGAACGAGACCAAAACAGTGGAACAGAGGAGGCGGGCAACAGAGTATATCGGCGGGTGTAAAAGCCATGCGATCCCCGATTGCTCGCGAATTGTTGATAAGATTACTGAGATTAGATCAGCGAAAAGAACAATCATCGTTTCTCAGGTACAACTCACTGGTGTGTCAACATTGCTGCTTTGGGATCGCCCGTCGACCCGCTAGTATACTGAAGATTGCAAACATCATGTGTATTAACACTTTTTCTAATCTTCTCTAGATCTTCATCAGAACATCTAGTACTTTCTCTCTCTACGAGGTCCATATATGTAAGAAATCCTCCGGATCTTCCTCGTATCATGACCACCTTTTCTAGTTTCTCTATATGCCTTGAGTTTGTATTCATGCTGTTAAGTAACTCGACATTCGTATGCCGTCCGTACTTTTCTTGGATGAATAACATTTTGCAGCCTTTTACCCATTAGTTAATTTTAGGCCAACTCCAAATAAATGACCTACCAGAATGATTCAGGGCGTACTCTGCCTCCGTAGCTGTGTATGTACTATTTAGAACTACCAAAATAGCACCAATATAGCCCGCAGCAAAGAACACTGCCACATATTCTTCGCAATTACCAGCGAGTATACCAATTCGATCTCCATGATGAACTCCCAATGCTAACATAGCCTTGGCTAACCTCCAACTCTGACACTGAAGCTCAGCATAGGTCCACCGTGCGCCAGTCCAGGAGACAACCACACATTCCTTCGTCCCTCTAGCAGATGCCTGCTCATCTAAGAGTTCGCCCAGGGTTAATTGGAGCAGTGGTGGTTCCGTCAGGCCATGGACGAGAGATAAGCCTCGGTGGTCATTGACTTTGATGCCATTGAGGTGTGATGTGGTCTGTTGCAGACGGCGCAATAAGGTTGCTTCACCTGACATATTTTCCCCAGGATTTAACTTGCAGTTGACAGCAATTTGGATCAAGAACAGAAAATTAGATATGGAGTACGGAGTGTGTAAGAAAACTCGGATGCTATCAGGCTCAGCGAGAAGCTGATCAAGCAGTCGTGAAGCCCCTCTTTTACGGCTATCTTTCCGTATATAGTATCTCAGTCTACGAGTACCTTAGTTTAAAGAATTACCGGTAAACGATACCTTGAGCTTGGGTTCCTGGCCGCCGTACCCGCAACGTTGCGTACGTGGATCCCTATCTTTTTTCCTCCAGCGAGATGTGGAGCTACTGGGCGCTACCTTCTGGCACCATGACAGCATGGCTTTCACCGCTCCACTCTCCATAGCTGATCAGCGAGAGCGGGAGACGATTATTGTGATAGAACAAGGATCGAGGACGGCGCTTCCTTAGACCCTTGGTCGCTCGGTCGTCGAAGATGGGTGTGGTGTATGAAATTGGGTGCTGTAAGGCAAGGAATGCAAGGTCTAATGCAATAGAAATGGTTATAGGATCTCGGCTAAAGAAAGAGAACACGGAGTATACCCAAATTGGGACTAGATAGGATCAGATAAGATTAAAGTGGATAAAAAGATTTATCAGATCGTTGGCAATTTTTTATCTGATCCGCCAGATCCCAGTAAGCCCTGTGCTGTTTTAACAGAGGAGAAAATCCAAGCTTGGCTATGCACTACCTCAACTAGGCATCTACTAGATTACCATGTATCTGAACGGATAGGGTTCTGTCAAGGTAACGTAAGCTTTATGTACGCTATTTGCTATCTTATGTCGTCCGTATTACAAAAGGTTTGGCCAACGGATGTTGTTCATCCACAGATTTGTTGAGCTCACATGATACCACGATTGTGGTTCAGACACAAGATATCTACACAAGAGCTATAGAAGATCTACCAGAGTCCGATACTCTGCTCATTTATTATACGGGGTTCTTGCTACCTACCTATATCTCATTTGAGCCAACTCAGCAAGCGTCCTTCTCGAATAACCTAGGTGGCTAGGAGGCCACGTTTTAGTAGTGGATATATACACACATCCCTACGACAACTTCGGAAGATAAGTTGGAAGTATGACTACCTAAATGTGCGATATCGGCTTCGGTTTCAGCTTCTTCTAATTGAGACCCATGAAGCTTGTTGGGGGGTTTACTTGTATGCCACATCTTACCCATGGGTATCCCCTAATCCAGTTAATCCCTGTGGATCTAAGGCTACATACGGAATACACATACTTCATACCATCTCAGTGAACACACACTAGCGCTCGCTACCATACGAACTGCTCTAACCCCCTGACTATCTTCTTGTCTCTATGGCAAGATGTAAACTCTACTTTTCCTCATAACTCTTACCAATTTCAGTGCAGCTTTGTGATCGCTCCTACTGATCTAAAAGTTTCTCTATCTTTCATAATTATCCTCGAATCAGTATTATATCATGCCATCCTTTGACAGTAGAGCTGTTGCACCTAAGGTCTTGGTGATAGGTGGCTCATATGGTGGTCTAGCCGCTGCGCTCAATCTTCTTGATCTTTGCTCTGGAGCCCCAGCTCGATTTGCAGGAGGTTCCACAGAGAAGCGGACCACACCAGATGGGGTTGCCATACCGATTCAAATTAAGCTCATTGATGAACGGGACGGTTACTGTGAGTGTCTTTGGTCTGTATGTAAAGAATACTGTTGATCGTGTGGCCACAGATCACTTGATTGGATCTCCACTTGCACTTGCATCAAAGGACTTTGCAGCCACAGCTTGGGTTAAGTTTGACAGTCTTCCAGCTTTACGCTCACCCGCTATCTCGTGGATGCAGGGAACTGTAAATCACATCGATTGTGAAAACAAGATTGCAACAATAACGGATGTAAATACCGGGAGAACGTGCGAGGAGAGCTACGATTATTTGGTAGCCAGCACAGGTTTACGTCGCTCCTGGCCGGTATGATTCAACCTTGGTTGCTAGTGTTGATCCGCCGTACTGACAAGAGTTATAGACAGTGCCACAGTCTCTGACAGAAAAAGATTATCGTTCTGAAGTGTACTCTCACATTCAAAAGGTGAAGGGAGCACGCGATGGAGTAGTGGTTGTTGGAGGAGGTTAGTACCTGGCTATTCCTCGCTGGCTAGCTGGCGACTATACTGATCCATATTCTAGGTGCAGTTGGAATTGAGTGAGTTGGCTTTACATTCGGCGCCACAGTGCTATAGAATGTCTACAGCCATAATATAACCCCCCTCCCTTCTCCTTCAAAGCAAACCTAACTTTGATTCTTTCATAGGATGGCAGCAGAACTCAAATTAATTGAGCCTACTCAGAATGTCACTCTCATTCACTCAAGGGAGGATCTACTATCGTCGGAGCCACTTCCACCTGACTTCAAGGAGAGAGTTCTAATTACACTTCAGCAAGCCGGTGTCAATGTTATTCTCAACGACCGTGTCATTAACGTCAATCCTACCGTATCCACAGATGGTACTCTCACATCCAGATTGACGTTGAAAGACGGTACACGTATGACCACGAGTCATGTCATCTGGGCGATCTCAAGAAGCATTCCCACTTCGTCTTACTTACCACCATCCGCCCTCGATGCTGAAGGCTATATCAAAGTTGAATCTACTATGAATATCGCGCCAGACAATCCTAATTCAAGGGACCACTATGCTGTCGGAGATATTGCTTCATGGTCTGGCATCAGACGTTGTGGTGGTGCTATGCATATGGGTCACGTAGCAGCAGTGAACATTCATCAACAGCTTCTCTCAAAAGAAATAGGCTGTATGCCAAAATTTACAGAAATCCCACCATTCCCTGATATGATCGCGCTTGCTGTGGGAAATGAAGCCGTTGTGTATTCACCTGCTGATGGCACGGCTTCTGGAGAGGATCAGATGAAATTGTTTTTTGGGGATGATTTGGGACGTACAAGTATTCCTTGCTAAAATCCCTCAACAGGTAGTATATTTCCGCTAACTGTAAGTAGTATGTTGGAATTATTTGGGATTGGGAAAGGATAGTTCTATTTGAAGATCAAACACAATATCTTATTTAATATTGAATAAGCCCCCAGAAACTCATTAGAATACTAGTAGTAATTTTTGCAGTATATCGAGGACCGTATAGACCAGCGTCTTCAATATATTAATGTGGACTAAGATGTAACCCAGAGTACCTTACATATTAGTGGTATTTATGTTTTAATAGTAGTATTTACACGAAGACAGTGCTTAGGAATTGAAAACTGTTTGCATTATTTGACTGAGTTGGAGGTACTAAAGAACTTAATTTCTTGAAAATCATAGTGATAGTAGCACTTCGCCACTGGCCCCTTCAGTAGAGCCACGATCACATACCGAGTCAGACTCGAGGTTAGGCCCAGGCATACCAATTACACATATGTCAGCCCAGTTGCGGCTTCGATCTACCACGGTGCTGTCAGATACTTGTATAGTCGGAAATCAGACTCGATTCCTACAAGGAAGGTTGCCCTTGATGTGAGTCAACATGGTCGCGATATACAACCTGAATTTTAAGCTGAGACTGATTTAATTGGTGATATGTACACGACAAAGACTACTAGTATTGTCTACTGTCGCGTATTGATATGCACCCTAAACGGCAAGAACTTCCCAAATTAGAACTACTGTAGGAGTCGGTACTAGTGGTTATTCAATTGGTTGCTCAATCAGGATGCACTGGATTATGAATATCTGATATGATACTAGTAGCCTTATGTGTTAGTGGCGGTTTGCACCATTTAAGAATAATTGAAAGCCTACAATTAGTAAAATAGAACGGAGGCTCCAACGCCTTAGTGAGGAGTTTGATTATTTCAGAAAGATTCAATCTAGCCCAATTGATATAGATAGCTGTTGGTGTATTCTCACTACATGTATTTACAGCTGGTCATGTGATCAAAGTCACATGACCACTGTGGATCCCTAGTTGGGGATCACTTGTATGTAGTAGTTTACAAGGCAACACCGATTACTCTACGAATACAACTAGCACTTACGTGATACGACGTAGTGGTGCCACGTATTCAGAGTCAATCGACAATAGCAAAGGATACCGTTACTAGTAGCTTGAAGTGATGCGCTATAGCGCGAGGGCACAAGGTGACTGTTTACAATGCTTATTAGTGGTCAAAACCTACATTACTAGTACAAAGAAAACCCCCTATTTATAATCCTCCTCAGTGTCAGTCGGCTCTGTATATAGTAAGTACTAAGTACTTACTCACTTACTTTATCCTCACTGCTAATAAGTACTATGATAAGTATGCATGCTATTATGTATAGTACTATTGTGGCTTGCTCCACCCAGTAAGAAAAAGTTTGCCGTTCACTACTAGTGCAAGTCATAATCTCCTACAAACCAATTTCCTCGCGAGTATATCCGAGACTACTACTTTGTGGCTGAAAGGGGTAAAGTCAACACTATGTTGATACTATCTATGTCAATTCTGATTTTAAGGTGTCAAGACGGTGTTAAGACGGTGTTGATTTAGTATCCAAGACATAATTTCTTTTATCATTGTATTATGATAGTAGTAATAGTAATATTAGCAGGTATTATAACTTAAGTGATATGTTAATAGAGTGTATACTATAAGTTAGTACTAGCATAACATTAGCGCCTTCTTAGTTATAGTCGGTCTAAAAAGATGATTTAACATAATTTTATAGCACTGATACTTGTAATAAGCGTTCCAAAGCTTAAACAAGTTTAAACGAGCTTTTATAAGCAAAAATATAGTCGCTTGAAAATAGAAAATTATACTATAAAAATTTTACTTTGAAAAATATAGATATTATTTTGTAAGCTAACTTAAGCCTTGAAACTATTAGATAATATTATGAAACTACTAGATCTTGACATTAACACACAACATTATCACTAAATATTGACACTAACACTTGAAACTATCACTAAAACCTGACACTTACTATATAAGCTCTTAGTATTCAAGACAGTATAATACCGTCTTGACACCGAGTCAATACTACTTTATTTTGACACTGTAAACTCGTCTTACATTGCCTCAACACAGTGTTGACACTTGGGGGGCTGGTGCCAGAATTACGGTTTGGTATTATTACTTATATCGACTACTGAGATTCTAAGTAGGAAGAAGTCTCTCCTTATATACATGCTTCAGCAGAGAATACCAAGTACTAGTTAGTCCCTTGACCTTCGTTAGTCAGGATCCACCTAGATCTTATAGATGACGTGGATTTCGCCTAACTTCAGCATATATAAACATTAATACTAAAAATACAGCAGTTATCGTAGCTATGAGCAAAGATAAGAGAGATGTTATGCTCCTGTGAATCCCTAGTAGTAGCAAATTGAGAGTGAAGTGTTGAAATACTTATATACTAAGTATAGACTGTGTAAAGAAAGCAGTTTACTACTGTAAAGTACTTTAGTGAATCGAGAGTGAAGGTATAAGAGGCAAAAAGTAAATTGTGTGAGTTTGGTTCATTTTACAGACAGACCCTAGTAATATTGAGTTCATCGGCTGAATTCGGCCAGGTCCCGAGCCGTACGACGATTATTATGCTCGGACGCGTCTCGTTACGTATTTAAACCTCCCTCAAACCTTGAAACCCTTGGTCGGTTTCAACTGAATTAACGCCAAATGGCACTAGCCTAGGCCTTAAGTCAAAATTTTAGCATTTCACACTTGTTTGATTATTAGGGAGCATTTCCCCCATATACCGTTACTCTTGATTCATTAATCTACAGTAGTACTAAATACTTAGTAGTAAACTAGTACTCTTCTTTATATTATTCATAGTATGTGAATCCACATAAGATAGTTTGAAACAATTGGATATGATTGATTTCTTAAGTACTTACTTATGATTGACATTTTTACCAACCGCACTAGTATTCCTAATGCGGTTGTAAGCCCAGTAAGATACACATTCATTATCTAAGCCTGATATCTAGAATAAAAGCCCTGCCATATTACATGTAGTTGCTTTGTATTGCTAATTCAATATTTGCTATCAAATGGGTCACAACTCCTTAATGGCTTGTGAAAAAAGATATTTAAGATCGATACGTATTTTAAGAGGTCCAAATGGTCTCTAAGTTCTTTTTCTAGCTAAATTAGCACTAAAACTTAATTTTTAGTTGGAATCAGGGTTATTACTAATGTACTCAATTTCTCCGCTCCAAGTCATTTAAATATTTACTAAATTTAACATATTTATTGAAGTACTTACTATATTATTGAGATGATACTTACATTACTGGGAGTACTGTTCTCCTAACACTACTATTACTCATTCGGTAGTGGTATTATCTAGGCGGTGACACAAAACTAGTACCTAAGTACTATTACTCGGTATTTCTACAGCCGCTTATTGGTACTAGTACTTAATAACTTGCAAGTACTGGTACTATGTACTTAATACTTAATGCTGTAACTTAATATGTGCGAATCATTTCCTTCAGTAATACTAGTACTCCTCCTACTGGGTAAATGTTTTTCTCACTCTCTATATTCGCCTCTCTCTTTAATCACCTAAAGTTGCTTTATAAGTGCCTATTTAGGCTAAGTAGTACGTATTACTATAAATTATCATTGGTGTGGGAATGAAAGAAATTTATACAAAAAGCACTTAAGTTTAAATACCAGGGGTGGTACTTAGTAGTTCCTCACCTCCCCGGCTGAAAATCGAGTTTTTGGCACAGTCAAGAAGCAAATCGCTGCAAGTTTTTGAAAGAACCAACCGCGACCTACTACAACCAAACGTCTT
>Ga0247810_10000129_pt1 | contig 122589 bp, 114 predicted proteins | sample UWRJL119311C1_FD_179918 | JGI IMG/M metagenome (GOLD analysis project Ga0247810, IMG submission 179918) | Plant litter microbial communities from Arlington Agricultural Research Station in Wisconsin, United States - UWRJ-L119-311C-1 | ecosystem: Environmental > Terrestrial > Plant litter >... | reverse complement strand
TATCCCCCCCCCCCCCCCCGATGGTACGTCCTGGCATATCCTGCATTGGTGGAGTGTAAATCATAAAATGGAAAAGAGTTACCATAAGCAGCACGGACTATTACGAATTAGAAATGTTCTTTTCTATATTGTAATATATCGCATGGTCAATTTGACTGTCTCACTTAAGAATGCTGTTAACCAACCTTGTGAACGCCACGTTAGAGTATGGAAACAATCGGAAATAGAAAAGCCCCTGAGTTTTGATATGCAGCATCTGTATATCTTGGCTGCAAGATACTAGCATTAGAGTCTGCAACTGTCCATGTCTCTACCCTTATCTCATAGGTCGTGCATGATTCCCAAAGGAAACTAATATGACGTCTGTAATTATGTCCAAAAGCTTGATTACTCTGGTGATGGGAGATTTCCTCTTAAGCAACAATTTACATCCAACTTCATTCCTAACCTCTATAGAGTACTACTGACAGTTCAAATCATGTTATCTAGCGAAGTTCCTAAGGGAGTGTGAGTGACAGACTAGCGCCCCAGGAGAACCATCCAGTCCCCAGGATACTAGAACCATAGATAAAACTTAGTAATAATAATGGCAATTTAGAAACATGACAAACAGAATAAAAATCGTTGATGGCACCATTGCCGTGAACAATAGCCTGCAATTTAAACAGCACGATCTCATTCAATTCCACATGCAAGCGTCACCTTACAAATAAAAGAGCTTATTTCAAAAACCTAGAGAGCTCTATTTTAAATTAATCAAGAAAGGTGAAGTCTTCTATGGAGCAGAGTTGAGTCTTATAACACTTGTGGGCCATGATATGGGTTAAACAATACTCAAATTTAGCTCGCCTACTAACGCAACTTCCTAATTATCTGAGCACCCCAACTAGAATCTCTAGCAGTCTCCCCCCAAATGATTAGAAGCAGATCGGTTTGGTATTGTATCTATCTAACTGTTAAATGCGCATTTACAACTTGTTAAGGGGCTACAAACTAAACCTGTTTCAAAGAATTTTAGAATTTTATATCGGTATTGCAAAACGGATCGGGCTGATCCCACCATATGACAGTGATGGCGTAGTAATAATAATTATCATCATTCTATTGAGAAATGTATGGTGCAAGGGGGCAGATAGATTTCCGAGCGATGTGGAATTATCCGAAAACCGATCGGGCCGAGACAGAGTTACCCGTCCGTCGTGTGACCAATAGCATACATAGAGGTACTTCCATGTCCGAGGTTCATTCAACAACATCCATCCCAACATCAACCACTCCAAACATAACATCATGGCTACAGCATTCACCCTTTTCCCACTACTTCCTGTCGAGCTCCGCTTACAAATATGGCAACACACTTTCCCTCCCCCCCGTCGAATTAGAATCAATCGCTGGACCCCGGGTCCTGCAGCTTTGTATGTTAGCCACGAAGCGCGGGAGCTTGTCAAGCAATTCTACGACCTGGTCCCACGGCCTATTGCACGCCGTATTTTCAGCTGCTATGGTTGGATGGATCTACCTCTTGATATTATTGATGGCAGTGGCATCCGGGAACTACACTACATGCCAGGACACAAAGAGAGGTGCCAGAAAATCAGGTATATCCACATGGACGTTAGTACTTGGTCGGAGATTTTTGATTTTCGGTTTTTTGCCGACAAGCTGGAAATATTCATGGTAGACTTTGCGAACCTTGTGCGGATTGACGTGTTTGTGCACGAACATTCTTCAAACGGAACAGAAACAGTGGAGGACATAATCGCGAAGTTGAATCGAAAGATGACTGAGGAAGTAAAGGAGTTGGAAGTGGCGAGGTCGTTGGCTGGCGAAACATGTCAACCGCCCGCATTCACTGTTGATCTCTGTCCCTTGACCAAAAGCTCGATCGACAATCATAATTGGGTAGAATGCAGCGATGCATTTTGTGAGGTCCATCCTTGATTAGCCATATCATGAATACCAATCCATATTTGAATAATGCTAGGAAGTTTGCAGACACAAGTCGAAAGACCCTCACCCCGAGTATGTTTGGATCCCGTTCACCCATCGTTCTTGTCATTGTGCCTTTATGAATTGCTTCTGCTTCTAAAGTCGATTAATTAGCCTAACCAGTTGAAAATATTAGAGCTCTAGCCACCACCACAGCGAACCTAACAATAAGTTTTGCTGCCTTTCATTACATTAAAAGAATGGTATATGGAACTTAGGTACTGAGTCTGAGCTCCAATTGTTTTGGACTCATCGTGAGTCTAAACTCATGCACTACCAATATGAGCATCTTCCATGAAACATCATTTCCTGGCAAGTCGCAGAGATACGCACAAGAAGAGCTTACAAAGGGTGCCAAATATCGTAGATATAAATGCAAGATTATCCATGGACGATTCTAAACGGTTTTTGGAACGGTATTCGACAGACCAACAAGCACGGCATGGCGGTGTACTTCGATCTCGATCACTTGAAGAACATAACAGTATCAATGGAAGCTAACCCATTACGGATCTGGCCGCCAGAATAATAGTATCGTGAAACGATGAAACAAATTAAGAGCCTTCAAATTCTTGATGATACTCTATACACTTTCCGAGATGTTCGCTTTCAAAAGACCAACGAATGCAACACCACAGGGGATGTTTCGTACAGCTAAACGAAAATCAATTAATGAAAGTAGCCATCAACATGCTTGGGCCGTAAGATGGCTGACTAGAGCTCCAGAGGTGAGGTAGCTCTCTTTATAGAAGAACACTGGACGGATGTGCAACCATATGCCTCGAAATTAACAAGCCGGACGACACACCCTAGGACTATGTAACTAGAATAGCAAACCGGGTAACACGCTCTGTGGTGGGCTGTGGCCAGCGACTACGAATGGAGATACTCTCAGCCGTGGATCAACGTCAACAACAATGGTCAAGTGAATTTTCCCGAACCTAACACACCCGGAGCAAAGCTCCGAGAATTTCGAAGCATTTGGGTGATCATAGCCTGGTGCGGCTGGCTATCAATTTATAGTCCACAATTCCAGTGGCCTGTGGAGATCCTGCGGAAAGGACAATTTCTCCACACTTTTGTTTGTCGGAGAAGGGCCACCTTTTCCAGCGTCTAGAATCTAGATGTGGTGGGGGATGTTTGGTTTTTGTGGTCCCTTGATGGTGCTCGCCATAGGATGATAGATTTGTTTGTCCTAGGTAGCTCTCCATGAGGTAAACAGTTCATCTTCGTGCCTCATCCGAACTAGCTTAGATAATCCATGAACCATAAAGCGACGGTGACGGTGACGATCAGCGATTCATTATTTCATTATTTCATTATTTCATTATTTCATTATTTCATTATTTCATTATTTCATTATTTCATTATTTCATTATTTCATCATTTCATCATTTCATCTTTACAGATAACTAAGTGGCGGTTAGTACAGACAGCTGCTCGACATGTAGAACCAGGTCACATGGTTAATTAACCATAAGTACTCTTAACGAGAACATTGAAGACAATAGAAGACGCTATCACTAAACTGAAAATATCATCAAATTTGAAGAGACAATAATGGATAATTTCACTCTAGACACATAAGATAGATGGTATAAAAATTGTATAATTGATAACAGATGTTCATTCGACGATATACAATCGTCGAGAAGGTAAAACTCCCAGGTCGCTATGAAGCGCCTGTATCCACACCATGGAGATAATGCAACTCGCTCCCAAATGCTCAATCCTAAACTCCAGCCCAGACCATGCGTCGCCACCGTTCCTATTTATACAAAGCCGTCAAGTTCGTCTAGTGGCGTCTATTCAATTGACCCTCCCGATGCTCATTGAGCTGCGCACATTCTGCAACGCATCTTCGTCGTCATCCAGGTTGGTTCTTTATCCCCCAACTATATTCAGGACTGTGCAGATCGTCCACTGTCCATACTGCTCACACTGCCTCCATCTCTCAGGGTAGCTTGTGACGAGGGGCCTTCAGCTCCTCCATCCCGAGCAACGCGTCTTCTCGCACTGCGGCTGGCTGCCTCCATTTGCATCTTGGTGTGTCTGTGCATTTGTCGTGCGTATTGTGAAAGATCGAGAGGAGTATCGTCTGATGAGTCATGTGAGAAGTGGGATCGCGGTGACTGAGGAAATTCTGAAGTGGAAGACATTTTGGGTGGTTGGGGTGGGTGGTGGTGATAGAGGAATGATTTAGATTTGGAGACTTGAGTGGATGGTAGTTGTGGGAGTTGAGATGATTGATGGTGAAGTTGATGGGTTGACTGAAGTGATAGTTGAGATATAAGCGGGTGTATGGTTGTTATATGGAACCTTTGCAAGTATGCTAGCGTGCGGAAGAAAATGTGGATCTACCCTGGGTTGAGCGAGGCTGGATGTGGCGTAGTCTAGTGAAACAGGACTTAGTTGCTGAATAGTTGGTTGTTGGTTGCTGGATGCTGGATGCTGGACTGAATCGTGGATATCTTGATCTCAGATTCGGGGAGTTTCCCAGTCCTATATACCCTTTTCCCCCGGTGTAAGCCTCTCAGCACCACGCAGCCCCTGAAAATGCGACAAACGACTCATACCTGACTGGTTGACGTTATCTCGCTGATTTCCCGTCGACGACCTTTGCGCTTTCGGGCAAAGATGGACGCAAATATGGAGCCTGCTGGACCCTTGATCAAAACCAACAAAAAGGGTTTGCATCAGTCTGCATTACGATTGTCCTATCAGCAAGCTGAGACTCATGTGAAGGAAAGAGTGGGGGTTCCAGCTTTAGGGAAGGACCCTGCAGATCATGACCGCGTCGCCGTCATTGGCGATGTCATTCGGTGGCGGGGACCGGGAAGCCTGTTGAGCAAATGGGAGCCAGCCAGGACCAACTACGCTATCCACGCTAGCCCCGCTAGCGCTATACTATAGCGTGGTATAGCTCTATTATGGGCTGTCTACTCTATGATACTCGTACGACTAATTTCAGTTTTACTCGCTTTTTTCCTCTAGAAGTTTGCAGCACAGGAAAACAGGACATGGGATGCGTCTAGTTGATTCATACTCACATTGCTGCTATTGTTCCAAGCGCAAAAATGGCCGGCTTTATACTGGATATATCTTGTATGCTCGAGGATCCTTGGAAAAGCAGTCCAAATCAAAGCTGAATTCTACCACCACTCTACTCCACACCAACACCGTCACCGTCACCGTCACCGACCGGGCATCATTACTACGTACACTGGGCTGGTACGGTACGGTCCAGTAGTAAACTAATAAGGTGCTGCTGATGATGATGCTTTGTCGCGGGCCAATGCTCCCCTGCGAGTAAGTGATGTAAAGCGTGACCTAGGGAGGAACTGAGACCCCCATAAAAGCGAAACCAAAAGATCAACATGCACAATAAGTGCGAGCACGCTCGATCTGGTCACGGAGCGGCAAGGTTTGCACAGTTCATGTCGCTCATCAGTTACTTGTTCAGGAGGATCGACGCCATGCCCGCCCCCTCCCCTTCCCCTATTTTCCCCCAGGTCTGAGCTGAAGCCGTTGAAATCCCAGCATCTCTGGCTGTAATATCGAGAAGTTTTATATCACGCATATGCAATTCTGCATATTCATTTCTGCAACCACAAGCTACAAATATGGGTCGGGCTGGGAGGTTATCCTCCATCCCGGCGTCGATACTTACAGATGATCAACGGTCACGGCAAAATATCCCATCTAGTTTTGGTACACAAGGCCCCAGCGACAAGTCCGAATCCGAGTCTATTTCCAAATTCTGCGAGCAACAGTGATGATTGCACCAAAGCATGTGCTTTCGAGATGTAGTTTCGATGCAAATACCCTCTTAATTGACATTTAGATAGACCACCGTGCAAGAATCCCGATACCTCCTCGTAACAATACAGGAATAACACAATAATAATAGAGTAATCTGCCACCGACGACAACGGTCAACCTCGAAGGCAGAAAACAACGTATGCCAAGGGACGACCGACGTCATGATACTGGCATGCAGCCACCCGACATAAGCGAGACGAGGCAGGGTAAAGTCAAGCAATTTCGCTGGGGGCACGCGAGGTCTTGGCATTGCGCGTGGTTATTACATATCGACGTCAATTGTCAGATTGGATAATGATAATACCAATTAGCGGAACTCTTGTTTACAGCTTCGTCAACGAATTGCTCGACTTAAGCTTTCAATTAGTATTCATCTTGGGAAAAGGAATATGGCATCCAATAAAAATCCTTTTGGCGCAATCTTGAGATTCAGGTAACCAACAAATGCCTAGACACAAAACTCGCTTAATAGGGGTGTAAGCTGGCAGAGGAGTTATTATTGTACCATTAAATTCCATTTCTGGAATTCTTACGGCACCAGAGTATCTTGAACTAACATAAGCATGTCCTACAGACAGTTTGTTGTTAGTAGATGACATGGTTCCTCGTCGCCATTAGGCAAAGCCCGCATGCATATGTTTGCTGGCCATCGTAAACCTCACAATCTATCGCCAATAACCATTAACCAATTTAGACTAGGCGATCATTAGGGCCGTGACAACCATTGGTAACTTTTGTACTTTTGTTTGGGCATTAGATCACCCTTCAAAACTTCCATGTAGAGTGCGCTTACACTTTCCCCTGATTCATTCCATCCCCTACTGAGACACCGTACAACAGTCGAAGCATAACATAACCCACTATTTCCATTATTTGCTGAGGCGCCAAACGTCAGTATATCGTCACTCCCTCAGCCGGTGTACATGAGGGGAGGTGATAGTGCAAACATGGGCTGCATTAGCACGGCACCACTTTACTGTCACCCAGCCCAGCAACCCGAGTTCGGAGATCATAACATGCTCGTGTTTTGACCGAACTACATACACAGTGGTAATAAACAAGTGAGACATATCTCTACATGATGATAGAGTGGACAGCACAGAACGTCAGGATCATCAATCTGGAGCAGAGGTGAGATGAGGTCGGTGAGGTGGCGACAATGAGGTCACAAGTTTCCGATGACTCGGCCCAGTACCCCCAATCCAGATACCTATGCACCAGGAGGATTTGAAACCTCCTCTAGACATCAGAAATCTCGCCTCTAATCTTTGTTGGCTTTTCTGAAGAGAACATGCTGGTCTGAAGGTTTGTCGGTTTGTTCAACCTCCCGTCTTCTTGCCTCTTTTCTAGTGTGGTTTAGGGCATATTCAACTGCCATCATTCAATTTCATTTCTGTCCCATCTCTTTTCATGAAAATTTATCTGCATCAGACGTTCACGCCGACAATGTCGTATTTTCTTAATTTGTATAGTTTGTCATTGCCACTCTGATCCGTGCGATTCACTACAAAGAGGTCATCGTAACGTTCCCGAAATGTATTTATAGGAGAAAACACTCGGCACAAGCTCCGCCTCCAAGATACCACTGCTACGAACACCTGGAAGTTCTAGAGTCTATCGCCCAGCAAAGGTGCGGTTACAATCTCCAATGATTCCATGACGCCTATAAGGAATAACAGCGAAAGATGTCTTCCTCTCGGCAACCTCTAGCACCTTCAACTTTTGCCTTCCTTACGCGATGATTCATACACTAGCCGACATTCACAAAGTGGCAGTAAAGACTGGCAATAAAAGCGAAGGATACGATCATACGAAGCATATAGGGGTATTTCTGTACAAATATGTTCGTGATGGCAGGATTAAATGATGGATCAGACGCAGACAGCTGAATGCATGAGTGCCACCGTTCACAGTAGTTAACGCTAATCGCTATAGTACAGTAGGTTTGTTGAACACGCTGTTGCTCAGTTATGCGGATAAAACAGACATTACTATCATAAATTCCTGGTTACCATGTCGTCTTCATCCAGTAGTCTTGCCCCAAACGAATGCGCAATATTGCTTATTGTTATTAGAAGCTCTAAATTATTAAGCTAATACTAAGCGGCCGATAAAATACACTGTGTAAGTGACGTTAAAGTGTAGTATTTCAATCAGGGGGCGCAGGAGAGGGAGGGAAAGTGGTGATGGCATGATGGAGGGAGGGAGTTTCTACATATTCTGGTGGAGCCCTGTTTCACGCACTCTTGCTGAAAGCATACTATTTAGATATTCGTGAAGACGATATCAAAGCCAGTCGTCAATGCTCATTGCACTCTTCATATTCTCCATTGGTAGCTTTCTAATCTTTGGCTTCATCTATCACATCCGTGAAAACTTAGACCACGCTTTTCTGATTGCTCCTAAGCTTCACAACTGTTCACAATGAACTTCATATACCTTATCCCAAGGAATTTTGAATGCCTGGTCAAGCGATCTCATGGCGATTTATTGCTGCTGATTGGAAAAATGATTCATTATTAGATTCCGTTTTAGAATTGTGAGGTATGACGAACCATCCAATGCACCGATGCAGAAACACTTAGCTCGGTGATCAGCCATGGCCATTCACAAACTCTTCAATCACTGTGTGAGACTGTAGCCATCTGCTGGAGCGAACAAGAACCCCTAGGTATAAGAAGAAATAATGTTTGGCCAAGACCTGTCTGAAATGACAGTATCCTGGTTGAAATAAATTTGACACACTCGATGGACCAGATTGGAAATATAGAGGAACTGACGATGGCGAACCGTCTATAAGCCATGGTTAGTAGCATATTTTAGATAAACTATAATCGGAGTATGTTTGTGACAGTATACAGGAAAAACATTTGCACAAGTGTTAAAAGTATACACCCAAGCCTGATAGCTCTATTAAATGGCACTCGAACTGCTTTGGTATGAATGAATGGAATACAAACCCGGACACAGTAACACCCATCGAACTACAAACTAAATACTGTGATTCATAGCATATACTGGTATGTTCACCGGTAATTTACCAGCGAAACAAGAGAAACCGTTCTCAAATTGTAGCTAGAACGGAAAGTAGTCGTATAGTAAGCACAGGTTGTGGACTGACTTTCCTAGATGGTTTGATATTGTTCATTGTGATTGAAAATCCATGATAGATTCTACGAACATAGCATCCAAGAATTCTTAATTTACTTTTGATGATTTCACCAAAGTTAATTCCAGCTCTTTCCGGCCAACACGCCGTCACCCCTTGATTATTTATTTATAAACTTTCTGGTGTTGTTTCCATCTATTGGGCAACCCCTGAATCCTGTACCCGCCAGCCACTTCCACCCGTTCGGGCTTGGCTGTAAGGTTGGTTGACTGTTGCGGCGTTGACTCTTGTGTTCACGCTTCCCTTCACCACTCCTCGGTGTCGCCATTGCAGATACCATCCAAGAGTCGCTTCCAAATCGTCAAGCTGGCGAAAACAATCCTCCGCATCATGAAGTGGCCCTTCAAGAGGAAGAAGAAGCAGAGCGCGTTTGAAAAAGCAGACGACCTGTCCCTAGCTCGGCACTCCCCGCAGTTTGTCCCCCGCGTCTCGGATCCAAGAAGGTTGGCACATTTGATCTCGCTCGTATCTGATCAAATATGGGAGCGCGTTTTTCAGTTTGTGTGTCCGCATGCAGCGGATGCCACGTACGAGAGCAACGAGCAGTCGGCGCAGGACGATACTTGCATGCTATGCGACTTGCGAGATTTATCACATTGCGCCCAGGTGTCACGGAGATGGAACATAGTAGCTACCAATGTAATGTAGGTACCTGGGAGTCTAGAGATAAGGGATCCAAGAACTAACTTGTTCGCAGGTACTTTAGCATCCGAATTGATGCCGTCCATTACTGTCCATTGGAAGACGTGCTTGCGGAGAAGCGCAAGCGGAAATCGAAATACAATCATAACGGGGAACCAGAAGACACAGCTCGAGCCCGACTCTCGCTATTGTGCAGAACGCTGCGCGATAGGAGAGACGACTACGGGGTCAAAGTTCAGTACTTTAAACTGCCATACATGACGAGGGAGAATGCGAAAACGGATATGGCGCGCACCGTTGCCGTTACGCCCAATTTGAGGTATATCGATCTACCTGAGGGTATATTTCAAGATGACCTGTCATGCAACACGCTCAAACAGGAGATCCAAGGAAGATGTCCAGACATACGGAAGATGTCATATATGCGTGGGTCGGAAAGAAGTTTAGAGCTGTTAGCAAGTGGGAGAATTTGGAGGAATTTGGAGGTTCTGGAGCTTTCGAGACTAACGGTTGACCCTACAATTCTACGACATGCTCTCGGGTCGCTCCCAAATCTACATGCTCTCAAAGTGACGGACATGGTCTTCCATGGCCAACTACTGGAGCACAACGATCGTCTTCCCCCATTTCCGCCTCTGAAGGAGTTGATATTTAAGAACGTGCCCAGTATCACTGCTGATGGTATTGCGAATTACCTATTCCGCTCTGATGCGCAAGAGACTTTGGAAACACTCTCACTGGAGAACACGGGCGTGCATCCTTCCACGCTTCAACAGATTCTCTCCACAGCCCCAAGCCTTAAACACCTTACCATCATTGAAACCGTCTCGACGTCCTTCCCTGTGGGCAACACTATCCAGCCCCTTTCCTCAGCCTCTCTTGAAACCCTCAACTACGAAGTATCAGCTTCAACGGATCCCAACACATACACTGGCACTATCGATGGCTACTACGCTTATCTAACATCTTCTCTGATATCTAACCTCCTCCCGTCCCTACATGAACTCTACGTCCGCAACCCTGATTTCCCCGAGACGCTACTTGATCTTGCACCACCTGCTCCAGCGTTTGCATCCGACTCTGATAGCTTCGTCCCCGGCCCTAAATCTCCGGCGGCCTTCCACGCCCACAATAACTCCATGCCTAATAACCGTTTCAGTTCTAACAACCCCTTCGCGTCCTCTCTTCCCAACACGCCAACCACATCCCCAGGACTCAAAAAGCCACTGGTAGTCTACTCGAAGGGTCTCGATGAAGAGGAATGGAACTTCTCACGTGTTAAACCTGCAGCTCAACACGGTCGGCGAGGTAGTGCCTCGACTCCTCGTCCTGTAAGTAGTTACGGTCTAGGTAGCGGGTTAGCAAGTCCGTGGACAACTAAGGGTGCGAGGCAGAGTGTTATTGTTGGGAACGGATTTGGGGGGTTTCTCGCTGTTCCAGCAGAAGATGGTCTGAGACCGTCAAGTTCTGCCGGGGAGAAGGGACATAAGAGGACTGGGAGCACCGCTAGTCAGTATGATATGTGGCGTTAAGTGAGCTTGAAAATTTTATTTGGGGGACATAGGAGGTAAATCCTAGAGGATACGTCTTCGGATGGGATGGAATTTTGGTTAGGAAGATGGATATGGCTTCGTACAATTTCATGACATGGGAAACAAACTAGCGGATTTGCATATACCCTCTATGCTTGATTTAATGAGATAATTTTCTATCAGTTCCATCAGTTTATGAAGTTTGCTCTGCTGCGTGGTGCGCCAAAGAATCCTAGACGATTCCCAGCTATTCTCCATAGACAGTAAATTTCGCTTTAGGCAGAACTACCTCATTTTCCTGAGTTTTAAGTTGTGCAGTACATATGTGCCTAAAAATAATTGCACTGGTCTTTCAAACTCGTAGTGTTTTAACAACGAGCTAGGGCTTACTAAAACTTGGGAAGCCTAACCATCTACCCAGGTCATTTGTTTGAGTATATCTAGAGCAACCAACCTGAAAAAAATCATAGGCATCTAGCTAGAGAACAAAGCTGGTGAACAATCCTTCATATGCTTGAAGCTCTATACGAGACTAAATCTACTCTTGACTCAAAGTCTTTGACATGAGCGCGCATTTAATAATAATGGGAAATCAGTGGTGCGCATTCAATTCATGCTGTCAGTAAACTTCTAGAATATAATTGTTACTCGAGCTTGGATCAAAGCTTACTGACTTTCTTACATTCTTCAGTAGCCCTCTGAATAACAACGCACATTTCTAAGACAAACTTACCAGCACTTAATAACTTCAAACCTCAGGACAATCACAAACATTTTAGTTAGCAACTCTATAAATGCCACTTCACCTCACCTTACCTCAACAAACTTTTCTTAGTAACTCACACAAGACAACTTCTTCAAAATACATCCAAAACACATTCAATCAAGGCTATTTTACCATCCGCAGGTATCTCATCACGTTTAGCCAGGAGTAGAGCCGCTCGAGACTCCAAAAAATTGGTAGAAGGGGGTTTACCGCTCAAAGGCAAGAATTTCAAGTTCCCTGTACGTGTGAGATGTTCCTCTATACTACTTTTAATATCTAGAAAACCACTTATAGTCGCATTGACTTGTAACTCTCCAGAGTCGGGAGATGGCAAGCTACATTGTATCAAAGAAATAGTCAACGCTTGACTTAGTTTTTACGTTCCTGATGCTGACGTTCTATCAAAGAAGTATACCAAACTTTGGTACTTACGATTCGTTACGACTTTTAGAAACATTCAATCCATCAGGCTAGAGTGCGTTTTCACAATTCTACTTGACGTCAACTTCATGCTTATGTACTGACGATCAAAAGCAGCAAGCCTCTGAGTACGCTGACAGGATGTGTCACTATCTCAGAGTATTATATGTCCACTGTGGTTGTGAGCAGGATATTGACTTGGCAGGACGAGAATGTGAGAGAGCCAAAAGAGATGGAAACAAATGCATAAAGCCAATCGATGCTGCCGACAAAAATACAGAATGGGTAGGCAAGCTTGCCAACAGAACCCCCCAAGAGGTGAATCAAAAGTGCTCGTGGTGCAAGGAGCATACTTAAGTTGAGCAAGCAGGTCAACGAGAGTGGTAGACCGAGTTCTGAGCTGAGGGGGACCTACTGTCAGAGAGGCTCCATCCTATAGTGTAACTATTAGCCTTAAGAGATCGAACGTTGAGCTTTACATACTCTTTCTTCCCGGGACTATATGGAAGACACTTAGTATTTAGAGCAACATTGTTTGCTTTGGCATCATGAGGATTGTATATTAAGTTTTGAGATTTTGTCAGTCGGTATACTGTCTCAAGCCAACCATAATTTGTGTAGGTGGGTGGTAATCTTGTTAGATATCTATACTGTCTAAGCCGATGACTATCTACGTAACAATAAAGCAGGCTCAGGCTTGCCACAACTCAATCAACCATAGCTGTTTGTATTAAAGTTCCGAGCATCAATATCGTAATACAGTAATCACTTTACCGCCAAGTAATTAAATGGTCTTTGTCTTGTCTTGTTGTAAATAAGAGATAGCTTCTGGCACGCAAGGCTTATACACCATACTACAGTAGAATATTGATAACAGACAGGAAGATAGACTATTTCTTCCGCGATAGGTGATTGATACGTTCTAAGCGCCACAGTGGTGGGAATTGTATCAATGCATAACACTTAACTCTATTCTGAAGATTACGAAACACTAATAATCTACCTACCCTTTCGGGATAACTTGCGAGGTTAGCTTTCGAGAACATGACGAGCCAGAACCCCTCTACGCGGACCAGCAGGACCCTCTTCTGGAAGCCCGCCTGCAGATACCCCTCCACAGACTAAGATAAATTGCTGCGAACCGCTTCTCCGGAATACGAACATTGTGCCTACAGTACACAATTCGTCCGCACTAGCGTGCCGTGATTAGTAAGTAGCTGCTTAAAACGATGCTCCAAAAGAAGAGCATTAACGCCCCATAGTTGCAGCTATTGCTGAGTCAAGTTGCCCTTATCTAGAACCAATGAGTAAGTGTATTGATTGTGGATACTGTAGAATTGTTGGTCACCATTGAGAGTCACAACTCCTAATCATAAGCTTTACATATTGTTAAAGTTCACATCCGAGATGGATTCTGGGTGAATCAAGAGTCCAGGTGATTTGTGGTAAGCTCAAGCTAACTGTCACTGTTTTTTCAGTGAATAGGTCTAATCAAAATCCATTCGTGTGCGGATTTTATGAAACTAGGGTAAATGTCTGACATCCCACTAAAAAGCTTAAATTGCTTAAGCATTTGAATATACGCCCTCCAAAAGCTTACAATGGCTTGGGAGAACGGCCCGAATCCTTGTGTTTCTAAATATCTAACCTTATTAAGCTTAGCTTCACTGATAATCATAGTCCTCATTCAATCCTCTACCCTGTCCTACATCCGATTCATCCGCGCAAAAACTACCCTGGCATTCCGATGTCATATCTAGCATGCTCATAGGCTCGGGAAAAGAATTTTGTTAACAACCAACAAAACCTACCATGTGGATTATTGGTTTAATGGTACGTGCGTGTGGCAATCAAAGTGCAAAAACCTCTGTATGGTCCATAACCTAACAGCTTACGTCTAATGTGCGATCTCCTTCCTTATGCAGTTAAAGCTCCCTTGATCACCATGATGAGGATATGTCATGGAATGGGGTAAACTGTACTATGTTAATTAAAGAGTCCCCGCGTTCATAAGCTTATCGTGTTTCTCTTCACATTGTCGTTTCTGTTCTTTCAGGCGGTCAATACCAAAAGACTAAACCACATCTCAAATAAGAACAGGCACACACATCAAGCAACACTGCGATGTCTTTCTTCCGGCGGAAGTTCAAGGCCGATGCCGATGTAGATGTTGCCAATGTCCAAAGCTCGAACCTCGACAGCGAGAATGACACGATGGCTGCGCCTGAAAATGTCCGCAATGCTGATTCGCATATGAAGAAGCTGAGGCATCAGCATAGGTTTGATCCCTTTATGGATATTGAAAAGCTCAATGCTATGGACACAGCCATCGCAAGCGGTGACCTCGAGAAGGAAGCTGCTGTTGAGAATTCGTTAATTGCCGAGAATTCTCCATATGCTGAAGTCCGAACTGCCGTAAGCAATCCTCAATTATCATTCTAGCCTACCCGTGAAATAGTAACCTGACGGTTTCGCTAGGTTTCCAACGAGGATGATACTAGTGCTTATGTCGACACCATCAGAGCTTGGACTATTGGTTTCATCTGTTGTACAGTTGTTGCGGCCATGAACTTGCTCATGGGCATGCATTACACTGGCCTCATTATTCAAAGTTCCATTGTCCAGTTGATTTCTTACCCCATGGGTAAAGGCTGGGCATCCTTTTTCCCTAACGTGAACATCTTTGGTGTACCCCTTAATCCGGGTCCCTTCAATAAAAAGGAGCATACTTTGATCACGATGATGACTGCCGCAGGAGCTAGCATGTCCTACGCTTTCGATATCCTAGTTGCTCAGCAAGTATACTACAATCAGTCTTGGGGGTGGGGTTTCCAGATTCTCCTGACAATCTCTACACAAGCGATGGGCTTCGGAATGGCTGGCATGCTTCGACGCTTTCTCATTTGGCCTGCTGCCATGGTGTGGCCTGGCACTCTCATCACAACAACCATCATGGATAGTCTACACAACCATTCGCCTTCCGATCCATCCAAGACTAACGGCTGGACTATTGGTCGCTACAAATTCTTCCTTATCGTGGCTGCTTGTGCGTTTTCTTGGCACTGGGTCCCTTTCGTAATTGCTCCTTTCTTGTCATATCTCGGGAACTTTCCAACCTGGATAGCCCCAAACAACCTCGGCGTCAACCAGGCATTTGGTGGGCTTTCTGGTCTCGGGATAATTCCCATATCGCTGGATTGGACTATTCCTACCGGCTGGTTTTTGAGTCCTCTCCAATACCCTGCATTCTCGCTTCTCAATCTTGGATTTGGGGGTCTCTTATTCCTACTTGGTACTGTCGGAATTGCATTCACTGGCGATAAATTCAACCGGTATTTGCCTCTGATCTCTAACAAAAACTATGATAATACCGGGCACACTTATAATACAACCCGAGTGGTGACAGCCGATCTTCGACTGGACGAGGCTGCCTACTATTCATATTCGCCTCTTTTCATCGGGCCTGCTTTCTCGCTTACTTACGCCATGGGCTTCGCTGGTCTGATCTCTAACCTTACCCACGTTGGGCTATTCTATGGTAAGGATATTGTTCGACGTGTCAAGGACGCAAAGTACGAAGAGGAGGACGTTCATCTCAAGATGATTCGAAAATACAAGGAGTAAGTAAATTCTACCTTTCCTCTTAGATGAGTTTGTAGAGTAGCAATGGCCACTTCTTTCCTTTAGCTCCTCGAGCCTGGACTCACTCATATCACAATCGACATGCCCATATACTCACACTCTCTGTCTTAGATCCCCTGAATGGTGGTATCTTGTCGTCTTTGCGATTGCATTCGTTTTCGGCATTATAGCAGCACTGTGCTGGGAGACGCACCTAACTTGGTGGGCCTATATTATCGCAGTATTAATTGGTGCCTTTTTCATCCTCCCAGTTGGTATGTGGTCCCTGATTTCCCAAGGAATATGGATTGCTAATCAGTCCCAGGCATGATTCAAGCTATCACAAACCAACAGACCGGCCTGAATGTCATCACGGAGCTTATAATTGGCTTTATGCTACCTGGCAGGCCAATTGCGATGATGTTATTCAAGAGCTGGGGATACATGTTTGCTGCCAATGGTCTTCAGTATTTAATGGATATGAAAGTCGGGCATTATATGAAAGTCCCTCCGCGGTCTCTCTTCCGCGCTCAATTGTTCGCCGTTATCTGGCTTTCCATCGTCCAAGTTGCAACCTTCAACTGGATGTTAGGAGCTCTCCCGCAAGTCTGCACACCCGACCAACCTCAAGGCTTCACCTGCGCAGGGGCCACTACATTCTTCAACGCCAGTGTTATTTGGGGCTTGATTGGTCCTAGAAGACTGTTCGGTGTTGGTGCTACCTTTGCATGGGTAAATTGGTTCTGGCTGATTGGATTCGTCTGCCCCCTGATAACCTGGCTCATCGCTCGCCGCTATCCTAAGAGTATCGCCCGCTATGTGTTTTGGCCTGCCATTTTTGGTGTTTGTGGCATGATCCCCCCAGCTACAACTTTCCAGCTATTTTGCTGGCTCACAATCGGCCTCTTTTTTGCCGTTTATATCAAGAAAAGATTCTTCGGGTGGTGGGCTCGTTACACATTTGTTCTTTCTGGAGCTATGGACATTGGCACTGCTCTATGCCTCACTCTCTTCGCGTTAGGAATCGGCCTCTCTGCGTCATCCTTCCCTGCGTGGTGGGGTACAGTGGGATATGCGGAAACTCTGGATCAGACATATAAGGCACATCCTTTATTTCTGGCTGAAGGTGAAACATATGGTCCAAAGACCTGGCTTTAGGGGACTTGGATATTGTCGTGGTTAAGCGTTGTGTTTCATCGTTTTGTGTACTGAGTAACTGCTATAAGATTTCTTTCGCCTCCTAAAATGCCGGTATGATTTCATATTCAGATGGCCATTTACCTCCAACTTTCCGCCCAGCCTCACCCAAGTTTATTATAGGCCGTTCATAGCCTAGCAATTGCGTTCACATCATTGCGATCCGTTCACACCGGTGTGGTGAAAATATATCGAACTGAACATGGCTGAAATTTACCTATTTAAAGGACTGAACATAGCTCATTGTTCCCACTCCCGTCATCTAAATCGTTGTAGGCTATGTGAATCTGTTTTCTGTTCCTTTTCCTCGTGCTAGGCAAGTGCAAACTTGTCCAGTCATTACGAAGGGTCGGTCAAAGCTACTAGAGCAGTCCGCGATTCATATATTTCAAACATTTCTCTATTGACTGTAAAACTTAATTCTTACTGACTAAGTCAAGTGGATCTGAATAACTCATTTAGGCAACCATAGTAGATAGAAATGTTGCAAGTTGTAGCCAGCCCCATATTAGCGAGGAGACATCAGGAGTCTCTACGTCATTCCACGTCCAAGTAATGCCAAGATTTAAACAAGCTGGCGCGTCTCTCAGAAGCTCTCCTCCACCGCACCACAATCATACCACCATTGATGCCACCAGACCACGTCCATTCTTGCGTGAAAACAAATATCTCCAGCCTTATACCCGTTTTCTTACGCACAGCAACTGCGAACTAAACCTCTCCAGCGTTACCAGTTAATCAAACTATTCAAGTCTAGGCCATCAACAGATATCATGGGTGTTGTTTCTGCCGTCTTTCTCATCCTCATCACCATCCTATGTTGGCATACCCAAAGCCCCTCCTCAAGATAAGGCTAACCAATGGTTTAGGTCCCCCGGTTGGAGTATGGATGGTGTCAGGCTGCGGAGCTGATCTCCTCGTGAACATTTGCTTGACTCTACTTGCGTATGCTTAGATCTCAATATACCCTTCTTCTAGACTAACAAACATTAGCTACATTCCAGGCCACGTTCACGCGTTCTACATCGAATACATCTACTATGACCGCCGAGAACAAGCTCGCGAAGGAAGGTCTACTGCTGCTAGAGCGCCAGGCATTTATAGCGACAGAGTACAGTCTGGTGGTCAGGGCTACGGGACTATTGTCCAACCCACAAACTAGGTTTCATACTTTGGTATAATACTCTTGCGAGAAGTCTTTATTGTACTTCAGTTGAATTATGGTGGTTGGTCATTAGGGGAGTTAAGGGTTGATATCAGTTATGGGCTTCGGAGTTGAATTTTCCGGAACATTTTGGCGTTGTGGTGAGTGACTGACTGGTGAAGGAACAAGAAATTAACATCGGCAATAATATAATCACATCTCTGTATTTTCAACCTTACACCTAGCTGAACCAACTTGAGGCGTTACTTACAATGGCGTCCATATTAGATTGGATCCAGATTTTGACATTATTGCCCGCTTGGATCAGGAGCCTGTCTTGTTTACCCTGTTATTTTGATCAGGTCCTTATTCCATTTGTTCCCAAGCATCTTTTTTGTCTATTGGCCGATCGGAGGTCCCTTCATACTCCTACCCACTAGAAACAGAGAGTGCAGGTGACCGATTTACAACAAGAATGCTGGCAGTAGCGGAAAACTTCTATACCTCATCCATATATCTCATATTGGCAACTTTTGCGATCACTAGTAATATCGGATACAATTGAAGCGCTTGCGCTATAACCGTCACTCATAAAAATTACCTAAGGAGTCGTTAGAATATTGCTATGCTCATGATTAGTAGGTCTTTTATGAAGAGTGCTTTGGAACTCATTTTCCATAATCTATAAATTGTTTCTAGAAACTGTTTTTCCGCCCTGTAAGAAAGGTACGACGTGGAGTTCCAGGAAATGGGAGAATGAGCTAAATTGCTGAAATTAAGAGGGATATTAACCTAGAGGAGTTATTATTGGGCTGATAGGCCTTGGAACTAAAGTTATTCAATTAGTGGAACGAGCTGAGATAGTTGATGTCGAAGTCCTCCTTGGTCAAGAAATCTCGGATGATTTCAAGAACACAACAAACTGCAACCTTAAATCTAGTATGAGTTTTCATTTTGCGATGACCCCTAGAGTTTCAGTTGACAAAAGATACTTTTCACGAACTCAGAATCAAAAGTATAATAATAAAGGGTATGGCCTTGGAGTATCATGGGCTTTCTTGAAAATTACTACACTTGCCAGTTTTCTCATTTAGACGGATGATTCAACAAAATAGCCCCAAAATATTGTGGTTATGGAGACATTGAGTTAAGTGGCTTCTAGAACCAGGGTAGCAACAGCTTCAAAGTATTTAGAAAACGATGGTGAAGCTGCAAACTATATAAATAATGCACGCTCGATTTCAAGAAGTAGAGGTAGGCATTGGCTTTACGAAGTTGGTGCAACTGAAATGTGTTAGCCTATTCTTCAAGCCCATCAATACCTAGGCCCTTAAGTGATATCCCTGAGATGGGTAAACCTTTCCAACCTAGTGTAAGATGCTTTATACACAGGTTTTTCAAGTACATGGCAAAATGCAGTCGCGTAATTCAAAAGAGTGGGGTATGTAAAGGGGGTCTGGGTTTGCGAGATCCTTGTCCAAAAAGGGAGAAAGGTAAATATTGGATTAATTATATTAAAGTTCAGTTGTTTGTGGCACCGCGATTTAGTTTTTATCGTTCTTCATGGGCTTCTCAGCAATCTGTCTTTTCTTCCTCGTCATAAATCAGAGTGGATCGGTCATCGAGATTTGGCGCAAAGTGGCTGGTCACGTGATCAATGTTTCTTTTCTGTGTGACGGCAACGGAGGACAACCACGGAAGGTTGCGGTACTTCTATCTATCTTCTGCTTGAACAAGCTGTTTATCAGATGCTAGCGAACAATGGTTGATGGAATGATCCTCTCTCCCTCACTTTCAAAGCATGCCCTGAGCTCGGTAGATGGTTGCGCTGTGCTTGAGGACAAGAAAGCCGTCACTTCGTTGAGGAGCTAAGCCGGCTTGGCTTGTTGTTTACGATGGGCGACGACCAACGCCCTGCAAAGAGAACAAAAACAGATCATGAAGGGCCGCCATCGTTGAAGCGTTCCGCTTCATTTGATTTGAATGGTATTTAGACCAGCTTCTCCCCGAACTAAATAGCAAGGACTTATTCCAAATTCAGATACGGGTTCATCAGGTGACACTCCTCCTATAGCGTCTCCAGGACTCGACGATATCGGTATCACTGAACTTCTCGAGCTGGATAGTCGACCTACGTTTATTATCGACTTCAATGCCCAAGATGCGGCGTTTACTAATGGTAGTATGAACATTGTGTTCTACAACAAAGCCTTCAAGTTCTTTGATGATCTAAGGAAGCTTATTAACGCAGAGACATACTATCCAACTCCGAACTCTACCATTGTTTCAGCTTCTCCTTTAACAGAAGGAGCGCTTCTTGTTGCCGAATTCAAAGAATGGGCTATCGAGGATAGTTCGACAGACGGCTATCTTCCACGACATACCTTCCGTGGTATGCTATGGTCTAGCACTATGCTTAGGGGCAGATGGAGAGTCATCAGTGCATCTCAGGTTCCGCACCAAAGGAGACAAACCCATGGCAGTCCAAGATCAAGTCTCCCCAATTCAAGATCTTCTTCTCGAAGCAGAATTTCCACCGATGTTGTAGACGAGGCAGATTTGAAGAATCAACTTGCAGACAGCATGTCAAAATTTCGCGTGCTAACAGAGCTGAACCCAGTCGGAATGTATTATTTATCTCCAGATGGTGATATTCTCTATTGCAATGATATGTGTAAGCTAGGTATTCTATGCTAAGAAGCTCAAATCTGACACACTTCAGGGTACGAGATTACAGGGCATCCTAGGGGTCTTGAAGGCGAAATGTAAGTAGACATACATGCATAAATAAAAACTACTAACTTATCTTTGCAAGGTCTTTTATGAACGTTATATCCGAGTTAGACCATCCTAAGATCACCGAAGAGTGGCAATTCTTGACAACCAAAAGGGGAGCTCGCTCTTTTCCTCTGCGATTGCGCAAACCGTCTATCGACTCTCAAGGAAATCCGAGACAGAAATGGATATTGTGCTCCTGCGACCAGGAATGGGACGAGGACGGAAAACTCTTAACCATTATGGGCTGCATGTATGCTTTGTTTTGAAATTATAATATACAAGCTAACATGGATAGCACGGACATCAGCGAACAGAAAGCAGCAGAAGAACATGCTGTACAGCGAGCGAAGTTGGTTGAAGAAGTTGCAATGCGTACCCAGGAGGCTCAACAACACGAAAGAAACTTTCAGAACATGGCAGAGTTAGTCCCATGTGGGATGTTTACTTTTGATCCCAATGGAGCAATCACTTGGGCAAATTCCCAGTGGTATGACATGACCGGACACTCGAGAAACAAGAATGAGACTCTCCCGGGGTCATTTCTCAAAGCCATAGAGGAACATGACCATGAGAACTTTTTATCTCGGTGGAAAGAATTGACCATAGAGAAGAGGGAGGTCAGCGTGCAGCTCCGGCTACGGAAAACCTGGTTTCGTCCAGAAGCAAATACGCCTGAGGTTGACACGCCCGGGGAGGGTACTCCAGGTGGTACCAGACACACGACATGGGTTTTGTTCCTAGCATTACCACAATTAGATGAGCAGGGTAATGTTTCCAAGATCTTTGGCTGTACAACAGACATTAGTCACATTAAGTGGGCGGAATCTGTGCAGAGGCAGAGTAGATTACAGGCAGAGGAAGCGAAACGTAATCAGGAATCTTTCATCGATATGACTTCGTAAGTCACCCTTTTTGTATAGATTCTGATCTCTGAATGGCTTTGACTCATTTGGGGAAACCAGACATGAAATGCGTAATCCTCTAAGCGCCATGTTGATGTCCGCCGATGGAATCGCTGATTCCCTAATCGCTTTTCAAAGAATGAAGGACAAAAGTCCTATTGTCTCTCAAGAATTGGTTGAGAACAACCTTGATGCCGCGCAGACCATTATCGTCTGTGCTCAGCACCAGAAGCGCATCATAGGTTAGTCAATTTTCCAAATGCATATCTTATTTATTTTCACGGGTAAAGAAAATGACCCTTACCCTGTTGAGATTTCTGTTTCTCCCAAATCCTTCTCCAAATTTATAGTTCGTTTATGATGGCATAAGACATGCTGACCTCTCGAATAGATGACGTTTTGACTCTCTCAAAACTTAATTCCAGAATGCTGCACGTAACACCTGTTCAAGTCAAAGTCGATGAGATTGTACGTAAGAGCGTTAAGATGTTCGAGAGCGAACTTGCGGCCGATGAAATCATCACCGCATTTGAGATTGAGAAATCGTACAGGGATGAAATGATTGACCAAATTTTCTGTGATCCTGTCCGGTTAACTCAAATTTTTATCAACCTCCTCACAAATGTAACTTATACCTAATTTTATTCGGTCCAGGGCTAATCATTTTAGGCAATCAAGTTCACAAGGACGGAGAAGAAGCGTGAAATTTCCATCTCCCTAGGTGCATCGGTAACGAAGCCACCCAAAGATGAGAAATCCGAGTTTCAGTGGTTCCCTTCTAATACCTCAGTTCAAGCTCGAGACTTGACATTAGCCCCAGAATGGGGCACTGGTGATACTGTATATTTGTATTTCTCAGTAAGGGACTCCGGAAGAGGGCTTGATGAGGATGAGAAAACTCGACTTTTCCATCGATTCAGCCAAGCGTCACCTAGAACTCATGTAAGATATCCTCAGAAAGTGTGGTGAGACCAACTACTAACTATCAAGGTGCAATACGGTGGCAACGGACTTGGTCTCTTTATCTCAAGAGAATTAACTGAGATGCAAGGTGGTGAAATTGGTGTCGGGAGCACTGCTGGGAAAGGAAGTAAGTCAAATCTGAATAGATATTCACTTAAGCTGATAGTCTCAAGGCGTTTTCGCATTCTACATAAAGGCAAGAAAGGCGCTAGGCTGCCATACCGTCCCTCCCAAACCCATAATTACTTCACCTCGTGTCGCAAATGCCCTACCTATTTCAACCCCAGACCATATAGGCAGGAGATTTTCCATCACCACTCATGCACGCCATAACTACCACATTCTACTGGTAGAAGATAATCTGATCAATCAAAAAGTTTTAAGCAAACAACTTAGTGGTATCGGATGTACTGTTCACGTCGCAAACCATGGTGTCGAGGCCCTTGATTTTCTCGCAACAACCACACGCTGGACCGCTAATATCAACACTAACACTGCTAGCTCGACTATATCATCACTAACACTCATTCTCATGGACCTCGAGATGCCTATCATGGACGGTCTAACATGTACGCAGCGAATTCGAGAGCTAGAGCGTTCTGGGCAAGTTATTGGCCATGTGCCTATCATTGCTGTGACAGCAAATGCAAGGGCTGAACAAATAGACGTTGCGTTAGGTTCTGGAATGGTACGCTTCATATCTCCAGATAAAGCTAGTGACAAAGTTAAGGGAAAAGCTGACGACTACTAGGATGATATCGTGACTAAACCTTTTCAGATCCCGGAACTGATGCAGAAGATGGATCGATGGTGCGAAAGACCGGAAGTGTGTGGTGAATAGGAAGGATTTAAGTCCTTAGTGGAGATGAGGAATTGTATTGTTAGAGTGAGGTCTTTCAAAGGTAATGTGAAATGTTACATCAGATTATACCCCGGAAAGGAAATTTTGTAGATGAGATTTAGCTCCAGCTGAGATTTGTTTTTCTAGAAGAAAATTGCGTTTTTAAAGCTATAGTAGAGTTTTAATGATTAACCGATCTCTACATTGTAAGTTTTTATTTGATATTAGAGCCTGCTAAACTTATAATCATCTTTTAATCCCAACAACTACTAGGTTCCTTGGGCTCTGTTCATAATCGAAAACTGCCTCCACCCAAGCGTCCTTCACTACATCCTGATGTTCTTTCAAAAAGAGCCATCGATCAACCACAATAAGGCTCTCCACCACTGCAGCACTAAAAGCCATCAAAGACCACGTGATACTTAACTCTTTCTTCAATGGTTCAAATCTTATGCCATACAATGCAATCTCTTCATCGGTGATATCGCCCATTCTTTCTATAACCACACGGCCCCGATCATCTCTGCCCACTTTCTCTAAAGCGCCTCTTACGTAGGAAGTGAAAGAACCATAACAACCTTTTCTCAAAGACCCAATAATAACCGCCTCCGTACTCTCGATATCGTTTTCGCCATCCACCATCATCCGAACCACTCCGCGATCCAAGAACAGCTTCTGCAAAACGGCGCGGTAATAGTGGCGCGTGAAAAACGAGTCGCTCTCTTTCTCAGTCCAATTTTGTGGGGCTTGTACTGCCATCATACGAGCTGTGATATTTAATCGTATACCATCTTCATTGTAGGTCCCAATACGTTGACTCATTGGATAGCCATGTGGATCACAAGATACTGATTCCTTGTTCAGTCGTGGTGCGTTGATGGCACGCAAATTAGGACGCAGGTTTGGAAATTTGTATGTAGGTGGACCGAGTCGTTCCGTCATAAGGTTGTAGCAGCAGCCTACAATAGCAATTGCCTTAACTTCTGGATTGAGTACAAGGGATTTGATGCCATGGTGCGAGAGGTTGCCGCAGGAGTGGATCGAAATAGCCATCATCCTTGTCTCTTTCTCGTTTGCTAATTCTTCAATGAGCTCCGACAATTTTGGAGCTTCCTCATCTGTATTTGCCCCCATGATAACCTTCACGTTTCCTGTAGGGGCAGCAATCTTCATCTTCTCAACCTGCATCACCACATCCGACAGATCCCCATTCTGAACTCTATGCTCTACGTACTGAATGTAACCCTTCCCGTCAACTGGAGTATAGATCGTCGCTAAATCACGGTTTGGTCTCAGATCAGCCATGTTCTCGGGCGGTGCAGGCGTCGGTTTTGCGTTTTTACGTCGCGCCCTATCCTCCAGTAACTCCTCCGGTGACATGCTTTCCTGCATTTTCCTGTATATTTTCTTGTTTCTCATTACAACCTCTCGTTCTGCTATCCCAGCTAAGACATCCATGCCCTTTGCTCCGGTAATATTCAACTCTTTACTCTCCACCGCTACGATGTGTTTATTGTATGGAGGACTTGCCAGTGTCCTTCCCAGATAGTTCTGCCCACTCCCAAAATCCACGAAATGAGTGATCTTTTCATCATTCTCAGACACAGAGTCCGCAACTTTGACCACGTAATCCGCAAAATTCGCAACCTCATGAACTTTCTTTGGAATCATGCCAACTGCCACGTGACGTGGAAGTTGTGTCGTACTCCGAGTCCTCTCTACCGTTCTTCTCAGCGAATGCTTGCGTATCTCCTTGACATAAGAGACCAGACTTTCGGGTTGCTTGTCATTACGTGGTTTTGCGGGATCGTCACGCATTAGGAAATCTAGTAAATCCATCGAGTCTTGCGCCATGAGCCATTCTCGCCATTCTTCAGGTATGACTCTATGATATAGGCTAGGTTCTTTGGTAAAGAAATCCAAGATATGCACACCTCCGCATAAAGTTTGGAAAATACTAGATGCAGCGGAAAAACGTAAGAGTGAATCCACATATTCATCGGCGCTGATGAAGTCTGCTGAATATGGGAGGGGTGATGCTGGTGCCATAGTGCCTCTATGTTTCAATAGTGTTACAGAATTCCCTATTATAATTAAACTCGGCCGAAGACCGCTTGATAGTGGTGGAAATAGGTTCTTATCCGAGGAGCAGGTGGGACAGAAATGTGCAGGCAGAGTGGTTTACATTTGTTTTTAGTCAGCGAATTTTTCCCGGCACTAGGTAGAGCTTTAGTCATGTGACTTATCCAGTTCCTACGCCAACCCCTTTCATGCCAACATGGGTTGTGGTTATATTACATAGGTAGGCATCATAATAACTGCCTATTTATTGGTAAATAGATATTTGGTATGATTTACCGCTACTTGAACTAAGCCTGCCACCAGCACACTCCACCTACTTTTCACAGAACTTTCAGTATTGTGGTATAGCTCGTCTCTTCTCGGGGCTTACACCTCCATGCTCTTCATGAATTGAGTTTACTGATGCTATTATATGTGGGTTGCTGTTCTATCAGATAAGAAAGACATCTTGGTGGTGGCCACAAAGCTTTAATACATGAAACAATGTTGAACTAATATTTTTCAAGTGCACAAGTGTAAAATATTTGTTTTACCGATTTTAGACTTGACGTAATAGATAGTAAGTCGATGGACAGCCAAAGACACACCTGATTCATCACAATTAGTACATTGTGAGCTTACGATATGAGGATTATGGAGCTATTCGATGGCGGAAGATGAGAAATAATGTCAAGCTCTGAGCTTAGGCGAACCAATAGGTAGTTAGAAGCTATTGATTAGAGTGACAAAAGAATTACGTGTTGAAACGGAAGATATTATTTCAAAAGTCTTGAATGAAAATTATCACACGATATAACTAGGATCTTCGACTAGCCTACATCTAACACAAACCCGTTACAAAGCCTGAATACAACATCAGTAAAGCTCAGGATATTTAAAGATGCATCTTGTTACAGATTCCTAGTCGTAGTTCAATTAACAGAAATGTTCAGGATGTCGTTTTGAAAAACACTGCGGCTTTAAATTCCAGGAAAGACCTGAAGGTCAAGCTGTGCCGTGTTGAAGTTTGAAGGGTTATGTTTAAATATCTAAGTGAATCTAAGAATAGAACTCTGAATGGAGCTCTTAGCAACACATTACTCTTGATATCGAACATCCATATGCTTAAGAGCGCCGATCAACTCTTAAATCAGGAGTCAGCTCACGCGGTGGCACGTTCTCGTACTGGTTATGATACCGCCAAATTTGCGCAGTTCTGTAGCCCATATCACCTTGTGACTCGTCACTAATGTAATCATGACCTTGAGACGACGACGTCATCAGCACCTCCGGGGATGTAACACCATCACCAACCGAACTATCGTAAGGATAAATATGATCATACTTTTCTAGACGAAGCATGGGATGGTCCGCTACCATCGGATAGTCACCAGAGAGGTCGATTTCATTCCTCCCAACGGAACGACCCCATTCTCTGCTATGCATGCGCATACCTCCTGGCCCTGGAAACAGGAATGTTGTGTAAATGCGCCCTGGTGAGATCTGACGCATTTGGTTGCGTATATGCGAAATCCCCACACCGTAGAAGCATGTAGCGGCAAGTGCCATTATTGTTATCACAACAAGAAGAAAGAGAGCCAGTGCTGCGGGAATAGCATAGTAGTAGCGATAGCGAATTTTCAATATGGTGGGTGTGACTGGCAGTGGGAGGATATTCTTTTGTGCGTTGTTACTAGGACCTAGTACCCCTTTGGTACCTACAACAGCTGAAGCCATAAAGTCAGTCCATATCAAACTTGGTATCAATGAGGCAGCCTCGGCGTTCTTTGTGAGTGACTGCCAACGAGCCCACATTGCGAAATTATTGGACCCCGAATAATCTATTCCATCAGAAGCGTCACCACACCCTAAATTGTCTGTGAAAGATCCAACACCGCCTACGCAATAAGCAAATGACATGCCTCCTATAGGGGCGTCGATAGCAGGAATGTTCTGAGTTCTGTCGTTTGGAGACCTCGAATTCAAGATTGTGTCTACATATCCCGGGAGATAAAGAGCTCGTTGACGTATAGTTGAAATGTTCTTATTATCTGCATACCTAAAGCTCTCAGCGTTAGCGTTCTCTCCATTAATACCACTTGACAGCCACTTGTGTAGTGGTAATATGTCGATAAACTCGCACATATCGGAAAGACATTCTTACTCAGGAGAGAGAAGCCCCCATATAAGATTGATACCATCATTACTCCAAGCATTTCCAGTATTTTCAACTCCCCAAATAGGCATTTCAGTTTCATCTTTGTAAGTTTTGGCTGTGATATTCGTTACTGTCAGACTTTTTAACGAATTTTGTGTGCCGTTATAATTAAATGAGACAGTCTTGACCGTTGCTTTCACGGCACTGGCGCAAGTGAACATCTTTTGACTCCATGCACTCCCCTTTTCATATAAAAGACTTGATCCCGGACTCATTCGTTGCGGCACTCCAGTCATAAAACCACAATTCACCAGAATATTAGAAATATTCGCATAGTCAGAATTGCCTGCACCAGAGCAGAGTAAGTCTGCAAAAAAAAACCCGTTAGTTTAGATCCAAGGTCTTTTCTAGAGATTTTGAGAGACTTGCTTATTTCCGTGAAGTTCTTTGCAGTAATATGGAATGGGTTCACGCCAACTAGTGGATTCGAGGAATTTGTAACGCTGCCACCAAAACTGCCAGATGCTCCCAATTTCAAGTAGCCCCCAAATTTATCTGAAATTCCCAGAGAATCAAGACCTTGAACCGTGGATTTACTTGTGAGCTTAAGCGGAAAAGTTTTATTGATTTGTGAATTCAGGTACGAAAAGGCTCCGACCTTTGTCTTCGTGTTAGAGGGGTTTGTGATATTGAAATATACCATTGTTAAAACATTTTGAAGCCAAGCGGCTCTATATGCCCTAGTGTATAGTTCTGGATTTTTCTGAGTATCCTCAAGTGACAGTCTTGGATAGGTAGTGTTTATGTTGGTGAAACCGCCTCGATCGGTTAGCATAACCTCATTGACTACGCTATTGTTGGCGGCGCTCATGGTGAAGTCTATCGTAAGATTTGTATCCACACAAACCGTCTCTGGTTCTAAGAACAATAAATCTTCACTCCATGTTACACCATGAACGAATCCCGGGGGAACTGTATGGTTACGAAGCCCTATGCCTAATAATTCTTATTAGTAGTGTTATGAAAAGTCGCGGAATGTGACGCGAATTTGTCTAGTAAAGCTAATACTGAAACTTGAGAGAATAAAGCAACGTAAGTTTCAAACCCCGCGTGTGAAATTTTGCCGTCATTGCTAATAAGATGTAAAAGTGATAAAACTAGAACCGACCTCCATTCTTTAAATCAACAACAAGCCCCTCCACCGGCTCAAAATCATCATTCATGATCAGGGTTTCTATAGACCGATAATTGCCTATTAAGTAGTCGGTCCCGTTATTGAACAACTCTTTACTTGTCGTCAGATAGCGTCTCCATTGGATATCGAAAAAATTAGATACTGTTGATGCTTGGCGAGTTCCACTCGAGTAGGCCTTTATTAGAGCTTCCGGAAGATTCACCGACAAGCCATTGGGCCACTCGTAGCTTATATCTTTGTTGGAATAGCCGGTAAAAATTACCAAGTCTTTTTCATCTGCAAATGGACAAGGGACATCGAACGCTAATGAAGATTAGCTTCGAAACTTAGGGTGGGTAGAGGTAGTAACAAACCCATCAAACCAGATCCGCGAGAACATTTTCTGTTAAAGGAGAGACTGCTTCTCGGGGGCGTTCCATAGCCAAAGGCAGAGGTATCGACGAGATTTCTAAAGTGGACTTGGACTTGAGGTCCAGGGAGCAATGCCTGGTAAAGTCCAAGTGGGGTGACAATTCCGGCAATCCCTATCATGATACCAAGAAACCCCATCAGCTTGGTTAATAAAAGAATGTCTTTACGGACACCACGGTTCAAGGCTGAATCGCTTCGCAGAAACTCAGGCCATTGAGACCGATATAATGACTTTGCAGCCACGCTCCTAAAAACAATTAGAGTGCTCCTTTCATCTACTGTCCTCTCAAAAACACACCAAGTTGATGCAGACGCCCTGTCCTGAAGGAGGGCCGAGACAACAAGCGCAATGACATTGGGAGCCCAAATTCGAGCTTTTTGTAAATTAGTAGTCAACTTCAAAGGGTGGTTTGGTAGATTGGATACTACCTAGGAAAATGCCAGCAGCAATTATACCAGCAACATAACCGATGGTGAGCTCCATGATTGTTTGTTTCCACTGAATGATTCCACCAGAAAGAAAGACTAGGTGAGGACAACAATTGAATACAGGTTCATAGTGAATACGGTGGTCAACATATGAGTGATCACCGGACAAGGTGGCTACCGCAGCCAAAGTACCTTAATTTTCACCCTTCATTATTGAGACCCTCATGTGCAACCTCCTTTTTCTCATGATGTTGATCGCAACACGGCACCACGGCACCATATTCTCCGTTCTTACCGTTGCTAGTTGTGAAGAGCTGAAATCATCAAACAGATCGGGCAGGAATTGTCCCGCTGCCAAAAGATCAAACGGGATATACCCTGGTGTTCATTTCGTCCAACAGTAAGGAGCAATAAGGGTTTGTGGCGCAAATTTCCGCTAGCTATTGGATTTGGGAATCACTACACGTGAGTTAGCCTCTTGGCTATAGCAATTTAGTATATATTAGGCACACCTTTAAATAGACTAAACTTAACCGAGAAAAGCCTCTGCGGAAGTTTAATGGTAAGGAGTGCTTAATCGAACCGCTTTCCCTTTCACTTTCCGTTATCTTGAATTTGCTTATTGCACCATGTGAAGCCACATGTCTATGCTACCAGGGTTACAAGGAACATGAAATTAGGATATTAAGGAGAGGATAATTTTAAACCCCGGACAATGGACAATGGCTTATCAAAGCTACATTCCGCAACAATGAAACCTTCAATTGCTGATTGCAAAATAGGAGGCTATTATTCATGCACGGATGAATATTTCCCCCTAAATGTAAGAAACTCTGCATATTTCTGTTGTGAAGCTGTTGGAACTATGGGATAAGCCTCTTGGGAAATTCGATTTAGTTCAGTACAAGTTCTGCTAATCTGTGTAATCTCATATCCCCTTTTGATTTGCCTATCAACTCTTTCAGCACACCATACGATGATAACTAGCTTTTGGAGATATTGTAGTCATCTCTTTCGTTAAGTTGCAATTAGAAGCACTCGTACCCCTCATCGTATTTCGCTGGAATAATTCGCCATGACTTTTTCATTGCCTTTGTTTATTAGTGTCTGCTATGTTGGAATCCAAATAGTTGCAGGCGATGCAGCTTACGAGCAAGGGAAAGTTACCTTAGAAGCCCGAGGAAGGGATCTGTCGTTTTGTTTCGGTGTGAATTCAATTTGCAGTATCTCTCATGATTTATACATGCAGTGCGATACATTCAGTGACGACTACGATGACAGGAAGCCATACTATGAATGCATATGTGGAAACGGGTATGTGTCTGCCGATGAATCGTAAGTTGGCTCCTTACTCAAATTAGCTTTCCTCCCTCCCTGATCATGTCTCAATGTAGGTGCACATGGTGTGAAGAAGTCTACCAGTTATCAAGCTTTGGTTTTGATTACAAAAAGGAATGCAAAAAATACGGCGCCAGTATTGCACCTATGCCGAGCGATGTGCTAAGCGCATATTCGGCATGGAATGCTACATATACCGGAATCATCTCTGGAGCTGCAGCTGTTGCAACAACAACAAAAGACTCAAGCGACTCCGACTCGGTGGCACAAACAACTGGTAGTATTGGAGCGATCTCAACTCCCGTAACGACGTTAAAACCTGGAGCCACGAAAGCTACCACTGAAATCACGCATTTGACGACTATTGCTGGAGCTGGAAGTGATCTTTTCCCAATCGTCTCGCTTTCTACAGGACCATTCAACGCTGGTGATGATCAGGTAGCTTCAGCTCCAACCGCCAGTGCAGCTCTCAGAGCTGGGGGTGATTTGACTGATGCGGGATCGGGATTGCAGGCCCAATTAGCAATTCCATTTGCACTATTGATGTTTGGGCTAGGATTAGCGCTTACAAACCTACTTTAGAATCGAGCGGCAGAAGCTAAGACTGTTTTCTAAATAGTATGGTCTATTTTACTACCCGGTGTGCATAGCTGGTAAAACTTGCGCAGCAGTGTCTTGTTTGGCCACCACTACAATGAAGTATTCAATTATGAAGTATATGATCAGTCAAACAGTATGTAAACGAAAGCTCGGTTATTCTTGACAATAGCTTTTACAATCTCTGTTCCATCTTTAACATCGCATCTACTGTATGGCGAATTTGCCATGTACACTGTTTAGCGCCAATAACTTTAGTCTCGTATGTGAGAGTTCAAAACTCTGTACAACTACAAATTGTGGTAGATATGTTATTCTTTAAACGCACTCAACACTCACATATAACGGCTTAAGACAAGCAACAGCAGGAGACATATCCGCCTGGAGACTCGCTTCTGGATAAACAAGACTCATCTAAATACGAAGTGTTAGCTCGGGTGAATGTGAGCTGCACAGAAAGTACCTTAAATTTTAAGATTAGAACTGCAACAACCTTTTTCATCTGTAACATCGCCACGTGCTGCCCCAAGCACACCCTTCTACCTCTACTGAATCCTAAATGCGCTGCCTCCATCGCTCTCAATGTACTCCCATCAGCTTCCAGCCATCTATGAGGTCGGAACATTTCTGCATCCTCACCAAAGGCGGCGGGGTTGAAATGCACGGCGGCTGGCATGCAACCAACACTCGTTCCTTCAGGAACTTGTACCCCCAATATTTGCACTCCTCCGAAAGGTACTTTCCTTTCCATTGGCCACGTTGGAGTTGAAAAAATACGCATTGTTTCTTTAATCACTGCATTCAGTAATGGGAGATCATTGACTTCAGCAAAGGACGGAGGGTAAGCCACTTTCCTGGTTTCAAGCTCCGATCGGAGGCTTTTCAAAACGCTTGGATGTCTGAGAAGATTATAAATCACAGCGGTAAGAGTCGACGCTGTCGTGTCTCCTGCTCCGGATATCGTTGACATGAGGAGACTGACGATGTCTGTCATTCCCAAGGTGTTCGGATCATCATGGCTAGCCTGGATAAACTTATGTAGTATGTCAGGATGTGGGTTAATATCGTGCTGCGCCTCTAACATGCGAGTTTTGAGTCTTGAAATGGCGGTAGCTGCCATGCTCGACGGAGCTCTCTTCATCCGCATCGCTATCGGATTTCGATAAACGAGCTTCTCAATCCCAGGGATGGATGACCACCATCCCCAATGATTGAACCTATCTCTAATAAGTTGAATGTTTCCACCAACGTCGCTCTCTGAGTCCAGACATCCAAGCGGCTCGTTGAAAGAAAGGCGATTCGCCGCGTCCATGGAGTAAAACACCAACATCTCAGCCAAATCAACAATTTCATGTTTCCTTAAAGCAGCAACAAGATCTGGAATCGTTTGGTCCACGAAAAATTCATAGTCCAATGCTCCGACTTGGGAAAATGCTTTTGCTATTGATCTTCGCAATGTACCGTGTTTTAACTCATCAGATGTGCTGACGAGACTTGGTACTTCTTTTCCATTTGAAATACCGACGATCACTTTATATGATTCTGCCTACTCTAGTTTAGCGGGCTACCTCCTTAAGACATTTGGAGATGATTCTAACCGTAACAAAGCCTTTACGAGCTCCGTAGATGATACTAATCGCGCTTGGGTCACTGATGCTGATACTATTTACACCATAGCGGACTATGGGCCCATGTTGGGCATGGAGCTCTAAGAGTTTGTATCTTAGTAGACCTCTGTATTGATAATAAGCCCTCCAAAAATCAGATATCGAGGCAAGAAATGGTCCAGGAGCAAACTTGAGCCTGTGCCATCGGAGGAAGAAGTAAGTCAAAATGGCTCCAGCTATGACCAGATAAATAAGATGAAAAAATATCATGATGGCGTTCCACCGGAGGATGGATCTCAAAAACTAGATGGTAGGGTCGAGTTGTGTGTTCTGTAGCCAGCTTCTGCTGACGGTCAGATTGAAGGGTGTCTTTGTAGTCGTCAGATGTCGTCGGTCATTTGATGTGGTTATCCAATGAGCAATTAAAGTTCACGGACGGACGGCCAGGATTGGTTGCAGGCATCTGTGATGATTTTGAGTAATTGACTTAGGATTTTTCTGCTCGCAAATTAGATATCACTCCTGAATTTGGTTGCTATGACCATGTAAATTATTGTTCCGCAGTCCTATCATGTTATTTTCTAACAAAAACTATAGGCTTACGAGAATGTTTGGGCATGGGGTTCAAGTTCAACGTTTATTAATGGCAAGCAAAATAATCCACGCCATACCTAGACCGCTACGGTTTCCTCCTTCTTTCCTTTCTCGTCTTTAAAACGCTGCTTAGAATTATTCCCACGATCCATGCTCTCATTTCTGACCCCTAGGCTGACCATCAATCCCACTGCCGCAATTGCGGTGGTAACATACCAAATTATCCTGAGAGAATCCGCATAGATATACCTATAACTTTCTTTCACATTCCCAGGAAACGACCTAAGATCATCATATGCACCAGCAGCCTCCGCGCCTGTAATTGCGAACTCTTTCCCGATCTGCCCTCCAGATACTGCCCCATTAACTAGGCGATCAAACTCATTCTGAAAAACTGTTCCACCAACAGCAACGCCCACCGCCTGACCAAGAATCCGAAAGAACGTTACCGTGGATGTCGCGACGCCTAAATCGTCTCCTTTAGTTGTAGATTGAACTGCGAAGACAGGGAGTTGGAAGAGGAAGCCTCCTCCAATGGCTGGGATGATGCGCATAGCATAAAGTATGCCACCGTTAGAATACGGACGCATTAGTGCATTGAGACCTGTACCCGTGGTCAAAAGAATCCAAGCTAGCCATGTTTGTTTTTGAAAACGCATGGTTTTGGCGACGGTAAGGTTCGAGATAACACCTGAGATTGCGATAGGTGCGCTACCAGGAAGTGTTTCGACTGAAGCTTTAAAGAGTGTATGTTGACGAGCTCCGAGAAACTGTAGAATTGTTAGCATTGACGTTGTTAGCGAATGTTCATTGGTTGCCCACAAATATTATCATATAGTACGCTGATGCCCATAATACCAAACCGTGAATGAAAGCACCCAAAAATCCAGCATTGGCGCTTCTGTTCGAGAAAATCCTCAGTGGCATCATAGGCTTGTTCGAGATTTTCCACTGAACAAGCACAAAAATGCAGATTCCGCTAAATCCAATTATAAGCGGTGCAAGAACGTTCACCGAGGCCCACGGATCAGTTGTGCCACCTGTAGTTAAGCCAAAGAGTAATAAAGTCGTCGAAACAACGAACACAAGTATGCCGAGATAGTCTATTTGAGCGATCTTAGAGCGAAGTGACGATATCTCTTGATGAAGATGGAGCGAATAAATTATACCACAGATTGTGATCGTGCATACAGGAATGTTTATCCAAAATATCCAACGCCATGATGTAAACTGTCCAATTGCTCCTCCGATTGGCACCTACCGTACCATGATAAGCTATAACTTCAGAATTAGAGCTGAGAGAACTCACTCCTGTATTTGATCCAAGGGCATATGAAAAAGCAGACATTGCGAGGAACTTCGGTCGCTCTCTCAAAGTTGTAATATCACTAACAATCACATTTGCCAAAGTAATGCAACCACCACCACCAAGTCCTTGCACTACTCGTGCGGCAATAAGCCATATCATAGTTTGGGCTGTTGCACAAAGCACGCTTCCAAATAGAAAGGCTGTCATTGCAAACACCACGCACCATTTACGGCCAAATATTTTGGAAATGGAGCCATATATAGGGATTGCCACCTGTTGTAGTCAGACCAGAGAGTCCAGAAACTCCAACATTTATTCACTTAGAGGGGAAATACGTACAGTTTGAGCAAGTAAATAGGATGTTCCCACCCAGAAGGTCTCTAAACTCGAGCCACGTAATGAATCAGCTATCGCTGGGAGAGCAGCCGCCACAATTACGGAATCCATGGCCACAACAAACACAACCATACAGAGCATCAACACACTAAGCTTGAATTTTGCAGACTTCTTCTCCGTTTTACTGGATTCGGCATTTCTCTCTTCTGCACCTCTTTGTTGGGGCACTGGTGCAGCTTCTGTTGCTATTATTGGCGATGGAGACTTATCATCTAGCCCTTTCGATATCACCATTATGCTTGTCGTGCGTCGTCGATATGACGGCAACCAAAGGTTATACCATGAAAAATGCTTAAACGATGTAAGTTGCTCAAAACGAAATCAAAAATTTATAGACTGGAGGGGGAATAAGGCAATTACAAGGGTTGTGAAACTCCAACACGTGCTTACGTGTAAATATGCAGCTTCATGGTTACTGCTCCACCAAAAAAACATGTTCCTCTTTCGAAGCGTGTGATTTCCATGAACCCCAGTTCGAGCTGTTAGAGGTTTGGCGGAATTGAAATGTAAGGGAAAAAACGCTAGAATATAAAGCTAGCTAGTATAGACTCGGATTCGTATAGACAAGGGCGAATACCCGCCAGGAACTCTTTCCTGTCGTTGATAAGTCAGGGTCGTATTGCCCTTATCTCGCAAAGCAACGAACTAACCTTGCTTAAAATCTTCGAAAAGCAAAATTCACAATGCTAGCTATTTCAACAGTGGGCAACTAGATCAGTAGCAGGATTTCGCCCTGCGAATCACCAGCTTACTAATTGGTTCGGCAAAATATCTAGATTCCTTTGCTAATATCTAAGTTACCAACTACTCACCTTGTGGTTTAAAAGCTGCTGTAAGAAAGATAGCCGCTTTGTATCTTGTATCCACCTAGCTGCTTCGTTAAGATCTTGAACCAGAATTCCTGGCGAGGAGTTCCTGCTTGTGACACCGAAAGCCACGGCATCCCGTAGCTGTCCGTTCGCCGCGAGCTCAGCAGAGTGCTTTTCGATATACGGTACATAAACCGTGGGAAATTAGAATACTGGCAAAGACAAAATAGACTCAAGAAAATCGAACTATCGGATAGAGAATAAAATTATGTATAATAGGCAATAAAATTGTTCTCAATTTCCAAGACTCGATACGAAAGACAGAATTGTTTCCATATCAGATTCCGGTCATAGGTTGCTCGTTCATCAGTTTCTTCATCAATTGCTTCATGGTCCCATCGCTATTCATCAATTGTGCTGCTGGACTGACAAAATTATCTGCAACCTTCGCCATGCAGCCAAAGAATGCATACTCAAAAATCCACGGACACTCATCCATCCAGTTGACGAGGTCAGCAGTAAATTTGTATACCTCTTTCTCATCTCTAGAGATGCATCCGATCTCAGAAACAGCCACTTGGTATGATGGATACTTCTTGTGCCTATTTCTATCAATGAGACTCCTTAAAACAAGATGAAATTAGCCTACATTTTCTGAATGTATTGAATCGCTGCTGTTCCATTCGGACCATAGTAGTGTAACGAGATAAAGTCCGGTGGCTCTCCCATCTTCTCCACGCGGTTCATAAAATCATCTAACCATTCTTCGCCTGGCGGATCGCTTGCACATCCAGGTCCTATAAGCTTCTTGCCCTTTTCTTTCCTCAAGGGAACCATTTTTTGTTCCCACATATCGGCTGCTTTCTCTGGCGAGATGCCGGCTCTCTCTGGCTCATTGAAGTAATGAAGAAGATTATGCTCGTTATTGGATATCATGCCCCATTCATTTGCATCTGTAAGCTGGTCTAAACCGCGGACCGTGGGACGAAATGGAAGTCTGTTCTTCAGCTCTGGTGGCGCCCAAGCATTCCAATTGGAACAGGAGGAAAGCAAGCCGTCGAAATCAATATATTCAATCGCGTGAGAGAGATTCGCTGTGTTAGTCCAGTCCCATAGCAGACACCGTTTCTTAACAACCATTGTTGAGTTTTTGTTAGCGTGATGTATGTAGTTGATGGCATAGATAGCATGCTGGAAATTCTTCTAATCTAGGCTAGATTTTGTAGCTTGGTCAGGAAGCTGTACAGAACCGTAACACTCGGCCCTATAATAAGGTATATATGCTACAGTATATGCCAGTGAAACAGTTCAAAAATTACTAGAGGGTTGAATCGTTTGTTTCCTGAGCAGCTAACCTCTTCGTGGTGACTAAAGTGACGCTGCCGAGACGCGTCTTTCACCAAACTTTAAATTCCTTGAGCTTTGCTGCGTACTAGATTCCTCATAGAATTCTGCACCAGGCCAAGCAGGTTGCAGAGCATCCGTTCATACGCCGTTGAGCAAAAATGGCTTCGGATACTGGCGATTACATTGTTGTACAGGAAGCAAGCAGAGGCGGTGGTGCACAAGGGGAAGAACTCCAAAGTGGTTCGAGTCGAAACAGCCCTTGCCCCGCCATCGACCTCGACATTGAAGGCGATGTGAAGATGGACCACGCAACTGGCCCAACATCAGAGACGCGACGAAGAAGAAGCACGAGAACCAAACCCTCTGGCGATCAGTTAGACGAGTTGCGCGTGCTGCCAGAGATTCGGCCTATTCCATGGAGGGCCGGGAAAGAGCTTTCGCATGAGCAATCAATCGAAGCACAAAGGGTCCAGACCAGAGGAGCATGTTTATTAGTAACACGGGGCGAGGTGAGGGATCCGCCATGCTCGCACTGTAGCAAAGAGTTGGGGAGGTTCTCGATGTGTGTTGCGTCCGACGACTGGTTTAATGGTGCTTGCGCAACTTGCCAACTTGCGACAAGAGCGAACCAGTGCGATTTCAGAAGACCAGATACTCTGCGTATGCTTCTTCATTACCGATTATCTGTTATTTCTGGCTAACAATGGTGCAGGTATAAAATCCGAGAGCAGGTTAAAGAAACAGGACTCGAACGAACTTGAATCAATTCCTAAGATAAACTCGAATGCAAGTGCCCCTAAAAAATCAGAACTCGCGCCCACACCAAAACCAGCAAATTCGAACAACTTAGGACCAGAAAATCAGATACCCATACCTCCTGAGTCATCCCTAGAGCCATCGGGCCTTAAGAAACGCAAACGGAAGAGTGAACTACACAAGGCAGTGCCCTTAGAAATTCCAAAAGAACAGCTACAGCCAACATCTGCATGGAAAGCATATGCATCTCCATACCGGCCAGCGCAGACTTTGAACGGTACTGTGGAAGTCCCTCCACCAAATTCTCAACCATCTACCCCCAATCTATATTCTAGTCCATACGGTCTCCCTGCTCCAAACGCCATAGTTTCTCGTCCCCCCGAGGCCCCCATCATCATAAATACTGTTTACCAAAAAGATGATATACAAGGCCACTATAGACACTATCAACCCATCGCTCAAGCACCCAGAGCCTTACCCCCAATTAAACATAACAACATTCGCTCACGGCCGTCCAAACATGGGCCGAGCGGTGGCTTTACTGCCGTTAACTCTCGCGATAGAGACGCGACCGAATCCCTCTCTCCTTCTATACAACTGTTGCAACCGACTTACAGCCCACCTGACCCCCAGCTTCCCGTGAACGTTATAATCCCCAAACCTATGGCGCAGGCCCTTACCTCACGACCAACGTCACAGCCTACGAGTATATTAAATACGAAGAACTTGGAGTCATCACTCATTGATTTGTTGCCGAGGAAAAAACAAAAGCAAATATACAGCATGATGGGAGGCCTGCAAAGTGGTATCAGAAGTTGTCAGCAGCAGGCAGATAATATGCAGAGGCAGTTGAATGCTCTGCAAGCAGCATTGGGAATTGATGCTGAAGATGGCGATTTGATGGGTGGCACTTAGCACAGAATAGCGATCGGGATCCACAGGCGTTGAAGGAGGATGGCTTTATTGGACTGGTTAAAATGGTCAGACAGCGCTACTTGTTATAGAGCTCACTGATTTTGCGTGGCGGAATACTATAAACCGTAGACCTGTACCTAATATTAATACCTGAGCTATCAAAAAAGGATACTAGCTCAGCATTTCGCCATTACGCAGGACTTTATGACAAAAAAGCATCACGATAACCTGTCTTGAAGATCTGCCGCAAGAGTTTGTATGGTTTATACGTAATTTTAGCAGTTAGGTGATCTCTGGGACTTCTTATGAGCATCATATGGACTGATCTAAACCGTGGGTAAATACTAAATCTAGTATTCGGTCTACTCTAGATTACGTTAAGTGATATCATTTGTGAATCTATGCTATGTAACTATTATTGCCCAATAAAAGTAGAATTATTTGATATTGCCTTGGTAGCATGTCCACAACTCTACACTCCAATGACTCCCAATCGTGTACCCAACACTTGCGCATTACTTCCCCTCTATCAGCGGCCAATTGTGAGGAACTAAAAATAACGCAACAATCGCCAAATGGATTCTATATCTGTTAAAGATATAGGATTACTGTTGTGCTCATGATTCGCTAGTTGTTGATCTAGTCCAGATCTCTTTCGTAACAGGTGTATGCAGCTGCTAAGAATATTGGTCTCCTAATTATTTGTACCCAAAATAGAAGCCTTACTGATGTTGCCATACCATGTCTGCTGTATGCTTAGAAATGAGCTTTTCGTAAATGTGTTGGACAACAATTCAGAATCAGAGATATGGTATTGGTTGAACAAGGAAATCATCCACCTCCCTTCCAACCGCGGAACATGATCTTCACATGAACAGCTCGGGTAACACACATATTCATCTCCTACCTTATGGCAATTTTCCTTCTCAATAGGTGAGTTCGTTTGAAGTCCCGTGAGTAGGTTCAACACCGCCTTTTGAAGATTGATCTCGCTTAGTCGTCCGATAATCCTGACGATATTTACATGTACATAAGACTTCACCATCAGGCAGCAACGCTTGGAGGAAGACTCAGGGTTATTATGGTTCTATGCTTGTATACAGGTTTGCACTTTCACTGAAGTATGATTGGAGATAAATGAAGAATAAGACCATTGGCGATTCAATATTGCCCAGCCCCCGCCACCGATGATATAAGTTTCCTACACATCCCTTAACTCAATCACCTGCCTCGCAATCTACACCAATAACACCCTCCCCTTCAGACTCCCCAGTCGTAATAATCACAGGACAATTGTTGGATTTCCAAAGACACGTTTTTGATTGGTTAGCCTTGTATTCAGGGCAGTGCATCTCGGGCACCCAGGAACGGAATTATCCCAGCTGGATTGTCTCCCCAGGACCACTCGCACAACACCATAGAGAACCTCGGTACCATTGCCGAGTATCCTACATGAATATACAGTTTTTCTGTCGTTCGGGTTTGCTAAACGAGGTCACGACGGTTCTCGGCTTTATGTTCTTCGCCAATCAGAGTGCCAAAATGGCGTGGGATGGGTTCGTAAGGCTGAGGTAACGGGCGCAACGGTGAGAAGCTGAGCCATTTTATCTCATTGACCCGACATGATTGAAATGTGCTTTCGCTGACTATGACGATGCTTAAGCCAACTGCCTAGAGACGGGCGTGTAGCATGGTGTGCCTGTGGAGAAGCCTCGAGCTAGGATAGGGCAATGTTGCAATACTTAAGGATTATCACCTCCTTACAATGTTCTTCCTCAGGTCACTAAGTCGCACAACACTAATCCTTGAATTATATCCGTATCGTGATATTTTAGAGTCTTAAGGAACAAGTTTTCTGTGCCTTATCTTTCAGTCGTTCAAGATGCATTTTGGGGATTACGTTCCAGCTATTTTCGCTGCAGCCTCATCGTTCACTCAGAATATATTGGGGAATCCTTCTCAGCCGTCAGAGCAAAATTGGCCAGGGAAGGTCGATTATTATACGCGCAATTTGAAAACCATCAGTACAATTTATAACCTAACCGTCTTCCCAAGTAAGGCAGAAGAACCTCGCCTCGAAGCCCCCCTTTGACTTACAAAGTACACAGATAATGTGCCTATCATAACGAACGGCTCAAAAGCCGTTCCTCCTGGACTCTTCGCACCCAATGCTAGCGGCCGTGTTTCACCTGTTGGAAACTTTAGTGGCTTTGAAGATTCTATTGAATATTTCTTCTCCCTAGCACTTGTGCCTTCACCCCCTTCCTTCGCCATCTGGACCTCCGCTAAAATCAACTCATTCAGCAGCGGCTGTGCTGAAGTTGCTTCATCCGTGGTCTACCTTGAGACTCGAGTCTACAGTCCCGGTAGCCCAAATCACAACAAATATTTGAGCACGTTGAAGCAGGTTGCCTTCTGGAGATTTGATGAGAACGGCGCGGTAATAAACTATGATGCCTGGATTCCGAACCTCGGGGAGTGGGACTACATGGCGTTGGGACAGAAGAACATCTCGAATCCGGTGATGCAGGGACTGATAATTAATAATGTCTGTGGTGTCGTGCAGCAGAGATGTCAAGGCAAGCATCAGCAGTATTCTAGGTAAGTGAATCCATTCCTTTGCCCCTCGTCTGTACCACTGGGAGGGAAAAGCTAACTGTCAAAAGTGTCAACGACTGTGTTGCATCTTGGAGCGCAAAGCCCTTTGGTGATTACTCCGATGCTTGGGGTGACAACGTGGTCTGTAGGACAATCCATGTTATCCTAGCACAGGTTAGACCTGATGTGCACTGCATGCACGTTGGACAAGATGGAGGTGGAAAGTGTGTTGATTGGCCCTATAATGAAGGCTACTTTGATGATGAGCTTCTATTTGGGAAGCCAAGTGGACAAACCTTCATTTGCCCAGAAAAAGAGCATTGCCACTGGCCCTGGAGTGAACAAGAGGAGAAGGTTAAATTGGAGCTGCAATGATATCAGTTGTTGTGGATGCACTATTTAGAGATTCTACCGCTTGCAAGAGCTTTCCTTTCATTTCCTAGGCAATAATGTAGTATATCTTTCCCGAAATTTTATCATTTCAGCCGTTAGGTCTTCTGTTTCAACAACTCTTGTATAATCTAACCATACTTTTATTTCAGTAGAAGCGCCTTATGCGATAGAAGGGCTTTTGGTCACAACTAAACTTCTCTTGAGTAGTGCTATAGATTTCTAAGCTTGTGTGTATGTATGGCGCATGAGAAAGCGAAAGACACATAGTAATTGATCTGCATGCACATGGTAAGATCAGTGATCGCAGCACTCTTGATGTATATGTAATTCAGTAGACGATGTTATTCCTCGATTACTTATATAAGCTGCTGAGAAAGCCTCAATGCAGGGTGTGATATTCCATGCTGAACACCACGAGACAACGCTTCCATTTTCGCTTCATAAACCTAGGATTCAATGCTTCAATGCTTCAATCATTCATCACATCATGTCATCTCGGTCTGATCATCAACAACGCCATTGCTGCACTCCAAGACTGCTATTATCAAACGCATTTCATCTACCAAGGCTTCGCTTCTACTCCCTCTGGTGGGTTAGTTTCGACCTTCTTCTTGCTGACATCAGACCATGATGTACTTAATGCCGTGCCATTGCTCTCCTGATAGCTCTTCATCATTGCACGTTTAGTGTCGTCATCCGCGTCTTTATATAGCTTTTTGAAGAAGGAGTTCATCTCGTCACCATCCGCTTCCTCTGCATCTGGCTCCCCATCGACTAGATGGTCCCAATCCTTCGGTCCCTTCTTGCTTGATGTAGGGTATGCTGGTGGCTTGTCACCCGAAATAGGAACAGAAGGAGCGCTAACTGCTGCTTCAACGCTTTCGTCACCCTCAAGGGCTGCCCATTTCACACCCGGAACACCTTTTGCCAAAATAATCTCAATCTTGTGAGGCGTGACACGGTAAGAGCTTTTCGATGGGTTGATCTTTTGGAAGAGAGGCGAGAGTGTGTAGTCATAGATATCAATCTCGCTGGTTGGGAAGCGGACTTCGAGATTTCGCTCTTCGATGATGATCTCCGTTCTATCCTTTGGTACACCCTTGGCAAATATTGAGATGGTAACCGTTGTAGGTGATTGAAAGAACTCGGTGCGTATCTTCTCTTTTGCCGTAGTTTGAGTTTGACCTACAGCCGCGGCTGCTGTACCTGCTGTTTGCTTTCCCTTACTTCCTAATCCAGTTGTTTTATCTGCCTTAACTTCCAACGAGACATCTCTGTTGATATCCTCATGCTTGTCTGGGATTTCTTTCACTGTCTTCGCAACAGCAGCAGACTGGGGATCTTCTGCCTCCGCAATGTCATAATCAACTTTTGTCTTCGCCATCCACATAGTAACACCTTTCTCCTTCTCATTCATCTTCGTTGCCCAGTTGAAGCATAGTCGTGCATCCCCAAATCGCTTCAGAGCATACAAAGATACGCCTCTACGAAACTGTGCTGTGCCCATCAGATCCCGCTTCCCCCTCGCTCGTCCTGCAACCACTGCGTTTTCCGCATCAATGAGTGCGAGATCGTGCTGTGAAAGTCGCTGGTACGCTGTGGATCGTTGGATGAGCCATACAGGATTGGGATTGTTGGGATTGGTCTTGAGGGCGGCTGTAAGGTGTGTGACTGCTGTTGTGTAGTCCTTGACGTTCATAGCCTTTTGGGCGAGAGCGGCTAATTCTGCCATGCTTGAGTTGCTTACTATAGTTTACTTTGTGTTCTTATATTTGGGACACTGCTTGCTATCCGATGAACTTTAGTGTTGAGTGGTGGCAAAAAGCCCTTTGGAGTTGTTGTGAGGAAGACGTTGGAATGTCTTTGTTCTTCTTGTTGTTGGTTAAGTAGTTGAAGCTCAAGAGTTCAGCCTTGTGGCAGGTGCCGCAGACCCCACTTCAACTGCAGCCTAATATTAACCGAGGAACCCCTATTTTACCTCGTTAGCCATGTAACCTAGGCATTAACAAACAACTCATCACCTATGAGCTAGGATAAACATATAAGACATCCCCTATTCCATATTTAAAGTTAAACATAAAGTGTTGGGATAGTCATGGAGGCTTTGACACGATCGATCTTGAAATGCTTAGTATGCTGCATCAAATTCATTGTATTAAGTCCCAACACCCATCGTTTCTTCTTTCAAAACACTAGCCCTCTAAATATACTAAAGTCGACACTACAAGAACTAGTACATTCCTTATCAAAGAGAATGTTCACGATTCTCACTGATAACAAGAGATTCACGAGTTATTATTGGACAAGGTAAGATGGAGGGTGAATGCCTATAACATAGATTTCCAACGAATAAACTGTAATACACCCTTGAAACATTAAATGCTGTAAGCTCTAATAACAACCTCGCGAGGGTATCAACTACCGCCTTTCCACCTCCTCGACGTGTAAGTGCGCACCACTCTCCACCAACAATCTCACATGTTCCTCATTCCTAACCTGCTTCGCTAAAAACAATGGACTGTTGCCAGCCCGGTTTCTTACATGCACACTTGCACCTCTGCTTAACAATTGTTTAAGGATCTCAGAGCTGGGGCCTACCGCTGCGAGATGTAAAGCTGTGTTTTCGGCATAATCTGAGGCGAGAAGGAGATTGTGAGTATCGTGGTCCAGTATATTAGCAACAGCTGGTAGGGAGCCGGAAGTAATGGCGTAGCCAAGGGATGTAAATGCTGTTTGACGGGGCTAATATGTGTTAGCAAATATATGTTTTTATATCTGTATACTGTATGGAATTGCCGTAAGGAAATGTTAATAATTGAACTTACAGGAATAGTAGGTATATCACTGCCTGGGTGTTTGAATTGCTCTGTAACCATCTCAGTAATCTCACCTCTGATACTATATTGCATCTGGTTAACAATATCCTCGTAGCTCAGCCCTGGCAACGCCAACAAAAAAGATAATTTTGTCAACGCAGCTTCGGTGGTGAGATCATGACCAAACACCACTCCTGCATTCCCAAGTATTGTAGCTGGGGCATAAAGTGGCGAAACGGATCCAGATTGACATTGTGAGACGTTGACCTGTTCATCGATTAGGATTATAGAGCAAGTGGGGAAGAGAAGGGGTTAAGTACGATAACAATACCGCGAGAACATGCGGCTTTGATGATTGCGGTCAGACTTCCATCGTCACCACCGGGAGCGTTACCAGCGCCAAAGGTTTCGAGAATTAACCCGCGAAGACCCGGGACTCTGAGGACGCCGTCAATCATTTCTGGCTTGATGCCGGGGAAAATGCGGAGACATGCCACCTGTGATACTCATTAGGTGATAATTCCAAAAGAACTTTGTCCGAAGAAAGTGGAAAACGTACGTGTGCAGTGTCAAGATTTGTCTGTACGTCGAATCTGGCAATGTCGGTCGGTCGTCTAATCAAGTTCCAGTTGACCTTCGCACCCATGGCCGATACAGTTGCTAGCGGCTCACTATTCGGGCTCGCAAAGGCTTCAAAAGACGATGCGGAGACTTTCGTGGTGCGGTTTCCTCTGTATAGATTGTGATGAAAGAATAAACAAACTTCTGGAATCATGAAGGTTCCCGCGATGATTAAGGATCCTAGTAGATTATCTACCGCATCTGATTGCAGAGCAAAGATGGAAGCTTGAGACCCAGTAAGGATTATTGGCTTGCCCAGGTGAGAGCACATGAAGGAGAGTGCGGAAGAAGTGTAGGCTAAGGAATCAGTGCCATGAAGAACCACAAAGCCGTCAAAAAGAGCATAGTTGTTTTGAATCGTGGTTGCTATCTGTGTCCAGCCAGCTGAGGAGATGGAGGAAGAGTCTAGAAGCGTAGGGAACTCATAGAGGGTGTAACGGACGTGACGTGAATAGGTACTTGGTGGTGTTCGAAGACTAGGGAGGTATTCTTTTGTAGTGGGAGATGTCATAACGGGAAGGTTATCTGCTCTATCGTTAGTTACATCATATCTGCGGGAGTACAGACTTGAAAGCAGCGGAAAATTCATAATGGCAAATAACAGAACGATTGGTACTTTTAGTATAATATGAAAGACTAATTATATTGATTAGGTTCTAACACGCACGATGCATGGACTTTTCTCCAACATCGTGAGTATTATAACACAAAATAAAGAAACAAAGCAAAGCAAAGTATAGCGCCATCCCTTTATTGAGACGAAACTAAACATTATAAAATAGAAGTAAGAAAGCTTGGTTCAAAAGGATATCGTAGAACAACTTTGGCATATTTTTCTCTTCCCCAAACTTGCTGCTTCTTATAAATTACTGGGGATTCACAACTCTTTCTCTTCAGTTCCAATAAAATTTGAGCCAGTAGGTCAATCTAGTGAGGCTCAAAAAATCTCGGAAACTAAATACTTCCTAGGGCCCCAATATCAAAATAAGTTGTTTCTTACCTTGCTTTGATCCATCATTGAACGACGGCCTTGGCGCCATACCAGCATCTAAGAACCCTCTTGCTGGCACCAGGCCTTCTGGTGAAGTTTTCATGCATATGGTGCCTCCGGTCATAATGATGAGGACCCGACTTTCAGGATATTGGGTAGCCATTCTTAATGCCCTTGGCTTGGAATTTCAAATCCTTGGGTCTAAATTATGAGCAGTGCTTGGGAGAGCGTTGAATATAAAGCTAACTTGAGTTGCCTGAATATTGATATTTTGGCAATGAGAAGTGACACAGTACTGTATAGTAGAATTGTGGATGCTGTGGTTAGCGGAGTGATACATAAGCTCTATCGCCGACACTGGGTGAAATTTCTGGCTAGAATTTTCAAAAGTGGACCCGCGGATGGAGACGATTTCCCGGGGAAGTCTATTCTTAGATGTCAACCGTTGTGGTATTAATAATGCCATAGCATAACATAAAGACGATAGATCTGGCCAATGTGAAGGCTTTAATCGAAGATCACAGAGCACGTATTTAGAAGTTGTAGGAATAAAGCTCTATATAGCGGTTTACGTCCTGTAAGTTCTGAGCTCAACGTGGTGAATGATGACTCTTGCGTAATACTCGCTGCTTTGCTTAAAATTACCTCTAAATGGACAGCAGGTTTCACATTCTGCGCGTTATTGATAAATAAAAGTGGTCTAGAAATAATAGAATGGTCAGTATTAGCTAGCTGGCGAATCCAGGATCGGTTTCTTTCGGAAATTTAATGCCAAGCTGGTTTATCTTATCAGATCTTATCAGATCAGATCAGGCTAATTATTGCTTGGCATCGAAATAATCCCTGCTACAAAAATTATAGCTTCACAATTTCGTCCAAGCTCCATCAAAATATTTTTTTCTCCCCGCTATCCTCACCATTTAGACATCGAGAAACTTTATAACATTTCAGCTCACACATACCAACACAATATTTCAACAAGTACCCTATCTCTGTACCGCCCGTACTCAGCCAACACTACAACAACAGGTACTTGACCGCTACTTCCACTTCAAGCTCAAGGACTCTACTAATCTATCTTGCGGAATCATCAGATACCTCATACAATATACCCCGCTACTATGGCAGCCGCACTTGACGAGACGCCCGTTTCCTACGAGGATCTCGAGGATCTTGAGCGCGAGTTCGACACTGTTGAGACGGAAATTAGTACGTTTGGATTGCGCTTCAGGGCTGACGGCAGCCCAAATTACAACTTGCTGACAATGTATCACAGTTCGCCAACAGGTAAACCTCACAGCCCCTCTCTACGAGCGCCGCGCCAAAGTCCTCGCCCAGATCCCAAACTTCTGGCCGTTGGTCCTCGAGCAGGCACCACCCGACATTGACCAATACATCCAACCCTCGGATTCTGCCCTTTTGCTCTCATCGTTGCTCTCTTTGTCGGTGTCGCACTTTGAGCTTGATGTCGATCCCCGCTCCGTTTCCATCTCTTTCACATTCGCGCCCAATGAATACTTCAACAACGAAGTCCTCCAGAAGAAGTTTTGGTACAGACAGGCCAAGGATGGTTGGAGTGGTCTCGTCAGCGAGCCGGTGAAGATTGACTGGAAGAAAGATAGAGATCTCACCGGTGGCCTGCTAGACCTGGTGGTCAAGGCCTGGGAGCAAGAGAGCGGCAAGATCTCGGAGAAGTTGACCGCCGAGCAAATGTCACTCATTAAGCAGATCGAGAGCACCGGCATGGGAGGACTCAGCTTTTTCGCATGGTTTGGATTCATCGGACGACGTATCAGTGCCGCGGAGAGTGTCGAGGCGACCAAGGCGGAAGCAAAGGCAGTTGCGGACAGAAAGGCCGGAAAGAAATCCGATGGATGCTGTGATGGTGACCATGCTGATGGACATGCACACGGAGAAGGCGAGGATGAGGAGATGGAGGACCTCGACCTCGAGATGAGCTTGGAGATCTTCCCCGACGGAGACGACCTTGCCGTGGCTATCGCGGAGGATCTGTGGCCAGGAGCTATCAAGTATTTCAGTAAGCTATTCTTTTCCCATACTTGACCCGCCAGAGGTGCTAATAACCGTTACAGCCCAAGCACAAGAGCAGGACGCCATGTCGGATATGGATTTCGAGTCCGACGACGAGGAAGCACCCGAGCTTATTGAGCCACCTTCCGAAGACGACGAGGATGCGCCACCTGCAAAGAAGAACCGATCGGCTTAGAATTTCTAGATTTCAGAATCACGACCGCAATATACAAAAGTTTTCCAGGAGAGGTTATAAACGAAATAAACCCGGCGTTAAGAATTTTCAAAAGCATTGAATAATGTAATTTTCCCCCCTAGACATACCTGCTGCTACCGGTGTCCATTTGTGCATAACTCGTTCGCATTTAACTTTTAAGCATCGTCTCCTTTTTGGGACTGCGTCAAAAACAGCATGAGCTCATCGTTCTTCCTTTCTCTCCCTTTCTCTTACCCTAGCTTGTCTCGCCGTCTTCGCATCTCGAACTGTCGCATCTCGAACTGTGAAGATATGTACCTGAGTATTCTTATATCTGCGTCTAAACTACACCTAATGAAAACCGATTGCTTAACCTAAAGCTATCGAAACCTCCTACCTTTCTCAGCGCTCTTTTTCAGAATCCTGCAAGTATATATCTAGTCAAGGATGTATGTATGATATAGCATAGCCAGCGCTGGTGTTCGCAACGGCAGCAGCAGCAGCTAATCGCTGTCCTAGGTGCAGTATGAGCACGCAGAGATAAATGGCGCAATTTGTAAGAGATGATATCGTGTGAGATCCCCACAGGGTGAGATTATAATATGGCAGTAGTCTGGTTCATATGTAACTCATCTCACGTCAACTGGCAAGAATGCTACCCTATTCTTTCATTGCAGGGTGTTGAAAACCTCATTCTCTCTCACTCTATCACTCTCTCACTCACTCACTCACTCACCTACTCACCTACTCACCTACTCGCTCTCGTGATTCTCGCTCATCTCTATTCCACAAACGGAATAGAAGCAAGTGGGAAGAAAACCAAGCCGCATCCCAGCTGCAAGTTTATTAACTTAATGAGAACCCCCCCAAACATACCTCAATTTTTCAATACGCGGCCCCCTGCAAATGTGTGTCTGCGGCTCGGGACGTTTTACGATGCTTTCTGTCCCTTGATTTTACGTAGAGGTCTGGTTATGATGATGAACTCTTTACGTAGAAAGCAGGTGGTTTAGATCACGGAGCCTTTGCGCTTGTGCATCGTTTTCTATATTTCGCAACCTGGCTGGTACTCGCTGGTTGGTGATATTCAATTAGCTTACGCTTACTGATAGGATGCGACAAGCAATGCGAGCAGGACAGCGTGGTAGCAAGATAGATGGCCAGCGGAAGAAAGGGAGGAAGACGAGACGGACGGCGTTGGACGGGCTCTGAAGGAGGCTTGGAGACACGAGGTGAGGTTACAATGCTGGGTTGGATAAGGCTGGATACACTCCCGGACAGTAGAGAAATGGCAAATTCAAGGGAAAAGACGCATCTAGGTTCTTTTTGTTGAGGGTGGCAATGGCAGAAGTAAAGGGAAATCATATCTTGAATAATGCGTCTGGGGAAGGATTGGGAAACAGGTTGAGGGTGAGTCTCGTATAGTACACGGAGAATATAAATTTGATTGTTTTGTTGCATAAGTGGAGATGTAAAATCAAGCAACGAAGCGGCTCGTGGGTGAATCTCGTAATTCAACGCCGCACCGGCACGGGGAATATAAAGGTTGATTGAATTATATGACAAATGTGGAGATAGGAGGCCGACGACCAGAAAGAAAGGTCCGAGAAATGGGAAATGGGAAATGGGAAATGGGGAAAGGGAAGAAGGAAAGGAAGATGGTGCAAAGTGTGGATTGCACAAAGGGAGTTTCTTCGGAGATGCGCGGCCCAGACCATGTGATCTGGGCGGCATCTAACGTGATGAGGGATGGGACCGTTCGATATTGACCGTGATGCTGCTGAACTCGAGGCTAAACCTGGTGCTAAACGTGATGCTAGGCTTGATGCTAGACAGTTTGACATTTCTCCAGAAGCACCAATTCGCCGCGGAGTGGGGGAGGCCAGAGGAGTTGGAAAAGTAAGTAGTTGGAAAGTAGTTGGATAATAGCTTCTCACGTAGGAGAGGCACCGTACAAGGTAGTAGTCAGGTACCGTACGTCGCTTGTAGAAATAAGGTGCGTAGGTCAGTTGGTCAGTTGGTCAGTAGTGAGTGAGGTCGGTTAGCCCAAAGTCTCCTGTGATTTCTATCATCACTATTCAGCAGCTCAACTCCCGTAGAAGTCCTGTAACAAGCAGTGCTGCGGTAGAAGGACCACCACGGTGGTAGTAGTAGGTGTGCTGACTTTGCGTGGCCGTGTTTCTTGATCCTTTCTCCTTTCTCCTCACCGGCCGCATTGGCAACGTCCCTGGATACCGTTTCCACTCAGACGGCGCATTTCATGCCACCACGATGCCGTCGACTCGACTAACGTCCTAGTCAGTCAGGTGTTGCGGTCAGTCGGTGGTCAGTCGGTGGGACAGGCATGAGACTATATAGCAACAGGTGTAAGTGGTGTGGGAAGTGTATGGAGCTGGCAGCTACCCCTCAATGCAGCCCCGCATCACCACGCAGCCCGTCGCGCCAGTGGTGGTGGTGTATGGTGTTTAGTATGTATATCGTGTGTTTTTTGATGTGTGACTTTGGCTGGGAGTGGTGGATGGGAATGGGGATGTGGATGAGCAGCAGAAGTGGTGGTGTTGCCGCCGTCGGGATACAAAGTGGAGGTGCAGCCCCGACGTGCGTCATTTGGCAGGGATGCTGCGTGACACCTTGGAGATTGGACCAATCCCCGCGGCCAATCTTAAATCTCGTAGCTATTCCGGGGCTAGCCTATCCTAGCGAGTCGTAGCAAGTCCTAGCCATCCCTGCCTGCCTTTACAGGGCCGTTCCAGTGTGCTGTAGCCCACTGTAGTAGTTCCCTGTAGTTCGCTGTAGTTCCCTGTAGTCTTACTGAAGCACGGAGACCAACCTCACTGTAAACCAACCCTACCAGACACTACAACACACTATAACTCACTACAGCTCACTACACTTACCCTATACTTACCCTACACGCACTACACCTACCCTACCCTCCCCTACTCTCCGGAAAAGATACGTACATACAACGTACAGAGTCACTTCAACCCCAACCCTGGCACGCCTAGCCCGCCAGTCTAGCGTCCCTTTAGCCCCAATTCCCCCCAAAAGCCCAAACCCCAACCCCCCAACCTTCTTTCTTGCTCTCCCAACCCTGGTACCTCGCCCAGAGTACAGCACCGCCCTAGCTCCATTTGCAACTTGAACTGCCACTGCTGGCTCGGCTTCTTCCTCCTCTCATACCTTTTTCTTCCCACTGCACACCACTTCCTCCGATCTCCCTATTGACCATCTTCACCAGTGTCCTGTGCAACCTGGGCTTCCCTTGATTGACATCCAAACACCTATTTCGGGCGTTGGAAACATCAACACCACGGTAAGTGCTTCGTCTGTTGGACATCGGTGGTTCAACGTCAACCGCTGGACGCTGGTCGGGTTCGCAATTCAGAACAAGAGCTAACGCTATTACCAGCACTACGTCAAGGAGAAAAGAAGAAAGTATCGTAGTATAAGATACCTATCTGCCAGCTACAGCAGTATTCGGTCTTCGAACCGTGCGTAGCTTGACGGCACCAGGCCCATTTGCTGAACAGCTAAGAGTTGCGGTTTTTCGAATTACATCACAATGGGAGAAATCAATCCCAACCGAGACATTCGGAACCACTACCTCTTCGAGATTGCTACTGAGGTTGCCAATCGAGGTTCGTATGCCCCCGGCTGGAACTTGGGATATGTGCTAATTCAGCTGCAGTTGGTGGTATCTACTCCGTGCTCAAGTCGAAAGCTCCCGTCACCACCGCCGAATATGGCGACCGATATTGCATGATCGGGCCCCTCAACCGGCAATCAGTGAGTATCCAGCTTTCATCGAAGCTATCTGCGGCGAGATATCTCAACTAACAAAATGTAGGCTGCCGTTGAGGTGGAAGTCCTGACCCCCACCAATCCCGAGCTTGCTAAGACGATAGCCGCTATGGAGGAGCGTGGTATCGAGATGATATATGGTAGATGGTTGATCGAGGGAGCTCCCCGAGTGCTTTTAATCGACACGAAAACCGCATACCGATTTCTAGACGAGTGGAAGGCAGATCTGTGGAACACGGCGGCCATCCCGTCCCCGATTGGAGATGCCGAGACTAACGAGACAATTGTCTTCGGATACCTGGTGGCGTGGTTCCTGGGAGAGGTAAGCTGCGATATATCAAGTTTTACTTTGGTGCCCAAGCTAATAGGCGATGTAGTATGTTGCGCATGAGAAGGAAAAGGCCGTCATCGCACATTTCCATGAATGGTTATCTGGTGTCGCTCTTCCACTATGCAAAAGGCGTCGTATTGATGTGACGACCATCTTCACCACCCACGCTACTCTTCTCGGCAGATATCTGTGTGCTGGATCCGTGGATTTCTACAACAACTTGCAATACTTTGATGTGGATGCTGAGGCCGGAAACCGTGGTATCTACCACCGATACTGCATTGAGCGTGCAGCAACGCATGCCTGCGATGTGTTCACCACGGTGTCCCATATCACCGCCTATGAAAGTGAGCATCTCCTAAAGCGCAAGCCCGACGGAGTTCTGCCCAACGGTCTCAATGTCACCAAGTTCTCGGCCATGCACGAGTTCCAGAATCTGCATCAACAAGCCAAGGAGAAGATTCACGACTTCGTCAGAGGTCACTTTTACGGACACAATGATTTCGATCCGGAAAACACCTTATACTTCTTCACTGCTGGTAGATACGAGTACAGAAATAAGGGTGTCGATATGTTTATAGAATCCTTGGCTCGGTTGAACCACCGCCTCAAGTCGGCTGGGTCCAAGATGACGATTGTGGCTTTCATTATCATGCCGGCGCAAACACACTCTCTTACGGTTGAGGCTTTGAAGGGACAGGCAGTTATCAAGTCGCTACGGGACACGGTGGATGTCATCGAGCGCGGAGTTGGAAAGCGGATCTTCGAGCGTGCTATCAAGTGGCATGACGGAGAAGCTCTCCCAGATGACAAGGATCTCATTACCAGCCAAGACCGCATCTTGTTGCGCAGACGGCTGTTTGCTATGAAGAGAAACGGTCTCCCTCCAATTGTCACCCACAATATGATCAACGACTCCGAGGATCCAATTCTGAACCAAATTCGCCGTGTGCAACTCTTCAACCACCCAACCGATCGTGTCAAGATCGTTTTCCACCCCGAATTCTTGAACTCCGCCAACCCCGTCTTGCCAATGGACTACGACGAATTTGTTCGTGGTACGCATCTCGGTGTTTTCTCTTCCTACTACGAGCCATGGGGATACACTCCAGCCGAGTGTACGGTCATGGGTGTTCCAAGTATCACCACCAATCTCTCGGGTTTCGGTTGCTACATGGAGGAGCTGATTGAGAACTCTACCGATTATGGAATTTACATCGTGGATCGGCGCATGAAGGGTGTTGATGACTCTGTCAACCAGCTCACGTCTTACATGTTCGATTTTGCTGGCAAGTCCCGTCGTCAACGTATCAACCAACGTAACCGTACCGAGCGTCTCAGTGACTTGCTCGATTGGAAGCGTATGGGAATGGAGTATGTCAAGGCGAGACAATTGGCCTTGAGAAGAGCGTATCCAGATTCGTTCGATGGCGAAGATGAGATTGATTTCATTCCAGGTGTTGACCAGAAGATCTCGAGACCGTTCTCGGTTCCTGGGTCTCCCAGAGATCGGAGTGGTATGATGACGCCTGGTGACTTTGCAAGCTTGCAGGAGGGCAGAGAGGGGTTGAGCACCGAGGACTATGTCGCGTGGAAATTACCGTAAGTTTTGATACCGGCCCCAATAATTCTTGTAGAAACTAACAAATAACTAGTGAGGAGGAAGACCCTGATGAGTACCCATTCCCGCTTACCCTACGGAAACGCGGAACTGGTCCTACCAGCCCAGCGACAGGAACTCTCACCAATGGAAACTGAGCGGATTACCAAGGGGGCATTGCATCAAATGGAGCGTCTGTTAATATGCTGGATTGCAGCAAGTGGGACGAGTAGGCAAGATTGAGTAGTTGTTCATATAGGTGAGGATGGAAGGGAATACCGAGTGACTGACTGGGAAAGGCGGAGAAAGCGGCCGATTAGGCAATATTAGGCCAATCGTGTACAAACAGAGATCTTTAGCTATCATTTTTACTTGTATCAAAGGTTCTTCTTTGATTCAAGGTGTCTTGTCTATCGTGTGACCATCAATTGAGAGACATTTTGTATATATTAAACACGAATAAAAGAAGTCTACAATTACTGCATTATGAAATGCGAACCTGGACAAGGTAAATGACAAATTGGAGAAGAGTTAGACTGCCCATTGTCCTGCTATTTTTTGAGCTTTGTAGCTTGGAAAATCCTATTCCTTGAACTCTTTAACATTCATATTCTGCTTACTGTAATATATTGTACTACCTGGGACGCTTCGCTACAAAATTCATTTTGCTAGCTTGCAATTCCGCGCTTTGATGGACCATCCTGGACAGACCCCGACCAAGCTTTCCAACCCCACTCCAGCCGCAGCTTCCTGCAATCCAATTAGCTATCCACCCAGGGTACCAGAGATACACGTGACTTAGCTTCCCTCTAGCCCGAATAGGCACGCTAAAATTTATCAAGGTCAAACGTCTCCCCAGTAAGTCGCGACTTTCAACACCAAAGCTCATATTTTGGTGATCGAAGGTAGAACCAGATCCTCATCCCACCACCACACAATCCTCTCCACCTCACCACCTCACCACCTCACGGCCACTACGGTTCATTCTTCTGTTTACCAACTCAATACCCATTTTATTAATTAATACTGGTCAGCAGAAGACGAAAAGCGCATTCCTTTTTTATATACCCCTACGACTTTTCTTAATACTTTGTGGTTCTTGGGACGAGTGGTTTTCGGTTCACCAACAACAACCGACTGTACAACATCAGCCGCCATTTTTCAAGACTTGCGCTGGAGACCGGCCTATTACTATACAAAGGGCACAGTAGAGGGCGGGACAATTAAAGCTCAGCAGGTTGAGCTTGGATGAGGGTGCCTTAAAGTAGGCAGTTTGTGTGCTGAATGTCGCGGCTATGTCTGCTACTACGATAGATAATGTTGTGCAGCGGTTGAGCTCTGCGGACTCTGGTATGAGCTCGCTTTTATTCCTACGTGCTGCCTCCTATCATTAATTACTAGCTTGCTAACTATTCTCCCAATGGCGCAGATGTCCGAAGTAAGGCAGAAGCCGCAACTCAACTGCGCGACAACCTCGAATACTATGTAACGGGCGCCATATACCCAGCCTTCTTGAAGAGGCTGGTGCCCATCTTCATAAACTGTCTGAAGGGGCCTCCAGTATTCATTAGCACTTCGCCGGAACAGGTATTAATTTTGTCACCCTTAGTTTTGGATGAGACGATTACTGATGATATATAGAAATTACGGAATTGCGTCCTTGAAATACTGCATCGTCTGCCCACGAATCCCCCGGAGCCTTTTCAACCCTACGCAGAAGAGGTTGTTGATCTGCTGATTGGTCTGGTCCGGATAGATAACGAGGAGAATGCCATCGTATGTGTTAAGACGATCATGGATATCATGCGCCATCAACAGACGGTTTGCGCGGACAAGGTTCAGCCGTTCCTCACACTCATACAAGATCTGTTCGAACAGATGGAGTCAGTGGTACATGACCAATTGGATAATCCGGAACCGGGCGCTCATGGAGCAGTAGTTTCCACGCCGGGCAACTCGCAAGCTTTCCAAAATTCCCCGAGACCTGGATCACCGGTGGCTTCTGTGTCGGATTTTGGGGCTGATCCACAACAGCAAACGCGGCCGCTATTGAAAGGAATGGCCTCGTTTAAGGTATTGGCAGAATGTCCGATCATTGTAGTTTCCATATTCCAGGTTTATCGAAATTCAGTCTCAGCGAATGTGAAGATTTTCGTTCCGCTCATCAAAACCGTACTCTTGTTGCAGGCAAAACCTCAGGAACAGGCGCACAAAGATGCCGAAGCGAAAGGAACAATTCACACAGGGGTCAGCCCGAACATTCGGGATAGAGCTGCTTTTGGGGAGTTTATCACGGCTCAGGTGAAGACTATGAGCTTTTTGGCTTACCTGCTCCGGGTCTATGCTCAGCAACTTACTGATTTTTTACCTACCCTACCGGATATTGTGGTTAGGCTTTTGAAGGATTGTCCTCGAGAGAGATCCGCAGCTCGAAAGGAGTTATTGGTTGCGATCCGGCATATCATAAACTTCAATTTTCGAAAGATTTTCCTGAAGAAGATCGATGAGCTTCTAGATGAGCGGACTTTGATCGGTGATGGCTTGACCGTTTACGAGACAATGCGACCTCTGGCCTACAGCATGCTTGCCGATCTGATTCATCATGTTCGCGATGCACTGGAACCTGCCCAGATTCGAAAGACCGTCGAGGTTTACACCAAAAATCTACAGGCAAATTATCCCGGTACCAGTTTTCAAACCATGAGCGCGAAGCTCCTCCTAAACATGGCGGAGTGTATCGCAAAGATGCCCAACAAGGTAGATGCTCGGCATTATCTCATCATGATTTTGAACGCTATAGGAGACAAGTTTGCAGCTATGAACCGCCAATATCCAAACGCAGTGAAGCTGTCAAAGCTATACGAGCAGCAGTCTATTGATGCCACCCCGGACAACTATCTGGCCGACAAGGCGAATCCTCCTGATTGGGACGAGATCGACATCTTCACAGCTATGCCGATCAAGACATCAAATCCTCGTGATAGAGGCGCAGACCCGGTGGCTGACAACAAATTCTTGTTCAAGAATCTTATGAACGGTCTCAAGAACACATTTTTCCAATTGAAGACGTGCAACGGCCCCTCTCCTGTGGAAGCAGCTAATGCACCTCAACAGTGGATGGATGTTACCTGGGGATTCTCCGCTGAAGAGGTCCGCGTTATCATCAAGCTTTTCCGTGAAGGTGCTTATGTCTTCCGCTACTACGAGATTGGTAACCCAATCGAAGGCCAGTCACAGTATTCATCACCAGTCGAGTACCTGGCGAACCATTATATGGTCTCAAGTAGCAAAGAGGAAAAAGAGCTGTTGGAGACCTTCGCTACTGTCTTCCACTGCATCGATCCTGCAACTTTCCACGAGGTGTTCCATGAGGAGATCCCCAACCTCTATAAGATGATTCACGAGCACACCGCACTCTTACATGTACCACAATTCTTTCTCGCCAGTGAAGCCACATCTCCAAGTTTTGCTGGCATGCTGCTGAAATTCCTTATGGACCGGATAGAATTGGTTGGTTCATCAGACATCCAAACATCGTCTATATTGCTTCGATTGTTCAAATTAGCGTTCATGGCAGTAACTCTCTTCGCCAATACCAACGAGCAGGTTCTCTTACCGCACGTTCTTGACATTGTCACCAAGTCCATCGAGCTATCGACAACTGCCGAGGAGCCTATGAACTACTTCTTGCTTTTGAGATCGCTATTCAGAAGTATTGGAGGTGGCAAGTTCGAGCACTTGTACAAGCAGATTCTTCCTCTTTTAGAGATGATGCTCGAGGTCCTCAACAATCTTCTTCTAGCGGCTCGAAAGCCAGCTGACCGGGATCTATACGTCGAGTTGTGCTTGACTGTTCCGGCTCGGCTGAGCAATCTCTTGCCCCATCTCAGCTACTTGATGCGACCGCTTGTGGTAGCCTTACGCGCGGGATCAGAACTTGTTGGTCAAGGACTTCGAACTCTGGAACTCTGCGTTGATAATCTCACAGCCGATTATCTAGACCCCATTATGGCACCTGTGATTGACGAATTAATGACCGCTCTTTTTGACCATCTTCGACCCACGCCATATAGTCACTTCCATTCACATACTACCATGCGTATCCTCGGAAAGCTAGGTGGTCGAAATCGAAAGTTCATGACCAATGCGCCACAGCTCACGTTCAAGCAATACTCTGATGATTCCACGAGCTTTGATCTCAAGCTTATTGGATCCAAAAAGGATAGAGCATTCCCAGTGGAGATAGGCATTGAACTCGCGCTTTCAAAGCTTCAGGAAATCCCTGACTTAAAAATCAAGCTCACCCCTACGCAAAAGAAGTCAGATATCTACTATAAGAAACAGGCTATGCACATGATCAAGACGCAGTTAAAGCTTCGCTTAGGCGTTGACACCCTCCCAGAAAACTTTGGACAGATGGTTCGTTTACAAGCTCAAGACTTATTGGCTAGTAAGACTACTGCCGACTTTACTGCATTCGAAGGCACTTGCCGGGAACGGTCAATGCTCAAGAAGGAAGGCCAAGACGTGATACTGAAGAAGCTTATCAAAGCCGGCTTGCACGCTATGACGCTGCCAGATTTTGCTGTTGAAGCTAAGGCCATGATTGTCAACATATGTCGACATATCACCATCCTCGAAGTTGGAAGATCGTTGATTGAGATGCGAAAACGAACTCAGCCCTTCGACGTCAAGGCAGGAGAAGGGCCTCTATGTATCGATACCAAGGTTCTTGCGGACGCCATCGCAGAGTCTCTTTCATCTGATATGATTGTGGTCCGTGAGGCAGCCCAATTTGCAATCCAAGAAGTTTACGATACCACCGCAATCATCTTTGGCTCTGAGTCTCACATTTTCAGACTGTCGTTCTTTACATACTTGAGTAATACATTCTGCCATGGCTGCTATGAAGAGGAGTGGTTCACCAAGGCTGGTGGTAGTCTGGGTATTAATTTGTTGATCACTAAAATCGACCTCGGCGATGTTTGGGTTAATGAGAGACATCTGGATTTTGTGAGAGCTCTGCTATTTGTTATCAAGGATATGCCTGCAGATTTACCAGTCAATACTCGGACCGGCGCGCAGACCACTCTGGACCTGCTGTTGCACCGATGTGTTAAGAAGGCCAATTTCTCGAAGGATCATTTGAAGCCAGTAGCTCCACCACAGCGACCCAGCAAAATATTCTCTCTCTGCAGCATATTTGCGACAGAGATACCTCATATGAATCCTCACGTTCGTGAAACGTCAAAGCGTGCTTTGGATATTATTGCCAAAGAACTCGAGCTGGATGTCTATGATTTATTGGCCCCGACAAGAGATCGCACATTGGCACCCATATATGGCAAACCGTTGAGAGCTTTACCGTTTTCCACGCAGATTGGCTTCATCGATGCGATCACATTTTACATGGGCCTCAAGAACAACTTCGTTGTATTTGATGAGCCACTGACCCGGTTGCTAATGGAATCGCTAGCCTTAGCAGATGCACCTGACGAGTCTTTGGCTGGTAAACCTCAAGAGCAGCGTACACACGAGATGATTATCAGTCTTCGGGTTGCGTGTATCAAGATGTTGACCATAGCTATGGGCTTCGATGAATTTCAAAAGGGATCTGCAAGTCCAACTCGCATCCGTATCGTTTCTGTCTTCTTCAAATGTCTTTACTCGGAGTCGAAAAAGACGATCGAAGGTGCCAATGAGGCCTTGAAGGTTGTCCTCGCTCAGCAAGCTAAACTTCCAAAGGATCTCTTGCAAAATGGCCTGCGGCCGGTCTTGGCAAAGCTCCAAGATCCCAGTAAACTCAGTGTCCATGGCTTAGATGGTCTGGCACGTCTGCTACAGCTATTGACTACCTACTTCAAGGTTGAGATTGGTGCTAGATTGCTCGACCACATCAGAGTTCTTGCCGATCCCGCCACACTTCAGCGTGTCTCATTCACCTTGATTGAGCAGAATGAGGGCATGAAAGTTATCGCTGCTGTTTTCAATATTTTCCACCTCCTTCCACCAGCTGCAGAACAGTTCAAGGAGAGACTCATTGATACAGTTCTAGATCTAGAGGATAAGCTTCGCCGAACGCGCCACAGTCCATTCCGTGCTCCTCTCTACAACTATTTAAATAAATATCCAGATCAAGTGTGGCTCTTACTACTGGGCAAGATAGAGGAGCAGAAATACGGTCGATTTCTCGCTCAAGTCTTGGAGGACCCAGAGAGCAAACCTCTTCGGGATGTTGTTTCAAAAAATGTCGAGTCAATAATCAAGACATGCGGCAACATGGGAGACCCAGATAAGGATTCACGATATGCAGCTGTCGTCAATGCAATCAATATCATGCATGCCATCTGCTTAGCTGGTGATGAGGAAGAAAACAAGTGGATGGAGAACAAGGAGCATTTGAGCTGGTTTAAGGCCGTCGGAAAAAATCTTGAACAGCATCTCCGCACCAATTCTCTACCGCCAACCCTCCGTCTTGCAGCTGAGCAAGCAGGGGATCAACTCATGGTCATCTTCACTAAGGTTCTCGTCCGATATCCTGATGATCTAGACAGTCTCTTTGGCTTGGTCAAGGCGGTTACTGCCGAAAACTTCAAACCTAGCCAAGCGCTGTTCTCCTATATCTACCAGCATATCATCTGCAGTCAATCTGTTGATCTGTGGAAAACTGTGGTCTTGCGCAGCTTGGAAATCTATGCTAGCAAGGCGGCAACGCAGAAGACCAAATCGTTCCTATTGCATTACTTGGTCAATCCCATTGTTGCCATGGATGTCATGCGTATATCCAAGCAGGCTGATTCGTCGTCTAAGACAACCCGCCTTATTGACAAGGCGGTGATTGAGTCTATTCATACCAAGATTTGGAAGGTTAATATTGTGGACCAGAACGATGATGTTACGCAGCCGGGTATTGATCATACTCGCATGGAAGTTCTTCAATTATCCGCCATGCTGGTCAAGTATTATGACTCGAATCTTCAAGATGTTCGAAAGGACATCATCAAGTTCGCCTGGACCTATATCCGACTAGAGGATGTCATCAACAAGCATGCTGCATATGTTGTCATTGGTTACTTCATTGCGCATTACGAGACCCCAGCCAAAATCGTTCAGCAGGTATACTACACCACACTCAAGGCAAGCCAGAATGAAGGACGAGCACTTGTGACACAAGCATTGGAACTTATTGCACCAGTGCTTCCCAAGCGCTGCATTGCTGCTCCGGGTGATCGAAATCCCGTTTGGGCAGCTGCGCCGCGTCGGATCCTCGCCGAAGAAGGACAGAACGTCCAGCAGATGACTAGCATCTTCAACTTCCTTGTGAAGCACCCCGATCTCTTCTACGATTCGCGTGACAAGTTTGCGGGCGTCATTATCCAGAACTTGAGAAAAATCGCTCAGCCACCTAATCCTTCAAATGAGAGCAAGAAGCTTGTGCTTCATCTCATGACCTTGATATGGCAATGGGAGCAAAAGCGCGTCGAGGGCAAGGATGCTTCACCAAGTCGAGCATTTTCAGAATCACCAAATGCCAAAAAGCGCAAGTTAGATGCATTGGGCGAAGGGCATTCTCCATCAGCAACAAAGTCGGTGGCTGCGGTCGACAAGCCTGAATTTCAGATTCCAACGCCTATGAGAGCCAAGATGATCAAGTACCTTGTGGAATTTATTGCATCTCTAACAGAGCGTTGTCCACTTCCTTCTGCAAAGGCGAAGTTCTTTGAAACAACACCCCAAGGTGCGCTGGCACCTCCTCCGTCTGTGGAGATGTGCAAAAAAGCAATGGCGCTTCTTTACAATCTTCTTCAGCCACAATACTGGGGAGATCTAGATATCGACCTGTTCTCAAATGTTACCGAGACAGTCCTGGCCAGCGAGCGGACCACCAACGCTCTTGCTAGCGAACATTCTGATAAAGACAAGCCGGATGAGAAGTTCATCACAAACATGATCAACACGCTCCAGATCGTGCGTATTATAGTCAACATGAAGTCCGATGATTGGATTGTCAACAACATGTCAACGCTTCAGCATATTCTCGAAAAGTCTCTGAAGTCTGATAACTCCGAGATTCACGACTGCTTGCATGTTGCAGACGAAACCATTGATGATGGTCGTCAGCTGAAGCCTCTTCTCGCTCGCATTCTTGGTGCCATTCCTGATGATACGCCAATGGCAGACGCTGATGCTGATGGCGAACCTGAAGCATCAACATCGGAGGTTATTACCTTCCTTACAAATATCGTCACAGAAACCCTCTCTGCGAGCAACTATACTTCTGGACTCAACACCCTGTGGACCTTGGCACAACGCAAGCCTTCTGAGATTGATCAGCATATTGCCCAGGTAATCAAGGCTCTGAGTGGCAAATTGGCAAGAGATCATGTTGCTCACTACACTGCACTTTCTGGACACCCTGGGCCAAAAATCTCGACGAATGTACTTGGTGAAACCTTACCTCAAGGCGTCATGAACGATTACGAGCTCAGCATCCAGACTAATTTGATGCTTAAAGCTATCGACGTAATCTGTATGCGAATGGAAGTCCTAGGTGACAGCCGGAGACCATTCCTCAGCGTGCTTGCTACCGTAGTAGAGAAATCCCAAAGTCATCTACTTTGCCTCAAGATCCTAGACATTGTCGAGAATTGGATCTTCAACTCTGATGGATCATGGCCAACGTTGAAAGAGAAGACTGCAGTATTGCACAAGATGCTGAACTTCGAGTTCCGTCCATCAGATCAAGAAACTATGTTGCAGAAGTTCCTGGAGCTGGTCATTCGCATGTACGAGGATCCAAAGGTCACGAGAACAGAATTGACTGTGAGAATGGAACATGCTTTCTTGATTGGTACGAGAGCTCAGGACGTTGATATGCGGAATCGTTTCATGGCTATCTTCGACAAGAGTCAATCGAAGACTGCGAGTGCTCGACTGAGCTATGTAATCACTGAGCAGAAGTGGGATCAACTTGCCGATTCATTCTGGCTGGCTCAAGCTTCCGAGCTGCTCTTCGGTGCAGTTGACATGACTGCCTCGCTCCAGCTTCATGCCGAAGATATCAAGATGATGTCTGTGTCTACGATGTTCGAGAATTATTCCAAAGATACGCGAACACCTTCCATTGCAGCTGATGTCAAATTCGACAATCTCATTGCTTCCGAGAAACGGTTCGTCGTGGAACTTGGGGATCTGAAGGTTCGCGATGTAATTGAACCATTGAGTCAACTACAACACCTCGATCCGAATGTAGCTCACGAGATTTGGGTAGCACTATTCCCACTTTATTGGTCTGCCACGTTGAGAGAGGAACGTGCCGAGTTGGAGAGGGGGATGGTTGCTCTCCTGACTAAGGACTACCATTCACGACAAGTTGACAAGAGACCTAACGTCGTTCAATCTCTCCTCGACGGTGCAGCCAAGGCATGGCCAGCTTGCAAGATCCCACCACATGTGCTCAAATTCGAGGCAAAGACATACGATGCGTGGTACACCGCACTCGTCCAGCTCGAAAAGGCCGCTATTAGACCAGAGATGGATAGTGCCCTCGTACGCGAGAGTACTCTTGACGCTCTTGTGGAGCTTTATGCCAACCTCCAAGAGGACGATCTCTTCTATGGTACTTGGCGTCGCCGTTGTCAATTTGTCGAGACCAATGCTGCTCTCTCCTATGAGCAGAACGGTATGTGGGATATGGCGCAGAAGATGTACGAGCAAGCTCAAATCAAGGCACGTACTGGTGCGATTCCATTTTCCCAAGGCGAATATATGCTTTGGGAAGATCACTGGGTTCTTTGTGCGCAGAAGCTGCAGCAATGGGATATCCTTCAAGAGTTCGCCAAGCATGAAAACTTCCAAGATCTCCTATTGGAGTGTGCGTGGAAGAATCCTGAGATGTGGACTGTTATCGAACATCGTGATCAGCTGGACCATATCATCAAGGGCGTGATGGATGCTCCAACGCCTCGCCGAATCTTCTTCCAGGCTTTCATGTCGTTGTTGAAACTACATGCCAAGACCGAGACACAGCCCGAGTTCAACAAAGTTTGCGACGATGCTATCCAGCTTTCCATCCGCAAGTGGCATCAGCTTCCAAAACGCATCACAAACTCGCACATTCCTCTGCTACAGAACTTCCAACAGCTTGTTGAGTTACATGATGCAAGCGTTATCTGCAACAGCCTGGCCCAGACTAACCAGGGCAATCTGGATACCAAGTCTGGTGAGCTCAAGTTACTTCTTGGTACGTGGCGTGATCGATTACCGAACTTGTGGGATGATATCAGCGCCTGGCAAGACTTGGTTACCTGGAGACAGCATATCTTCAATCTCATCAACACCACTTATCTCCAGCTCCTTCCACAGCAAGGTGCTCAGAACGCCAATGGAGCATCCTTTGCTTATCGTGGTTACCATGAGACTGCTTGGATCATTAATCGATTCGCTCATGTTGCTCGCAAGCACCAGTTACCTGAGGTGTGTATCAGTCAACTCAGCAGGATCTATACCTTGCCAAATATTGAGATTCAAGAAGCGTTCTTGAAGCTCAGAGAACAAGCCAAGTGCCATTACGCAAATCCTAGCGAACTGAGCAATGGATTGGACGTCATCAATAACACCAACCTCAATTACTTTGGTCCAAACCAAAAAGCAGAATTTTATACTCTGAAGGGAATGTTCTTGGAGAAACTGTCACAGCGTGATGAGGCAGCCGAGGCCTATGGTATGGCACTTTTCTTCGATATCAAGCTTCCAAAGGCATGGGCCGAGTGGGGATACTACAACGATCGTCTCTTCAAGGAGAACCCTACCAACTACGGCTACGCCAAAAATGCCCTTAGCTGTTATCTCGAAGCTGCTGGCCTATACAAGAGTGCCAAATCTCGAAAGCTTCTTACTCGCATACTTTGGCTTCTCAGTCTCGATGACAGCGAGGGAACTCTAAATGCTCAATTCGATGAGTACAAGGGAGAAACTCCTGTTTGGTACTGGATTACCTTCATTCCTCAGCTTCTCACTGGTCTTGGCCACAAGGAGGCTTCCAAAGCACATATGATTCTTGCGCGCATTGCCAAGTCGTATCCACAGGCTCTTTACTTCCAGCTGAGGACGAATCGCGAAGACATGTTGGCTATCAAGAAGTCCCAGGAGGCCAAAGAGGAGCGGGAGCGCAAGGCAAAGGCACGCAACTCTCAGGGTGCCACGACATCATCGACTCCCAAGCCGAATGGTTCACCAAGTCTACAGCGTCAAGAAACCCCAAGCGGAGCTGCATCCGGGTCCCGGCCTGGAACTGCAAACCCAGAAGTCAAGACTGAGCAAACTGAAGTCAATGGTGCGGGGACTGCACCCGCTAATGTACCAGCAACTGGTACGAATGGTGCAAACGCTTCAAGTGGTGCGAATGGTGCAAATGGTGAACAAGCCGTTGTAGTTGCTAATCAAGCACCTACGAAGAAACCACCTTGGGAACACACCGAGGAAATATTGGCCGTGCTCAAGACCGCATTCCCTCTCTTGGCACTTTCGATGGAGTCTATGGTCGATCAGATCCAAAAATACTTTAAGTGCCCACCGGACGAGGATGCTTACCGTCTCATTACCGCTCTTCTGAACGATGCCTTGAACTACGTTGGTCGAATGCCTAACTCGTATGCTCTGGACGTCAAGCTACCGGCAGCGACTGAGGCAAATATCACCAGGTTCGCAGAAACGATTCTTCCTAACCACATTCGCAAGCAATTTGATGCAGACTTTGTGGAGAAGAAGCCAACCATGAACGAGTATATTCACAAGCTCCGTAAGTGGCGTGACAAGTTTGAAGAGAAGCTTGATCGTCGTCGTAACTTCTCGCATCTCGAGAACTACAGTCAACATCTTAGCGAATTCAAGTTCCAGAAGTTCGATGAGGTCGAGGTTCCGGGCCAGTACCTACAGCACAAAGACAAGAACCAAGATTTCGTCCGCATTGAGCGATTCCTGCCCAATGTGGAGCTGGTTCGTGGTATTGGCGTTTGTCATCGCCGACTCAAGATCCGTGGCCATGATGGTAGTGTTCACCCATTCGCTATCCAACATCCTGCTGCCCGCAACTGTCGCCGCGAAGAGCGAATCTTGCAACTGTTTAGGCACTTCAATGGTAGTCTCAGCAAGCGAAAGGAGAGTCGACGTCGCAATCTCAATTTCCATCTTCCATTGATGATTCCGCTTGCTCCTCACATTCGTATGGTTCAGGATGATGCTACATATATCACTCTACAGGGTATTTACGAAGATCATTGCAGGAAGAACAGCATGTCAAAGGATGATCCTGTCTTGTTCACTATGGAGAAGCTACGTGCTCTAGCTGAGTCAAAGGTGAGTTCTGTTCCTGATTCGAGTACAATTACAAATGCTAACCCTCCTCAGAAAACTGCCGATCAATCCATCGCTGCCCGACTCGAGATCTACACTGCCATCCAAGAGAAATGGGTGAATCACGAGTTGGTCCTAGACTATTTCACGCAAATCTATCCGTCCTTCGCTGAGTTCTGGCTCTTCAGACGTCAATTTTCTTACCAGTTCGCGGCTCTCACGTTCATGACCTACATTCTCCACATGCACAATCGTTACCCACACAAGTTGTCCATCTCGCGCAACACAGGTAACATCTGGGGCTCCGAACTCATGTCCTGCATGGCCGCTGGCAAAGCATTCTTCCACAATCCTGAACCAGTTCCGTTCCGTCTGACACCCAACCTGCAAACTCTCATGGGTCCTCTTGCCACGGAGGGAATCTTCTCCTGTGCCATCATGGCCATTGCACGCTGCCTAACCGAGCCCGAATTCGAGCTTGAGCAACAACTTTCCCTCTTCGTCCGTGATGAAATGATCTTCTGGTTCACCAGTCAGCATAGAACACAGATGGCAGAACAAGGACTCAGAGAAAGCGTGGGTGTGAACAGCGAGTTGATCGTGAAGAGGACGTTGAGTTTGGCAAGGGTGCCAGAGGGTACCTTGCCCGCTAACCAGACGGTTATTGATTTGATTGCTAAGAGTGTCAACCCGGTGAATTTGAGCCAGACGGAGGTGCTTTGGATGCCTTACTTGTAGGCGAGCCGCCCTCTCGTGGTCCAGTTGGGTATATAGGAGATTTACCAGAAGGGTTCTTCTCTATTGGAGGAAGCAAATAATATGTATAAAAGCAGGGCAGAAGGGGAGTTTATGGAAGAGGGATAATACCCGGGTGGATGAATTCTTTTGTTTTATTTTAGCGCGGCGTTTGGGATGGGTGTTCAGCCACGGCTGAGATGACTCTACTTTTTCTTCTTGCTATTGTGGCAGAAAGTGCCTGCTGGCTCAATGTTTTTGTTTATATGTAGTAGATAGATAACTGAGAAATCACTCAACTAATAAACTTTGTGTGCTCCTGGTTTTAGCCTCATAGTGAGATTGTGACACTTACGCGTGTATTCATGTAGGTTTGAAGATCGCACACGCTCATTCCTGATATAAACTCAGGGTAGATTTGGCAAGGGCTCGGTAGTAGTTTTAATATAAGTGCAATGGTATGAAAATGTTCATTTCAACTATCTCGCTCATTGCGCACACCTGTTGTAAATACAATTTTCCAATACACCCTTTGTTTTACCTGGCATATGCCTGTCGAATCTCCTTAGCCTGATAGCTGGGTATGAGAATAAAAGAGCAGATGGGTACCATACCAAACATAACGGGTAAGAAAGAACTACATACCTCTGACTCAAAAAGAAAGAAAACTTGGAGCTGTGTCGCTTAGATGTTCAAACTGTCACGCGGCCTCACCTTTCCATGTACTGCTACCTTCTCCGCTGATCGATCCCAGGTCCACCTCCTCAACAACCGATCTTCTAAAGAGTCGGAGCCGTACTGTCCGCGAAGCCGCCGCACGGCCATCTCTCCAATAACGGGGAGGAACTTCGCCGAGTGGTACGAGCCACCGGCTACAAGAAGGAGCTGTTCGGTCCCAGGCACCCAGTCAACAAGCGGGTGTTCGTAGGGTGTCATTAGATCTCTATGTCAGCTGTTAAAAACTGCGCGCTCGCTGGTGCAGGACTGGTCTCACGCACGGGCAAATCCACCACTCGAGCTCTCTCCCGGTAAACTGTGGGAGCATCTTCTCCAGCAGAGTTCTATTCTTACCGACGTCAAAGGACTTGAGCTCTTTAAGGTCCTGGGGGTGCTGGATGCGAAAGGTATTTATCGTCGACACTTTCAAGGCCTTGTGCTGCATCGATGGTACGATGTCTCCTAATTGTACCTCAGCAGATGTGAAATCATGTTATTTTGTTTAAACATACCTGTATCAGCAATAAGGATAGGCATGGATTTCAATTCGTCGGACTCCTTCTCGTCGAGGTGTAACACTGCTACTCCGACTCCAGCAACGGTGAAGAAGTCGGATGGGAATTCTACTCGCGACCTTTCAAGAATCCCGGGTGTCCAGGCGCCAGCGGCTACAATTGTCTTTTTTGCCATGAAGCTCTCATCACCTGCTTCGACTCCCCGAGACACACCGTTGTCTGTAAGCAGTTTTGTAATGTTTCTTTGTTCTCTTCTCACACCTAGCAAAGATGCTTGTTTAGCTACTGCCTCAACGGCGGATTTGAAATCGACGTAGCCAATATTTTCATTCAGCCTTAGTTTCTCACCCTGGTCCAGCTTTGGTTCGCTTTGAGATCCTACCATCTGCTGCATCTCCTTGGTCGATATCATCCTATCGTTCGGGCCCTCTATCATATACGAGTGATTATCCTGCGGCACCACCTGAATCCATCCTACGCGATGGAAAAACTCCCTATAGAGATCTACGCTTCGCCACAGCTCCATTGCCTTAGTGGCAAAGGCAACATAGTCCTTATCTGGATAAGGAGCGCGGATGATCTTGTTTATGTCTCTCGACGCTGTATGTGCATCATCGCCCTCGAACCAGATAATGCGAGCATCAGGCCACTCGCGAATTAGAGCTAGCGCGGTGGAAGCACCCAAGCATCCACCGCCGACAATCGCATAATCGAAATTCTTCACGTCGCCAGTCGTAGCCGCCATGGTGTGTGATCAGATACGATGTAGGTCGTAAAGTGGAGTTGTGCCTCATTCATCCATTTATCCTGTTCGTTTAACGTGGCCGTATCACATGATATATAATCCGCACTGCAGCTAGAAATCTGCTTGATATTTAGTGATGAGTGTTTCATATATCAGAATTTGATAGACTTATTTCCTAACTATATTAATAGCATTTGCGTAAAATGCAAATTTCAAGGTGGTTATACCCTTCTTGAAGTGTCACTCCTTACTTGCGATGAATTGACTGATTTGAGTTTCTCAAGTTCGTTAAGAAGGTAATAGCTACATGTCGTTTTGGCTTATCATGAGTCGGTATCTGGTTCTCATTTTTCTCGCGTGTGTGAACAAACTCACTAGAGATCGATTGTATAAAGACTAGATCGTATCGGTCAAATATGATACGTAGGGTTAAACCCCCTTTTGATAAGCGAGCTTTTCATTGCAAAGATCTCAGCTTCACATTAGGGAAAGTTTATCAGAGTCCATTTCTCTATCGAATTAGTCTGATTAACTAAAAGTCACTTCAGCGCTCAGTTGTTGCACCTTACTTTGTAATGGTTATAGTAGATGAAAAATTTGTAAATCTGCTATGAATGATCTTGTCTATTCGCCTAACGAGTCTACTAATTTGCTGGAGTTTTGAGCCATCCCCCTCACTCGTCCCACGATCACAGAGTTGATAATTTGATTATAAGGATGTGTCACAAGACAGATGTCAAGTAATTCTGTCACTGTTTCGCTTGTAGGATCGAATTCCTGTCCCAAAGTCAGTATTGCATCTCGTACTTTTAACTCGGCTTAATCTTATATCTTGAAAATTCGATAAGGCTTACTGGGTACAACAACCTCCTTAGTCCATGTGCACTTCTCACAACGACCAACGAGCCTTTTCTCATGCGTCTCACAACGTTTCGCAGTAGGTACTCCTTTTGCTCTTGTGTATTGCCTACCAAAGCTGCAAGATACACCACATCGTAGTCTTCCAACGATATTGTAGAGTCATCGGCTCCAACACAATTAAAGTGAATATTCTCTGCGGTTGCACCCAGATTTTTCCACAATTCTTTTGACCGATCAATCGCATCCGCATTATGGTCAATGTTCAACACCCGGGGCTTGCCCTCACTTCTCGCAAGGCATATTGAGCTTAGAGGAAGTGGACCCGATCCAATAAAAGCAATCGAGCCGGGAGGTGTGGGCTGTGCAGCATGGATTGCTGACAACTCCAGGCGTGTAAGGTCCACGTAGTTCTCGTAGTATGGGAAGCTTTTGAGAAGGGTATTTACTTGGGAAATTAGTCCAGCCCGCCTTCCTATTCTCCGATATTTTCTTACCAGCAACATAGTCACCACCGCCAGTAATTCGTAACGCCCAATATGATTCAAGGTGGAATTCAGCTGCTGCACAGACATGGTGCAGCGAAGGCATGATTTTGGCAACAGTAGTATTTTCTAGAATCTGTAGCGGAGAAGTAATTAGTAGGAGCTGTTCAAATACCCAAAAGCTACTTCTGGTGGTCCTACATTTCTTGTCGTTTGTTCTGGCAGAATCTGAACACATAGATCGATGAGCTCCTCAAACAACTCGTTAACTATCGCGCAAGGCTCGAGGTTTCTGCCTCTTTTAACTAGGAGCTCATGTATCCTGACAATGTCGGATACAAAAGCCTCTGCTACCTCATCTCTTTGTTTTGAGATTGAAGGAACCACCGATATCCAGCACTTGTAAAGCGAATCAAGAACAACCATTGTCGGATCTTCTCAGCTCCAAAATAACCAATTGGTACAGAGGAGACAAAGATGTAAGATGTGAGGAATGAGTTAAAGAATAAGAATAGTAAGAGCGAAATGATAGTACTTAGTGAATCACCAAAGAAGGAGTTCCAAATGAATCAAATCTTTTCTGGGACGTGGAGGACACGGAGAATTCTCAGCATCCTACCTGTAAAATCCTACCCCCGTCCCTTCTCCGCAAATCTAGCAAAATTCGAGGTTTGCCAGCACATTGGACTTTACTGAATGGAGCAGTGTGCATATGCAAGATCAGCTCGCGGATTGCTTTCGACGGAATGGAGCGCGTTCATGACTCTTCGTACGCTTATCATAAGTACGTTCAACATTCATATTGCAGTGAATCATGCGAATGAGATTTGACTGAACAGGCTGCAAAAGGCTTGAAGTGTTAGAACAGAAGACAAATCTCTCTGGGAGTCTTATCTTGAAGGGGTTTTGTTATAATTTGAGGTTGTTCATCCGGTCAGACGGTTCATCAAGGTTGACCATCAAGGTGGGTGGGTCTGTTCCTACAATATATAAAAATCAGTAATTTGTGGAGCATCGATTATAAGATTGATTGGTTTAATTGTCCCTAGTATGTTAGCTTAATATCTCTATGAAGGAAAATCTACTTCTTATGCCACCTTTTACTCCCATTTCTTATGTAGCTGGATGCTGATACTTGTCACACGTAGTCAATGCATAAATGTTTTAGGTTAACTCTTTATAGTAACTCAAATAACATATATACATCGTTCTTCCCTTCAAGCTCATATATACAAACATGGTCTCACTTTTCCTTCCGAGTTTTATGCCAGTGTACCTGTTAGCCTCAAATCCCTCGAGCTTGCACCAACCTCGATCTTGAAAGTCCCAGTTGGCAATGTCCACTTCTTCGCCGATGAATCCCAATAGCTCAGATCCTTCCTCCTCAAAGCGAAGGTTGCAGTTTTTCTCTCTCCAGCCGCCAAAGATAGCTTCACAAATCCTCTCAATTGTCTTGGGGGTGAAGCAGGGGCAGATGAAGGAAGTCCAACATACAGCTGTGCTACCTCGGCACCAGCTACCGTCCCGTTATTGGTGATTTGTGCTGTAACGGTTGCAACGACATCGTAAAGATTTGCCATACCACCTGGGATAGTCGCGGTACTACCAGGTGATGTGGAGAGGGCCGATACTGTGAGGGCCGTGTAAGAAAAGGTGGTGTAAGAGAGACCAAAACCAAATTCATAGCGTGGTGCTATAGCGTTCTTGTCAAAGTGTCGGTAGTCGATGTATAGGCCTTCGGAAAACGAGTCCTGGGCTATTTGTTCATCGTTATGTTTAGCTTCTTCTATGATTGCTTACATCATAACAGAAAGGGATACTTACAGCTTTGAAGAGAGACGCCATAATCATTGGCATTTTTGGCAATTGTATATGGTAGCTTCCCGCTCGGGCTGGTGCTTCCATATAACACGTCAACGAGAGCATTGCCAGACTCCTGTCCAGGAAGACCGGCCCAGACCACAGCAACAACACTAGGAAGGGCTAGAATCGTCTCTAGTATTAGAGGGCCAACGCTGTGTACTACTACAATAGTAGGCTTGCCAACATTTGCGACGGCGGTGACGAGAGCATTACCGTTGTGCCAAGGATCAAGATTGAGACGATCTCCTGCTGCGCCTTCAACAGTGATATATCCTTCCCCAGCATCAGCGTTGATGAAGACAATGGCAGTGGCAGCTGCCGAGGCTGCTGATGCTCCCGAAGATGCAGTATCTGTCGTTGAGGTTGTGATGGTGGTTCCGTCTTTCGAAGCCTGTGTTCTGATAGCATCGAGTGGTGCAATCAGATATGGAAAATCTGCAGTTCCCGATCCCCAGCCCTGATATGAGTTAGCTCTCTCCATTTACTACTTACGTGTAAGGATATTCTGAACAACCTACCATAGCCAAAGTTCCAGTATTGCAGTTCCGATCCACGCAAGCGTTTGGCCCTGCTGGATTTACAATAGCATCACTTCCAATGATTGCTAGACTAGCTGGCTTCTTCAGCGGTAATGCATTCTTCTCGTTCTTCAAAAGTACGATTCCATCTCTCGCTACTGCGCGTGCTACGTTTTTATGGTCACTTTGGACATTTGGTCCTCCTTTGCCACCATTCCAAGAAGTCCATCCAGTGACCTTTGGATAGTTCGAATCTTGACCGACAAAGTACCAAGCGGCAAGAATGCGCTTTGCCATATCATCAAGTCGAGATTGCGGAACTTGGCCGCTGGAAACGGCATTCTGCAAGTTAGTCCCCCAGAGGAATTGATTGTCGCCAAAATTGTCACCAGGCATGGTCATATCCTATTATCCCATTAGTTGAGGACCAAAAGAGACTAAGTATTCGGTCAACTCACCAGGCCCGCGTTAGCACTTCCAACCGTGGTGTGCTGAGCTGCCCAGTCGCTCAATACATAACCTTGGAAATCCAGCTCGTTCTTGAGTAATGCAGTAAGCAATTGATTGCTTTCGCAAGCCCAAGATCCTCCAAATTTGTTGTAGGAGCACATGACAGATGTAACATTGGCTTTCACTGCCTCTGCAAATGGCCACAGATATAACTCGTGGTTGACACGATCATCGATCACACTATTGATTGTGTCTCGTTGCTTCTCTTGCTCGTTACCAACTATCTCAAATTTAGCATCAAAACCTCAAATGAAAGAGAGTAGACAGAATGTACTGTAGTGCTTCGCACAGGCTTGTACACCGGCGGCTTGCATGCCGTTCACTGTCTATAACATGTGAGCAAAAGCGAGTATACATGAATGGCTGCCATACCGTAGCCATAGCTACCCCAGATAAGTATGGATCACTTGCGAACCCTTCCCAATTGCGGCCTCCCTAATGAAGTTTAAGTATCCATCCAATTTCCCACATCCAGTCAACTCAACTTACTACAGGAATTTTCCCAAGAGGTCCTGCAACTGGGCCAAGCTGGACATGGATACCGAGAGCCTTTGCTTCCGCACCTTTGTAAAAAGGAAACCATCAGTTCTTAGCGGCTCGATTGTTATAGTTAAAAACATACCTAATGCATATCCTCTACCATACATTAAGTTTGTATCCCATGTACTACCTGTGGTGATTCCCGCAGGAAAGGCTGTAACTTGCTGCGCATATCGAACTCTAGCATCGTATCAGCTCAATGCCAGCTCCGCAATCTGGCAAGACGCACCCCAATGGACCATCTTGTAAGCACAAAGCAGGGTATCCAATCGAAGAAATGGCAGCGGTATTCCCAACACAGGGGCCCTTCTCCCATCCAGTGCCTGTCACCAGTGAGATTTTATTTGCTTGTGTTAATTTGGCCAATGCTGTCGTGGCTTTGGCATACGCTGCTTTCCAATCTCCATCGCCAGCTGCCGCCGAAACAGAACTAGCAAATACCAGTAGAGGCACGGCAAACTTATGCATCATTTTGACGAACCACAAATGAAGAAGCAATGGGATGATAGAACGACGAAAAAGAATTTGCAGAAGGCGAACAGAAAGGAAAAAGAGATATAGGAAGGGATTTTTGAGCCTTTTATCGGCCCAAAGAACTCATAGGCAGGCATCTTCAAGTGCCGGAAAAATTGCGGTGACCTCAACCAACTAACCAAGTTTCTTGTCCCTTTGTAGACGAGAAGACATTGACCAATCCGGGTATTACATGCCTTCTTCTGCACGGCGGCTGATCAATATGGTGGGTATACTATGGTGGATCACTTCCATACTCACTGTGATTTTGGTCGGCGTGTGGGGCCCCGCATTTGTTTAAGGTATATTGTTGTGGCTTCAACCGCAATTTTGCTTTAGCCTCTATGCATACAGAACGATCTTAGATCTGCGGACCGAAAGTTCCGCCGAAAAGCTCGTGACAATTGAGTGAAATAAAGATGAGGATATGTCATGCATACTTAGCTAGTGGATGGACTCACACGGATTATTATTGAAATGGATGTTGCACATATGCTAATTATATTCAAGGACTCGGGTCCACGTCATATAGAACATCTGTACGAATAACATATTTTGCGGACGGCTTGCTTCCTTGTCGTACGCCGGTACCCTCATGAAGAAGGCTCCCTTCAGTCTCGCCATGAGGAAACATAGCCACACTACCTTGGATCGGCTTAATAGAATATGCGTTCATACTTCCCTCCTTTGCGCTTGGCAAGAAATAGGTAGTTTCACCAGCTTCGAATTCATCATTCAGGTATATCAGAAATGTGAACAAGGATGATTGTTTTGCGGTTGGCGGAGATGCGTCATAAATGTACTTATCAGTAATAGGTTCGATTGAAGACGGAGGCCATGCACCATCTACCAGAATGATTAGAGCTTGCTTTTTTAAGAATGAGAAAGTGTTACTCACCGATGTGAGCACGATATTCCGCTCCAGGAACATAACGATATACCCTGAACCTTCTGTTCAACCCTCGAACCATTTTCTGATTTATACTTTGTGGCACAAAGGCCTTTACTCGACTCCAAAGCTTCTCATTGAATGCATCGTCAACTACCCAATAAAAGTTATGGGCTAAGATGCTACTTTCTTCTCCCTCACCACGAATAGGAGCATCTGGAGTGAAGCCTATAGTTTCGGCTGCAGCAATGATCTGAGTACATTCTTGAGATGATAATACGTCTTTCAACAAGTGTAAATTGGGCACAAGTGGGTGCTTGTGGTGAGTTGACTTTGGCGCATCCGATGAGAGGGAAATCGTATCATCCCTAGATGCATGTAGGATTGCAGGGTGGAGATTCGCTGGCTTTCGATCTAGACCTGGTATCGTATCGATGATTCGAAAGTTCGATTTGGTGTCTTTTGGTAGACAGGAAAAGATGCTGCCGTTTAAGACAGAATCGTAAGTCGCCTTTCGATCCGCAAGCTCTCTTAAGTCCCATGCCTTCCTTGGATTTATTGGTCCATCGCTAAGTGGTTGGTCCACGGAGTAATCAATGGGACCAGTAAGTCGCAATATGGCATCCAAAACGACGAGTAACTCTTCCTCTCTTGTGGTTCTCTTCCGTCCATTGGCATCCAATTGCTCAGCCAGTCCACTTACCACATCGAGATCTCGCACCCACCGACATAAAGCTCCCAATTTAGGAGCCTTCCCTCGAATCCGCATTTCAGCAAGCATAACTCGGGCCTCCGTGTATAGCTCATCGGCTAGCGCGCCACTGATCCGTGCAGTGAGGTTTGAATCGCCTGAAATTGGTCAGTTACTCGTGTGGCAAACCTAGCTGAGCTCTACTTACCTCCGGCATTGAGCCCCGTCGTACAAGCTTGACGAAAATCGTAGACAGACGTTCTTAGATCCTTGCATGCCTTCGATTTGATCACGCTGGAGTGGGTGGCGAGCGTGTTCAGAGTATCAATTGTGATTTCGATGTCTGCTTCTTCTAATCCAAGAGAGCGGATTGTTTTGTACTCCGCTGCATCTGGAGGTGGAGTAGCGATGGAGGTCTTGATCTTTTTGGAAGAAGAGCCATATTCAAGCTCTTGCTGCTTCCTTTTGGCCTTTGATTTAGCCATTGTGTTGTAAAGTTAGCTGATATCCCGAATCTATTCTCGAAATAATCTTCTCAATATATTGCGGGTGTGAAGCGGCCGCACTTTTCCGCTTGGGGGCGGGGTGAAATGAACGGAGAAACGTTTATCCGGGACAACCTTTGAGCATTCTCACAACCAAGCTCCAAGTCATCGTTTTCGCTGTGTTCTTGGAGTGATCAATGTGCGCGGAGGGCCGTGAGTACGTTGATTTTTGATTAGTATTATGACAGACCGTGCCCAGTGACTTTCTATCTCAATTATTGTATAGTAGCGCATCTGTGTACATGATATCATCCGCCAATATTGATCCCACTGAAAAAGCACTTCCCCCGTTTTGGTCGTTTATTTCATCGTCCTGCCACTGTATATTTTTTAATATATATTTCCAAGAGTATAATATATCCTCTCAAGATATATATGCAAGAGTTCTACAATCTGAACGCACTTGGGCATTTATCGTTGTTATAATGGCCTTGTACAACTGATACTAGATGGTCTCACCCCACCCCAATACACATGACTTGAAAGTGAAAGGTCGCTCTTGAATTCTACCTCTTCTCTACCTCTTCTCTACCTCTTCAAAGTACGTACGTAACATAACTAAGAGAACGTGTTTGCCATAAATATCTCGAGATAATCCCGCTTATTAAAGCCAAGTTCTAGGAGCTGAGCCAACTTGAAGTGCCCTTCTCTTCTTCTCTGTATCGATAGCTTCGGTGAATTGCATAGTATCGGTTAGAATTGCTAAAAGTAATTACTTAGTGTAAAGTCCAAAGGATGGCAGATTATGAGGCGCTAGGTACTTACTTTCGATATGAGTAGAATCCATCTTCAGATATTGAGACTGCCCAAGAGCAAGCGCCTCAGCAGTCAATACCACATTTCTAATTTGGCGTCCATTCAATTCTAGTTTTGCCCAATCATTCACGTTCATCATGAGTTCACTAGATTTTACTCGTGCCGGACTCAAATTGCCAATGAAAAGTTTCCACAGATTAGTCCTTTGCTTCAAAGTCAGATTGTCATAGTGGACTGCAATATTGATCCTGGAGCGAAACGCCTTGTCGATACTGTGGATCATGTTTGTGGTTAAAATCAAAATGCCTTCGTAGTATTCAAGCTTGCGGAGAAACACTAATCCACAATTTGTCAGTCTCACCCAGCAAAATTAGTGTAGATTACATACCTGAACACCACGAGTTCTGTTGCATTCTATCCTTCGACCTTGCCTCCATGACTACCTCAGCTTCGTCAAGTAACAGAACCGCGTGCCAGGAATGTGCATCTCTGAAAATCTTCTCCAGATCTGGCTCCCAGTCATCCTTCGCAGTCAATAGACCAACATTGACTCTATATAACGGACGCTGAATCGATTCTGATAATGCTTCTGTCATTTTTTCTTAGTAAAAGACCTACTTCCAAATTTCTTTTTACTTACCAGCTGTCAGCGTTTTACCTAGTCCCGGCTGACCATGAAACAAAAACACAAGTCCCTTTCCTTTCTTGTCAATCAAGTCACCAGATCTCTTATCCTGGTCTGTATGCGCCTTCACAAGATTACGCAACAGTTCTTTTCTATCTGTACTGAGTTCTAATTGATTCCATGGATCTGCCATCCACTGCGGCTCATTGAGATTAATAACAGGTACACGATACCAAACATGATCTACAAGACTGAAAACCTCAATTAGTGCAGGACATCTTAGGTACTGGTCATCCATGTCTTCTGTTTCATACGAATCTGGAGTAAAGGGTTCAATCTCGGAAGTGTTCAACGTGAATCCCTCAGTCAATGTTCCAAGTTTGCTAGCTTTGGCGGAACTATCAGGATCAACAATGACGCGACCAGAGATCTACAATCTGTCAGCACTACATACAGTTTTCAAGTTTCGTGGGGTCATTGATCTCACCCTTCTCTCAACGGGCTCACTTCTTTTCTCCTCCTGAGAGAAGAAATCCCAGTAGCCCCTATCTTCAGAAACAAGGGGTAGGCAACGAGTGTCACAATCCCTTGGAACGGAAGTTCGGTTCTCGCAATATTCCTTCCATAACATGCCACGTTCTACCACTTCTTTGGTTATCTTTTGGCGTTCTTCCTTTGGAAACCTTTCAAGTGGGCATATGTCCAACTCAATTATCTTTCTTGAGCCTGGGAACTTTTGTAACCGGATTTCTCGCGCACGCTGGCCAAAGAACTTGCCATTCCATGCAATTTGATTGCACACAATGTATCTTTCATCAGGAATTCTTTCCTTGTCGGAGTAGAAGGAGTAAGCTCTTGGTCTTTCCACACGAATGGATTTTGCACGTAAAATCTCATATTCTCCTAGAACTTTGGTTGCTACTAGCATCCCTGGTCGGAAGAGAGCCCATTGCTGATCCGCTGTAATCAAACCTTGTTCAATGAGTCTCCTGATGTCTAAAAACATAGACCCCACGGGACCCTGCGTGCAAAACATCATCAAAGCATACACTAGAGGAGACGAAAGTTAGCAATGGTATGCCAAGCATCTTTTATATAATTAGGGTAGACTTTTCACGGAGGAAAAGGTCGGTCGTTCCTTTATCTATATAAAAACCTGCTTTGATTTCGAATGGCTAGGCACTAAATCATAGTCCGTTTCGCCATTTAAAAACATAACTAGTTCTAGGATGGAATAAATTGGATTAGAAGAAAGGGTGCCACATACTATCTGCCGTGTCATCAACACTCGCAGCTTTGTCTTCTTTGATCTGCTCGGCAATAATCTCTATATAATGAAACAATGGCGAGAATGGGCTGCTTATTTCAATGCTATTGAGGTTCAACCTGAGTTCCTCGTACGTCTCTATGCCTGGCAAGTCGCGAAACTTGTTTTGGATTCTTTGATTTCTGATAAGAATTCTTTCAGGAGCTCCTTTAACGTCTTCATCTTGCACAAGAGGAACGAAGCTCTTGTTGGCATCGTCTGCCTCCTGACCTGGTGATGGAATCACGATGTACTCTTCGCCTTCCCGAGAGAGATTGCGTCGTCGCCACTGAAATCGGACTGCCCAATTACTAGGCAAATACTTTTCCTCTTCGCTCATGTGAATTGTGGCTGCTTTAGGAGCATTATCGGGTTTGTCAGTCTTTTCGTCCTTTTCATCCTCTGTCTTGCCATTTTTGATAACGAGAGCCTGCAACGCCTTTTCCAATTGCTCTATTCTGGATTCGAGTTTGATTACTCGTTCATCAGCTATCGACTGGTAAGGTTCCTTATGCTGTATGTTTGTTAAGATTTGCTTGTTTTCGAATGCCGAGTGTCATCAGACCTTGTTAAATGAAGGCTCTTCATGGTCGATTGCCATTTCGATAACTTTTCCTGCACCCTACACTTTATTCAACCGTCACAGAAGCGCTCAACTTCACAGAAATGTCGTCTGCTCTGGACCGAAATAACAGCTCCTCATATCACAGCGCATAGATAAATGGTGCTTAGACAGCAAATGCCACTGCGATGTCAGCGGATATGATTTCATCCCTGCACCTGCAGGAAGGCGGCGCAGGAAATTGTGACCCCCATACTGTCCTAGGCTGACTGCTGGCAAAGCGTGTTATTTTCTCCACTCACTAGTGACCATCATTGGGGGCGAACACAATTGACTGGCTGCTCATTCTTCAAAAGCTGAAACTGGTATTCTGTACTAGCCTTTTCCGATCACCAGGCAATGCATCGATAAATTGATAGAAGCTCAGCCTCATCCGTGTGCAACACTGCTCAATCTTGGGAAATAGTGTTACCCAACAACGCATCTCTATTTTCTGATCGCCGATTATTTGAGGCTCGGACCCCAGCGTCTCATGGACGACCCTTTTACCAGGCCGGCTCTAATTGTCCGCCGAGCGACATTGGAGAATCTGGAGGAACCCAAGGAAAGAAATACCGAGTGGTTTCAGCCTCAAGAGTATATTCCTATATCAAGGATCACGTGTAAACCAAACTGATTTTTCAAGCTCCAAAACTCGTGTTGCTGGAGCAAGCTGTATCCAGGTGCGAGATATATACTTTTCAAAGCTGAGCCAGAAGGAGAAAGAAGCTGCTTTGCAAGACTCCGGTCCAGAACAACTCAAGCATTGTGTCGCGACAATACAAGCAAGATATCTAGATAAGAATGATAGATGGTATTCATCAGACAGGGCGAAGATGGTCGTGGATGGCTTCGTCAGCTTTGCAAATGTATTTGGTGCAGTTTTAACCAAAATCTCTGAAGCTTCTTCTCCCGAATACGGTGCTGCCTTTACTATAGTCAATTTTATTTACAAAGTGTGTTCCATGACAACAAATAGTGTGCCTGTAGCCGAGTGCTGAAGTAGCTCTAGGGGATCAAAGAAAAAAGCGCCAGAGAAGAAAAGCTCTCATTCTATCTGAGCCAAATTGCTCCTAAGATCGACATCAAGAAATTCTATAGTGAAGCCATAAACACTCGAAAAATGACGGAAGCCTTTTCGGCATTCTGCGCTAGTATAGTCAAATTTGTGATAGCTGCCGAGAAATACTGTAGAAAAGTGTCCATAGGTAACCAGCTGGGATTTATTTCCAGATCCTATCCATAGACGTGAGCTTATACTGATATCGGGTCTTCACAGTTAAGTTAATCATTTCATCCACGACACACGATCCACTACAGGAATTCTACGAAGATGTGGACAGGCATGCAGAGGCGATAGAAAATTTAAGGATGGCTGCATCTTTAGCTCTCCTGCTGGATCAAAGGTCAAAGACGGAAGAAATTACTAAAGGTATATCGTCTTCCTCGTGCTAGCAGCGGCTAACAATATCTTTCAGTCCTTGTCAAAATGTATGAGAGGTCGATAGCGGTGACAGTGACCCCTGAAGCTAACGCAATTTTATGTACGTCACCTATTTTTCCTATCAATTGCATTCAAGCTATTCTCGACTTCAATACAACATTGGAAGACATAGTTAAACTTCAACTGGCTGACCGTAGCTCCAGCTCTTGCAAATTACAAGGCCCATTCCCGTGCGCAAAAACTGGTTTCTTCCCTAAGACTACCCCCCTACGATCCATTGCGAGAAAAATATTACAATGAAGCACAACGCATCCATCTGCCACCAAGAGATTGCTGGGAGAACCATCCCTCTGTTATAAATTTCCCATCTTGGGAAGCTATTTCTCCACGGCCGTTGCTTTGGCTCTCGGGTCCTGAAAGTAGCCCTGGAGTTTCTTGGGTTTCAGCATTCAGTGTTGATCTTATCGATTCTTTGTCTGTCAATGATAAATTGGTGGCTGCTTATGTTTTCTGCTCAAATGACAACGAGGACTTGGAATTAACGCCATTGGTGATTTTGAAGCGTCTAATCGCATCTCTTCTTTCTTCTTTTCCAAATATTACCATCTCTCATATAGCAGTTCTTTCCTTAGGACGCTTCCAGTATGTGGGATCATCTCCCTTCTTAGCTTGGAGACTTTTGTCGGAAATTCTAGAGATACTTCAAGAGGTCATGATGGAACAGCAACAGGAACTGTACATAATTATTGACCGGCTGGATATTTGTGGCTCATCTAGCGAAGATTTCGGTGTTCGAAAAGACCTGATACCGAGACTGCAGGAGATCAGTCAGAGATGGCGAAATACGAGGGTGGTCATTACAAGTACGGCTATGGCCGAAAGGGTTGGGACACTGAAGGGTGATGATGGTTGGGTGTGGCCTGTCTGGTTTGATAGTAGTGTTGCCCTTGATATGGGAAATTCTAACTTTTATGACGACTAAAGTTTGTGGAGACTGGCACGCCACAAATTTCAAGATGAAAAGTTGGCTACGACACATGTGAGAAGGTTTGCCTTCACGTGTCAAACTTGAATCTCAAGAAGCAATATCACTACTTGAACTTCTCTGTGCTTATGATTTTTAATCTTCAAAACGTTTCCCTTCTGACGGAACGTACAACAAATGTGCCCAATCATAAAATTGACGAGCGACGGCAGCTGCAGGTACACAAGTTCACATCGACTCATTACATAATTTCAGTAAATCCATAACTCGCGGTCGTCCAGCGATATTTGATGGTTACTGGGTAGGAGTACAGTATAGAATCACGTAGAGCTCTTGAAATTTTTTCGATTAATACGCTAAGCGGGGGTACTAGCCTTTTAAGGTGGTCTGTGGGATTACCGTCTTCTCTTTCTAGCATGTGTCAGTCTTTCTAGAGTATCTGCGCTAAGATGAACCGAAGTAGCGTTATCTCTTTTCCGGCGAAAATCGTTGTTCCCAGACGCTTGGGGGGGAGGTTTCTTTTATGAAAGAGATCCAGTGTTTCGCGCCGTTTTGAGACACTAGGTAAGCTGTGAGCCAATATCTCCAGCATCTTCTCCTTTATTCTCCATTCCCATGCTCTTATTTATCTCACTGCACAAACATGACTGAGAAGGTTTCATTTTCTGCTCCAAAAGATGTGCTAGTCTGAACGAATAGGGAGATAGTTTCAATCAAAGTTATGTAATATTGGTCAGTCTCCTTGCGTATCAAAACTATGTCAACAATACATCCCTATCACTTTGATTCTCTTGTAAGATATTTTCAACTGGCTCAGGTCTTTACACATGAAGGCAAGCCTTCTACATATCATATTCTGGTAATTTGGCAAGTATTAATACTATAAAACAAAAAGACCTCTTTTTTTTTAAGATATTAGCCATTGTCACTTATCCGTGGCCCTCCAATCCCTCACGAGTAAGATCCATCTTCAAAAGCGCTCCCAACCAAGTCGTTCCATTAGTGCGCTTTATCGCAAAATCACTCACGAAATCAAATCCTTGCTGTGTATAATAACTGTTATCTTATGAGTAATCTATATTAATTATAGGCTTTTTAAGAATCTTTTCTTTTGAACTTACTGAACAAGCCTCCGTCCATTCCCAGCCCAAGCATCAACATAAAGGATTTTCTTTCCTTTCAACTTCCCATACTCCTTGGCAGCCTGAATCAGAGCGGCCCCAGCACCACGACGATAGAGACCTAATCGATAATCCGTAACCATGACTTCGAGATAAATAAATCCATCTTTCAATCGTTGCTCGGCTAATCTATCGTTCAAAGTGATATGCTCAGAAATATAAGACGGAATCCAATTCTCTCGGAGAACGGCTGTCCCAACGGAACAAACCAGATTTCCAGAATCATCTGTTCGGATACGACTCCCAGTCGGTAACAACTCTTGTGTAATTTCGAACTCACAAAGTAAAACTCGGATCGCCTCACCGGTTCCTGTACGACAAAATTCTTCCGATTGTGAGACGGAGTCCAGTGTTTCCTGGATAAAACCGGGTCGTTCAGAGAAGGGAACTGGGCCCCATTGCTCACCACTACCGATACTAGTCAAATACGGGAGTGTGGAGTCGAAAGCGTCCACGATAAATTGTCCGTCGCCAGGGGATGTCTCTGCGTCTCGAGTTAGAAGAGTACGCATAGCTGAGATGAAGTATTTAGTTGAGTAATTTAAAATAGGAATAGGTTCGAGCTTGATATGGTAGGGTTAGGAAGCCGGTGAAGAATGCTGTCTGGATTTTCGAATATACCAGACCTGGCTGCTTATCAATTTTGTTGATGGAAGATAGAGAAAATGGAGAGGGTAAGCACTGGCAACATATAGGTATCCTGTAAGTATAAAACCTTGGCATGCAAAGTAACATCATAGGCGAGAAACAAGGACAACAACTATAACCTGGGTTATAAAATAATGTAGCGGCAATTTATTGTTGGATTTCATTGAGGGGAAATGCTCGATTAATCAGGTATGCTGTAACCAGTAATCTGTTTCCTCATTATTCGACGCGCTTCTGAGTGTACCAAAAAGGGTCAGTGAGTCGGCGGGGAAATACTCACTTTACCTTTTAGCGTCATTTGGAATGGGTTTACAAAAAATGCGTTGAAAATGGCACACTACTATGACTTTGTAACCATAGATTCAGATAGAAATTCCAGTAAACGAATCCTGAATTGACGTGGAAAAGCCTCCGTTCACCAACAACATGAACTTCTCCTAAAACAAAGCTAGTAACATTTCCCATTTGCCTTCAATGCCTTCAATGCCTTCAATTGCATATACCGGGTAAGACCCTTTTTCAATTAAGCTTTATAACAGCTTGGTATTTAAGTTCTACAACACACTACTGTTTGGTATGGCCCTTTTGGCAACACCGGCAGGCTTGTCATAAGCAAGGTCGCCGTCAAGTGCAACTCGTTTGGCAACACCGGCAGGCTTGTCATAAGCTAGGTCGCCGTCAAGTGCAACTCGTTTGGCAACACCGGCAGGCTTGTCATAAGCTAGGTCGCCGTCAAGTACAACTCGTTTGGCAACACCGGCAGGCTTGTCATAAGCTAGGTCGCCGTCAAGTACAACTCGTTTGGCTAGCGCTATATTTCTATGCGGAGCACCTAGTCCGGATGATCAATTAGCTAAAACATATCAATCTCAAGAATATTATTATATTTCATACCATTCGGCTGAAGCGGAATGGCAAGTGTGTCCGCAATCAGTAGAGGGATAATCACTAAAATCAAGTTGAAGGTTTTCATCTTGAATAAATTTGCTGATTTGTATATTGATTTTGGCTCTAAATTGTTCTAAAGCAATAGAGAAAGAGAAGAAGTTTGGTCGTTTAAATCACCTTCGAAAGGAATATCGATGCCCTATTATACTCTCGAAACACGCTTATCAATACCGAGTATGGCTGCCAATGAAAGATTGCACCTGCGCTCCATTCTCTCAGTGGAAACTCTCTCTAACTCCCATGTAGCTAACTCCTAGTCAAACCTCCCTCTATTTCAATGATTAAGTGACCTATATTGACAAGGATATACTTGCATGGTGTGCTGTGGCACATAATGCTATTGTTGGGTGCGGAGTACCTTGGCACCATCTGTCTCAAACTCCAACATCGCAGATCCTTAAAATGCTCATTGCTACATTCAAGCCTGTGTTCGATCACACAGCCAGCAGCTTGTCACACTGACTTCAAACTGCATCGTAATTTATCCCACAGCAGCTCTTCTTGTCGACATAGCACGGAACCTACATGATACTTGAGCTCCGTGGTCTATGGGCTACCAAACTATTATGTGGTCAAAGGTTCGAGGGGCACACAAGATCACTGTTCTCCAAACTATAGTAGAGCCAATGATCTGGAAGTTAAAAGTATCAGGTATCAGCAACAATGTGCCTCTTACGTACCTGAGTTTCTAAACTATTGAGATCAACTGTGCACTTCCCACTTTTTGAACTTGACCGGCATAAGCAAGCTTACGGTCAACTGATCACAATCATGCAATTATAGATGTATGTAATGTTGGATTCGAGTTTCCAATCACGAGTGAGAACTATTATCGTTTAAAGACTGGGAGTTTCCACTGGATTACTCGCAATTGGATACCATAGAGCGGTGAAGAATCTAGAAGCTGCAATACATGGTGAATAAGACAGTTCTATTATGTAAGGCTTGTTATATATGAGTGATTCGCGAATCCTAAAGTCCTACACTAGGGTAAAACTGAGAACTCCAGAAACCGTACTTACCTAATGTCTAAGTGCAAGCTACTCACAAAGTTGACGAAGTTCTTTGTGAAATCATACGTACGCAGATGTCGACCTAAGAAATAACATAGTAGAGTGTGATATAAGAGTAATGTATACCTTCCTCATTTGTGACATGCTGACTGCAAGCAGTTATCGTGGGCCAACCCCTCAGCTTCAAGAAACAATACAATCTGTCGTACAACCACGCAAAGTGTTATGCATTAAATTCGTTTTGCAGGCTTGATAGATTCCTTGCAAAGAGATGATTCTTTCATGCTGAAACGTTCTAGCCAATCATTTATCTCTCATAGATATCTCTCTTAAAATCCAACCAACAAGCTAAGCCGACCCAACCAACCATCTTTCGTGCCAAATATCACATTTAACCCCTTCTCTAAACTGCAGAAAATCATGTACTTCGTGTGGCCAAAGCAGGTAAGTCACTGCACAAATGTTTGTAGGGCTCCAAGACTTTCCCCTCTACAAACCCTTGTAATATCCACATATCTTCAAAAAGTTTCCTCATGTCTTTGCTACATTGTATTCGTGTTCCAGCAGGGTTTCTGTAGAATCACCGAGGAGTGCTTTAACGTCATTTATGAAAATCCGACACTTTCTTGAATATCTTTTGATCAGTTCGGCGGCTCAGCAGTTGGATACTTCGTTATGCAAAGTTTAGATACCTACATATTCTCAAACTACCAGCTGATTTTTCCTATCAGAACCATACCTTTCTCTCCACTCATCAACCATATCTAGTCCATTTCAGACCTTGAATCTGTCAGCTATGGTGAATCAACCGGAGCATTATCGACTCGAGCAAAGTGACGAGGAAAAGACAAGCCTGGAAATGGAGAACTCCACATTGCTCCATGATGAGTCAGCGTTTCGTCGCCGTCGCTCGTCTCCAAGAGCTACACTCTTTCTCAGTAGCTTTTTTGTCTTCGTCATATACTCATATTTACTTGTACTGGGAACCTTGAAGAGAGCCGAGAGAAACCGAATCTATGGAGCAAGGTTGCTAAAGTGTACGTACAACTGTAAAGAGATACACCTTTGATTGAACTAATTATCGTATCAGCTCCTGCTGATAATTATATCAGTTATGAGCCTCGAGTTATGCGCCAGTGGGAGTATCCTTCGAATGTCACCTACTTCACTGAGCCGAATGAACAAGTAGATCGCAATTGGCATGGCTTGTTCGAATGTAAGTACACGATTCCAATGCTGTCTTCTAGTCTCTCTCTCTACCATGGTCTAATTCATCTCTCAGACCAGAATATCGGTGTAGCTCCCGACCTTATGAGAAAATTAGGTCGGGTGGAAGAGGGCATTGAATTGCCTGACGGTACCTATTTTGGGTCTCTGATGGTATTCCACCATTTACATTGCCTTGTAAGTCTTGCTTGCTAGTTAATGTCGTATGTATCTAAACTGAACAAGTTGGTGGGAACAGAAAAACCTCTATCACGCCTTACACCCTGAATACTACAAACTCGATAAAATGACTACTTATGAGGAAAGCATGTGGAAAGAGCATACTGGTAAGTTCAAGATTAGAAACAAGCAAGTAGCTTCAACCATTGCTTATTTGCCATGCCATTGACGTTTCATCCAAAAATCACAGAACACTGTCTGCACATGTTGAAAGAGGCCGTAATGTGTCAAGGCGATACAACACTCCTAACAATGAAATGGGCCGACACCGGCGCCCGCCCGATAGGCAATCTTACAAGTCCTCACGAATGCGTCAATTGGGATCGTCTCATGGAGTGGGTGGAACCGAATTCGGTGGATGTTTTCGCGAATGGGGTGTTGGTACATCCAAAATTTGGTACGTATACTCCTTACCTTTATTGAATCCTTCGATCAGTCTTAAATTATGCAGAAGATATCTCGCTGCGCATGATTTCACCTGACTGAGAAAACCACAGGTCCAGTGTTTGTTGATGGCCAATTTGCTGAAGGGGTTGTGTGATCGGTCCTGTCTTCATCAAGTATAAGTCTATATGCAGTCAAACTCCGTGAAAATGATGAGGAATCAACCGACATGTTTGATATAGCGATAGATTTCCTATGTTATACAATTTGAATTTTTATATGGTACTTGCATAAACCTTTTTGGGTGCTTATGTTGAATTGGATAGATACCGTACACGCAATTGTTGTTCTAAATTCGTACTCTTCCTCTAGTATATTCAAAGTTACCTCTGAATTCACAATGCGAAATTGACTTATTTTTCAGGTATTTGAAAACAATACTAGCTAAGCTGCGTATTACTATGAAGTCTAGAGCTGCAGAAGATCTACTAACGGCATGAGTGAGAAATTTGCCTGAGATCACATTCCGAACCTAGTACATGATTTTAGAAAATTAATACGTATTAAGCTACTGACTTAGCTTGGTTTTTGTGACTCTCTAACAGCATTGGCATTGACTTCATACTTGCTTTTGATTCATTAAAACCTGAGTGGATTGCCCAGTTTTCTTTACCAGTCTCTTCCTCGTATTATTCTAAGTTAGACACAAGTAAGCCTCGAACGAGAATCTCCAGCATCAACATATATCTCAATAATCCACATATTTTAAGTTCAATTCAGAAGTATATATGAGGAAAGATTGTACAAAAATATTATTCATGATCATTAGCTGTGGATATAACATCCTGCTGCTTCATTCAATATTACAGTCATTATTGATTTCTCAATTATTTCGTGCATCACCCTTCGCCCTTCGTACTTTTTATTGAATCTCCACATCTCCATATTTCTTCGCAAACATTCCCAGCGCTTTGATTGGAAAAATAAACTTGTAATTCGGATAGCTGATCATACAACTCTTGTTAAAGACACCCTCAATGGCTTCCTGTAACCATTCTCCGTTGGGTTGCTGGCGACTCATTATGAGTTTGAGACCTCGTTCGATAGGTTTAGGATCTGGATAATGAGCTTCGAGAAGAGCAATACATGCCCATGCAGTCATTACGACTTGCGAGCCTGTAGGATGATCAACCCATTTGCCTTGTTCGCACGCCTGATGATTGTTAGTGTAATCCACAAGTTGGTATACATGAAGCTCGCGGAGATTTAGTAGTCAGGAAAAAATTAGAGTTGTTATTTTAGTCTTCAAGGTGGTGTGACACCGTTAAGGGTTAAAAAGCTTTGATTGTTCATCATGTTGCTAGGGATGTCTGAGGAGGATATTAAAATGTGGGAGACCTACTTTATAGCACTCTGACCAGCCGCCGTCAGCCCGCTGATGAGAGATTATGAAATCGCAGCCTTTTCGAGAATAATTGCTGTTAGCATAGGTCTCGCCGATGCTTGCGAGACTTTCCAAGGCGAACATGCCAGCATATGTAAAACAGATTCCCCAACTACCGTACCAGCTTCCGTCAGGATATTGGGCGCGACGGATGTAATCAATAGCACGAAGCTTGAATGACTTAATATCCCGGGCACGATAGTCGGGATAATACTTTGAAAATAAAGAGAGTGCGGTGACCACGGCAGTTGTGCATTCAGGATAGTCGTACTCGATCATAATACGACCGAAGACCTCCGCTGCATTGAGCATCTCTAGCTTCTCAGAGCCACGGGGGGGTTCATAAGAACAGCAGCCTCCCGTCTTGCTCTGATACGTGAGAATAGTGTCGATTGCATCAAATATGCGTTGGTCATCTAGCAGAGTGGGATATCCAGGAGTCCGCTGAAGAAGGAGGACAGCCTTCAGAGCTTCAGAAATACAGTCGCTAACAGCGTAGCCTTGATCTTTATTACTGAAAGCCCACGCGCCTTTCCGTTGTTGTCTATAACAGACTGCCTGGTCATCAACATTCTCGCGTATTTGCTGATTGTCTAAAAATTCTAATGCCTTATTGAGCATTTTTTTGTATTTGGGGTCTTCGGCAAGACCAGCATCCATGACAGCTTGGATACTGAACGCAGTATCCCAACTCTGAACACCATTTGTCCCATTCATCAACATTCCCTCATCTTTAACCCAGGTGAAATCATGCATACGCTCTCTGTGTCGCCGAACAGAGTAAGCATCAGGTCCCTCCTTGATAAAACATAAAAGAAAATTCATAGTTGCATTGACTGGACCAAGATTCGAGTAATCTGTGTTCTTGTCTTCCATTTGAACCTGTTTCCATACCCAATCCTCCGCCCTCTTCTTGAGAAAAGCGGGTTGCAAATATGGCCAAACGGTAGCAAAAATCCAAAATACAAATAACAAAATGGGTGACTTTTTGTGATAATTGTCCTTTTCGTAGATGCTGTTCCGATGACTACCCCAGTTTATCGTTGCATGTTCCTCAACAAATAGCTCTTGGCGAAGTTCCCTAATCAGCTGGGTCTCTGGGTAAGACCATCTTTGCGACCAAATCCAGGACATAGGAAGGAAGACTTGTCGCATGTGGACCCACCATCGCCATGGAGCGATAGGCACCCAGTCGGGCAGAAGCCAGAGTTCTGGTGGGCAAGGATTGACGATATCCCAATCACATACCCCTAAGACGCTGAGCCAAAATTTTGCCCAATGTGGTCCCAATTTTGCACCGCCCATTTTGTGTAGCGTGGCTCGAGCCTTAATCATACGTGGCTCATCGGCATCAACGCCCAGGAGGCGGAGGGAGGTGTAGTTCATAGCTGTTCCAAACACCGTGCTCTCTCCCTCAATATGCAGTCCCCAACCTCCATCATCTGGATGTGCGCGAGCGAAAAGGTAATTTTTCATTTCGACCGCTATGTAATCGGGTATTGGGGTATTCGTCACAATCCAAGTAATGACAAGACCAGGAAGTAAAAACATTGGCCCGCCATATTCGCAACCCCAATTCCCAGGAGGTAGCTGTAGCTCTTTGTAGAAATCCAGGCCGTTTTTGACAGCATCTAGAGGAGTTTTGGGAGGTTGCAGAGCAGGGAGACCCTTAATAGCATAAGTAAACGTGAATATGAACAGAACTGGTAGGGCATACAGTTGGAATGCCCAGGAAGTATTTATCGGCGATACTTTGAGGCCAATCTTTGGCATCCTCATCATCCTCCAGATAATGCCAGGTCTGTCTGCCGTTGTCATCTAGTAGTCGCCATCGAGAATAATCTGTTCGTTCCGCTAGCTGAGGCCTTTTGTTAGACTTCATTGTCGTGGCTGGCATGGTGGTATAAAAATTAGAGATATCCCCCAGATGGTCCTTGAACCTTTGTAACAAGGATTTGGAGATTGAGGCTGCTACTAAAAGGTCTGCACCTTTTCCTTGGATTGATTTCACATTCGGATTGTGCTACTCAGGTTGGTGCTAGAGGGAACCAGTGTTTAATTGAGAAATCTAAAAAGCAATTTGAGCGACGGCGGTAAAAGAGATGCCGCGCGCCGATGTAATTTAACCTTGAAGGGAAGATGTTCGTCCGAACTGTGCAGCGGAAGCTCCCGCCGCTAAATTATTCTCCCCTGCCTGTCCTATCCCCATGCGATCAAGGTGAAGCATGGTTTTTGATGTCTTTCTGTCTTTTCAAATTATTGAGTTACTAGGCCTAGATTCCATGAAAAGCCTATAATATATGATTTACAAGAAATTTTAACTGCATCGATACTGCTGCACTAACTGAACGTTATTTACTATGGAGTTAGACTTTTCATCCCTGTCCAACTCTCACGAACAAGTATATTCTACGAGCGAGTTACAGTCAAGGAATGTGAACGAACTCACTATTGAAAGTATGACAACTTCTTCAGAAGAAGTATTTGACCAACATGCTATTCGAAATGAAAACGGAAACTCGACAGTCATCTTGCAAATCGAGGATATCTTCAGTTCCATCGCTGACGCTATCCTGAAAGAAGAATCTCATCTTGTGATTAACCTCAAGACCAGATATAAGCCAAAAAGCAGAATCCATGATAAAAAAAGTGGGGTGATTCGTAGTCTGCCTGACGAAGAAACAAAAGCTATCAAGTTTCCCAGCAGAAAACCACATGAAGCTTGGAAGTTTGGTAGGTGTGGTGTCTTTAAGCCTGAGCAATCGTTACTGATGGAATAGCTGCCGTACTTCGAATATTGGAGCTTTGTCACGAAGCCCTCATTACTGGTGTTATTGCTACGAAGAGGTTCATTAATTTCCTTTTGTTTTACCGCAGAAATAGCTGTAGAGCTTACACTTCCAATTCTAATTCCATTTTACAATCATATCCGAAGTCTGAGTTATGACAATAATTGACTAATTACCAATAGAGACATCTTTTACCACGACCCTGAGCTTTTCATCAAGCAAGCTGTCGTAGACAGATACATAGATGATATAGCTTACACTTTAGGCGTTACACGAGATGCTCTCAACGTCGTATGATCCGCATAGAAATTCTCCAGCTTCTTGTCTTTGATCACTAAAATTGTCGCAGGTTGCAGCAGCAAAGGGCCTCGTGGCAGGGTCTTTCACTATGACCCGAACAAATAGTACACTCGTGGACTATGCAGCAGAACATGGAGGAACATTAATCCCAGATGTAAAAGATATTCGGTTTCTACATATGAAGAACGTTCATTGGATTCTTCTTATAGAAAAAGAGGTAGCATCTCGTCTCTCCTTCATTGGGAATCAGTAATTTAAGAACCAATAGGCAACTTTCCGCACCCTCTCAACCGGAAAATATTGGGATAAATCTGTGCATGGGAAGGGCATAATCCTCACAGTACGTCTCTTGTTCTCCTAAAAGATTCACTCACCTATATATATATAAGGCAAAAGGATACCCCGATATCCAGACCCGGCATTTGCTTTTCTATCTCTGCTCCAAATTTCCTCAGGTTCCAATCTACGGACTTGTAGATTTTGATCCTGACGGACTGGGGATATTGTCAACCTACAAATACGGTAGTGTGGCTTTAGCGCATTGCAATGAGGGACTCGCAGTGCCGAAGATTATTTGGTTGGGAGTGAAGAGTTGCGAAATTTTCGGATATGGTGTAAACAGTACTTACGAAGAAGATTGTCGACACGGAGAGAGGAATGCTGGAAGTGACAAAGTTGGGTTGTTACGGCTGACCCCGAGGGATCGCCGTATTGCGAAAAGCATGCTGAGCAGAGAAATATTATGGGAAGAAGGTAGAGAGGCGGCGTGGAGAAGAGAACTACAGGTCATGTTGATATTGAATATTAAGGCTGAGATCCAAATCTTGTCTCAAAGTCGCGGTGGCTTGGAAGGGTGGCTGGATGGTCAATTGGGCGAGATAGTTTAAATCGATATAAGGGAGAAGGACTACTGAGCATTGCTCTTGCTCTACAGATTTAGATATGTGCAAGAAAAGAAAGTTTCACCCAATATTGCATCTGAGTGATTATAATGTCAAAATAACAATACTAGTTAACCAGAAGGGAACTTCACAATTGGTGGTACGAAAAGATCATACTTCAGGCTGGAGCTATATGTGAAATGTTGCTGTCTAGTTGCTGCCTGATTGCTGCCCTTTCCACAATACTATATATCAACACGATATAGCATACTTCCTGCTCAGAATACAGCCGGTCCTGGTAACTTCTTTAGTGGGACTCTCTTGAAATCAACTATATCCGTAGCATCACTATCGTCACTGTTGGCCCCACCTGCATCTTCTGGTTGCACTTGTGCCTCCAATGGTTTCTGGGCTGACTTTGGCTTTTTGTCGCTGTCGACTACAGGTGTACTCAGTCCACTCACAATGACCTCTTCATTTTGGATTTGCTGAGTATTTTCAGTATGTTGATTGGGAGGTTCACCTATCCGAGATGTGTCGGTTAGAGGCTCCGCGTCTTGAAATTCTACAGCAAAGCTAGGAATTCCGCCCTCGTTCAGCTCGTTCATCCATGTTTCCTCATCATCATCGAAGCCATCAAATTCTTCCCCTATTTCACCCAATTCTAATTGCTCCTGATCGTCAAGAAACTGTCCAAAGGCGGGGAAAAGGGGGCCGTTGGGTGCCCGACCAACGGACGGTCCATCAATGGGCGTTCCGTCTACAGGGGTTCCAAATCCAACTTGCTGCTCTTCTATAATCTTCTTCTTTGGCGTCGCCTGTCTCTTTGACTGTCTCTGTCTCCTCAACTTAGGCTGTGCAACTGGTTTGACTCCTTCCTCTCTCTCCGCAATTCTCATTCTCCGTCTTCTGGCATCATTACTGAGATCCAGTAACGGGATACTCTTCTCCACTCCTGTCAGCATCCTGGCCTCCTCGCTCGTAGGCGCAATATCTGGTACTAGAAATCCTATATCTCGACTTGGCTTGGCATTTTCATCTTTCACGTCCGGGAACTCAAGGGTGGAAGCGAAGTCCTGGTCTGTGAATTTGCGGCCGTTTTGAATTGCGATTATTTTAGCTTTCATAATGGTTTTAGTTTTGGCCATGGCGCCATTACTAATATAGCCATCACCCTGAGCTTGGCCGTCGTATTTCTTTCGTAATGGTGCATTATGGAGCATATTTGTTATGAGTGGATCAGTGATGTCGCATATCATATACACTGATCCATCGGGAATAATAGTTTTGCCGTCAAATATGTAGCTGTTTGCATATTTGCCTTTCATCTCTTCCATAGTGCCTCGGGGATCTGCCCAGCGTCCTTTGGCCTGCCGGTCGGCGAAAAATATTGTTTGGTAGATGTAATACTTGTGATCAGTCCTTGGATCTAAACCGTATTTCACGATGGCCTCTCGGAACGGTCCGCTTTTAAATTGGTAACAAACATAGCCGATAGCGATATCAAAGTAGTATTTGGGGAGAGGAGAACGTAGATAACTGAGCAGGGCTCTCCGAGTCCATATTGGTCGTTCTTCAAAGGCTTCGCGAACTCTGGCGATGCAACTCAACACATCTGGGTCGTCGGGAATATCGCTAGAGATTATGAGTCAATTGGTATTGTAAAGAATATCTTAGGAATGGAGCAAATACTTACAGGTCAGTTCCAGATGGGACAACCGGTACATTGAACACAACGTAATTAATCTGGTGACTTTTCGATGATGGCCTGCTTCCGGCACTGGTATGTTTTGGCTCATTTACAAGACCTGTCCAGTTGGACGGTAATGCCTCGCTAGTGTACATAGGAGGCGGGAAAAATGCTCCATTGCCCTTCCATCCTCTCTTCTCACTCAACTTGAATTGTCTAATTTTCTCGACTTCAATTTGTTAGACATATTAAGGGGTGAGGAATTGTAGTAGTTGTTTTCAACTTACCTTCCCCAGAACAGACCAATTCTTTAAAATTTGGCATGAATTCTGTGTTACTTGTCGAATGCTGGAAGTTTGCAGGTCCTACGAACGATATTAGCAAACTCAAAAGGAAAATTTCAAGCTAACTCACCTCTGAAACGATGAGTGTATGGTATATCGGCGACGGCCTCCATCTGCATATCTCATGATTAGTGCTGCGATTGGGCTACTTAACAACGCAAAGTCACGTACTGTATAGCTATTAATGTTATCTTGAAGCGACCTCAAGATCTCTCGATGATGATCTAGTCGTCTCTGTGATCGAATTCTCTTGGCATATAACGTATCGCGGCTCTCCTCCATTCCAGTTGCTGCCAGGGCAAGACCACGTGAGTAGCTTTTTGTATTCCCATCAAAATTTTCAAGTTTGCTCTCTTCGAGATATGGCCCATCACTCCCGCGTTTGCGCTTTCTGCCAGTGCGCCTTGGAACCGTGATTTTCAAAAGCACATTTCTTGTCTGAGAGTTGTGTGACAGCAAAGGCGGACACAATGGATCATCAGGGCGTATGTAGAGCGGAATGCAACCCTTTGGGTCCTTCTCATCAAGAATCTGATACTGGTCAGTAATCCGACAACCCATATATCTTAACGTTGCACAAACGATGCGCGAATCACGGGTATGTGTACTGTGTGGGAACTTACTCGGTCAAATGGCTGGCCAAGCCCAAATGTTTTGATGCCCTTGTTGAGATTTCTAATTATGAGAGGATGTTCGACGGCGACAACATCACGACCATGAATCTGGAGAGTTTCGTCCCATCTAATATTGTCAAAATCAGATGGCTCCATGTCGCTCATAAACATCCAAGAGGCAGGCTGGCAAATGACAGAGATACGATAACCTTGCTCGTGTTTGCTGGAGGGTTGAGGATCAAGGTCCTGAAGCTATCCCTGAAGGTCCGAGATAATCTATGGTCGTATGACGTATCCTTTGTCAAGCTTTTGTCTTTGAAGACTGAGTGAAGATGTCAGGTTGTGGTGAGGTTAGGGCTTAGTGGTTCTTTGGTAATGACAAACGAAATCATTGTATACTCCAGAAAAATTGACTGAGTAAGTACTTTGATAAAAATTAAAAAAGATGTAACTTCGTTGCACCTGATACTACTGTTGGCTATATTGTAGGTGTCTGTATAGAGAACACTAGCTTGTAGTTTGTGTAGTTTATAAAAAGCTTCGGAGAAAAGTTGAGCCGCTAAATGGAGATACCTAAGCGACGGCCTTGGCACTGGCGGCGGGGACGCCCAACTCGACGTCTTGGTTGCTTTGCGACGTTGGATGCAGATCAACATCAACACTCACGTCTCTCTTCATCCTGCGCTCTTCTATTGCCAGCTTTGTGAAGAGCGATCATCGGGCTACCTTTCTTTTGTCGAGTCTATGCGAATGCCACCGAGCCCTGAACCAGCCGCATATACACCGCCCACCAATTGCATCGCGGCATTGGCGTGTTATTTAGCTGTTGAACTACAGCTTGAAGCTTGAAGCTTGCGATTGATGATCTAGGTGCGATTCTAAATTCTCGATGAAACTCCAGATTCTAGTCACTAGCAGTGGCCACATATCTATCTACGTTGACTGTCCAAAAGCTCTTGGCTGACGTGAATACCCTCTAGACCCTCTTCTTTCACAAAAAGACCGAATTTATCTTCAGAATACCTTTCGATAACAGCCTACGGCTCGGCTCGTTATATGATTACAAACTCGCGATAGTATTTGAGTTGGAGACCGATAAATATATCCTGGTGCCAATAAGACGCCAATCTGCTCGAGTTAAGATAGTACGCTAGGTTGATATTGGAAACTGCCAATCTTCTCCTACAAATCTATACGCGACGAGAGCGACCATCGCTGTCTTGTCTGAGCAAAGCTGGCTGAAGTAACAGACACTTTCTCGAAATTATTCCTTGCTTTCTCAACTATAGCTCGACTCGCGGCATATAATCATTTATCCTCGAATCACAATAGCCACATTAGCGCGAAAATATTGAGTGACTTGAGTTAGAGCAAGAACATCCCCAGGACATCTGATAGAGGGAAAGCTGATTTACCCAAGATGAAAGGCTTCAGGCAAAGAGTTGTGAGTATCACCCTGGCAGATCTTGGTACTGGTGTGAATCTATGCTGCGAGAACCTTATTTTAAACACTCTAACAAATGCTGACATTTCCAGCATGAGCAGCTCTCGCGCGCAAAAGATACGAGTAAGTCATCAAAATCGAAGAATAAGGAGTCGAAAGATGGTACAGCCTCGCCTTCACAGTCGGGTGGGTCACGAGAAGCCGCACAGTCACCTATAACAACACCATCTTCCTCCACAACTGCACTTAACGATTCCCGAAACAAGCCACTTCCCCAGACCGACAGTGGAAATCAAAGCTCAGCTCCCTCATTGCAGTCACAGTCTGGATCAATTGGTTCTTCAATTCCAGGCCAAAACAGCGGGGGAGCGGATCGATTCAATGCAATGGGGGCATCACCAAGTGCTGGTGGGCCAGGGACCCCAAGTCGTCTCGGGCAATTGCCTCCAAGTGTTATTATCAGTCCTAGCGCTCCGGTAAGTTGAAATATTGTAGAAATGCAGATACTTTGCTGACAACGGCAATTAGCATATACCGCCTCCTGGAGCAGCAGAAACTATGCCTCACGATTTAGCTCCTCCCAAGGCGGGCCAAAAGTCACTCATGTTTAACCATCTATCAACCACACCAAAAGATGTACCAGAAGGAATTCGGACTCCAAAGCGGCAGCACTCTTCGAGGTTTGACATATCACCACAGCGTGAGCTAGAGAAGCTGCCAGGCTTTCATGAAGTTCCGCCAAATAGAAGACAAGATTTATTCATGCAGAAAATCGACCAATGCAATGTCATTTTCGATTTCAACGATGCTAGTGGCGATATGAAATCTAAAGAGATAAAGAGATTGGCGTTGCACGAGCTTTTAGACTACGTTGCAAATAATCGGCAGGTGATCACTGAGCCAATGTACCCAAGAGTTGTGGACATGTTTAGCAAGAATCTCTTTCGACCTATCCCACCTCCTATGAATCCACAAGGAGAGGCCTTTGATCCCGAGGAAGATGAGCCGGTTTTAGAGGTTGCCTGGCCTCATATCCAAGTCGTATACGAATTTTTCCTTAGATTCATCGAAAGTCAGGACTTTAACACCAATATCGCAAAGGCATATATAGATCATAGCTTTGTCTTGCAGTTACTGGAGCTTTTTGACTCGGAGGATCCAAGGGAACGTGATTTCCTGAAGACCACACTACACAGGATTTACGGTAAATTTTTGAACCTCCGATCCTATATTCGAAGATCGATAAACAATGTGTTTTTCCAGTTCACCTACGAAACTGAAAGATTCAATGGAATTGCAGAGCTCTTAGAAATCCTTGGCTCGATCATCAATGGATTCGCCTTACCTCTTAAAGAGGAGCACAAGCTGTTTTTGACACGAGTGCTCATTCCCATGCACAAAGCCAAGAGCTTGAGCATGTATCATCCCCAGCTTGCGTATTGTATAGTTCAATTTCTAGAAAAGGATGCAGTGTTGACAGAAGAGGTATGTCAAACCACATATTCACTGATTGGAGCTAACGCAATTAGGTTGTTCTCGGTCTTCTCCGATATTGGCCAAAGGTTAATAGCACAAAGGAGGTTATGTATTTGAACGAAGTGGAAGACATTTTCGAGGTAATGGATCCGGCAGAATTTGCTAAGGTTCAGGAGCCTCTCTTCCATCAACTTGCCAAATCTGTGGCCAGCCCACATTTCCAAGTCGCTGAGCGTGCGCTCTACTTCTGGAATAACGAGTACTTCTGCAATCTTGTTAGTGATAATGTTGAGATAATATTACCGATCATGTTCGCTCCTCTTTACGAAAACTCCAAAGGTCATTGGAACAGGTTCGTATCACCGGTCTATCTGGCTTGCATCATCACTAACATGAGACTAGAACGATTCATGGCATGGTCTACAATGCTATGAAGCTCTTCATGGAGATCAACCCACAACTCTTTGATGACTGTTCCCACGATTATACCGAGCACCAAAACAATGCGGAGGCACGAGAGCAGGCACGAGAAAATAAGTGGAAAGCGCTCACGGAACTGGCGAGTCGATCAAAGGCCAATGGAGTTCGATCGTCAGGAAACGTCTCGTCACCAGCGAGAACGAAAATAGCATCGCCCCTGAGAATCGACGAGGTAGATCCAATCACCGAGGACAACCAGAAGCGTTTGGACTCATTGAAACTACAGGATGGTGACCGACGAGACCGTCGTCCAACCCACGATCGGCAAAATTCGGTAGGGTCCTCCAGAAGCCAGCGTTGATGATTCGTCGAATTAGCAGCACGTTCCGCGCTTGTAACTTCTGCGTATTGAAGCGAATCTTTTTCAGGATGCCCTTATGATTGTGTGGAAAAAATGTCTTTCTTCTCTTCTACAAATAGATAATTTACTGGCTCGCGCATGACCTTACACTTTTTGGCCTTTATCATGTCTTCCTTCGCGTGTTATCGTGCGTGCGTGCGTGCGCTGCCTTTGTTATGTTTTCAGCACAAAGGAAATTGTCACATTAACCACTTGATTGGCAGGCAACCTCGAAATCTTCGTCCAAATCTTCCTCCAAATCTTCTCTCAAATCCAAACCCTCCAAATCCAAATCCAAAACCAAATCAAGGTCCAGATCCAATTCACAGCCCAAATCTCCCCAGCGAGCTACGACTTCCGACGTCGCAACCTCGGACGTTGAGGATCGACAACTCATCAAGACTGTATCAGACGAATCTGCCAGTCATCTATCCTGAACTCTGCCAGCAACATGTTCCATCTCTCAGTCTATGATATGGACAATCGGGAATCACAGTATTCGAATCTCCATTTTCATACAGTGCAAGTCTAATGTTTTGGTGCCCTCTCTCTTTACTCCAAATCGAGGGAAGAGACAGGAATGTTCTTGAAAGTACCAAGTTTGCAAACGCAGATGGAGAGAGTTACCAAGGAAGGTGATTTCTCATTCTCCAACTCGGATTTGATGTCTAGGAGCCCTATACTGTTATATTTTGCATGCAAAGCTCCACCATCGTTCGTATCCCCCTCTTCCCTGCTCCTCTTCTTTTCAGGGGGTTCTTATCCTTTAGGTTAGGATTGCGGCTCTCTACAAATTTGTTTGAAACATTGCGGTACGCTATGCATTTTTCGGCTGGGACAGCATTTCGTGTTGAGAAAAGTACTAGGGCGTGTTTTTTGGTTCATGGAAAGCAGGGCGGGCAAGGAAAAGAGGAAGGCTTTTGAAATGATCTTATTGACTGGAGTAATGACATGACCATCCAATCCAGGGCTGATACTAGCAAGGCGGGACGCGTGTGATGTGATGTGATGTGATATTGTAACCCCGGCTTGCGTAGCTTGTAGAAGGGCTACGTGGAAGCCCGACTCTATCAGAATTCATATATCAGATAGAAGGTGATGCTATACGAACCGTTGTGGCTTCTTGCCGCCCGCCCGTGTTTCTGCAAAAGAAATGTAAAGTATCAGAGACGTGTTAAAAGTCTTTTGTTGGTGATACGTAGGCTCGTTTATCCTCTTGTTTTTTGCATTCTGCATACTTAGAAAAACTGCCTAATACATTGCGTAATGTATGTAGAGAAGACCCGCTGGATTTATGCTGCCCTAGCATAATGTCTCGGACCAGTGCATGCTTTGTGATGTGTTACCAAAGTATTTTGTATTAGTTGTGCCCTGCTCATTAATTCTAGAATGTCGCTGGGGTACATGTTCTCAACTCTGTATTTAAATCTATGCCATGTTGTGTTGATCCAGCCCAGGATATCTCTCAACCCAAGAACTCCTTTTTACCCAAAAGATATACCCATTTTCTACAATACCAACACCAACACCAGTAATAATATCAAGACAAATATGAGTACCGCAATACAACAACTGCTAAGCCCGTCCTCGTTTCTCCGAATCACCGTTCCCATACTCTTCAATCCTGTCTGTAATCTCCCTCCCACGCGATCTGCAAGCCCATCCACCACCTCCAGCATCTCTGCTTGCTCCTCCAACTCCCGGCCCATTTCACTAGCCTGCATTCGCAGATTCCCCACCGTGCGATAAACATCGTCTAATTGCGTGTCTTGCTCTGCCATCATGGTTTGCTGTTGCTGTTGTTCGAATTCTGCATTATAATCCATTGCCCCTTCGTCTCCATCTCTATTATCCCTTGACCCGCCGACAATTGGAGTGTGCGTCTGCGCGGCAGCTTTTAAGAGCTCCTCCCGCATATCATCGACCTCTCCTCCAACTTCATCCACCAGCCTCTTCCTCCGGGACACCTCCTCGATCTCTAGACCATATTTGTACGGGTCGCTCTGGACAGCCTGAACCGCGGCGTGGAGATCTGCAAGATCCTCAGCGAGGACTTCGAGCGCATCTTCCAGCTCTTGTTTCGCAGATATGAGCTCAGGCGACGACTTAAGGGGATGCGGCGAGGTGGAGGTAGATTGAAGAGAGCGGATTCGTAAATAGGATGTGAAGAGGGGGCGGGTGGTAGCGAGCTGAGAGAGGACGTCTGCTTGGACCTGAAGGAAGGGATCGGTGTCGGTGGTCGAGGCCATCATCTTTGCGGTTTGAGCTAGGTAGGTGGTTGTTGTAAGAGTATTGGATATGGTGTGGTATAGAGCCTTGAGGTGGGCTTGGGGTTGACGAGGCTGAGGAATTGACAACGAATGTATCTCCCTGTAATCGTGTTTCGGGATCAAGGAATGTAGAAGCTACTAAAGACTATCCCAGCTAGCAATAGACTCCCTGCGAGGCTGCGTATTGGTATGGCTACTTCTCAGTCTTCTGCTTCGAGAGATGACGAATGAGGACAAGGCTGACGCTCAGACCGATAGTTCGCACTGGTGCTGCGATTGTATGGGGGCGAGGCTGGTAATACTCGGTGTCGTTGTTTGTTTTTCTACCTAGTCATGGGTCTCCGTGACTCTGATCTTCGATGAGTAACATGTACTGTCTGACCTCGATGCATCAGGGTAGGGTGTTACCTGGGGCTGGTTCTGGAGGTGGTAAGGGAAGGGGGGGTGGTGTCTGGTTGTATGTGGTCGTACTGTACTGACCAATGCACACACACACACAGATACTGGTTCTTCTCTGCCGATGTCAACTCACTTATCGCCGCCTGTCCCTGGCCCTGCTCCCCGTCTCCTCCTCTTAGATGCTGTTGTCGACCTCCCGTATAAATTTCACTCTTATTCACTTATTACTATGCATATGGTGAACATGAGCTGTCACATGGTTGTGGGGCTGGAAGAAGAGTATAGGAAATGGTTTTCTTCGCGCCTCTTCTTCTCGCCAACCTGGCCTCTGTTCTCTGGCTGGTAGTTATCGTCCGACGTCTGATAGAGGGTCGGGTGGTCGGAATCCTGAACGTAATTCTCACGGATATTTCTATGCTGTGCTTGCTATAGAGTTCCTAGGACTTGGGATGTGGTTGATGTTGTGCCATGAAGGGCGTGCGTTGTTCCAGTTAAAGCTAGTCTCAATAGCATTGTATGCATCTACAGCTATCTATCCAACAGTTCGGTTGTTCGTGCATTGCCATCCTCTTTACTATTCGATCCATCCGTACATTAATATCTACGCGCACACACTTCTATGGAATACCCGCCATACCAGCTGCAATGCCATCCACACTATTTTATTCCTAGGGCTAGGGATTCCTTGTCCCGGATGCATCTAAGGCCTCCCTCACTCCTTCAGCTGGTCTATCCGTAGCAGGTTGAGAAGGTAGAGTGATAGGGGTGGAGTCTGTACATAGCAGCACTGCCACATACATTTCAGGACATCAATACAGATGCTAGTAGATACCGGGAAGGAAGTGTGGCTGACATGTATCCATTGCGTGGCAGGAGGAAGCCTCAGCTAGCTACAAATGTGTTTGCCTCATTGCCACCCCTACTGCATGAGCATCCGACATGCGCAAAGTGATGGGTCACCATCGACCTTCACTGTCCCTTTTTCACGCGCCTATGATTTGATGACGGCTTAGTGTCGTTGCCTTGAAAGGATCTTCAACCCACCGGTGACCAAGAGCGTTAGATTTCACAGCGTATTTCTATCATTTCTGTAAGTGCTTTGGGGTATTCAGCCTTCGAAGAGTCATGTATAGTGGGGAGGACGAGGTATGTTGTAGTGTTCTACATATCAGACAGGGGTGCTATATCCATACACCATCAATTCATGTATTGAATAACCGCAGTACTTAAAAGGTGTGCACTGGTAACCAACATATAGAGAGCTCCATCCGCACTTTACTTTATTTTTGTTACACACTTGCTAAATCCGAGTTTGCTGTTTCTGTTCCACCTCTATTTAAAGATTATTCGGGTGATTTATTTTGTTGATTTGAGCATTAGTTCAATATTTTGAACTACACAAAGTTCCGTCATTTAGAGGCGAACACTCGATATAGCTAGTTGGGTCCGCATCCTTTACACAACTCGTACTACCTAAGGAAAAACCCTAACAGTTACAAATTGGATCAAGCTCTACTGCTTGCTAGGACTAGGAAGTGTTTTTAAAAACAGAAAGCAATTCCAATTGTCAAATCATAGCTCCAATCTTATAAATAATACCTTGGACTCGTACTTGATTGCTCCAGAAAGGATAGTCTCCTACCAAACTTGGAGCCATGGGGAGAAAGGGAGGACTTGGCTCTATCATGGAGAGCGCATTCCCGGAGGTACCTGGCAATATGTCAAATGGAACTACTTCGATGACTTTCTCACCAAATACCCTTCTTGAATCCCTCATTCCCGGCTATGGACCTATCCACAAATTCCTCCTCTACACTTTGGGTTTTGATGTCACTGTCCTAGTCTCTCTAGGAGCTATTCTCTGGCTTAGCATTCGTCTGAGCCGCTCAACATGGAAAGTAATTTGGAACTCGGTCTCCTCGTTCTGGATGTCCGAAATCTCGATTACTTCTAGAGATGAAATCCATACTCACATCATCCACTTTCTTGCACACAAATATACTGTCAGTTCTTCACGACGCTTAATGGCAGAAACTCCATCCAGAAGCACTTGGCAAATCGACAGCGAAGACAAAGATGCACCACAAGCAACTGTTGACGCAACTGGGAACATCAAATATCTCAATTTCTCCAACCAAGAAGCCAAAACCACACCACGTTTCACACCTGCAATCGGGTCCCACAACTTTTGGCACAATGGAATATATTTCCAGCTTCGTCGCAAAGAAGTCTCCATGTTTGATGAGCACTCTGGAGGTCCGCTCAGAGACCGAGAAACTGTTACGCTGTCTTGTTTTGGTCGCTCGTCCGAGCCGATTAAGAAGCTAATTCAGGACGCCAAAGAGCATTATCACCAAGGACATCGTCAGAAGACAATCATCAAGCGCCCGGCCCCTAAAGATCTGAGGAGATGGGGTGGAAGGGGCGCGTGGGTTAAGATTGCCGAACGGCCGTGTCGACCTATGAACACGGTTGTGTTGAATGATGATCGGAAGCTTGACGTTCTGGCTGATATCAATGAATACCTCAACCCAGCGACGGCTAGGTGGTATGCTAATCGTGGAATACCTTATAGAAGAGGCTATCTATTCCATGGCCCACCTGGAACTGGAAAGACCTCGCTTACGTTCGCGCTCGCCGGAGTATTCGGTCTAGATATTCACGTTGTCTCGCTTCTAGAACCAACACTCACCGAAGAGGAGCTCGGCATGCTTTTCACCAACCTGCCAGCCAGATGCATTGTCTTGCTTGAGGATATCGATACAGCAGGACTCCTCCGAAACGATCCTGCCGCTGACGAAGAAAACGCAAAGAACGGTGGAGAGGAGAAGGACTTCAACGTGAAGAGTCTTACTAAAGCCCTCAAAAAAGCCAACGACGAAGACACCAAGAAAGGCATCTCGCTTTCGGGTCTTTTGAACGTCATCGATGGCGTTGCATCACATGAAGGAAGAGTTTTGGTAATGACAACTAATCACCCCGAAAAGCTTGACGACGCACTTATCCGTGACGGGCGTGTGGATCATCAAGTTGCCTTTGGAAATGCGACCCAGAAACAGGTCAAAGAGCTATTTGAGCGCATGTACGCAAGTGATGTGCCGAATGCTGGTATGGCCGCTATCAATGCCATACCAAAAGCAGTTACTGGATCGAAGCCCGCTCTTGTAAACGATACACTTGCAATTAAGAAGTCAAAGGGCTTGGAACTCACACCACCACCTACTCCTACCAATACCTCAGCTTTGCCTCGTGATCCACCCTCGGCGATGGAACCAGAAAAGTATCAGGATGGAAAGGTGGACTCAGAAGAGTTAAGTGAAATCGCACTTGCGTTCGCTACCAAGATCCCAGATGATTTGCTGAGCCCGGCCGAGATTCAGGGTTTTCTGTTGAAGCGAAAGAAGGACCCCAGAAAGGCAGTATTAGAAATCGGGAAATGGGTGGAGGTCATGAGGGAGACAAAAGAGAGTGGTAGTAAGGTCAGAGCGCTCTAGCGTGGTCAGTTGCATGCGGATCTGAATTATCCAAAGAAATCGATTGCATACGTTAAAAATTCCAAAAGCCACGCAGAGATGATTTGGAGTCAATTACTGGGAGGTTTCATCTTATGGACTAAATTATTGGAATATGAGTGATGGACGAGAGCATTAAATTGTATGAAAGAGTAGCGCAGATTGTGACTGTGATACATATGCCGATGAAATGAAAATGACCAAAATGAACAGAATTGACACTCTTTTCCGTATATTTGATGTGGTTAGGTCGTCTGTCACCAAGCTTGCCTTTATGAATGTTCCTTTGCTTTTTCCTATCCTTAGTTCATCCTCTACAATGCTTCCAATTTACAAACGCTCCTTAATTATGCGAGGGCACAGGAGAAGATCTGAGAGATACTTCCCCATCCGCAGTTTGATTTTACCATCACTAGCACAATATATATGATACTTTGGAGACTACTAATGATAAGACTTTTGATCGTTCACCATTACCGTGGTCAGTTTCTGTATTGTATTGTAGGAAAACTCTCACACGACGCCTTCAAGATGAATGTTCGTCGGAGGAAATTAACCTGTTAAAACACATACACGTGTAATTATAAAATGCCCATGGTGGTAGTATTTCGGTTATTTGATGCTGCTCCGACATGTAGAAGGGGTTGAGGCTTACAGAAGTTTGACATATATGGTCAGGGGTATTCGCTTAATCAAGAAGCACGCCTCGCTGTTATTCTTATCTGGACCGTACAATAGGCGTGAATCTTGACCCAAGAACACATTATATTACCATCGGACAGGAAATTCAGGATGGGGCATGTGGCGTACAAAAGATAAACAAGAGCCGTCTGCATTAGGAAGGTAATGCTTCAAAATCTGATATCTCTTGGCGCGCAGAAACACGTGCATCAACGTCGACGATCCGCCGGTGGCCAACAAGAACGGTCTCCAATGCTGCTATACTGCAAAGGGAATGCGTGAACAAGCAACCAGTCGGGATTGGCCGGACGGGGGGAATAGTCATTACGATGACATGCAACCCCCCTTAGTTCCTGGATCCGGGGAGGGGGCTGATATAAGCATTTTGGGTGATGGCTTAAAAAAGCTTGAGTCCGCTTGGAAGTTGGCTCGGGCTTACTCTATCTCTATCTCTCTCTTCTTCCTAGCACCCCGATCTGCTATCTCAATTTCAAGATGCGGTTTTCACGGGTTTTGAGTGTGGTTGCGTCGATCAACGCTGTGGCGGCTTGCGGTGGCTGTTATGGACCTTCTTCTGAGGTTGTCCATGAACGGAATGTCAGGAGGATGCAACCTGATGCAAGTGGAGCCACTGTTGGACCAAAATCTGAATTGGAGTGGGGCCAATTGAACTTCTTGCACACCGTAAGTAGTCACTGAAGTGATTTACTGTGGCTATGAGAGTCATAAAATAAAATACTGATGTCTAGATAGACCGACACGCATGGTTGGCTTGAGGGACACATCAAAGAGCAGAACTATGGCGCGGATTGGGGAGATTTTGTCTCCTTCTCTAGACATATGAAGCACAAAGCCGGAAATTTGGGTGTTGATCTACTTCTGATTGATACCGGTACGTCTGATGAATTGCAGAACAAAGATAAATTTCTGATCTCATGTGGCTAGGTGATCTACACGACGGAAATGGTCTAAGTGATGCGGCCTTACCGAATGGTGTTCTCTCCAACCCGATCTTCGAAGAGGTCGAGTACGATGTGCTTACTATTGGAAACCATGAGCTTTATCTAACAGACATCGCATATGAGACATACTCAAACTTTAGCAAGGTTTGGGGAGATAAGTATGTGACAAGCAATGTCCAAATCATTAATCCTGCAACTGGATTATATGAGTATATTGGATCAACGCATTATTACTTTACAACTCCGCACGGTCTACGCATTATGGCCTTTGGCGTTCTGTTCAACTTTGCTGGAAATTCCAATGTTTCAAAAGTCATCAAAGCAGCTGATATGATTCAGCAGCCATGGTTCATTGATGCAGTTAATTATAAGAAGCCCATTGATCTCTTTTTGGTCATCGGCCATAACCCAGTTCGCGCCTCAGCCTCGGATACATCTAGCACATTGGGTTTGTTGCACTCTACCATCAGATCTATGCGCCCAGAACTTCCCATCCAGTTCTTTGGTGGCCACACTCATATACGAGATTTCAAAGTATTTGATGATATGAGTACCGGTCTTGAGTCAGGTAATTTCCCACTTATACGTGCTCTACTGAATCTGCTCTCTGACAAATACAGGGCGATATTGCGAAACCCTAGGCTGGGTGTCGATGAGTGGCATCAATTCCTCTACATTTACTGGCAACGTAAAGCCTCGAGGTGTCGCAAATCCTTCAAGAAAAGCCAGCAGCACGTCTGTGTCCAACTTGGTATATTCGAGAAGATACCTCGACTGGAACCGTCTGACATTTGAATATCACGCTACCGACTCCCAGGCAAATACTTTCGATTATCACAGCGGGCTCCGTGTCACAGGAGATATCACTGATGTTCGCAAGAAGCTCAATCTCACCTCTCTCTACGGCTGCGCACCAGATACCTACTGCATGACATGCAAAGCCTTCAACACGCCGGGTAATATCTTTAGTCTCGTTGAAAGCGCGCTTGGTGCCACAGTCATTAATCCAGCCCGATCAACCATTGCCCGCTACATTATTGTCAACACCGGCAGCATCCGATTCGATCTCGTCAAGGGGCCGTTCACGTACGATGACTCTTTCATCGTCAGTCCCTTCACCGACGCTTTCCAATACATCCCTAGCGTACCATATAAGCTCGCCAAAAACGTGCTAAACAGCATCAATGGCGCTCCCCTGAATGACAAACGCAACAACAATAATAAGCTCGGCAGCATGCCCCTCATCGTCGAGCGCGACTCATGTATCGACCCTGAGATCAGCATTATCGACACTCGCTCCTTCTCCTCCCCTGCGTCCTCGATCAAAACTCGCGGCGTGAACCGCCGTCAAGCAATCGTCAGCCCAGGCTACACCACCAGGGACGACTTCGGCACCGACGGAGACGACACGCCGCACTCGGCCATCCCCAGCTTTCCGCAGCCCAACTACGTAGCCGGCAACGGCTCGTTCCCAGAGGATGGCAGCACGCCGGACGTGGTGGACGTGGTGTTCCTAGACTACTTTGCGTCGACGGTCGTAACGATCCTGAACCAGCTGGGCGGCAGCTACACCGCAGCCGACGTCGCGTACTACATGGACCCGAGCTTCACCACCCAGAACTACCTGCCGGAGTATGCGAAGAAGTTCTGGCAGGCCGACGTGCCGACCTGTCCCGTGGGAGCGGGCGTGGGGTTTAAGAGAGGTATATGAGACGAGATACTGCGAGAGTTGAATGGAGAAGATGTTGTACACGAGACTTGTCGGTCCTGATCTATAATGTAAATCTTTATCGCATTGATAGGATTCGTGATAATAAGTAGGAGGACTGTTCGGTACTAGCTTTTACCCCTTGAATTAAGCGAGGAACAATGCCGTTGGGACTATGAGATCTATCTATCAATTCAACTCATCATTCATGACCCAATATAAGTATAGCCCCAAAGATGACAAAGACAGTAGATTAGGTTGGTGTGGTATATTTGCGGTTCATCTACGGAAGTCTTTTAAAGGTATTATAAACATACGGAATAGAGCTATCCAGTAACATTTTCGACACCAAAAATGCCACCAACGGTAACTATGCACGTAACAACCACCCATCCGCCCTCTCAAGCGTTCGCGAGATGGTATCCTCTCCATCCTCCAGCACACTCCCATTCGCGCCAAGAAATGCAAATTCAAAAAATCAAAACTGTCCCTTATCCATGCTATGCAATGAGTTGAATGTTATTTTGGGGCCATTACGCCAACCATGAGGTATTATGTCTCGCGAGTGCTGTTGGCATTCCTGCGCTATAATTTCGGCCGTTATGTCGTTCCTCGTGTCTCGCTTCACGTTGACTTGCATCACGCCAGCCAAGTCTCCTCCTTTCTTGCCGGCGTATCTGTCCCGCCTCCTATTGTGAGACCCTCACTCTCGGTGTCACTATAGTCGTCGTCGTCTTCCAACGTACTATCCTTTACATCCGCCAGGTCCTCTTCTTCCATCCATTTTAGCCCATTGGCCGCCTCTTCTAACGGAAATACCTCCTTGGCATATTCCTCCAATCCTCGATAGCCCTCCCAGAGCGCTAGCGCTTCTTCTGGACAGCTCTTCTCAAATTCCGTCGACCCGAAATACGGCGGTTGGTTCTTGCCGTCTTTGCCGCCAAAACTGTAGAGTTTCTCCAGGGCAGATAGTTGATCTCTGTAACCGGTTGGGATTTTGACCTTTACACCGATCTTGGGCGTTTGACGGTAACGAACAGTTCGACGCACACCCTTGGAAAAAGCAGCACAGGCCTCAGTCGGTGAGAGCATCTCATATGCGAGCGCTATCTTTTGGCCGGCCCATTTGTTCCCATCCTTTATGAGTTGTAAAACAGCAGGACCGACGTCGTGTTCCGCGTCTAGCCAAGGAAGTGGGATATCTGGGTGAAACGGTGCCTCCCAGAGAAAGCTGCCATCCTCTTGCAATTCCATGCAAAATAATGGGTATGGTAGAGACGTGAAGTTATTGTTATAGATCCCCGTATAGAGGAAAGTCGTGCGAGGGGCGAGCGAGGGCAGCGAGCGAATATAAGTTTCGACATCATGCTTTGCGGACCACAGCGGTATGGCTGGCCATTCCGGATTTATTTTAGAGTGGTTTGGCATGGTAGAATATATGTAGTGTTTTATATTGGCTGTCACGGCGGCGTCCGCAAGAGCTTTGCCGATCGCTACCTCATCTCCCCAGAATGTCGTATTTATAAATGCTAGGTCTGCGCCGTGGAACAGATCCGCTATCAAGTTCTCATTCACTACCCCGCTCTTGAGATATAGATCACCAACGAAGACCGTGACATTTGGCAGACTCGATATCTCGCTGGCAACGATGCCATCTAGGTTCCGCAGCTGCGCGCGCACATTGTAGCCCACTGCTGAAGCAACGCGAATAAAGGAAGCGGCTTGGCGGCCAGAGCTATTGCAGACGGCAATCGTCGCCGTGGGGGTTGGCATGGGACGCTTCGACGGACGCTCGTCGGCGACGTAGGAGGGAAAGCGGACGGAGAGCGGAGAGTCGGAGGGGAGGGAGGTGCAAGGGGCGTGTTTGAGCTTGCGTGGAGGAGGTTCTTGGGTGGAGGGTCGGGGTCTGATTGCCAACGCAGCCCGTGGGATGGCGGAGGGCATGGATTTAGTTTGTGGTTGGAGAATGTGGTAGGGAGTGGGATTGTGGGTGGTGGTGGGAGGGCGTGGGCGTGGGATCTGGAGATGGATGGATGGATGGTGTTGATACCCCGCGATGTGGCCAGGGAGGGGTGTAATCTCCTCTTAAATGGTAACCAAGACGACCCCTCCTTTCACCTGTTGGTGGAGGAGCGGTTTGTGGAGTAAAAGTAACTTGATCTGCTGTGCCTTGCCTGAACACCTTTTGCGCGCGGTGCCGATTATGGGGAGATATGCGGCAGGACGGGGTTGTATATGCGTTCTATGGTTCCCGGGTGGTGGAAGAGGCGCCGTATGGTAGGTACAATGCACGTATGCGTCTTTGGGCTCGGATGTTCCTCAGAGGCCCAGAGACCGACTAAACAATGAGGTCTGGGGGTGTATATTAGAGATGTGAGATATTGATAGTGACGTTGATGAGAGAAGAAGACAGGTCCAATGGGGAGCAGCTAGGCAAGGGACGCAGGATAGAGTTGTTGTGTAGCGGTCAAGTGTAGGTAGCGTCCTGTAGATGCAGCAGGCAATTTGGGGTGACAGGGTTTGGGGCGATATAACAGACAGTAGTGTGGAATGACGGAAGTCTCGTTTTTCTAGCTTTGTTGATCTGCCGTACGATGGTCAAGCGCGCACTCAGCACTAGACTCGGACAACAGACACACTAGAGGCACGATCTGACTCGTTCGGGGCCAGCAATGCGCTTTCGGGGTGGTGTGCAACGTGCGATGTTGGACGAGCGATCCGAGATGTCAGATACGAGATATGGAAGACAACGAAGAGCCAGTGGACGAAAGTGAGTTGGGTCTGCTGTAGTGCAAGTGAGGCGGTTGAGATGGATGGATGGCGATGTTAGACGAGACGAAGATAGCGGGAAACGTCAAGCGGCGCTGGTGGGTGCTCGAGGAGAGACCAGATGGCGAAGGATGTATATATATGTGTGTGTGTGTGTGAAAGAGAGAAGGAGAGGGAGAGAGAGAGAGAGAGAAGAGTAAGAGGTGAGAGAGAGAAAGAGAAGTTGAAGTGTCGAACAGCACGTCAAAGAAAATAAGACGAATCTCCAGTCTGAAGTTCGACAGCTGGGCCACGTGCGTCTGGGTTTTTTTTCAGTCTATTACCTATTCATTACCTGACTTTGAGTGTGGTATTGCACTATCCCTAGTCATTTGATCTTGCGAGCGGATTGAGTGCGGATTGAGGATAGTGGTACTGTGCCATCGTAGTATTCTCGAGTGCATTGATGGGCCGACCCATAACTTCACAACGGACTGCGCGCATAGTACCTGTACCTGTCCAGTACTTCTTGCTCTGGACAAGCTCCGCACACCTTGAAGGTTATGATTATCCTGGCGGGCGACTCATTCACCTTACTCCAAAGTAAGCTTCTCCTGGTGCAACTCTGGAACGCAGGGCAAAAGGTTTTGCATCGAGCCTAGCCGGTTGGAGGCATAGTTGGGGCCGGCTAGCGATTGCTTGTTCTGTTCTGTTATGTTATGGAATGCAAAGCATCACACGTCGACGCGGTTAGCAGGACGGGGAGGTTCCACGTCTAGTAGCAATACCTGGTCCACGTTGGCAGCACACTGGCGCAACGTGTCTGATCGTGCGATGTTTGCCGTTTAGCCAAGCTCTGTAAAATGGGCTTCCCATGATCCCACGAATAAAAAGAACATAGCGGAGCTCATGGTAGGAAGCGAAGATTCGGTCTGGCTTGCCTTTGCGCGACCTATCCAATGTTGGTTGGCCAGTAACCAGGTTCATACCACCCAGTACTCTGTACCGTAGTAAAACCAGAACCCGTTTTCGCATGGAAAGAAACCCTCCAAACCTGCAATGACGTAATCGTATGCAATTGCGCAAAGTTCACCCAGTATGATCAAAGATAGCTTGGCACGTAAAAGTCAAATAAAATGCAATTTCAGATTCTTTCGGCAAACCAGCGGCAGCGTACCCGATTGATCCGCCTCGACTTCAGGATAACGGGGGTTGAGGTCGGGATTGCGGGCTCCCGCGCAATAGCCGATAGCCCTTTCTAAACGCTCAACTTGCCCGAGATCTGCCAACGGTTTAAGCGGCCGGGTTGGATTGATTTGGTTGTCTTTGCCTTTGCCTTTGCCTTTGCCTTTGTACTATAGAATCAGTCTTTCTGCTCTTATCTCTCGCCAATCTCTTGATCGCATTCCTCTTGCGATCATATCTTGCCTGCCTTTCACCGCTGCATTTTTAGTCGCTCCTCTCCCTTCCCTCCCTACTACTTCACCTACGCTACGTATCAAACTCTACTTCTCACGATCGACGCACCTCCTCTCCTTCAGCCGGATTGCGGATTGTGTGGTTCCCCAAAAGAACTCATCTGACACCAAATAGTTTGAACACGGCCCCCCGCCAAGGCAATAACCTTGATGCCCATTATTAAGATCAGTCTCGTAGTACGTAACCAAAAGGCACATCCTCCACTCCTTCCAACGACCCTTTCGTTTCTGTTATGTGTGTGTTTCTCTATCTCCGAGCCCTCATACACATATATCTGACATCTGCCTCTAGCCTCGCCTACATCACGGCGTGCTGATTGGAGCGCAATCCAGAGTTTGTGGTGCTCTGCTTGGAACCGTGCCAGCCGCCCCTAACGCCTCGCTGGTTCCTCGTAAACGCCTCGTCCCAAAGATGGGATCCGAACCACACGCATTTTCCCCTTTTCCTATTCTGCACCTCAACTAGCGCTAGCTAGCGATGGGGTAATGAGAGTATAGCGCACCTGTTTAGGTGTCTATTCAGGTGCCAATCCCAACCTAACTGCCCGCCGGCCACCTCCACTTCCAGCTCCAGTTCCACTTCCCCTCAGAATCCAAAATGCGGGGGCGGCCAGCGCTCTCACCAGTCTACAATCTAGAAATCACAATCTGATAAAAGTGCTCATTTCTGTAAGTCGGCTTAAGCCTCCAACTCACTCCGAAGCCCCGTCGAACAATGTGTGAGACGCCATCCCGGCAACACATCTTCCACCAACTACCACCGGTAGCAAATCATCATCTCATGTCCAGTGTACATATCAAGTACCTGTCCCTTTCGGAGGCTTTGTGTGGTTGCATTGCATTGCATCAGCCAGACCGATCATCGTGTCATCGATCTGGGGTAATCGAGCCCCTTAGCCTTCCTTCTTATCGTCGTGATCCTATCCAATTGATCTAAGCTTTTGTGACAATTAGAGGAGAAAAGTCAAAGCCCGAATGCATTTGGGGACGGACTCAAACACCGAAGTTAGCCAATTAGATATTCAGCTGGGAAAGGTATGTATGACGTTAGACCTGTACCGCAAAGGTACTTATTAGGTTTGTGTTCTGACACTTCTCCGCGGAAGGAGCCAAACCAAGTTGGTCTCTTCAAGTTTCATTGATACTTGAATCCCGCTGGCGTTGAGCTATATTCTAAACTTACGTATATCGGTGCCGAGCAGCCCTTGGGGCGGATATAAGGTGTACAATGACACACGCTCGGGCCTTATCTATCACTAATATGTATTCATTAGTCTCTAGCTAATATTCAACTATGTGCAAGCGCGCAATTGGAACTAGAGACCAGATGTGGCGGCTTAAATACTCTAATATTAGCACCATGAATATTTATTTTACAATCAACATACAAGGTTAGAAAGGCTATTTGCGGTGTTTATCCATTATCACGTCGCGTTTGAGCTCAATCACCAATACATTGATCACCAATACGTTGATCACAATGATGTGTCTGGCCTGCCTGGCCAGCCTCCTACCCAAACGTAATGAGTCTCTTGTCATGAGTACCGAAGTGAGGGCTGGTTTCCAACATAGATTTTTATGTGAAGGACGACCAACAAACAAAAAACCCCCCCAAGCGCTCCACACTTTGTTATAAATATAGTATTATTATAATTCTTTATCCTGTTTGCATTGAATAGAATAGTATATGGTTTTAGGCTGTCCTAATATTCAGAGTGGATGAGTAGTTCCAGCATAACACACAGAGGTTTTAATGATTATCACTTAGATCTTAATTTAGAGGTACAATAGATGAAGCCATCTCTTCTCACCTATCAGCTAGCTACATTTCTCGAAACCTAGAAATATCACCAAAAGATGAATTCAGTAGCTATATATATAGTTGTCAAGTCTCTTTACTAAGTGCTGAGCACGTGACAGCGCGCTGAAACCAAAACATTATCAACGCGACAATACACAGAAGAGATCACACAGGACTCTGTGATTTATACATAGCATCTGCCCCTTCATTCATTAACCCATTCCCGAGGTGCAGGCCATTCATTACAGTAGAATTGAATTCAACCATGCCTCCTAAAGCAAATAACAAGCGTATGTGAACCTTCTCGTGCCCCTTCCCCAAACGCTGGTGTACTTTCTTCTAGGGGACTTGAATCTCTCTAGGAAAAGACCACTAGATGCCAGCTCATCCACCTCCCTCCCTCGCTCTATGAGTCTAATACTCATCTTCAACACTGACAAAGACCAAAGGCTTTCTTGACGAGACGGATCACGCCGCCGCACCAGCGGCTAAACGCCCCTCGCCTGTTCCTCCTGCTGCTGGCGCCAATGGCAATGGCAATGGCAATGACAATTCTAACACGAGCGCCAGTGCCACCACATGTCCGCTCAAGTTCGTGACTCAACCGCGTCCGCCGTTTGATTTCCGGCTTGAGCATGACCAAGAGAAGGAAGAGGAGGCGGAGATACAAAAGGCGTGGGACGAATTGAGGAAGAGCGTGCGTGCTTATGATCGAAAGGTATGCTTTCTACCGCGACAGAAAACCACCTTATTCAGGCATTTTCGACGGGGGTGACGAGTAGTTTTGCATTCTTCAACGGAAATGCATGCCAGAAATGGAGGCTTTTCTAAAGAATGTCTTCCTCAGCTACTCAAAACATGTTACCAACTCAGCTAGAGAATTAGAGTCAGAAAACTAATTCGAGATTGAATAATATAGCCCGCAGCGGATTTTCCGGATTATACCTGGAAGATTTCGACCAAGAGCATCAAGCTGTTACATCGCTATATGATCCAGACGCAGAAGCGGGACCAGGATCGCTTTGGCTGCTATTTCTACAATGATTTTACGGGTTACGGAATACAGGAGGTTGCGGAAAACCAGGTAAGCAATTTTTTTTTGTTTGCCTGGATCTGCTGCCTATATGCACGAGTCGATAGAGAGGTTATCCTGTATGAATGCACCATGTTATGTGATACATTGGGACTGTGCATTCCAACAAGGTCGGAGTGAGCTTTCTTTAGACCAATTGGACACAATGGCGGATATCGACACTTGTGCGAAAGCTCACACACTTGTTTTAAACCCTTTGAAACTTGATCACAACTGGCTAACAAACCTATTCAGCTACTGGAATGGAAAAATGAGTTCACAAAGAAAGAGGCAAGTCCTTATATGCTATGGGCGAGTATGGAGTGTTTTGCCTTCTGGCTGAGCGATACAGATATGATATGCCAGTGGCTCGGTAAGTCTTTCCCTCGTGTGTCAAATGTTCAGTGAATTACAGCCCCGGATCCCCTAGCACGACATGTGTCCAACTGTCTGAGACGTCCGGAAGGGCCTTCTGGATCCTACCTGTCTTACCTTGAACGCATCTAGTCAGTTGCGACAATGGATAAGAACAAGGCGCGCATGATCTACGATATTCACTGCATTAGACACGTCGATGCTGATGAGCTAAGCAGGTCTTGAGGATGGGCAAAGACTTGGGGAGACGTTAGCAATTCTGGGACGAGCACTCCTTGCAACGCTACACGCACTCGAGGGAGTTGATCTTTTGAAGAAAGATTCCCCAATCCCCAATATTCCCCTTATCCTCTCTTTATTTCTACTCTTCATTCGCGATGGTGAAGATGGACTCTCTATGACCGACTTTCCCCACTGGCCCAACGCTGTTGTAGCCTATGCCGAGAAGCACAGCATTGAAATCAAAGGCGCATATGGCATTACAAACACTATCTATTCGTCCGAAAGCCTAGATGAGGAGACACTAAAAAGGGTCAACCAAAAGGGTGGACCTGCCGATAAGTGGGAGTTCAGTACAGAATGGACGGTTTTCACTAAACGTCATGGCTATCGTAGTGGGAAAGTAGGTGGGAATTACATGGATATTCTGAAGATGACGAAGCGAGAACGAATCGAGGCATCCTTTAATAAGAAAGATCCAGTTGCAAAGATGCCAAAAGCTCCACCTGAGGAGGTCGAAACTGATGCAGAAGACGACGAGTGGGAAGATGTAGATGACGACTCGGAAAATTCGGATGATTGATCGATGAAAGTGAATGTATAGACTATACTTGTAAGATATTGCTTGTCATTTCTTTACGAGACTCCCGTTTTTTGCTTTAGGTACCTGCGGCGGGAAATTCGAGATATGATCTATAACTATCTATGATTCGTGATTTCCCCCCGCATATTGCTCGCCATTTTAGCTACTTTCCCACGGTATCATTTGGATAGTCAGTTTCTGGAATCAAAGCACTCCGTTTTCCAGTTCGTAACCCATCTGTATGTATCTGAGAGTCTGCTGGGTATCATCTCATGTTACTGTGAAAATCGATGATTTCCGTAAACAACACCCACATAGGTTAAAGATTATCCAAGGTACATGATCAGATCAAACGAAGATATTAGGGAAATGAAGCCAGGTAGCAAATTTGAAAGCATGGCTATTGAGGAGAGTGGTAGTCCATTTAATCAGCTAGATATAAGCTATAATGAAAAATTGTTCCACACCTAAGTACAAGTACAAGGAGTGTAACACTGCTAGTGAGGCAGCTAGCTATTTTTGCTATATACTTATAGCCAGCTTGCCTTGGAAGTAATTCAAGCATTGGCAATGAAGGTATCTTCATTAAATGTAGAAAGAGAACGGCACCACATCAGGGCAAGACCATGTCAGCTTGTTGAGGTTATATTATGGTTTCGCTCAATTATTGTACATTTCGTTACTTAGCTATTGTAAGTCCTCTCTTATTATCTGAAGACTCAAGGCCTTTTTCCGGATCTCTATTTATAAACCCGTTAGGTAGCCAGTATATACACCATAATTACATGTACATAAACCTTTACCCTCTACGACGTACTACTCGTCCGAAATCCTCAGACCGTTCAGCTCTTGCTCTCCTTTCGTCCAATGCTCATTCCCAGTAATGAAGTCCGACCTCACAACCTTGCCTCGTCTCAATGTCAATGACCTTGCTATGCAGTCAGCACGTGGCTTGATCATTGCCAAACCAAAGGTTCTTTTTCCAAAAGAAAACAAAAAGCACTACTCACCTCTGCTCATTCTCAAATCGCACATACACCCCCTCCACCCTCCCCTCGTAAAACGCACTCTTCCCCTCCACCAACGCCACCAACGCCTCCCTGCTAATCTCCTCCGTCTTCCGAACCAGCGGAACCTGGCTGATCCCCGTCCCGCTCAGCATCCGCTCCAGATACTCCCGCGAGACAAACGTCTTCGCCTGGCGGTCGTAGAAGTCGAACGCCAGGAAGACGTCCGGAAGAGACGCGTACGGGATCGAGTGTTTGGCGACGACCCACTCGCCGTAGAGCACGTAGCGTTCTGGGAACTTGGGATCGAGCGCCAGCAGGGATCGGAGCGTCGCGCTGTGTCTGGCGAGCCAGGCTGCGAGCGGCTTGAACTGCGCGTGGGAGGTGTGATTAACGTAATGTGACTTTTTTTCGGGCGGGTTAGCAAGAACAGCAAATATACACGCACTACAAGGGGGAGCTACTGCTTGGCTTACTTACTCTGTTTTGAACGAGCAGCTCGCCATCATAGCCTAGCGAGAAGCCCATATTCGCACCGTCGATCTTCTCCTCGATGACCATGGGGCCCTTTAGGTTATCGTTCCAGTCATCCTGTACGAGGTCGTCCTCGGTCGATGCACCTAGGTTGACTAGGTGCGCGGTACGTGGGAACTTGGTGACCTGGACGACGCCACCGAGCTTGAGGATCGCTTCTTTAGCTGCGTTGCGAGACGAGATTGTCAAAATTGCACCGAAGCCCTCTGAAAGTGAGGGGGGCTTCATCATTTGCTGCATTTGTTTGACGGCATTCTTCCCTCGGCCCGCCTTGATCGTGGGGTGGTTTAGACGTCCGTCGATGCGTTGCAGGCAAAGCTCTGCTTCATACTCAAAGTAAAGACATGCTGCATAGGAGCTTGACATCAAGAGGCTGAGCCAGTACTTCCGACTAGATAGAGATTAGGGAGTGTATGTCAATGGAACAGATGATTTCTTTCGCTTACTGAACAGGATCGGCATTACAACAGTCGAGAATGAGCAGTGTTCCACTTTTATACGTCCTTTGTATCTGTGCCTCACAGGCAGTTCGTGAACCAGATTCATCTTGCGAGACGATAACCGTCGGTCCCGTTCTCCTTGCTGCAATGGATTCTGCAACAAAGCTCTTTCCTGAGCCGGGTAAGCCTACCAACATTAGAAAACTGACGTTCTCGGCGTTGACCCCAGTAGGAAAGATTTTCGAATCGACTTCCATATTGATATCAGTGTACGGCTCCTCGATCCTGCCTGAGAGATGAGCGATTTTCCAACGATGAGAAATCCAAGCCGCAACAAATTCTTCTTGATGTGAGCTTTCGATGCTTCCGGGACGGATCTTTCGAATATGTTCAATTGCCTGGCCTTTTTCCATTTGCGGAGTTCCATCTTCGCTTCCATGCATCGCTAGGAGGCAGGCCAAGACGGTACCTGCTCTCCCTTTCCCACCACCACAGTGCACGAGCCAGAAACCTTCAGGATCGTCATAGAAAATTTGGTATATGCAATCCATTTCTGATATCGTAGGTGGCTTGTAATTAGGTGTAGGAATGAAAAGGTTTGTAATTCTCTTGAACTCAAACCAGGCAGGATCCAGCGGTTCTTCTTCAGTCAAGGTGAGTACTTTTGTGACACCTAGTCTCTGAAGCATGTCGATGTCGTTTTCGTTTGTCGGCGTTGACATGCCGGCGAGTCTATATGGCAGTGGCATGCTAAAGAAACGGGCAAATGTAAGTTCCTCGGTGAGATACCGAACGTGTATTCGTGTTTCTACTGGAAATTCTGATATTTGTTGTCGGGCAGCGATTCTTGCCGCTTGTGGCCACTACATCACATCTTTAGTTGGAAATCCCACCATATAACATATTACAGTCAACTTACCGGAAATAAAAGCGAAGACGGAAGTTGTTCCTGTCCTCTAACCTGGAAGGGTCCGCATCTCGCAAACGGTGCCAACCTACTCAGTCTTTTCACAATATAATCATGTAGTGCTGGATTGAAAAACAAGGCACGGGCATAAGCATTTGTCGCAACGTGCGGGCGATCATGAGTGTGATCCGCCAGCCGTATCAGTGCCCGGTAAGACGATGGGAACTTTGCTAGAAACTCAAAGCAAAGATCCTGTTGCCATGGAGTCATCAGTAGATCAGCCTAGATTAGATCAGTAGTGCTATTGCTGATTAATGGGATGTAATGAACATACCAAGATGAAATCCATAGCGCTCTCGGGAAGTGCTCGGAATGATTCTAGAAAGGCAGGATAGCCTCCTTTGGTGGTGGTGAAATCTTTACAAATGTCATGTTTGTCAGTTTTCGAGATGGTGATATGAAATGCTTTGGGTTCAAGACCGAGTTTCTTCCTGAACAGTTGAGCATGTGCCCACGAAACAGTAAGATACTCAACCTCTTTTGATTGCCCGTAAGATAGGATTTGAAGTGATTCTTGTGAAATATCAACTTTTGCCCCAACGTCGAAATTTAGCCTTTGGGCTTCATGTTTAGCAACGATTGTAATATGTAGTTCTCTGTTGAGTTTTGATTTATTAGTGATATCCACAAGAAAGAAAAACGTCACAAAGAGTTCGATAACTAAGGATCAGATGAACCACGTGATCTTGCTTAATTCGATCGAAATTAAAGCTAGGAGTTACTTACAATGAATCTACGGCAACATTAGTAGCCAATCTCGATACATGATCGCTGAGCTCTTCCCCCAATAATGCGAGATTTCCCCTGAAATTCCGTAATTCCAGCATATTATTATGGCGATAATAACACTGGATGTTTCGCTGGAATGAATACTGCAGGCCTTCGGACTTGACTTGTTCCGACTGTGGGAGTCTACCATGAATATAACTTTGATTTTAAACAACGGAAACCCGTAGGGTATTGCCTGATGATACAGTGACTCACGCCGTTTTACGATATCAAGAATAGCAGGATTGGGGCTATGTTGTCGGTGTGTCACTATTAAGCTTTTGGTGTTACTAGCCTGAACTATTTTAGCGAGGCCCCTGAAATCTTCAGCTGCGAATTCGAACTCTTCAAACTCCTTT
>Ga0247810_10000128_pt1 | contig 123337 bp, 123 predicted proteins | sample UWRJL119311C1_FD_179918 | JGI IMG/M metagenome (GOLD analysis project Ga0247810, IMG submission 179918) | Plant litter microbial communities from Arlington Agricultural Research Station in Wisconsin, United States - UWRJ-L119-311C-1 | ecosystem: Environmental > Terrestrial > Plant litter >... | reverse complement strand
GAAGGATAATAGCAATAACAAGTTCTGATACCCTTAACAAAATGATCAATAATATGGTCAAAATAAAATATTTCTCTAATTGCAATTCCAGACTTATAGATAAATAGCTAAAGAATGATCGTAGTAGGTTATAACTTCATAAATTGATAGCGTAAAGTTTTAAGATCTTCCAACTGATATCTTTTTCGGCACACCGGTTTTTTCGGCACGCACGGACAGACGATATATATATATATATTTTTGCTTGAGGAGCTTGCTACCCAGTAGTCAATTTTAGTATGATCATTCAGTTTTAGAATATCGAAGCAAATAGCCAAATGGTACCAAATATGTGACATTGCTTCAAGGAGTTAAAGGAGTCTTCGACCGACAAACCCATCAAATAGGGGTGGTTGAAAATATTTGCCATTAGGTATTCTATTCTACTTACTTGCCTTGAATCGATTAGAAGAAGGAATCTTCTTCTTCCAATTAGGAGCATAAAGATGGCTTCAGGTATGTGGATGTTTAGCTGGTCTTTCAATATCAGGAGCCAAGGTTTCGCGTAAAGAAGGCAAGAAAGAATGAACCTGTAAAGGGAGTTTTGTCTACAATCTACTTCGTGTCACAGCCCATAACTAGAAATTACGAAAGCATTCTGGAGTTTGTGACTTCCATTGAGACGTCATGGAAAAGGATTAACAGTAGTTCCATCATTAAAGAAGGATCCGATGTCAAATCCGAGAAAAGTACAATAGGTAGAAAATTTAGGGGAAAGCCAAGAAAGTGCGCCACTGGGCATATTCAGAGCGCGGATGTCCTGCTACTAAAGTGTGATTTGCCATAAAGTCGATTTATTCGACGCCAGTCCTGTGTCAGGCAAAAATAAGATGTCCCCCCACTCTGTTATTAAGGAATCTTTAAACTGGGTGTTTGAGGTCGTACGGCCCTAACAGATATGTTTTCAAAGTGCTTTCCATTGTAAGTTCGCGCGAACTATATACCGAACATATGGAAGACGTGTTGGAACATATTATACAAGCCCAATTTTTGAATTCAGCGAATTTGATCATGTCGTACCTGTCAAAATGGGAGCGGCCACAATCTTTTAGAATTCCCCTGTATCAAGGCACTTAAAATAGCACATTGTTGAAGTAGCTCCCTCCCCTTGTTATTCCACTTCTTGTGTATTTTATTGCGTATTTGGTGGTACTTGGCAAGCCTTGTTTTGCATTATCATGGGACGTCGCCGCGAACGAGCGAAGGCCTCCATAGCCTCTTGAGATATCGTGTCTGTCCGAACAACACTCCCTATTGACATGAAGAACCTAGCAGTGACGTGTTAGCCTATATCCGAGCCTTATACATAGGAGCAGCTCATACCCAAAAGTCGCCCCTGATCCCAGCATATATTGCCCCAGGCTTCTCATAACCCCATTCGGTCCTGCGCCATATCTCATTATGTTCACGGAGCCTCCAACATGTTAGAACTAGGAAGCTACTGAGAGTTGGATCGCATACCAAAGATGAATCCAATGATAACACCAACAGCTAGTCAGAAGGATTAGTGATTGTCCATACGTAGGAGCGTTTTTGTTGAGCTTACTGCTACCCATCATGGCTCCCATCTTCCCTATTGAGTATTAGAATGTTTACTGTATGCGCCGCGGCTAGGTTTCGAGAGCATTTACATTTATCGAAGGCCGTCTGGCCTTGGGGCTGAGCTCCGGCTGGTAATGGTGGCATACTGAGAGGTATTGGGATTAATGGGAGGTACGATGTTGGCAAGCTTTCGTTCGTTGAACCTTTGTAAAGTAGCAAATATTGCTCGTTGAGTGTAGCTCCTCAGAATTAAGGTTAGCCAGAAATGAAGCTGTTCCACGCGCTCTGGAGCTTTGACATAACGGAACTAGCCGGAAACTGTATCACGTGACAAGGCTCATTATCAGAGGTCGTTTGAAAAGAAGCCAAATTAATTCAGTTTCTTCATAAATGTGCTCTGCGTATAATCTCCTGTTAGTCGCTGTCTCGTCAAGTGTTTCGATAGAAGTCGTGGAACGACGTCCGATTTGACGTTCTGAAAGGAGCGCGTGCCTTATCCAGATATAGCTTCTGATTGGGTAGATTGGAACTTCCTCCCTGGCGTCTCACAGACGACGTCTTTACAACTTCAACTTTCCAGCTTGGCAGACTCAACCATATATCCCCCTACGCATGCTGCAATCATATCACCATCCATGAAACGGACCTGTGAGTATCCCATATAGTCATACTTATCTTCCACACACTGCTGGATGATTATTGTATATCCTAGGCTTCTCCTCTTCTATCTGCCTCTTGTTCTCTATGGGCGTCAAAGTGAAGAGAAATATATGCTGACGACGTCAGAACAGGCCAGCATTATATCACCCAACTAAACATACCCCACCAGGCGTATTCGAATACTTGGAGCTTCTAGTACATAGTAGTAGGGTGTTTTCGCGAGGCTTTGTTGGCGTAGGGGGAGATTCACGACCACAGCTTCGTCGATTATATTAGTGCCACAGAGTTACATACAGGTTTACAGATGACGGCTGTCGCAAGTCCACCGAGCCTCCAACCGAATAACAGGGCAGCATGGGGAGCGAGTGTTAATACAGGTGGACTCAATTCTATGAATGCCGACGACGTATCTCGGATGTTCATGCCACGCAAAAGCGCGCAGCGCACTAATTCCTCTTCCTCGATATCCTCTACCAGTACTTTATCACAAACACCTCCACAGGCCAATGGAGTGCCGATGTCTGCTACCGGCGAACTGAGTTCCTGGGGCACAGCTGCCGCCAGGAAAAAACCTCAGAGAACTGGCCCATGGCCGACAAATAAGGGGGAGGCAATATCAGGGGTCACTACCACACGGCCGCAATCAATATTGACCCCAAATGGGGCTTCGACAGCATCATCAATGACTTCAATACACCAACCTTCCCCAATTGTACCCTCACAGCATATGCCTACACAGCAAGCCAATGGAAGCAGACCGAGTCTGCCGACGGTAGGAGAGGGAAATCCGGTGCTATATTTACTGTCTATGAATGGCACTTTTGAAAGGAAGACAATATCTGTCCCTTACGAACCCGATAGTCTCAGAATTGGACGTCAAACTAATGCCAAAACATTACCGACTCCATCCAACGGCTTCTTTGATTCGAAGGTTCTCTCTCGACAGCACGCAGAGATATACGCTGACCGTAACGGACAAATTTGGATACGAGATGTGAAGTCTTCGAACGGCACATTTATCAACGGGGCTCGTCTCTCGCCAGAAAATCGCGATTCGGATCCAAAGCCACTCAATACTCAAGATCACCTGGAGCTTGGTATAGACATTGTTAGCGAGGACCAAAAGACGGTTGTCCATCATAAAGTTGCTGCTAAAGTCGAGCATGCAGGGTTTCTTGGAGCAACCAACAACGTACTTGACATGAACTTTGGCGATCTTGATCCAGCGAATGGTGCCATGATGGTGCCATCGCAAGGTTCCATGCAGATGAGGAGTAGGGCAGGTAGTCAAGGATCCGTAACTAGCAACGGACGTATGGTACCTACAAGCAGTGCTGCCGGAAGCCAGATGAGCCTCATGGGCCAACAGCGACCTATGAACTTCTGGCTCACTCCTGTAACCACAGAGCAGATTGTAAAGAAATTGACGGTATGCAATGAGCCTCGATTTATTCTAAGAGTAAGACTAATATTGTAAAAGCACGAGATGAGAGTAGCGCGGTTGCAATCAAGCGATCTGGGAAGGGCTGATCACTTTTTTGGCGCGTTACTAACCAAGGACAACGTCAAGGAGGCCGAGAAACCACTGAATGGTGACAACAAAGCTCAGACTATGAGTGGTGGGTCACTAGCACACCGAACGGACGCAAAAACACGATTCTCTGATCCTCCTGCACCACCTCCTCAACAACCACTTCCAGAGAAACCAGACATAGCTCGCTCGCACCCCTTTGATCCGGCATCTCCTTCATCCTTGAAACGGACGAATACGGAGAAAGCCAGACCAGTAGCAAATTCATCACCTATCCGACAGGAATCCACCAGTCAGATCCTCTCGTTAGTAGAAGCTCTAGCATCCGCGAAAAAGGAGCTCGACGTACAAAATGCGCGAATGCGTGATTTGGAGGAGATGCTTCAGCAAGAAAGACAAGCACGCCAACTAGCTGAAGAAGTAGCTAAGAGGCTCGAAAGTCAACCATTACTCCCTATAGCGAATGGTCACGCCATAGCGGGTACAGACTTATCGACACTTGAGGAGGCATTTGAACCCCCTTTGGAATCATCTGCTATCAAAGACATAAGCGCTACTGCGGAATCAGAGGAGATTAAGGATGTCGACACAATGTCGATCGGTGCATCAACATTGCTATTAGAACAACGTCTCGAGCAGATGGCAGTTGAGATGCAGACCATGAAGGAAAACATGGAATCTTTCAAAATAAGAGCAGAGGTAGCGGAGGCGGAACGAGACAATACTAAAAGCACGCTTGGGCAGATGGTGGAAAAGATAAGGTTATCTGAAGAGGCTCAGAAAGTAGCCACTGAAGGAGCCCGCTCAACATTAGGAGGACTAGTTTCTACGATTCCATCCTTGAATGGTGAAATAAAGTTTCCCAAAGGATTTCTTGGAGAGAGAGCTGGTGTTGCGAGCGGGAATGCTCTGATTTCGCAAGAGGAGAGCGAGCTAAATCCACGGCATACTGGAATTCTGTCCCGACCACCAGGCGGACATGACCCAATATTGTACCATACTGGACCTTATGCTTCTATGATTGGAGTTGTTTTGATAGGAATGGGACTGATGGCGTACTTGAATGGGTGGCAGCCGCCAAAGGCAGATTGATAGGCAAAAATCATTTACGCCTTGAGATATTGCATTTATTCTGCATTAAGCACACAGGGTCTTGGGAGACCTACTATACTTTTCCTTTGTTTTCCATTCTGGCTGGTTGTACGGCGTTGGGTGGGCATGGCTTTGCACATGAGCGGGCTTGGGATCAGCATACTGAGACCTACTTAATGGGGTCTTTCTGTTCGTTTTGATGGTGACAATGTTCACGATGATGAGACGAGAAGTTGAGACGAGCGTGCATTGGTTCCCCAAGTCCAGCTTCTTGGGGTTCCATAATACGGATTATATTCTTGTGGGATACTGTTTTTCTATAGCGAATCAAATGATTCAAGTGTTCAGACCTATTCACTATGATCTTTTCCCTCTCGTAAACGTGGGCTACTTATACAGATCGTGTGGCATGGCTTCGGCTGCATCCGACTATCAATCTTACGAAATCCTGTTATAGCCCTGATCCATTGTCAAGGAACCGGTTTTGGAGCAGGGTTATGTGGTCAGACATTCCCAGACAGGACATAGTCATGTGATGAACCCTCACCCATCGCTTCTTCGAGCTTTCACATCTTTCATCCCGAACATAAAGAGTAACCAGACAGCCTCTGGGCGATGCTCGTGCTTCAAACGGCTCGGTTAGAACTTCTTACACGTGATAGTGAGAAACCGATCTGAGGGGAACCTGGATGCTGGGAAACAAACCGGGTGCGCGGCAAATCTGTAGAATGAAGATCAAGTTGCCAGCTTAGGACACCGCAGCGGCTCGACTAGGTTACCCCGTGCGTGAATATCCATCGCGATCTCAAACCCCCGTCTATATCGCGGGTGATAAGCAGTGGGCCGTGCGATATGCCGTTGTTTCTCATCTCCCGCTTCTCAATGGTCGTGAAGCATTAAGGTCGAAATTGTTTCTTCACCAAGTTATCACGATTTCACAAGCTTCGCTACCAAGTTCGTGACGTCCCAACCGGTCGCAATTCCATGAAACAGCAGGAAGCGGTGTTGGAGCATACGTCTCGAGACGATCAATGCACCTGAAAAGAACAGGATGGCGGAGATAGGAATGAGAGGCCAAATCGGCGCGGCTGCAGTCGATAATCTCAGAGCATCTTTACAAAATCGCCAGCAAAATAATCACTTCGAGCAGAAACACTGGATGGAACCCGACGGTCAAGATCTAAGTCACGGCGACGCCTCTTCTCGAGTTGATGGCGGTTCGCAGCCTCACGGCGGCAGAGACTCCACACTTGCTTTCCCTAACACCTTCTTCTCAACATACCATGATCCACCATTCGATGGCTATGCTGCGGAGAGCTGGCTCCCTGAGGCTATTCCAGCCTGGGGACAACCTGTGGAGAACAATGTTCCATGGTCACACAGTAATTTATTGGCGAGCAACATGATGTCCAGGCAGTATGAGCGACAGCAGCAACCTGCAATGATATACACCAACTTCGAGACCCCGTATAACTTCTCTGGTTTGCAATCACCGCCCATCAGCGCAGGATATGAGCTGTCAACTGCAAATAACGAGTCATATCGAAATCCTATACAGAGAAGCAACGAGATACACCAGAATGAGGGGAACACATACCAGTCTCACACACCTCAAACTAGCTATCATCAGCAAAGTCCGGTCTCTCCTGTAGATGGAATGTCATGTTTTCAGTTACAAACTAACAACTACATGGATTCAAATGACTACGGTGGGGAGTTTATTCAGGAACAGCACATCTCAACCTGGTCTACAGCTGCGGGGGATCTATCTCCCCAGAACAATAATATTAATACCGCTGGACAATATCCAATATCGCCAGAGTCATCCTCCCCTGGTCCACATTTTGGTTGGACGATCCACCGACCAGAAAGTCCAGAATCAGCCATCTCTAGCCGTCCACCGTCATTTTTACCTGGCGAGTCGGTATTCACAGTCGCAGTTCCCACCCCAAAAAGAAGGGCCGGAAACGGTCTAGAAATGAAGTCCCAGAAATCCGATACCGCTCAGAAAGACATTTCCGACTGTGTTGATGTTTTCGAGAATGAGCCTGGTGCACTGAAAAGTGTGAAGCGGCGCAAGAAGTTGGATGCCCCAGTTAGAAAAGCTGCTAGGGAGGTTCGTAAAGCCGGTGCATGTCATCAGTGCAAGTTTCGGAAACGAACTGTGAGTATTCCCATACTTTTTTGCAAACGGAAACTTATTCATAATAGTGCTCGACTGGGACACCATGTGGATCCTGTCTGAAAAATGGCGGAGGTCTTCACGAGCTGAAGTGTCAAAGAGAAAGTCCTTTCATCGGAAAACAGATGCATCAATGTGAGCAGCTTAAGATCGTTCGTTTTCAATGATTTGATATTGACCAAATTTGTAGACTTCCGACACTCTTCTCAAAGGCGGATTGTGAACTTCTCTGTGAAAATCCCTTTGTCACTTTTTGAGGAAACTGTGCCAGAGATGGTGACGGTTGATGGTATTGGAAGGATATCTTATCCTCTCGATTTACCTGCTAGACGGAAATCCTTAAGCACATTCAGCCCCGATATTCAAGAGAGCATCAAATTAACCGAGAACCGGGGCTTCGATTCCTCAGACGTTAACGATCCCAAAATTGTGATTCTAGAGGAAGACAAGTATTTGGGTACCAAAGTTGAGCAATGGGCAGTAGAATACACGTCTAAGTTCGTTCATGCAGCTGGGCCTAAATTCTACGCAACCACTATGGCACATATTCTTGGGACAGCCTACGTCAAGAAAGGATTACCAGAAGTAAGATCGCTCTTCTCTATACCAAAACTAAATCTAATATCAAATACAGTCAGACTTAATAGCAGCAATGCTTCGCGTCGCTTCCGTTTCATTCGTTCTCCGTGCTGGTGTAAAGTCATCTACCCCTACGGGTAGATTCCGTACCATTCAAGCGAAAATCGACACAATTCTCTACGAGCGTCTTGCGCTTGCCCAGAAAGATCTCTTTCAGAAACTTCAAAGACTCATCTTCCGCTCCGCTGGTTGTCTGAACCGGGAGCAGGTCTACCCTGTCGGCTTAGTACTCTTTCAACTTCTGCGATTTCTCTGTATCTCGGCCAGTCATTTATCGAATATAGCTCAGCGGTTTCGGTCAAAGGGTAATATATCTCCCAAGAATTGAATCTGAGCACTTACTAATTTTTATTAGCGTCAGAGCCCGCGGATTACCAGCACCACAACCTCCGACTTTTGCTCTCGGTACACATGGCGCTGTTCCGTTCTAGTAACCCCTTGCTCCTGGATCTAAGTGATCATTTCAATCAGGATATGGTGGGCGGTGACAAGGACCTTATTAAATTGGCTACGCAAATGCGTGGAGTGGTAATAACGATGAAGGAAAAGGGATTCCCGGAATTGAAGGGAAGCATCACCTACAAGAAAGGAAATTTCGATCAGTGGAGAAGATTGTATGATAGCAAGTGATCCCCCGGAGCACGTGTTGGCTGGATTTTAAAGCTATCTGGTTTATTTAGGGGGTGGGGCTTGGATGGGGTCAAGTTTTGCAGGGCTGGCTTTGTACGTTACGGTTGGTATAACTGGGAAAGGTAAAGACGGAAGGAGTGATGGAGTAAGTAGGTTATAAGTTCACTTTTTGGGTGATACTTAAGAGTGTAGATCATAAATGTTTAATTTTTTTTAATCATCAACGACCAAGATATTTTTCATTTAACGAGCTGTCTTCTCGTGGTATTGCTCACCCTATGTCTGTCATGTTTCGTACATCGCAGGAGATTTACAAGCAAGACAAAAGCCTGACCTAGCATTTTACTCGCTTATTTAAGGGGCACTCTCGCTTGTACCCGCAGCTCCCCCATATGTGTGTGCTTAGAGAACCATCTACTGAACACCGAAGCCTCAGACTTTAGAGCAGCTTGTTTAATATTTGGCGATCTTTAGCAGCTATATATGTATAGATTTCATAGTTCACTAAGCACGAACAAGAACGTTGGCGCATTTGTGAATGAGTCTGATATTCGGCCTTTCGGGAGGAAACTAGCTAGCTAGAAATGATGATTTACAATATGCACCGGACGAATCACCCGCAAAATACCACCTTGAGCGAGAATCGTCTTACTTTCCATTGATGGCCATTGGATTCTACCGATTAGTGTCCTGAGGCCACAGAGTGGAATCTCTGAAAAAGATCTTCTCTACTCAGTCAATACATTTCGATTTGCATACAGCGATAGCACACCAGTTACCACCTATCCAGTAATGCACATCGCACTAAAGTTTACCTTCCTTTGCATAACGCTTGAACGCGACGGCGGCGGCGGCGGCGGCGGTGGTGGTGGTGGTGGTGGCTTTACCCCGCCGAAAGTAACTCGACGTTTAAGTTTCGTTCCTGCAGCGGATATCCGCCAACCACGGCGAATACTACTAACCTTAGCACTAAACAGCAGCTTCCTCCTCACGCAACGATGATAGTTGGTGTTTTGAGTGTTGAGATGTCTCAGCCATGGCCTTCAACTTTGCAGGTGTATTTCGGAAGTCTAACGCTGATGGCGGAATGTGCAAGTGCCTCGATACCCGGTGGTGGGCGATACCCAATTATGGGGGATTTGCTGGAGGTCAAAAAGGAGCGGCATGTCGCAGTGGGGAATGAAATGAGTTGTTGGTCGATCGGAATGGTACATTGCATTCTTAACCGGATTGAAAGACTAGTGGTGGGGTTTGATAGACACTGTACTCAAGGCATAAATGTCAACCACGTCGGCATTCGGTGGTTAGAATAGTGGTGTATATGTCCTCAACTACAAAACCCACTACCAGAAGATAGCTTTCGGAACTTATCACAACAGCACATCTTTGACGAGAACTCTAAGTATATCCCCAGACCCAAAGTGAGCGAGTTCACAGCGGCAATACTTGGACTTGGCATCTTTCAAAGATCTTCAAAAGCAAAATAGGTCCGATTGTCTGAAAACTCTACATTATTGATACAAAATAGATAGGTGCAATAGTTCTGCTTTGCTATAATGGCTGAACCGAATCGGAAGGTGCTGAACATAGGACATGAAGTGTGGAATGTAAAAAAGTCTACTGCTTGTTGCGTTTATAATTGCTTGGGACTCAAGGCTTTAATTACTCAAGGACATGGCAGCAACATGAATTGCAGACTTGGACAACTGGCCACCTACGTCTCTCTGCATGGCATTGTTTTGTTTATAACGACGAAGAGAGCAAAACAAGAATGAAAAACACATGATTTGTGCGGTACGTCTCCATATCTTTAACTTCTAAACGCAAAGAATTTCAGCATACCTGATGATATGCATAGTTAGGTCATAAAGTGATTTTGTGATCGTTCCAAAGATTCATTCTGAAATAACTGGATTAGCGGACATCAACACTCGGCCCGACGCTCACCAATATTAGTGTTTATGGAGCCTCGCGGGTGGATTATCCACCACTTGTTGATTATTGTTGCGTTATAGATAATCGGACACATTCTGAAATGTCCGAATTTGTCAATAGAGGATATTAATATTCGTGCCACGATTTCAATAATAAGTGCTGTGTGCGAGTGTTGCCGACATCTAGGTCTAGGCGAAAATAGCTGAGAACCTTAAACCGGCCCATGTTACACTATATGGAGAACCGCAGTTCCTAGAATTTGATATGTGGTGCGCCATTTGCAGCTGCATACAGTAGGTCGCTTTCAGAGTATCAAATCAGCGTAAATGATATAGCATTGTTCCGAAATGCTAAATGCGAGTTCTTCAGTCATGAATCATGGGCGCAAAAATGCCATGCGTTAGGCGACCGAATCTACCAAAGCCCTAAAGCAAAAGGCTCACATCCACATAAAATTGTGTAAATGGTACCGATAACATAGATTTGACAACTTGAGAATTTACGAATTGAAAAACCCAGTGGTTCAACAATTTGTTCTCGACCTTTGTTCGTTACAAGCAGTGTCGAATTGTGTTGGTTGATAAGTCGCAAAGTCAATGTGCTGTATGCTGGTGAGGTTGCCCAAAATCTGCAACTAAACTAATTATTATGGAATGGCTGTATGCATGTAATTCAGTCGGATGCCTGGCCACATTCAAATGCGGTTCTTCTCGCCAAGTTAGCCTATAGCCTCTTCCCAGATATCTCTCTGGCTCTTAGAAAGCGTCTCAGTTCTCACGCCTCAAACCACAAACTCAACGTCATACACTTGCCACTCGATTTCATTCCCAAGCCTGCAACATTGAGAGCTCTTACAGCCTAGGGCTCCTCGATCGCTTACCACCAAATGTAACAAATAAATCGACTTGCTAAACTCTAGTTGGTGAGTTGAACCAGCCCGCCTTTCAGTTTACATTCTTCGCGGCAATTCCGACCGGTTTACGCCGCATTTTTGCCCGGGCGAGGTCGGATTGAAACATGCAACAATAGGGGCGCAATCACTTCAGTCTCCCGTGAGGAGCCTGGAAATATCAAATATCGTTTCTCTGATGGCGACGGTATATCGTCATATAGGTTTCACGGTGAATTCCCAAACGTCCGAGTGAGAAGCAACTGGGTTACTCGTTGTCAGCATGCACTCACTTACCTTGCACATGTACAGGCCAAGAATATCCCTCACGTACGGCTACGATGCCGATTCATCTGAGCATTACTGTAAGGTACTGGCGATCATCAGCCTCATCAAGGGGCTGTTCCAGTAGGTAACCAACCGGGTGATGGCCATCACCATCTTTCTCCCCACTATAATCTACTTCAGATCGAGTGCTTGAATATGCAGGGTCAAGAATTGACTTTCGGACTCGGGGCAAGCTGGAAAACTGCTCCAGTGCTGCACCTCCTTGGATTGTTTTGGTGGCCAAAAAAAACAACAACAACGCGCATACGACCAAACTTTATCTTGTTTTGCGGACTGGATGTTTACCAGCCACGTCCCTTACAGACAGCCAAACTCCACACTTCATCCCCACAACTTGGCCTAGAATGTCCTCGAGCGACCCTCCTCTGTGCAGGTTGATATGATATCTTATGAGTGCACGAATTACTGCCAAAATTGCTCGTGCAGATATCGAGTAGGCATGCAAAAATCATGGACAAGATGTCCCTGCTGGATCTATCTACAGTTCTTATACAGATCAGGTAATCTGTATAGAAGGCTATGCTTCTCTTCTCTCAATTCATAAGTAATGAATGGGCACTGCGCATTGTTTGTGGCGCGAGGGGTAGAGTGGGCGCCTGTGCCTTCAGTGCCCGATCTGACAGCTCAATAGTTGCACAAACCTAAAAAAAACACTGAGAAAAGCATTATTATGGACATCAAGTGGCTACATAATAAGAATATAACTGCACATTTTTTATGTTCCAATCCCTTTTCTTCACTTCTGCCTTGCTATTTGCTTCATTCCACGGAAGATCTTTCGGCACCATGCCGGCCTCTCCAATGGTTTTTGAATTCCTGGGGGATGTTTTCACTATTGATATCAATGGCATGACCCCTATGGCAGTCGCACCAAAGGATGATTTTGATTTCAACATCTCAAGCATGACTGATATGAATCTCGGTAAACCACTCCCTGCGGTGCCCGTCCGCAAACCGCTTGCATCAAAACGAGCACCCTTGCAAGATGTCACATATCGTATGCATTTAAATCAACTAGAACGTCGACCATCAGAGTTATCTTTCCCAAGTATGAGGAACGACTCGTTTTCGTCGCGAAAAACAACGCCCGACTCACACCACCAGCACAGGTATTCTGACGAGAACCGCAACTATGGATCATCCACATTCACAAAGCTCGACTCACCTCCCAAATACAAAGGCTACATTTATCGATCAGATGCCAACCTCTCCTCTCCAAATCTCTCTGTCCCTCGAAAGAAGCGATCCCAGACGCTACTTGCTTTCCCTCCACCTCCACCTCCACCTCCTCCAGTACCACAGCCTCATGTCTCCTGGCAAGGAGAACCAGGAAAGCCCATGACCCGAGGACGCCGAGCTCGTTCAAATACTACACCAACGAGACCTCCGTCGAACCTTAGCACATGCACAACACTTGATTCTGGCAGTTCTTCCAACGCATCGTCGCCTCTATACATGAAGTTCCCTACCACTCCTCCATTCGCTCCTAACTACTCTGTACCACCTACAGTGGATATCGAGAATGAGATATCATGCTTTGATTTCGATGATGACGAGGAATCACCTCGTGCCAAGTTGGCAAAGGTCTTTCGTCGACGTGCGGGCTCAAACGCGGCTGGGGATTCTACCCCTGAGAGAGACCTAAAGGGATCGCTGACGGATAGACCTAAGCGAAAGTTCAGGAAGCGAATGAGTGATGCTAACCAGTCCATAAAAGAAGTGTTTGGCATCAAGAAATAGCACTCGGACTGGTATGGCGCTGCTTAGGAAAGTTTAACGATGAAATGTCCTGGTGTTGGGGATGGGCTTTATGATTGATGAATAAAACGTTGATGTTATAGGAGATGGGGCTCGGTGTTTATATGGTGTTGTACCTGATGATTCAAAATGACTAGGGGGGATAAAAAGGCGCAATATCTGGTATTAGCTCGTTACATAGGTCATGGTAAATGAACAGTGTTTTACCAAAGATTGCTTGCTTCTATTTGAACCTGTTTTTCTGTGAGGTCCCTCTCGCGAGCTTTTTTCAAATGATGAGAATTTCCCCTCATGTAAGCCGCCAGACACAATCTCTACAAACGAAGTAGTTCGTGATAATCGTTGCAAATGTGAAAGCCTCGGAGATTATGAGAATTTTGGCATGTCACCACCACATTTGCTTCGGAAGGAGGCCTCTTTCAGAGTGCCAATCATCTCCTGTCATTATATACGGATTTCAGCATCGACAATCACGGCTGTCCCATCTTCGTAGATTAAACCTTAGATCCCAAAATATGCACAACACAGCACTATATTGATCGACCCCAGGGTCCGACAGTCTGTCAGTCCGAAGTTCCAACAATCCTACAATGCGGAAGGGAGCTTGGGTGTGCATGTGCATGTGCAGGTGTTCGGGATCACGGTGGAAAGTAGATTTCCAGCACTTGTACCATGTAGTGTTACCAAACTCTCCACCGCCAGCCTCTCTCTCTCTCTTTAGTGGGTGTGCAGCCAGAGCTTCAGTGCTTACCTCGGAGATGGTTACCTGAGTGAAGTATGATGCTTGCTGCTGCCCTTCAAATCATTGCCTGGGGATATGTTATGGAATTATATGTAGCAATGGGAAGAAGTTGAGCATCACTTAAGGCCACAACTTAAGGGTGTAGTAATACAGATATCGCGTGGCTGATAGATTCAATACTATTATTGCCCTCGCACCACAAAGGGCTGTTACATAGAAGGTATCGAGGACTTCCTAGAAGCCATCCGATTCACTTTCGCTGTCAGCGATCGTCAAGCTACGAGAGATGGATTAGAGTGGTGGTCCATCAAATAATCAAATCCCACTTTGAAGCGTAGAAAGATAATCGGGAGATCAGTCGCGGTCCGACGCGCCATTTCGACGAATTGTTAGCCTCTACCAATCAGCAAATGCAATCTGCTTGTTAAAGTTTAATTTTTTTAGGAGCGCGTTGTCCCGCAACTTCCCAAATAAAAGCGAGAAATCACCCAATTCCTGTGATATGTCAACAATATACAATGCCCTCGAGCAGTTTCTTCATAAGAGGAGTCTAGCTAGCTAGACCGATTCTTATCAGCTCGCCCATTAACCTCCCCGACCCCGTGGCCATCTCCTTCTCACCCGCTCGTTATCCAGTGCCCTGGCGGAGCGTTAGACGATTTGCGGAAGGCTACGAGACGACGCTACCGGTCAAATTCGTGAGAAGTATCGTCGCCTCCTCATCGATCGAGAAATTCCCCTCTAAGTCTGAAGAACACAAAGACCTGGGACTTCTTCAGGATTTCCATCCTACCAGCCAGATCGCTACTTTCAACAAGCTCTTTTCCCTTTCACATTGCTTGACTTTAGATCTGTACATTGTTGCTGTTTTGAAACCCTCTACAGTCAATATTTGTAGACTGTGGGAACTTCCCACACTACCTGTCGATAAGCAGACATCTAAAATGTTTTCATCTTAATTACCTGTGCCGCGTGAAAAGTTATCCCAGATCCATCATGAAAATCCGGAGTTCCCTCCGGCACAGGGAGCAGCACATCTGCGTCCTCTAGCATTTGCCCATACATATCCTGGAAAGCCTCGACGACGCTCATCTGCACATTCTCCATTAGTGTCTCTACCTCATCTGTCGTCTCCGTCGATGACCCCTCCGTCCATTTCTCTAGTCGAAGCTCAGTCACTTTCTCCGGGTTGCTGGAAGAGCTGCCATTCGGGTTCTCATCACTACCCTCGTAAACACACCTCTCTGCAAAAACAACATGGACGCGTCTTAAACTATTGAAGCGAAGCAGGCGATCCCATCTGAAACTATTCCACATCGACGAATTGGGAGCCGGCGCGGCCTTGACGATGGATATGCATTGTGCTGAGACCGCCAGATTCTCGATAATATGGAGGCGATTGCCAATGACGCTCGTAAGATTACGAACCCAACGATGGCCCAACAGGGATGCTTTGCTAAACCAGAAGGTATCCGTGGTGGGGTGGAACGGCCTGGCGTTTTCCCCAAGGCAGTAGTAGGGGACGATGCCATTCTCTTGCTCTTGCTTTTGCTCCTGGGCTTTAATTTGGAAAGAAAAGCGACGAGATTCCTGACAGAGGTGCATGGCTGTTGGATATCTACGTTTGGAGATCATCCATCGTTCGTCTGCCCAGCCATCGATGTCTGGCAGAGCGTCGAAATAGTCTGGGTCAAAATGATATATACCGGGTTCAGGAAGCAGCGCAAGCGACCAGATCTCTTCGCGAAGCTCTCTTGGCAGCTTGCTGAATTCTGCGGTGGTCATGGCAAATCCTTGTGAGAGAGTGAGAGTTGATAGGAGGAGGGCTTTGTGGTGACAGAGCTGCTAAAGATGGTATGGTCACGTGGTATGTAACTGTATTTCGGTCTCTAACACTCTGGTGAAGGATATCCCGCTGGGCTGTATGCTGACCAGAAGCATAGATCGTAGAGAGCAAGTATGAGTTAATTGGGCTGTAACGATTTAGCACGGGAAAATGATCCTGTTATCCTTATGTATAGTGGTAAATCCACGACTTCACACGTAAGTTCTCTGCTCAGAAGAATTTTCCTTCCTTCATTTATCATACAAATCCATAGTATCTAACTAATTTTATTTGAAAGGGCTTGGTTCTTATAATATGTCTATCTAAAGCCATGATCGCTAAAATACAAGGTGTGGCCGCTCAATACCCTCTGAACTCCGAAACTCACGGATCAAACCCCGATATTCATCGCATGGAACAAGATCTGACAGAATGGCCACCTTTCTTGAATGCAGCTGGCAGGCCTTTGAATTTGCGACCACGCGCCACTAATTCAAGCCCACGCTTTGCCGATGTTAGACTGAACGACGCGAAGTCCACCGCTGGCGCCTCGCCGTAATTCCGCTTCTTCATCTCAAGTTGCAAGATTTTCACGCTTTTATAGCAATGGGTCTCCAAACCCAGTGGCCCGGGACCTCCCTTCTTTGTTGGCTGTCCTAGCATCTGCTTAGGAATAAGAAGTTCATTGACTGGGTTACACCAGCCGAAACGGAGGACTTCGTTCGCGTCCCATGATGCCGCGGAAGGAATTGCCTTGATGGCCTCAACAGTATTCTCCTCCGACCAATTGACTTTTGGGTTGGGGAGGTGAACCTTTTTGGCGGCCGCGAATGCAACAGGGTCGGCCGTGACGTAGCAGTCTGTATTTGGAGTCAGTCTATCATTCAACGCGCAAAAAGACGAAGAGCAACACTCACGCCACATTGCACTTGGCTGTAAAGATGGCCATGTTCCAGCTCTGTCGGCTAATGATTTACCAACACCAAACTGACCTGATAATGTGCTACCTGCAGGCATTTTCTTTTCGTCCCAATATAGCCAACCGATACCCGTAATGCTTCGTGCTTCTTTCTTGAAGTGCAAATAGGTTAGTATACGCTTGTTAATTCTGAAAACTACCAAGGATAGAAGAACGGAAAATAAGTAAAGCGTTCTGACATACGTCGCTAACAGTCCGATAGCCGATCAGCATCTTCTCTAGCATCGGGGAGTCATCTGGGGCTGCGGAGGCACAAGCGACTAGCAGAGCAGTCAAAATGTTCGTGGAGAAGAACATGTTGTGAAGGAAATAAGTCTTCTCATTCGGGTGAGAGAAAAGTAAGTTGAAGAAAACTTCGCAATCCCCAGAATCAAGTCTGTTGAGGAGAAGTTTTTGAGCGCTAGTCTGAGAATTGATGATGGTGCTGGAGTTGAGAGTGATCTGTTAATAGTGATTTGATTTTATGAAAAGGGGAAACAATGGCTTCTACTTATATCCATCCAAAACTTGTCTAGGATACTTTGAAGCTCCAAGGGTCCGAATATAGATTCTGAAGGAGCGCAGGTCTCTAACCAACATCGTATCTAAGCTCCGACATCCAAAGATGCGCCAATTTAAAGTGCAAAGATTGAGGCTTTGCACTCCTTTCTAGCCTGCCGCATTTCTTTATTGTTTTATGATATTCCTATGTGGATCCGAGAAGCCCAGATCGCCAGCGCCCGAGGCGAAGTAATGAATAACTAGAAGTATTTTTAGTTGCAACACCAACAAACACCAACACCAACACCAACACCATCACCAACACCAATATACCAGATGCATCTTTACAATACCAACTTAGGATATTTTCTTCGGCCCGAGAAATTTAGCAATCAATATTGTGGGGGCACTCCCAGGGGAGGATTAGTTCTATTGATAGATGTCAGTTAATCGAGCTTCACGAAAAGCTTTATTCATTTGAGATGGTTGAAAACTTTACTTTGTTATGATTTATAATTATAAGCCTCAAATTAGTAAGAGATCTTATAAGTATTATCAGGGTAAAAGAAGCCAGTTGAAGGATAGATTAGAGTAAAGGGGAGTTATAAGGTACCAACAATATACAACAGAGAGTACTTGGCATTGGATCCACACTATTTAGGAAGTTGGAAGGAAAAATTCTGTGATGAGAAGGAAAATTTTACAATAGACAAGAAAACACTGCACATAAAAGACATGATGGAGCTAGCTGTGGATGTTTTAAACTGGTTTACTGCGCATGCACCTCCTCAAGCACTCTTCCTTTAGCGATGTTGATTTCCGTCCTCGACCTCGCCGCTCTTCGTTCGAACCAAAGACGGCTTTTGCCACCTAAATTTCATTTTTATTAGCTCTATTGAAGTAGTTGAAATCATCACATTCCGTGCGTCTGGACCCAAGTGGTTATTAATGTACTGACCCTTTGTACCCATCGCCAGGGCTCTCCTCCCATCTGCATGCCCATATCTTTGTCACCAGTTCCTGCATCCCAATATTCCCAACCTGACACCCCACCAAAGTTCTCTCCGTGCTTCTCTTTCAAGTCTCTTACGGTCCCTAGAAGTTTCTTCAAGGGCGTAAATCCATTAGGATAACCCGCTGAACTTGTTGTGACACCAAGAACTAACCGAGAGGCGTCAAACCCAGCAGAAACGATAGAGTCATACATATATGTTGACCTCGCATATCCACCATAAAATTGTGCATTGTACCAGTTTACCAGCTTGGTTGAATTGGTTTCGTCGTTCCCTGTGGTTGGAGTCTTAGACTTGGCACCCTGTGCGGTAGCCAGCCGGTCGAATGCAAAATACGAGAATCCAGACAGGTTTGTCCCGCCTTCCTCGGATAAGGCTGTTGATAGTGGTGCCATGGTAAGAATGAATGAAGGACCAAGATCCGTGGATAGTCGCTTGAGGAGACGAAGAGGTGTGGAGAGAGGGACTTCCTCCTCAATATCTACATCCAGTCCATCAAGGCGGTGATTTTTGATGAGAGTAAGCAGAGGTCGGTAATAGGTTTCAAACTGATCAATATTAATAGCTTTCAAGCGTGAGAGTAGACTGAAGAAGCTATACCTCTGTGTCGTTTCCTGATAGACGTGCGTAAGTTCCCGGCGCAGCACCTCCTAATAGCGCAAGCACTTTCACCTCATTTTCTTGCAAGATTCGAACTTCCTTCCACAAATCATCATACAAATCCGAACCAAGTGGATCGTTATTTAACATTATAACACCAGGCTGCTCGTGCAAGTGTATAGAGCCGAGGATCACATGGGTAACTTTAGATTCCGGTTCGAGCAGCGGGAGCAAAGACAGTGGTCGCCCTGCGGTATCCGTGAAAGTTTGCACATACATGACTAGACGGGGGGCAGGCTTCGGTGGCGCTGGATGAGGAGAATCAAGCGGGAGGAGGTCGACGAACGCATCTTGAAGGGACAGCGCGGCTCCAAGTAGTCCCAATTGAGCATTCGATGCAAACACGGATCCAATCCAGCCCAAATAAAAAATGATAAATCTCTCAATGGAGATCATGACTATTTAAAGTGCCACAAAGACCCTCCAAGCATCTCGATTCTTCCACTATATCTATACCGAAACGAAATAACGTCTGTCTATGGGTAAAGGTTCTAGAATAATTGAGAAATCGTCTAACTCTCGAACTCCAAGGGCGGCCACCAAATTTGGTATGATAACTATGGCATTTATGTCTTTTCAGAACCGGAGATGAATAACAATTTTCCTGCTACAAGATTATGAAAAGTCGATAATGCAATAACAAATAGGTTTTTTGCAACGTAGCCATTTGGAGATCTGGACGGGTAATTGCTATCGGTTCTGGCTCAATTCCTTCTGCCGGCTTGGCAGAGCTTTACCTCAATGTCTTGTCTTTTTTCTTTTTTAAATCTTCGGGTGTGAAACTAAGGTCAAATATTGAAGAGAACGATGTAGAAACTGCAATGCGCGAGTTGAGTTTCCACCCGAAAAGTGGTCAACTCGAGGTCAATCGCCCCATACAATTCTGGCGAGACTCTAGCTTCAACGTCAATGTGGTTGGTTCCCACCTACTCAATAGGACTCCTAAGATACGCTAACGAATGGACGATTTTAGCATAGTATTAGCTATGTTTGTTTGTTTGTTTGTTTTCTTATTTGTTTCTTATCTGTGGAAGCAAAAGGTTAAAATAGGGAACAATAAGCACCCTATCATCAAAACTTGGCTTCATTCATGATTTGTAACCTCCATGCTTTTGACCACAACTTTCGTAGTCACAACGCATCCGATAGTTCTTCAAATGGTTACCCTGCGAAGACACAGTAATTCAACGAATTCACAGAGCTTCTGATACTTCTAATATTAGGTCTTACGAGTTCTAAAAACGCGAGTAAGATAGTTGGTTCTGCTTATGGAAACCGGACAAACTCCTAGGCTGGAGTTGGAGCTCGATGATGGGTTCTCGATTTGCGATTCTATACAACTTACTATACTGCCCGTGTATCTTACCAGATGATTCAAATATACTGTAGGCATTGCCATCTATAACAGGATTTAATCCATCCCTGTAATGAATGGATGCTTGAGCGCGTCCTTTGCGGAAGGCCTTTTTGTGTGATCAATGATGAGTAACGACTCAATGAAATCTATGCATTCTTTTGAGATAGTATCTGCTGGAAGTCGCCCTAGCTCCTGCCGTATTGTCCCGACGGTAATGAACTTCCTTCGTTCGGTCATTTCAGAGGTTTGGAACCATTCAGACTCAAGGTAATCCGCTGTTTCAAAGTCTTCTGCATACTCAGGTTTGACAGGAGAGTCGATTGGTCCCACTAACCGCTTTATCTTTGCGATACACCATGCTTCGGTCAATCCTTCTAGGACTTTGTCCGAGGCACCAAATAAAGGTCTTTTAGCAAGCCAATGCGCCATCTAAAGCCATTAGTACCAGAATATGACTTTCAAAGAATGATATGTACAGTGACTCCCAAAGACCACACATCACTTGCCGGCCAAACGCCAATGCCTCTCCATACTTCAGGTGCACGTATAGCAAGACCTTGGAGACGGACCCAGTTAATAACTTCTCCGCAAAGGTTGCCAAGATCTCCAACTTTAACAATAGGATCTGATTTTTCGATACCAGAGATCAGAATGTTATTAGGATTGATGTCAGTATGGGTTCCTTGGATATCTGCAAAGACCGCTAAAGCTTCCAGGACTGACTTGGCCACGTTCTTTTGTAACAGAGGATCATGGCTCCTTGGGTTCATACGGGCTTTCCAGAGGTCCGTATCCATCCACTCAAGTACCAGGCATCGTTGTTCCACTTTCTCACCATCGTGGCCAATGCAGTCTTCAAAGGCTCGAATATATGGGGAGGCCTTGATCAAGGTGTTGTCATGATTATCATACTCGCGTTCATAGACAACCTTCTTACGGTCCTCGAAGGGTTCGGCCTTAATAACTACTCTATGATGCTTCTCAGCAAAGATGCAATTCACCATAGCGAGTTACCTACAGCTTTTCTGTTAATGTGTTAGACTGAGAGTTGGGGCGCTGTTGACAAGATCGCGGCCTTGAACACTGAGCTGTTCTTTAAAGGTTCAAGCAGTTTATAAGAAGCACTTCGTCCCTTGAGTATCTGCCCAATGGTCAAAGGCATTTGTCGAAGAACTGAAGTTAAAGGGAAATGGATGTTGGCTTAAAATGAGTGTCATAAACTGAAGGCGGACGCGCGACATCAAGCCGTCGCGCCGTCCCGCCAAAGTTCATCACGCTAATCACGTGATAAACGCTAATCTACAACCACTAGCCGGAATAAGCTGCCTCCGCCTCCCTTGAACGGACCTCGGTTTCACAGAGGAAAAGCTGTCCAAGCTGATTATGTATTACAACATATTATATTATATGTATATTATGTTTCTAAGGATGTTTTGATTTGGGAAAGCAAAGTAGCTTCATGCTACCTTCCTAGGCTTAGGGGCACCACCCACAGTGTTGCTTTGGCTAGATCGCGCGAACTTCGTCCGCCAAGATATGCCGTGCCGTGTGTTGTACCGAAGTATTGACACGACGCCCAAAAGAGGTTGTACTAATTGACATTTTGTTGGTTCCGCCGCAGCATTAGACGTTCACTCGTCGACGTGACAATGGAGTGGCCTACGGGAAATTTCATGACTAGTTGACTGACACAAAGAATGGGTCTTCTAGACTTGTTAGTTCTAGGTCGTTGCAGCAATATTCGCTACAAATGAACCCAGTGCCCTCGATTGATTGCAATCTACAGTATGTATCTCTGAAAATTCGTAGCTCCACAGAAATTCTTAAAAATGAGGACACATCTCTTCAATTCAGCCGTATGGTCTGTTTGCTTTGTCCCAGTATTTGCTGAAACGGGAGTTGGTGCTGGGCCACTTTCTTTTGATCAGGCATTGCTCGAAACGACTCGTACAAATGCAAACGCTACTGGAAGTGTTAGTTTAGATGGCCGTGCGTCCAGCTGGCCTTCTGAACTGAATTGGAATGCTACACTCGATGTGAAGGAAATACCATTTGATGGCCAAATTATTACCAACTCAGTACTTTCGATTGTAGCTACTCCCGACCTCTCTAACGACATATGGAAAACGGACACATGTGCTTTTGTTTACACAGATGTTAAGAGAGCGGCCACGGTGAAAGGACAGAAAGATGATGGCGATTGTTATGCAACTCTTGGCGAAGAATGCGCTCAGGATCTGACAAAGGCGATCTTAATGGCACTACCACGAAGAGAGGGTACTATAAATAACAGGACAGGAGTGTGTGAAGATTTAAGCATGCCATTATTACCAGATACGTGCAAAGATGTGCTAGGCCCAGGGGCTTTCCATCAAAGTAGGATCTCAATTGAAGCTTCTTGCGGATGATAAGTCTAATTCTAGAACAGAACTCACCGCAAATTTGACTCATGGTAGCCCTTGGATTTACGAAGCAAGCAAACCGCATGCTGCTTCGAATTTAACGGATTACCATTCGGCAGCTACGAAAGTGTGGCCAATTGTATTAGTGCAAGGACCTCGCACCAATTTCAGCGGTACCACCTCGTCTGGTATAAGTTGCTTGCGGGCACAGTCGGTATCTGATGGGTCTAAATCAATTGGTGATGTACCAGCCGCAGCAACTCAGTTGGGGTATGGAACATTAGGAGCGTTGGGCTTTGCGTGTGCAGGACTTTTACTCGCGTAATTCTAAAGAAAATTATAGATCAGATCAGGTCAAAACTCACATCAAGAACCAAGTTTCTCGTGGAGGCTAGAGTAGAGTCTCATGTACTTAACCAGGTCCTGGTAGCCAATTTTATCTGGCAAAGGCTAGATATTGGCCAATAAATACTCGGAGATACCAAACGGAGAGCACACTTACGGCATGCTTAATCTGTCAACCGTCAGCTGACTGGCATCAGATACTTTCGTAGTGCCTTGCGCCTTTCTTTCATGGGTGGATTTTTGAACACTGCTTTCTGAATATTTAATTGAATGTGCATTGAAGTTCTCCATCCACTGCTCCGCCAGGAGAATATTGCTGAACCTTGGCCCGATGGGACAAATGCCAAACATGGACAAATACACTTTGCTCTGGAGGCTCTGGATGCTAATTACGAGTATAAGGTGCTATGTTTGATGCCTGCCACGCGAGATGGAGATATAGACCTCATTGCACCTTTGTCGGGTGTAGAGTATGAGGGGTTGTTGAAGGAGTAAGTAGATTAATGATGCCGCCAGTCAACTTTATGTATACGGGTTCACTGACCATCACAATACAGTGAGGGATGGAGAGACTTTACCAAACTCATCGCTTAGGGAACTTATGATACTGATTTGATTTGGCATTGCAATATTCAAGAAATAACGAAATTGTTGAATGAATGTTCCGAACCGATTTACCACCCATCTTGTTGCTCTTTTCCATCCTCGCAAAGGAAATGTCTAGAGACCGCATGCGAATTACACATGATCCGTACAAATGACTGATCATGTTTATCCTCAATCCAGAAGTCAATTTGATTCATTTGACTGAGAGATACAGAAAGAGACTGTCAGCGTTGTTGAAATGCCGAAGCCATACTGAAGCTATACCAGATTACAAATACTTCGCGAAAAATTCCAAGAAGATTCGATACCCTCTCTCATACTCCCCTTTAACCTTCTCATCCTCCAAATCAGCTCGCGCGCTCATCCATCCATGCTTTTGGTCAGCAAATTGCTCAGTATAGTTCTCAACTTTGAGCTTAGCAGCCCATGAGTCAACCATATCTGGTCCCTCCTCCTGGCTAGCAAGGACACATGCTGGTATCGTGATTTTCGCTGCATCTTCCGGGTCCATCACTGAGTTGCTGTCAGCAAGTTGCGCTAAACACAAATGCATAATTCTGTTGACTCGGGTCCAGACAACATAATCCTGTGACAAGGTTCAAAGGAGAAAAGGACTTACTTGCAGGGCTCGTCTGAGCAACAGCCTTAAATGGGGTCCCTTCACCACTTGTGATACTACATACCTTCCCACCCCAACAAAACCCCACCGCACCCCAAGTTTTCTTGCCGTACTTCTCCTCAATTCCCTTCACGATTGCCGGAATCTTCTCCGCCCCCGTGGGCGGCGTGCGGGATTCAAACCACCCATACAGTGCTTTCTTCTGCTCTTCGGTCTCAGGTGGGTACCAAGATATATCTGCTGGAGAGCCCTCAAAGAAGTCGGGTATGAAGACTTGGTATTCTTCTGGGGAGGTGGCCAGGATATCGGCGCCTTGGAGAGTTTGTGGGAAGTAGCCGAAGATATCATACACCCAAAAAATGGCCTTTTTGGCGGTAGGTGAACCGACGACATCTATGATTTCATAAGCATGGCTGAGGCAGGAGGGACGGGGATTGGGGTCACATGTTTTCAGGCCATTGATAGTCTCGAATTTCCCTTTCTCGGAGTAGCCTTTGGAAATCACAGGTGGGATATTACAGCATGCGGCGCTGTGGCCAAGAACAGACGGCATCTTTGTAGATTCGGTCATTTTTGCTTGGCTATTCGTTTTATTTGTCGTTGGTGGTTTGGTAGGATGTGGAATTGCTTGTCTGTGGTAAGAGTGGGTTTATGTAGGTTGGAGTCTCTCGGGTTCGGATTTAAGCTGCCGATTTGACAAATCAATTACTATGTCTGTGGCTTTTAACATTCGCCATATCACTTTCAAGAAGACGATTGATTTTTTCGTAAGGTGAGGATGAACTTTGTTGCCGTCAATGGATCTGCCAATATTCCTAATATGAGTCCGGCTACAAATCAAATCTCTGATCAAATATTGACTAGTTACTGATTATACCATAGAGAGCACGCTCTTAATAAGTTAAAGTCTAGAATTTCTTGTGGTCCTAGGTACCAATACAGTACCGGCTACTCTTCTCCACTCTACTAGCTTGAAGTAACGCCGAGTTCCTTTAATCAATTTCAGCCCAGCTTCCAAGCTCACCAAAAGATCGTTCCGAATCACCACTGTGCCAATCCCGCAAAGTTAACCATAAGTATTGTACGTCCTTTCCTGTCCTTATAGAAATTTACGTCGAAATGGTCTCGAGAACCTCTGTCTTTGTATCAATTTCGAAGATATACAGCTCCTAGATGATACGACAACCGAGCTTCTCCTCACGCGCGAGCATGATATACATCATCAGAAACTCCATTTAAAGACCCCACTAGATATCGAAAGCGAGTACGCGGTTATTGACGATCTGTGGTTCCATATACAAGAAGATCCATGTCAAGTACGATTTCCTATTTACAATGGCGGTAGCAGTTGCATTCCAACCAAAGATCTGTCTATGATCAAGAAGATAAAAGAATTTAGCATGGGCGTATATTTGGCACACGTTGAGTCCGATAAGTTCGTTTACAAGGAAATAGACAGGCCACTTTACATACCAAGAGATAGTGAGGTTCTGGAACTAGAGCTGCGAAATTTGGAACTGATGTACGGCAATGAGGGCGTTGTGCGGCTTGCTGCTGCTGTTGTGTCCGACAATCCATACCGAACTACAGCGGCGATAGAGAACAACCCTCCTACCAATTTGCAAGGGATCCTTCTTGAGTATCATCCAAACGGCATGTTGCAAGATGCATTAGAGTCGCCGAAACCCAACTATCCCTGGCATCGATGGGCTTTACAGATCACTCGTGCCCTTGATGCCCTTCACCAAAACAGCATAACGCATATGGATTTAAAGCCAAGTAATATTGTTCTCAGCAAGAACGAAGATGCTATACTGATCGATCTATGTGGAATTGGAGGCACAACTCGAAAGTGGCTATCGCCAGAGATGAGATCATTATCAGAACCTATTTCTCAAGATTTTGAAGAACGAAAACAGAATGATATTTGGACTCTGGGGCTTATTCTCTCTGCAATGGCTCATGCTACGTGTAATGAGATGGAGCACAAGGTACTGAACAAAGTTTCGCTACTGGCTGCCACAGAGATGGTTCCTCGCATCTCACTTGAAAATGCAATTTCTCTTCTTTCTTCATCTTTATCTGCTTTGGACAGCTCAGAACTCGCTCCAGACAACGCTGTCAAAATCGAAAGCACTATCGGAGCGGCCACCTAGCTAATATCAGCATAAGGCAACAAAAAGATTCAAGGGTAACTTCTAGACAGAACTCACCCGGACCTTCACGTTTACCTCCAGCTTTTTTATCGCATCCATCCAGATAACACTAAACTCCTGCAGTACTTACATCCTCCGAACTGCTACTAAGACTGCACGGCGTCTTGATTTTCTTCGCGTTATCGCATGGTGCCCACAGCGTCGCGATGTAATATCCGCAACTGCTGACACGGCATTTGAATTCGCACATCGTCTCTGTCAGCCGGTGCTATTGAGCTGGACTTCGACACTATTTTGACTTGTGAGGGTGACCACGATAATTCTGTAGAAGCGAACCTTTTGTTCACGTCCCCATCTGCTCTTATCACGACTGCTCCAATCTTGAAGAGTCGAAGCACATGATGCCTTGCAACGTTTCTTCAGTAGCACACAGGCATTATCTGAAATTTGTACCTTGAAACCTTGGTGCTATATTCAACCTTGAAAGAAGCTCTATGCCAGAGTCCCGAATTCCAAAATAGGTGAATGACAATGATAAAACAAGAGGTAATAGCAATGTCAGGTTTTGATGCTCATATTGAGGTGATCGACAATATGGTCAAAATGTAGTATTTTTCTATTTGCAAGTTAACAAGTTAAGCCTTATAGACAAATAGCTGAACAATAACATTGAATTGATTATAACTTTATAAATTGCCGTGAAGATTTTAACCCCTCTGAACTTAAAAAAGAATCAGCACGCAGGGATCGCCGTAAGTTGTATTACTACTTACTTAAGAGCTTGCAGGTCTCTGAGTTTTACTTGGGATGGCTGTATTAATGATTTCTTATCAAATGAGCCAAGGCTTGTAGCAGTGATAACTGCCGAGGGAGGTTTATCTAATTGATCAGGATTATGAGAGAATAGCAAGCTAATAAGTATATCGGTTCGAGAATGCATATGACAAAGGCCCACGGTGAGATCTACTTTGGGAGGAAAAGGAGTGAGAAACGGATATAGGGTAAGAAACGGATTAAGATTTACTCATATAACAGAATCGAGCCAGTGTGATATCACATGTTTCTATGGTCAGTATTGTAAATCAGACGCCATCCAACCCGATGAATTTCTTGATTTACATAGGCCGCCAGCCCAAGACCTCAAACTCCAACATCCCTTCCATCTTACAAATGAAAGTAATTTTATGTTTCAGTAGCTTCGTTGCCCTCGCTTGCTGGCTTCGCTGCTCCTTTGTCTGACTTCTCGATACTATCCTCCTTGCTCTCGTCTGCCTTGATGTCATGCTGAGCTGCTGGCTTCTTTTGTACCGCAGGCTCTTGAGCTGGAACAGTCTCAGGTTCAGCTCCGTCAACATCTGGGTGAGGTGGTGCAACTCCGACATCCTCCGGCTGGACGATTTCGTTTCCTTGAGCATCTATCAAGCGGGTTCGTGTCTCATATCTAGTCTGGAAGCTGACCTTGCCTTCCAGCTCCTTAACTTGCTCCGGATCAAGTAGATTGCCATCTTGATCTCTATATTCAACCTTCTCCTCACGAGATACCACGCTATGACCAGGAGCAATTGGCGCCTCAGACACAATAGGTTGGGCAGGAGCACCACTAATGTGATCACCCATTGGTTTCTGAGCAGGTGGCGCTGGAGGTGCAGCTGCGTTCGATGGGATCAGAGGCGAATTAGTCTTGTGCACTTCCGCGTTTGCATTGATTGACTTGGTCGAGTATTGAGAGTACTAAAATTATCAGCATTTATGGCAAGGCTAGTCCCGTTCAAATCCACGATTGGGAAGTATCCGGGATGGAAGAAGCGATGTATTTACCTCGGTGTGGAAAGTGTTACAGTCCCAGTCCCAGCCCTTGAAGAGCTTGACCTTATTGCAAGCGGATTGGGTCCATGGATTACCATAAGCCAGTGGGGCGTAAATTGTGAACGCGACGATGCTAAGGACTAGGAAGGCCACAGCCCCAATACGGCCAATGAAAGGACGCTCACGGAGACCGATTCCTGGGATCCGTGCAGTCACGTAGTCGTAGGTTTGGCACAGAGCAATAACCGCAAAGTAGAGAGCTGGGAAGTAATGATGGAGAAACAATTGACGTTGCATGAGGTAGAATGGGAAATAGTGGAAGGCCCATCCGAGGACTGAAACACCAATCTCATAATCAAATCTTTTGAAGATTGCGTTGTCGTAGTCCTTGAAACCTCGTTGCCAGCGCAAAACAGCAAGACCCTTGAAGACAATGAAAATTGCGACTGCAAGAGTTGAGCTCCACCATACAATTGGGTTGCCGATGAGATAAATCTGTCGGTGATCTTTGCCCCAGAAGTTGATTCCACGCTGGAGAATTGGCCAAGATGGTGGGCGGGAGTCCCAAGCGTGAGACTCAACTAAACCTGCATTCGTATGCCACATCACCTTTTGCAGCTCCCAGAACTTGCCCAAAAATCCCGGGTTTCTGTAGTTTACCTTTTCAGCATCTGCTCCGAGTTGAGGGTGCTCATTCTGCTCAATGAACCAAATGCTGTTGGGAAGAGTTCCTCCCTTGGCACAGGTAACCTCTTGTTGCTCAGAAGCCCAGTCTGGAAGCTTGACCTTGTGTGAAAATAATACACAGCCAGTCATAACATGGACGAGCTTGAACTTAGTCTGAATTGTTCGTAGACGAGTCTTGGCCTCCTCTCCATCCGACAGCTTTTTGATGATCTCTACACGGAAATAATCATTCGCATCACCCTCAAATCCATCGTACCCATAAGCAGATACCTCATTTTGCCAATCGGCTTCAGTAACAGGTGCACGAACATCGTGGGAGTGGAGACGACGGTTGGTGCTAGTGTGGTAAAGCTTAATAGTATCACCGTCCTTGATGAAGTTTGGTGGACTAATAGTGTCCCAGGCAGTGGAGCCATTGATGTTCTCTCCTTTTGAATCAAGAGGTTGGGTGATATTCTCTAAGCGCCAGACATTGTTCTCATCCTTGTGCGGGTAAAGTGTTATTTGTTGTTGCTTGCTTCCAGTTGGGTACATGAGGTTATGCGAATGCAAATATCCTCCCTGTGTGTTGTGATGTCTGATGCTGACCTTGCTTCCGAAAGCTACGTCAACCGGAACATCTTGCATAGATTTGGAATTCAAAGTTGCCTGGAACTCCGAGCTCATGAATCCATCTCCATCGCCTGGGTTTACTAGGCAGGCAAAATGAATGCCAAACATAGCCATATAGAATGCGACAGGAATAACAATCAGGCAGAATGCGCGAGCAAGCAAATGTTTCGTAAATAGGCGCTAAGATAATCAGTACTGGCAGTCTTCATGTGCAATGGGCAACTTACAGGTGTCACAGTCTTAACATCACCAAGGAGAACCCATAACTGAAGGAGTGTAATGGTTCCAACCCAGGCAATTGTGAACAGACCTACCCACTTGACACTAACAGTTGCGCCCAATCCCAAACCAGTCATTGCCAGCCAAAACCACCAACTTGGTTGAAATGCTTTCGATGGGCCTTGCTCATGTTGGTTCGCGAAAGAGATAAATGCTAACCCTGTGAAAGCGGTGGCAATCATGAGAGGAGAGTCAAGGAGGATCAAGCGTGCTTGAGTCAAAAGACCGTTTTCTACCACGATTAGCTATTTCCGTAAAGCATGTGCTTTGCCCTTACCAAAGATGATCAAGCTTGTGCCGAGTGTAGCAGTCATGGTCCTGCATCCAAGCGCTTTCAAAGTTAAGAACATAACCGGTGCTAAGAGAATACCACAGGTTGCTGGCAACATTCGCATAGCAACATATGGCACTTTTGGCTCGAGGTAGTCTTTGCCAATATCTTTGAAGTCAAAGTTTCCATCAAATCCTGCTAACCAACCAGCAAGCGTAAGAAGAAGTTTTGCGAGGGGAGGGTGAACGTCCATGAAGAACTTCCCCTTAATATATTTCGAAGCAAATCCACCAAAGCTAGAGAGCAGCAGGTTAGCTCTTAAAACACCTGTGATTTGGTAGTTGAGACATACTGGACTTCATCGAATACCACACTACTTGGTTGGTATATTCTGAAAAGTCTGATAACTGCTGCGAGGAAGGTCAAAACTCCCATAATCTGATAGTCGGATCCAGGCAAGAGGAAGACATCATGATCTACCACGCCTTCTGAGCTATAATCCTGAGGCTTCTTCGCAATTATCTTCGATGATGGGCTCCGTAAAGCCGTCGGCGATGAGGACTTCGTTGGGCGTGCCATGCTCGCAGATGTGTAATGTGTGCGAAGGGGTTCAGAAGCTGTCGTGTCCACGCGTTAATCCGCCCAGGGTATATCCACCAGGTCGTTATCCTTTTTTAAAGAAAGTAGAGAAGAAATGCAAGCTAAATTAAAAAGGTCTGCATTGAAGGTCAAAGTCGTCTAAGGACTTGATGGTGGATGGTTGTGGGAAAAGGGGAGTCGTGAACCATTAAACTTCCTTAGGTGGTCTTTTCGAGACGCGGCTGAGAGCTGGTCTATTTGGAGCTGTACTGAAAGCTTATTTATTTACGGTCCACAATTTTCCAGGAATTAAAGTCCCAAAACGCTAGTATTATAATCTTTATAAATTCTGATCTATTACTCTATTGGATTTCAGTGATAGATAATAATATATGCATCTCAACTACACCTTCGCAGCTCAATCTTCAGAGACGTTGCAAGGTCTCAGAAACGCACTATGCCTCTTCAGGACAGGGGTCGAGGTTAATAAACTGATAAAAGTTGCTCAAGCATACCATACCACCTTAGTACCAAATTTTATCTGATAGGTTTAGAACAACGAAGAGATACTGTAGCATGGACGCTACAGTGTACCCACTACACCTTAACTTGATTGTGTTCTCTCGCAAAGTCAAGCAAACTCATAACGATCTCATATGCCACCCATGAAGTCAACCACACAACTTTGAATCTCTTATCAAACAACACATTGAAATCACCAATGGCGGGCGCATTGCAATAAAAGCCCCGCCAGTTTTCAAGACTGGTTGGTCAGTAGAGAGGCAGAAGTCCCGTGTAGAATATCGATTGTGACGCAAACTTTGTCCCAGTCTACCATATTTACAGTATACAGTCACACTCTAACCAAACCATCTCTCTCAATAACCGATCGACCGTCCAAAACTTTAGAAACCATCCTTGCCCCACTTGTTGTATTTCTCATGTAGCTCCTGTAGAGATGTCAGCCAGTAGTCACACCATCTCCGTCTTCGAAATTGAGATAGTCTCCAATCTATATTTTTCTGGATTGAACCCCACGAATTTTCATACCTTTGGCAGATTGACGTTTGGCACAATGACGCTATGCAATGCACTAGGAGCATCCTTTGGAGGGTTCTTTGGGTCTCCGCCTGGGTGGTATTGGTATTTGAAGTTGTCTCTTGCCTCATCTCCCTTGCTCGACTCTCCTTGCCAAGGCATACCGCCCTTTGCAAGGTGGACGTGCTCTTCCGAGGTTGACGAGGTTGGTTTTCGCCCTACTAACATTAATTCGAGCGTCTTCAACAGTCCAAGACATGCATACCAAAGTAGTATCCTCCAATTCCGGCAGCCATTGTCATGATACCACCGAGAATCTGAGAGATATTAGCATGTACATTCCAAAACTACAGAAGCATTGCCTATGCAGCGTCATATCGGAACGTACGTAGAGCTCGGGATCGCGGTTTGCGCCCTTCTTCAAGACCTGGGCACCTGCCACCTCGCTAGCTGCTTTGCCAGCTTGAGCAGCTGCTCTTCCGACGGCTTGTGCGGACATTTTAATAAGTTGGTAGTTGTAGTTGTGGTGGTGGTAAGGTCTATTCGAAGAAATGGTACGATGAGGTCGAATCGGCAATCCAGCGGAACCTCATGTCTTGAGTTCTGATCACGTGGTCATTTTCATCAATTGACCAATCACGACTCGAGTGAGGCATTAGCTTTACTCATCATTCCATCATTGCAAGCTTTGCGATGAACCTTTGCTAGTATTACTCTATGACAAAAAACCAATGGCTTCTCGATGTTGCCCGAATAGCGATCATTCTCTTGGTGGCAGTTGCATATTCTTGTGGTCTAGTCAAGGGAAGAGGGACCTTCGTGATGTGACAATATGCAAGTCCAATGTATGGTGGCTCCTTACGAGTGGATGTATTTGTACTAAGTGAGCCTTTGCTTGTATAGAGCCTCCATACCAGACGTTAGGTCTTGTAGGGCATCGTTTACGTCTTGTTTTGTTTGTCATTTGTTGATTCTCTTGACAGCAAGACCCACCCAGAGAAAGTTGCCGCGTGCTCGCTCGAGGATTTTAGAAGCAACTTTGTCTTTCTATGATTCAGCTCTAGCGACATCTAAACCCATCTATTTAGCGTGGAAAGACTTCCTGGTAATACTTTGTCGAGATGGTCTCCAAGTATACCTGTTTCCCTAGTTTCTCGAATGCCGAATCAACTTCAAAAGTCTGCCGGAGTCATGTGGATATCTGACAACGCCTTAATGATAGTCTCAGATTTCTCTGCTTCATTGACGCTATCGATAACCCCCCAAAAGTATATCCAATAGATAGCTGGGGAAACACTGTTTGGAAAGCCACTGTCAGATGTTCTGATAATCTGCCGTTTTGAGATCAGTGGCTGCCGCCTCTATTTGGCTAAAGCTTCTCCGCGTATAAAGGCATTGAATTTGTAAGCTGGCACGCCAGACGTCACAGGAAGTGACTTAGCATCTGCTTTTTCTGATGCTCGAACGGCACAAAGAAGTAATAGTAAGGTAGGTCAATTTGAACAAGGCGTTTTATTCCAAATTTGGATACAATTTCAGCCTTTTCAGCAATATTTTTGAAGTGCGTTTCATAGAAAGAATCAATCTCTAGTTTTGAATCTATATATCTAGATTGCACGTAAGCCTTCGTCCCGTTTGGGAGCCGCTTGAAGGCTTCGTGATGAATTGCGTAGGAGTTTTAACAAGACGCCCGAAAGATGACGCTTGAGCGTCTCTGTTATATTGGTCCGTTCAAAGAGTTGTCGAAAGGAATGTTATTGAAGAAACTGCTTTCACGATCAATGCATATGTGGGATCAATTTAACCCTGCATGTATGTCTACATACATGTTAGGGCCACGGCATTGCCACTAGCCTCTCCTATACTTAGTTCATCCAGCTCCTGACCAGACTCTTCTTTTGCACATTTTAAGTCGTATAAATCTTTGGCAAAATCAAAATACACTTCCTGATTTTTCGACTTCTGGGAACGAAATTTGCGTTGTATCCAAAAGTCAACAGCCGCGCTTCATTTATGCCTAGCTCAAAGGGCAAGAACTTCTGCGGCCAGTACAGATTGAGATCATGGATTCTAAACCAAGATAATTCACTACTATCCCCCAAGACCGTGAACACAAATTAAACCGACCCCTTTCCTCTCCAGGTGGTGTATAAAAACTTTCAGGCCAAGAGGATTCTCCAAGGATCTCCGGTTTTGTAACCTGCGCAACTTTGGTATCTAACAAAGACTCATTAACACGTATCCGGAGCTTGTCGCCTTAATTTAAACCAAGTTCCTAGCAATTATCTTCTCAACCTTTGAACGAGATCGTAGTGAAGGCCAATTTGAACCACGCTTGGTCACAACACTATCCAAAACGTAGTTGGGTTCTGTTACCTGTTATGAAAATATGGTCGACCATGGCTTCTTGCGGACGGGAAAAATTTCTTGTGAGCTATCACACACAAGGCAAGCCAGCTTCCCTTGCTATATCCGAACAGCGCACTGTAAACCGCGCAAACGGGATGACGAGGAGCAGCCATCAGAGTAGTGACGGAGCGTTTCCAGGATTCACATGTAAGTCAATGCCACTCTGCTATTTTGGCGATGTGGCCAAACGCTAGCATCATGTGGTGTGGTTTATTTTGGTCGAGCAATAACAGAGAATCCTGTACTCTTCTCTTCTTCAGAAAGATAAAGAGAGGTGAGGTTAGGAAGCGATGCTTCCGTCATTTGCTACCCCAATTATCCACCAGACATGAGTCAATATCAAAGCAAGATAGTGTAGAACAGATAGAATGGTCAGTAGCTTTCGTAGGTTAGGTGAATTCTCGTGTCTCATGCTTACATATGCACTACACTCCAGTCCACATGAATATGTAGCCCGTCAGCCCACTCACAGCACCGCCTCTGTGTGGATATTTGTTGTGTGTTGCTAGTCGCAAGGCATATTAAATATGGCTTGTAGGATACGCAGTGAGCCTTGATTTTGGCCTGGGGTCTTTATTAGTTCATTATATACCGTCAGTTTTGGAATTAGTGGCATTTCAGCCTCACTTATACGTACATCTTCAGCATTTGTTGAGAAGTGCAATTTGACTCGAAGGGTTACGTCTTTAATGAGGGAAAACCACAACGTCAACGAACCGTCTATTCATCATAAGCACCCATTCACAAGGACACGACTCGATTTCTGATTCTTATATTATAGAAATTTCCTGAGGGACGAACCGATACGATTGTATCTCTCGCTTTGTTACCCAAGATTTCGAATTTATGGGAGAGATAGAAACCAGGGCGGAAGTATCTATAAAGTGTTGGCGAGGAGCTTGAAACAAAGGGGGCACGAACTTGTCAATGTAAATGGATACTAATGAAGTCATTCTTCAAAGGAATTTCATATTTCCGTTTCCTTCGGAGATTGTAATGGGAGCTTGGTTCTGTGCTGTAGGATTTCGACACTACTTTATCATCTCCACAAGAATCTCTTCTCTGGTGGGCTGCTTCACAGAAGCGGGTCGGAAGTCTCACTTATGATACACCGTTGCAACATATAATTATAGACTTTTTTGATTGTTACTGGTTTACTAGGAATGAAATTACAACATGTTTGCTTACATGCACTTCATCTTCTTCATTCATAAAGTGGCTAAATATTAGGGAGATAGGCTCCAGAGCAAAGAAAGAGGAATTAGCAACTCGTGAAACCGCGATCAGACATAGTGATTAGGTAGCAATGCTCGGGTGGGTCCCGGGGCTTCCCTCCCGGACGGATTACAAGGGTTGGGTGGTGTACCGATCCCTCGGGTCGTGGGGCCTTGTCTTATTGGACTTCACAAGCACTAAAAGTTGGTTCTTATATATCTCCATAAGAGATACACTGATAAATAGTATTCACGGCGAGTTATATACGCATCGAAAGCTGGCGGAAACAGTCCAATTTCAGGCTTGAGGATCTAACAACATGCAATGACTATTGTTTCTCTTTCCTACCATAGTTGTGATCTTTGCCAAATGCCTCCCATTTTATTTCTTTCATTCCAGTCAGCATGTGATATCTCTGAGTTTTGTTTACTGGTTAGGCCCATCCTGGTTAGCCAAGACTCGACCTATTAGCCCATTCCGTCCTCCCGGCATTGGTTGGTCAAGACTGGTAAACAAACACCCAAGGAGGGCGTCGATATACTTTTTAGACTGCAGTACACTAGCAACAATTAATCAACCCCCTACTTCAGTCATTCTTCACGGTCACCTATCACTCTATATCTCGATGAAGACTACCATCTAGTCTTTTAACTGTATATCACTTTGCCATCATGGCAATCTACGATGACTCTAGTGACTCTGACGCGTTCTTACCAGTTGGTGCTTCTGTGAGCCTTAACTATTTCTCCTCACAACAAACTTACCCCATCAAAGAGTCGGGGCTAACAAAGCGTTGATAAAGCAGAAGGGCAACGCCACCACAAAGCCATCACCCAAGAAAGCTGTCATCCTAAAGACTAGCAAAGTCGCTCCCAAGAAAACAGTTCAGACCACCTTGAAGACCACATTGAAGACTACCAAAACCATTCTACAAAAGCGCCCCAAGCCAGGGAGCGATAATGAAGATTCTTCGTCCGGTCTGGACTCTGCCGGGGATGCATCTTTACTCTCAAATACCCCACCAAGCTCGAAAAAGCAGAAGAAACGCCCTGCGAAGAAATTAGGTAGAGAGCCATTGCAGGATATTGCCAACGAGAGTATAGATATTGATGGTCCTACCAACACCAATTCCAAAAAGTCTGCTAGTGATCATTACCAGAAGCTTACGCAGCTCGAACATATCATTACGCGCCCAGATTCCTACATTGGATCTGTGGAGCAAGCAGACCAGCAGCTGTGGGTTTTTAATTCTGAAGTTTCCCAGATGGAGCTCCGCAAGGTGTCTTTTGTCCCTGGACTCTACAAGATTTTCGACGAAATTTTAGTGAATGCCGCAGACAACAAACAGCAAGACCCGAGTATGAAGTACATTAAGGTTGTCGTGAACCGCGAGAGCGGCGAGATTAGCGTCGAGAATGATGGCGCCGGTATTCCGGTCGAGATTCACGAAGTAAGTCGTCCTTTACTAGTCAACGCACCCCCTTAATCCACAACAGTTTCAAAAAGTAGGACCTAATCTCAACTCCTACAGAAAGAAAAAATCTATATTCCCGAGATGATATTCGGACACCTTCTTACCGGATCTAATTACGACGATGACAAAGCCAAGACCACTGGTGGTCGTAACGGCTACGGAGCTAAGCTTTGTAACATCTTCAGCACAGAATTTACAATCGAGACGCAGGATTCGATTAAGGGCAAAAGATATAAGCAAACTTGGACGAACAACATGAGCTGCATGGGCAAAGCAAAAATCTCATCAAGCAAATCAGCCAGTTTCACACGAGTCACCTTTACACCTGATTGGAAGAGATTCCAGATGACTGGTATTGATGACGATTTTGAGGCTTTACTAAAACGTCGCGTTTATGATATGGCCGGAACTGTAAAAGGCGTCAAGGTCTTTCTCAACGGCACTCAAATCAAGCTGGATTTTAAGAAATACATTGAGATGTATGCAAAAGCTATTAACTCAGAGCGCGGCGTCCAGGAAGCGGAATCTAGTTCCGTTACCGTTATTGTCGATGACGATAAATCTCATGTAGCATGGCAAGTTGGCTTCGCAGTGTCTGACGGTTCTTTTGGACAGGTCTCTTTCGTCAACTCGATTGCTACAACCTCCGGCGGTACTCATGTCAATTATATCGCCGACCAAATATGCGACAAACTCATGGATGTTGTGCGAAAAAGAAACAGCAAAGGCGCTGCTTTGAAATTGAACCAGATTCGCAACCATATCTTTCTATTTGTTAATTGTTGGATTGTCAATCCTGCATTCGCCTCTCAGACTAAGGAACAACTAACTACTAGAGTTAAGCAATTCGGCAGTAAATGTACCCTTACTGAAGAATTTCTAAAGAAAATTGCTAAGACTGATGCTGTTAACAACATTCTAAACTTTGCTGCTACAAAAGCAGATCAGGTACTAGCAAAAAGTGATGGAAATAAGCGCTCACGCATGAATAACCCTAAGCTTGTCGACGCTAATCTTGCGGGTTCTAGACGAGGTCATGAATGTACTTTGATCTTGACTGAGGGAGATTCTGCTAAAGGCTTAGCTGTAGCAGGTCGTGCTATTCTTGATCCAGATCGTATTGGCGTCTTTCCACTTCGGGGCAAACTACTTAACGTACGAGATGCAAGTATTGACCAAATATCCAAAAACGCCGAGATTCAGAACATTAAGCAGTTTCTCGGTCTTAAACATAAGCAGGTCTATAAAGATACAGCCGGCCTTCGGTATGGCCATCTTATGATTATGGCTGATCAGGATCATGATGGAAGTCATATTAAGGGTCTGCTAATTAATTTTCTTCAAGTTCAGTTTCCTAGTTTGCTTAAACTGCCGGACTTTTTTCGGGTTTTTATTACACCTATCGTCAAAGTTTGGAAGGGTCCCAATCCCAAACGGCCTATCGCTCAAAAATCCTTTTTCACCATGCCTCAATATGAAGAATGGAAGGTGCAACATGGAAACAACAACAAAAATTGGAGACACAAGTACTATAAGGGTCTCGGTACTAGTGCACCTGAGGATGCACAGGTTTATTTCAGTAATTTGGATGACCACCTGAGAGAATTCGAGACTATGAAGGCTGAAGAAGAAGACTTGATAGATCTTGCTTTCTCTAAAAAGAAGGCCGATGCTCGCAAGCAATGGCTTGGTAATTTTGTCCCTGGAACTTACCTGGATCATTCAACTAAGACCTTGACATACGGTGACTTTGTTAACAAAGAATTGATTCTCTTTAGTATGGCGGATAACCTTCGGTCAATCCCTTCTGTTATTGATGGCCTTAAACCTGGGCAGCGAAAAGTCATGTATGCATGCTTTAAGCGGAACCTTGTCAGAGATATGAAAGTTGTGGAACTATCTGGCTATGTGTCACAAACTACAGCTTATCACCATGGCGAGCAATCTATGCATATGACCATCATTGGCCTTGCTCAGAATTTTGTCGGGTCGAACAATGTCAATTGTCTTGAGCCAAGCGGAAGTTTCGGAAGTCGCCTTGCAGGAGGCAGCGATGCTGCAAGCCCTCGTTATATTTTTACTAGACTGTCACCTTTTGCCAGACGTGTTTTCTCTGCCCTTGATGAGCCAGTTTACGATTACAATACAGACGATGGTCGTCAGATCGAACCTACAATGTATTGTCCGGTGGTCCCAATGGTTCTCCTCAATGGCGCAGACGGTATTGGTACAGGGTGGAGCACTACAATTCCAAATTACCATCCAGTTGACATTGTAAACAACCTGAAGCGCCGCATGGGCCGCCTGGACGGAAGTGAGGAGAAACCATTCCAAACTATGATGCCATGGTTTCGCGGATGGAAGGGGACACCTGAGGAAGCTGGGCCAGATCGTTTCAAGTTTAATGGCAGCATTAAGGAAACTGGCAACAATGAAGTCGAAATTACCGAGTTACCTATCCGTGTATGGACTGACGATTTCAAAGCTAAGCTTGAAGAGATTATCAAGGCCGAAAAGGTGCCTTCATTCATCAAAGACTACAAGGAATTCAACGATCATAAGAATGTACATTTTGTAATTCAGTTAGATGAAAAACACATGAAGGCAGCTTTAGCTGAGGGCCTGGCAGAGAAATTCAAGCTGAACAAGACAATCGCAACTTCTAACCTAGTTGCTTTTGACACCAACGGTCGAATTCGGAAGTATGAAAAGGTTGAAGAAATATTAGAGGAGTATTATGTATTTCGGCTTACCATGTATAGCAAGCGAAAGGTTCGTTTTGCCTTATATCTTATCGTTCTGGCTAACTTTCCTTAGGCCTACTGGCTGCAAAAGATTCACTCAGAATATCGCAAGCTTCAAAACCAAGCCAGGTTTGTAACTGAGATTATCGACAATAAGCTTCTCGTTTCTAGGAAAAAGAAGCCCATTCTTGTCAGCGAACTGCGAGAGCGCGAATATGAACCATTCCCAAAGGTCAAAGGCGCCCAAAAGGCAGGCGAAACTGAAGATGCTGTTGAAGATGAGGAAGAAGGTGGTAGTGTTGATGAGGATTCTGGAGCTGGAGATTTCGACTATCTCCTCGGTGTAAGCAGCACCGTCTCTTTACGCATCTGGTACTTTCACTGACATATTTCAAGCTGCCCATTTGGTCTCTCACGCAAGAGCGAGTCGACAAGTTGAAAGCTCAAATGCTAAGCAAGAAAGAAGAACATGATGCCTTAGAGAAAGTCTCTGAAAAAGATTTATGGTGCCAAGATCTTGATTCGTTTATCCAAGAGTGGGAACTTCAACTGAAGGAAGATGCAGACTATGAGAAGACCATTCGTAATACCAATCGTCGTGCGTCGAGAAAAATCGGGGCAGGTAAGAACGACAGCAAAGCTCGGGCTAAGAAAGATGACGACTACAATCCGAAACCAACCAAAGCCAGTTCTAACAAAGACAATATCAAGCCTGAGAATAAGTCTCATGAACGCTTCTTGAATGTGTTTGAGAACAAGCCGATATCCAAGCCCAAGCCAGCTCTTCACCTTGATGAGGCTGATGGATTTGAAATGTCTGGGTCCTTGGATGATGATTTTGATTCCATGAAGCCCACGAAGTCTATTAAGCAGACATCTAGACAAGAAACCAAGAATCTTCCTCCTTCCAAGGACCGCACTAAGCGTGCTGCGGCTGCAGTACCGAAAACATGGGTCATTGACGATGACGAAGAATCTGAGAGTGATGTCGACAAGCTCCTGGGAGATGTTGGGCATATGGTTAAGGGAGTCGGGATTGAGAGAAAAGCCGAAGATAAAATTACTTCTAATGGAAACGTTTCGCTTTCCGCCGTGTCGAGCCTAGGTGGCAGTCACAGGGGGCAGACTGACAACACGGATTTGCACAAAGCAAAAGTCAGCAAGACTTTTGAGCTAGCCAAACTTCCTTCCCACAAGGCAACTTCTATACCGACAGAAACTGCTGATGCCTTTTTTTCGGACAATGATGATTTCATGCCCATGTTGGTGAAGAAAGGTCCTCTCACCAAAGCTGCAGCAAAACCTACTCAGAAGCCGAAGAAAGCTCCTTCCTCTAAAAGAGTGGCGCCAGTATCTCAACCAAATCCAATGGCACTCTCTCCAGCTGCTAAAGCCTATGTTGCTAAGCAGGACAAGGTGGCGCGTACTTCCAGGAATGCGGTATTCAGTGTTCATGGGGATGATGATGCTGAAACGGATGAGGCCGCTGGATCCTCACTGCCGAGACCAGTCGTCCGTGGTCGTCCTGCACGCGCTGCCGCTGTTGTTGCGAAGAAAAAGACCATTATCCAAATCGACTCCGACGACGACGTTGTGGATGTGGATAGTTTAGATGAATCTGCCGTTATCGAGGACGAGCTGACTGACGACGAAGAAGATGATTTTGATGTTTTTGATGATAATGATTAGTGTTTTGCCACAATGTTAAGGATATAGTAGCGTGTTCTCGTATAGTTCTTTCATAGTTGTGGAGTTGTGGAGTTGTGGATGCTTGACTCGAATTTGGTATCATAATACATTTTTGTTTACTTCCATACCTATGTTTAATATTAAAATCGTGTCCCAGGTTGTGAAGGAGCCTGCTTGACGGATTCTCTCCCTTCGAATAACTCACTTAGAATGATATGGTAAGTCAACCTGAACCGGCCTCAAGAGCTTACGGAGGGAACAAAAACTCTTCTGAGTGAGGATGCTTCATTTCTGCAAATTCCTTGCCCATGAACGGGAGGAGTTTAAAATCCCGCTTTCAGGAAAAGGCCACGCGATAGCCTAGTCTACAAGAATGGCAAGAAATTCCCCATTCAACTGAGCAAGCGTATTCTTGGCCCAGCCATGGTCTCAGAGACAACTTCCATCGCCATCTTTGTTACAAGTCTCCAGCTGTGAATCCCGGTGGCCTTGCCGCTGTGCCCATTCCTCGTATCAGACCTCATGATACACTCATGGCTCAGTTTTGTACAAACGCTCATCTGCTCAAGCTCCCTCTCGAGATCCGACAATGCATATACAGTCACTTAGGACCCAATCAGATGCAGCTACCTGATCAGATGCAGGAATTATGGCGTTTAATTACTACAGCTTCGTACCATTCTGACACACCTGAAAACTCCAATGTCTGGAGTACAAGATCTTCGGTTTTCGTAGCAGTTACCCCTTTTGCGTTCCGTCGAGATCAGAAGATTTCCCTATTAGCTTGACACAGGTCTCCCAAATGGCCCCAAAGCTGCAGCATTTTTCAGATAATGCCCTGAAGATCGTAAATTGAATTGTCTCTCTAATCATCATATCATCCATTTCAGCCTCTTCCTCTGTGTTGGTTTCACTATGAAGTTTTTCCACGTCTGTCACACTTGAACTTCCACTTGCTTGAAAGATCTGGTGTTACAGCTATCAATCGGTTCTGAAACCCAGCGACCTGCAGCATTCGTTGCTCTAGTCATGCTAGCAATGTTCTCTTCTTTTTGCACTGAATAATCAATAGGTTTAAAATGTTTGAGAGAAACTGAGTATATCTTTTCGTTACTAACCAGTTATCAGCGAATCAAGCTCGTTTCGGTGAGCTATACATACATAATGAGGATCGATCACATGCCAAAACACCAGCAAAGAAATTTTGTCCTCAAGGAATCCTTCCGGAAAGCTGTTCGCTAGTCAATTTCACTCTATCTGCACTTGTCAAAAGAAGACTATCCCTTTCCGTATATATTAATTCCAGTTCACTAGGCGTGCGTCACGAGGTGATTCATATTGCTTGAAGAATTCACAGAATCACGCGTTGGTTTGTTCAACTGTCGCATTAGCTTTAATCTTAACTAAGAGGACAAGTACTAGTAGGCCATGCACGCGAGAAGCACTATTTACTAATTGATAGATGTTATGAATAACTAGTCGCCAATATCTTAGTGCCAAACTAATTGACCTTGAAGATCTCAAGCAATTATGAGCCTGAAAGTAAAGATTCAGAAGGTCAGACAATCAGACAATATAATTCGTACGGCCTACCTGAGCTGAATCGGCTCCCACTTGCCATGTCCACTCCTTACAGCGAATCCAATCCAGGCCTTTTAGATACCAGAACATCTGATTCTCGATATTATATGCAATTAATTGGATCGAAATTGCCCGCCATTCTGTGTCTGGTTCTATTCCACGGATTGTGGTGCGGGGAACGTCCTTGGAGATGCAATGATCGAATGAAGGGATCGAATGGCCACTTTTAATCACTCCAACTGGAAACTAACCAAGCAACCGGTATAAAGACTGCTTTGGCATTTCTCAGCTGAACTTATGGCCATCACACTGAAATTGCGCTCTGTGTCTGCCCCGGCGTAGGGCTGAAGTATGATCAGTAGCTGCTCTTGGATTTCTGAACAGGGTGAACTTGAACTTGAACTTGCCGAGTTCCTTGGAAACCGGTAGCAAATCTGGAGCGGTAGGGAGTAATATCATTAAAATTTGCCATCCAGACCGGGCATCTCTCCAGGATGTCGTTGTTAGGTGATCCTCGCTGGTGTGCATGGAGGTAATTTAACGCGTCCCAATGCAACGGGTCGAAAATGTGATGGAGAAGGTAAACGCTTTGGCCTCCTGTCCCGTTTCGGCATCGCCCCCTACCACCGTACGAAATCCGGACATCTTTTGCGTGTACGCTTCTCGCATCAAACAAAACACCTCATACCACAGGCTACTTTCATATACTCTCCTTCAATTAATTAAACTAATTTATCTTCTTCTTCTACTGCAGCCTACTTCTCCACAATCGCTATCTACGCCAATTTTACAAGCCACAACGCCAATTTCGGAAAGACAAACCACACATTTATAACACTTCGAAAGGCGGCAGGTTCATATTGATGCTATGAATACAAGGGATACGCACAACTAAGCAATGATGCCCGCTCATGGAGAGCCTGAGAATATGCCGAACTCTCCGAATGACGACGATACTCCCAACGACTACGATCCGCGTTCCGATGCTGGTGATGCTACTAGTATCTTGTCCTCCCGGATGACCGATATAGCCTCGAACGATGGGGAAGAACATGCTGTAGCGCCTGCAGCCTCTACAGCTGGCGGTCGTCTGTCGAGAGTTACAGCAGACAGTGCTTCCCGACCCAATACTGCAGCTACATCCTCACAACGGCGTTTTAACTCAGGAAGTAACGCTCAACGTGCGAGTGGGGTTTCGAATATCTCGAGTCATCGACCTCAAAGTTCCATGAGCCGTACTCATGTGCCTTCTCTTACATCTCATGCTTTTTTCCGACCCATGAGTTCGCAGAGACTACAGGCGCAACGGGGCAGTTCCAGACCATTAACCATCTCACAAAAGGGGTTCAGTGAGGATGGGTCAGTAGAAGGTGGTAGTGTTGCTAGGAATAGCATCATATCAGACCAGACTGGGAAATATGGGCGCGGTAACGTCGAGGATGGTGACATGCCTCCACCGCCTTCGCGAGGGACCGAGATGACTGAGCATGGGCGAGTGACAGCGAATACAAGCCCCACACAAGGCCATTACACTGCTGCAAGCCTCTCAGAAAGCGTTCGACCATTGCAGCGAAATACCCCAAATCCCAAGGGTCTTAGTGTTAACATAGACAAGAGTTACAAGAACGGCGCAAATCTTCCAACCTCCGCGAAGTCTCCGCATTCTTTTAGATCGAGCTTCTTGATGCCCGCAAAAGCCGAGGCTGCACCAAATAGCCCTAACAGAAGTACTCATGGGAGAGAAAAGCTTTCTTCGGTTGCCTCTTCACCTGGCTTGACACCAACAGTCACACCGAAACGTATGGACAATTTGAAGAAGGAGAAGCTGGGTGGCAATTACGAGTACTTCACTGGGAATACTGTATTCTGTTGGGGTGGTCGATTTCAAAATACGCAAGACAAGCCTATCAATATTGGCACAGGGCTGCTAGTTCTCATACCCGGAATTCTCTTCTTTGTTTTCTCAGCTCCATGGCTTTGGCACAACATCTCACCAGCCGTACCTGTGGTTTTTGCATACATATGGTATATTTGCATGTCGTCTTTCATACACGCGTCCTTGTCGGACCCAGGAGTAAGTACCTAGTATATCCAGTTCACCTCATTTGCTAATCATGTTAGATTCTTCCTCGAAATCTTCACCCAATGCCTCCTCCTAGTGAGAATGAGGATCCTCTCAGACTAGCACCACCTACGAATGATTGGACTATGATAAGATCCGCTCAGTCGCCATCTCGAGCTATGGAAGTTCCAACCAAATACTGCAAGACTTGTAATATTTGGAGACCTCCTCGTGGTCACCACTGCCGCATTTGTGACAACTGCATCGAAACTCAAGACCATCACTGTGTGTGGATCAACAACTGTGTAGGTCGTCGTAATTATCGCTACTTCTTCACCTTTTTGACAGCTGGTACCTTTACTGGCCTTTTCCTACTTGGTGCTAGTATTGGACAAATACTCGTCTACAAGAACGAACAAGGCATATCTTTTAGTGCCTCTATCAACCACTTCCGGATTGCATTCGCTATGTTTATTTATGGAATCCTGGTCACTACTTATCCATTAGCGTTGATGATCTATCACCTATTTCTTATGGGCCGTGGAGAAACTACTCGAGAGTATCTCAACGGCCACAAATTCTTGAAAAAGGACCGTCATCGACCTTTCACCCAAGGAAACGTTTTTAAAAATTGGTTCGTGGTACTTTGCAGGCCAAGGCCACCTACCTATCTTAGATTCAAGCAAAAGTACGAGGAAGGAGATCAGCGATTTGGAGAGAGGAGAGGGAATCGAACGGCTCCACTGACCGGGGAAGCACAGGGCGGTGCCGGAGCACCAGGAACAGACATGGAGATGCATAATGTCCATGGTTCACAGAGAGGGTTCGAAGGACCAGCCACACGAGTCAAAAACAGCGAGCATTGAGTCGTGTCTAGATGAATGGGGATCACCACTAATAATTTACTTATGATTGATTGCATTTTAGCGTTCTTGTTTATTGTCATTAGTCTGGTAATTGGCTGGACTGGTTTTTGGATATATGATTAACAGCGAGCATTTTGTAGCATCCTGGCAGACAGGGTTGACATCCAATTTCGTGTATCATAGGGAAGACGGTGGGGGGGGGGGTACATAATTAGGAAGTCCCGTATGTGATGAATCGAAGCTGAAAAGCTAGGGGGTTCGATGTTTACAAAATGCAATCAGGCACCGTCTAGAGTTAGACTTCAAAAAACATCTTGAATTATTTAACGATACCAATTTTTTTACAAATAATGATTCCAGCTCTTGCTTCAATGTTTACATTATCTGAGCTCATCCTACTGGCTCAAAGTACCTAGGGGTATTTTCACCGCCACTTGTAAATCACAAACCATCCGTTGTGCTTTTGTATGCACTGGATATGCCTTACCTATAAACTTCTCTTCTTGGATTTATCTCCTCCTACGTACGGATCATATAGCGTCTCGCCTCGTTCATTATATTCACAACATTCACAATTTCCTGGCTAATACTTCTTTGTTTGGTCAAATTTATACCTTCCAAATCTATCTATAATTAGTATTCTTTTATTCACTTCTGGAACAGAGACGAGGCTTCGAGGCAACTTCAATTCTTGAAACGCCTCTTTCTCTCTACTTATATCAAACAACACTATAAGAAGTCGAAGCACATCTTCAATACTCACCAGAAAAGTTGTCATGGCTCTTGCAAATAGTCCTGATTATCGATTTCAACCTCGAGTACAGAATCTATTCTAAAGATCAAAAATATGGCATCAAGCAAAACTACTTCGATTGCGTATGAGATTCCATTCTTGTTGTGGTACACGACTGGGGCTTCAAGGACAGCGGCTTCAAAGATAAGATCGCAAAGGATACACCAGTTCCCGACAGTTTTCAGATCTTGATTGACTCCCCACTCACTACTGCTGTCAAAAAAGAGAACTTTAGGGCTTACCGTGATTCATTCATCTTTTGCGCAAGAAATTCCCTAGAGCAGCGCAGCCTGGATATGCGGACATGATTCCTTTTACTGAGTCGCAAATCTAGATGGGTAAGATGTGATATTCTTACTGCAAGCCACTTGTTTTTAGTAGTAGCTAATGGCCTGCCTACTTACATGCTTTGTGCCTTTGTATATCACATGCTGAATGATTACAGCAGAGATTTGCAAGAAAGAAGATAGCACTGTCTCCATGACCTTCTCGAATGTGTCTCGCGACAAGAAGAGACCCAACACAAAGGGACCAGGTTTCAAAGGCTCGTTAGCAAAGAACGTGTAAGGTGCTTTCCTCTGAGTCTCAAATCCGAAACACGCAAAGGGTGGTGAATAAGGAGTACATGGGTAGTTTTATTGCGGTTCTAGGTGGAGAGAAGCCACACCAGCCGTAGTTTACAAGCATAGACTAAGAATCTTGCTTCAAATATGAATCGGAGTCTGATATATCTTTGGGCAGTCCGTTGTTTCTAAAATCTGATTTAGGTGCGCTTGTGCGAGCCGGCAAGTGTTAGTGTGATATTGTGCTCAAATTCTATACCAGACTGCGTCTCCCTTTCTGTCCGAGTTTCGACTGCCTACCAAGTTAAGGAACTTCTTAGAAACAGTTACAATTTGGTATTCACTCTAGCGCTGTGCTATCTCTTATACAACAAAAGCATAAAGCTAACCCAGATCTGTTCCCCTGTCTTCCAAACATCCAGCTTGATCCGCAAACCCGCAAAGACAGTTAAATTCAACGTAAAAACATAACCATCAAAGGCGTGGTACCTCGAAAACCAGCAACAAACTCAAAGACTGCCCCGCCCCATAATGCAACCACAATTGTTGGACTTCAAAAAAGTCCAAGGCTTCATTCTCCATGGCATCCGTGGTCAGAACTTCAAGAACAGAGCTTTCGTCGACCTCGTCACCTTCAGAACTCACCCGATCGACACGCTCAGCATTCTTCTCGCGTCACCTCTACTCTCTGCAACCGAGCTTCAGACCGTGGCGACTTTTCAAGCTGTTCTCATTTCTTTAAGACACAGGTTCCCCGATCCGAGCGGGTCATTCCCAGTCGAGGATATATTCCTCGCGGCCGCGAAAGCTATGAACGACCTCTTTGAACAGAACCTCATCTCGCAAGGCGGTATGCTCAAACCGTCCCGGATGATTTTGACAGAGTATCTTCGAACCCTAGGATGTGATCAGTCACATACTGAATTTGATTGGTGGGTTGCGGTATATTCAGATTTATAGATCTTTCTAACTATCTTGGTAGTGAGATCAGATTTCATAACTTGTCACTTTGATAAAGGATACGCACTGAAACACAAACGCAACAGATTGGGATTTGCTGGGGACGAAAACGGTAGCGCGCTCTCTTTTGTTTCCAGGAAGATCACAGAGCATGATAATGGAGCTGGGTCAAGCGGATATCCTCCGTTCGGAATTCATGGATATGCGAATCTTGTGTTTTTTTAATAAAGATAGAATGCTTATTTCATGTTAAATAGCTTCTCCGACCGCTCATTTTTGGTGAGGACAGTCGATCTCAAGATCCCACTGAGATAACCTGACAAAACGGACATTTCATTCCAATTGTTATTTCATGGGTCGACGCCTGAGATATCTAACTGGATTGACCGGCACACTAGGTCAATTTGGCCTGTAATTCGTGTCAACTATATGATTGATATGTTGTCTTTTCCTAAGTGATCATAAGAAAGGCTTTCCGAACGCTAAAACGTCCGCCTCAAGATCCAGTTGAGTCCAGGTGCCCATCTCCAAATCAGAGCCATCTACACCAATGGGTATATTGATAGCACCACCGATCATAAAATCTCTACCTAGCGCGGTCAATTCCATCTTGACATCCGTCACTAGCTTTCCTTTGAAATGTATCCGGAATGACTTGATAATCTCTCCCTCCTCGAGTGAGTCGGGTAGGACTCCATGTTTCACAGCTGGTACTTTTACGTCGGACATCTCCAGTTCCTTCAGCCATGGTGCAAGCAAAGCCTCTCCGGTCATCTTCACATATGTCTCCCGAAGACACCACATCGCATAAAAGCGTCTCAGTTTCGCATCGATCACCAGATTGCTGTCCACCTTTACCGTCTCCCCTCCTTTTCTCAGCTCCAACAGCTGATTTCGCCATTGGCACCTACTCAGAGTATACGAGCCAAAACCCGCTACATTTCCAATCCCTCCGAGCTCCAAGTTTTCAAAGTTTCCCAATTTGATAAAATGAATTTCGCTCGGCGCAAACACTTCGTTGTAAATCTCAACCCACTCAAAAAACCCATCCTTGTCAATGTGTCGATAGTCATTAACAATTCTCTCATTCACGCTAACAATATCCGTACCCACTTTCACTCCACTCTTTCCTACCACTGCTATCAGACTAACAATCCCAGCTTGGTGACTGACGTTGAACTCCACCTGATCCTCCAGAGGTTTCTCTCCTGGAGGAACGAAGCATGGCTTCCCATGGCTATCGCGGGATATGTTCGATTCTAACCAGGGAACATGTCCGTACTTGGTTACAATGCAGTGTTTGAGAAGATGGGAAGTGAGCGATAACTTGGCATCTTTGACGTGATAGTATCTCAGTACCGAGGCTTTCTCACTTGGGGGCAAAAAAGAAAGTGCCTTGGATGCCTATGTGGAGAAATTAGTGCGGCTTTCATTCGTTAAAGGTATACATACGATGGTTTGGAAGGATGCCATCTCATCCTTCGGACTCCCCTGCGGAACGGGCCAGAGCGGACGGGTATCCACGAGCCATTGTATGAGCTGTGGTGTACTCATAGTTGTCGTACTTCACCCTATCGGTGGTGTTAAATAAGGTCTAAGACTATCATTGCGTACGATCGTCACTCGTTCAACTTATACACTGCTCGAAAAAGGTTTGCCTAGAGATCTGTCGTAGGATGACCGGCGCTCGGACCACGTAAATCACGTGACTCGCCTCATCGTCAAGCAGGGCTGCTGAAGAAGGTGACGATTAAGAGGCTGCTCACTCCCATTGGTCAGAATGCTGTAAAATCAGGCTATCATATCACAACTATTTTGGTATTATTCGCTTAAATATTTAATACGGATAACTACGCCACTATGCCAATTGCTCTCGCCAAACCTCGAGGATATAGTAAGCCTAACTATATTGGAACCATTTCCCACATTGTTCATATAGTAAGGCAGATTCTTTCAAGTGAGACGGCTTCTGTATCTGAGAGGCGTGGATTGTGTTCTCGTGTATCGTCGTCTATCTACACGGTCAATTGGTGGGTGGGGGTGTTAAAGGGGCTTCGCTTAACCATTTGTGGCATAAGTTGAAAAAGGCCTGCGCATTTCATCTTACCACCCCCTTGTCTTTTTCAATGTGTTTCGAAATCTTTGTGTTACCTGCTAAGGTGAACCTAGGTGAACCTTAAGTATTTGTGAGTGAGAACCTTATACAGCATGTATTGCTGATACATGTCAGCTTAGCCGAGATATCCAGTAGCATGTGTTTCCCAGGTCGCGGAAGGTGTGTCGGGAGCTAAGTGAACAGAAGCCGGGTAGCATTGGGGCTGAATCCAGGTCAAATATCGGAGTTAATGGTTGGATGAGGTTTGTAGGAGGTTGAATGGAGGTTGAATAGCTTTGGGTAGGTGAGAAAAGAGGAAAATGGAAATTGGCCTTTGCCGAAATCTAGGCCAACAGATCTCAATCATCACTTTGACAAAGTTGCTGATGCTTAAATCGATTACGCGGTTGATGCTCGGAGCCTGAAGCTGTTTCCTAGAAACAAAGCTTCACGTGATGAATGAGTACGAGGAATCTCAATTCGAGTCCCTGTTCAAAACTGCGGAGTGATAGTAGATTCGGGTCAGAGTTCGATCATCTGACAACATGTTTTGCGCAGTTGAGTAATTAATCTCTGTTGAACATAGGCGAAAGTGCGCAATTGACAAAAATGGTAAGCAAAATGGGAAACTGGTTTTCAAACTCATGTATCACTAATCTAGACACGACGGAATCCTCCAGCCTAAGATCAATTTCAGTCAGAAGCCTTGCTTCGCAAAGTTTGTGCAATATTCTAACAGGCATCAGTTATTCATTCAGATCCGAAGCTGATCTTGATTTCCGCTCCGACTTTGCGCTGCGCATTAACATCTTGTGCATCTTGTAACTGGCTAGCCGAGGTTTTCGCGCAGCTATCTGGGAGATTCACAGGGAAAAAGGCAATTAGCGAAGCTCATGACCACTTTACATATTTCCTATTTCCTATATGGGATTTGGCAACTTGCAGCAAATGAAGAGCACAGCCTGGAAGGAAGATAGCCTTGTGCGGGGCGGTGCCATTTGAGGACCGCACCAAATGTGATAGTGACAACAGCTTCTTCAGCAGGGGTAGTTCCTGTCTACAATTCTTGAAATCAAGAAAGAAGCTGGAAGGGTTTAAAAGAGCAAAAGGAAAAGTTCCATAGCCCTGAGCCGGTCATGAAGGGGCATTGTTATTGCAACCCGATAGGGTGAAGGTTGTTGGTAACCGCCCACGGTATACAAGACTACCCCACATTTCCAAGCTCGGGTGGGAGCTTGGGTCGCCGCGTATGGCCGAACTCTGTCTAGTCTATTTATTATTGACGTACAACTCATGGGGAGCGTCTACCCCTTTATTAGCCGAATATTTTCTACCTTTAACTTTCCACTGCAGTAGTCGGAGTGGCACTCTGTACAATTGGGCAGGTTACGGGGCTTTGGAGCAATTGCTATGGTATGTTTCTGGAACGCGACAACCTGATTTGATCTTACGAAACAAGGCTTAGAGACGATCTGCATGCTGAAGCACACCACCATTGCTGGTATGTCTAACCGTTGGAACTAGGACATGTCTGTCAGATTTTCCCCATTCTCTTCCACCTGGTAAACCGGGGAAAACGCTTCCGGGCATAAAGTGATGTGATGCAGAATGAATACGAGTAATGGCAGAGTCGGAGGAATTGATAATGTCTTGCATAGCCGTATTCAGGAAGACCAGACGGAATTATAAACAAGTACCGAGTCCTGAAGCTGTACATCATAGCATACTGCGGGTGCGGTATGCTCGATTGGGAAATAATGATATTACTTGCTCCCGGGCTTAGTAACACAGAAGAAAAGAAAGGTCAAGCAACGTTGGTATGAGGTGGCCCGTGATATTTTGCCGCCTGTGCCGCTGCCGCGCCGATGGGAGTTGGTTGGGAATTGGACGACTGCCGCGCCTTGTTTGTTTGATTCTGTATGGGGATGGCAGGGAATATACACAGGGTCATTCGGCACTTCGGGATGCTTGGGACACTAGAATCGAATCCTCGTATTTAATTGGCTGAAAAATGAGAAGCCCAAATAGTAAATTTAATCGGTCCAACATTGGGACTTGTCAAGTGGCATATCCTACAGAAGCGTATAGCTATGCGCACTCGTCAAGATCGAACAAGGAGAGCAGCCATAACTGCACGACAAAGGAGAAGATGGTTGTCCAGCTACAATACAGTTCCCTGGCTTTTTGACAGGTGATCTGCCAAGGATAAGCGATCTCTCTTCTCGAGTTTGGGAGAGGCCCAGAGCTTCAATGATTCGCATTGGGCAGAGCGCACCATATAACTACAGGCAGCATCTTGCAGCTTTAGATTTACATGTGTAAGTTGATCAGGCGGCAGACCAAACGGCGCATAGCACCTCAAGTTGATGAAGACATCTACGACTTGAGACAGTCTTTACGCACCCACCCAGAGATTTGGGTTCACACATGGATTGTTACTCCGCCTCTTGAAGTCCTATTCAACATTAATTGAAGCCAGCATAGTAAACAACGGCGTGTTGTAGGCTGACTTTCCCTGAGCGTGCCTGCGATGTGCAGTGCAAGAATACCTGGGACATGGTAGCGTTCTTCACGGCGAGATCTGTGACGACTACCGCATTGCGCAGGAGCAATGCCTGATGCGCCATGAGGGAAAGCATAATGGAAAACACACTCAGCCCTATGGCTATCACAATATTTATCGTACGTAAGCACCTAATTTGACTTGACCCCGGCGGGAAGGATGATTGGGGTCCATTGGCTTGGACATTGTTATCATCTGGGTTGATAGTTGCTAGTGGTCACTATGAGGACTTTCACCTGTACTCGTATTAACGTCTTCTTTGGACATGTCCATCCTAGGCACAAACCCATCTCTCTACACCAGAGAATTCTACTATTCATCAATCGTTCCAGTCTAAGGCAGCCCCCAAGCTGTATCACACTAGTGTTGCTGGGCACAATGGTATCCCCGTATTCAGTGGCGAGTTGTGGCTGTATTAAATTATTCACATTTAAACGTTGTTGCATACAAGTCTATGCCTCAAACGGACTTACTATCTGAGGCTTTGCTTACATTATAGCTCTGTACGCTCGAAAAGGTAGACCTCCACAGATTGACTTCTACATCCGTCAGTCATCAGCGGTTCTTCACCTACTATAATTCATGATGCTCTGCTTCAAAATACTATAAAGGATGGTTTTGCACTTTGCTCTCTATCTTGAATTGCCATTCTCCAAGCGCATGTTTATTCCCTCTCTCATACTTTCATATGCTAATAAACTCGAATTACACGTGCTACTTCAAGGGAGAATGAACTCTTCAACTTACAACTCTGGCTATGCGCAAGGTTATAATAGTACTGACTATTCCCAAGGGGTCCAAGGGGGAGAATATGAATATGATGATACAGCGACCTCTAACCAGACCGGTTATGGCTATCCGTCGACAACCAGTTCTTACGAGTATGCCTCGAATCCATACACTCCAGAGTCTGTAATGCCAACATATGAATACACCTACTCGGGTTACGGTCGATACGATGCTTCTGATTCTACTTCCAGAACAGAGTACCCTTCTAACCAACCTGTGAGTGCATTTGGTGCTCTAAATTCTGAGAGTTATGGCTACACTCAGCCAGTCAGCTCCGCTCCATCAGCTCCAGCAGAGGACTTGAGGGATATCAATGCAGGCACGGCATATGGTCAGCCTAGCTCAAGCGGACATCGAGGGGGTGATCAGCGTCATCACCGGTCAAGTTCGTCTACAGACAAGCACTCGAAACACATGCGTACCTCTCACAAGAGCAGAGGACCACCTTCATCGCTCACTTCCGTCTTTGTTGCAAACCCCGAATCCGAGGGGAAGAAGAAGCCAAAGAGAAGTTACTCGGACGAAGAGAAGTTGAAAGTCGAAAGGGTGCGAAGCATGGGCGCATGCGGCCCATGTCGTCAAAACAAAAGAACGGTTAGCTTTTTGCATATTCCAAGTCGTTTCGATCATACTAACGCAAAGAAAATAGTGCGATACCGAAAGGCCTTGTCAAAGATGCGTCAACAGAGCTGGTGGCAACATCGAATATGCTAGAGCACAATGCACCGCTGCTCGATCATAGGGTGGTTTCCATGCCAATATTTAAAGCGTAAACTACCAAGTACTTACAGGTTTTGCAACCCTGGTACTCTTCGAATGTTTTCGGAAGGCTAGGAGTGACCTTTTAAGTCGAAGCCTGCTTTTTTCACCTGTAATTGGTGATTGAAGACTCGACCAAGTTCATCACACAGCAACACACTGGAATTTCTTTTTTCTTTGATTTTCTTTTAGACACAAAAAGTTACACCCGTGAGTCTGTCACCGGACTTTTCTTTTACAACGCTAACCTTCTCTTAGCGGGGAATATAATGAAGCGACGAAGATACGATGGAAGAAGTATACCTTGTGGACTAGATTTGTGGTTTTTCAGGTCATGAGAAATAGAGTTAGATTTTATTTGTTGGTTGACTCTTGGACGTTTTTTATGTTATGCAGATATCAGGAGACCGATAGACGTTGTTTTCTTTTGCAAAGGATAAAGTATTTTAAAAAAAATATATTAAAGAGGATCGTGGTTTCATCTTTCCATGTCGTTTGTTTACCTTGTTTTTGTAGCCAACGCGAATACAGAATAAAATTCTACTTAGCAACCTCTTCATTGATTGTTACTTCTATTGTTCATCAAATGTCTTCTTTCAACGACTAAGCTAGCACAAAGCATCCTCCGTTTTCAACTTCAATTAAACTAGGCTTTCCACCCTTAAGCATCCCTTCTTCACCTTGCTGCGTCTCAGCGTCCAGCGCCCACTGCAGCGTTCTCTTCGTATCGCGCACCCAGAAAGCCCTCATTATAAATCCAGAATACAAGAGCGTTGAGTGATGGGACAGCACCCAGTACTGAGCACCCCCAATCCTTCGATACAACGCGAGCCCTCCTTCAGCTCCAAATGTAGTCTTGACGACCGCTGTAAAGCCTTCTTTCAGGCCATGCAAAAGTGCCAGCTTTTTTGTCTTTGGTTCCGAATCAAGGAATCCCTGCAACGGTCCTTCGTCTAGTTTCGTCCCATGAGGCGTTTGAAGTATAGCCTCATGGATCTCACTACCATCCTTCGCCAGGTGTGACCATACCAAGGCTGTGACAAAGTTTAGCTCCGCATGGCCAGGCAGTCGGATGGGCGTCAGCCATGAGGGGAACCCGCCCGAATGGAAATCTGGTGCACGCCAGGATTCAATAGAGGTGTTGAAGTCAGGAATAAGATGAATAGCACTGAAGTAATTCCAAGGTCTTATGATAGCAGCGGCCTCTGGGGTTGCAATGACAGGGATTCGTGAGTCAAAGAGACGCAGAGTTGGTTCATGAAGATGATCGACGAAGTGGAAGCCTAAGAAGATTGCATCAATCTCTCCATCATACTCCTCGCCCGTCTGAGGCTTTTGGGAGGTGACTCCGGCTACTGTCGCAGCGGCAGCTTCGATCTGACGAATTACGGCGGCAATGCTTTCAGGGTCCGCCACGGCAGCCGCTGCTGATAACCTTATATGGATGAGCCATGAGTGCCATTGATTGACAGGACCATTGAGCCAGGGCTCGAAGACAACGTGGTAGTATGCTTTACCCTGTTCTTGTCGCTCTGGTTCCGGTCGAGGAAAGGAGAGAAGCCAAGAATTGTCTCCATTGAGAGAGGTCATGATTGGCCGGAGCTCTGCATCTGGTAAGGCAAAATGCGCGTGTAGCGTCTGCTCCCGTATTGAGTCCATGATGTTTTCTGATGTTCGGTATTGTCAGTTTCAATGTCGAAAGGTAATGGACTAAGATTCTTAGCAAAAAGGTGGAAGAGATGGTCCTTGTCTACAACGTAGCAATAAGCACGATATTTGTCGGCCCCTTGTCGCTTAACATGAGCTCGTTTATGGCTGCTCTGTTGTTGAGGTACGTGACTATGAAGCGAATTGTTATATCATGAGTGGAATTCGAAATCGGCTTCACGCTATATATATAGTTCTATATTGTCAGCTGGATTTGCCCCACTATCGACAGCGGAGAATTGAATATCCAACAGTACCAAGTGTCAGGAAGCACTCGTTTAGTGTAATAGTGGATCTACAAACAAATATTACGGTGCACGTCGTCTTACTGGTTGAGCAACATCTCTATCATGATTTACAGATACAACACCGCAATCGTTCCTTGTTTTATAGATCGGGTGGAATGAAATGCTTTTAAAATCATTAGCTATCATATGAGATTCTTCGCTTTATTTTGCTTACTGCTCTTGCTGCTATTCATTGTAACATTTTAAATCCCCTCACAAAAGCTCACGATGTGGCTCGACGTTTGGTTCATAATCTGTATTGTATTTCTAAAAGTCGTATACATTAATTTATTCCTACGATGATCTAGTCTATATCTGATGTTCTATTCACCGACATCCAATTAAGGAGAAACATGGTTGCGTACAGTTTCTCTTGGACGCTAGACGCGACATCAAGAATTGCTTAGCGCCCAGCATCCAAATAGCTCTAGTGAGCCTTGTTTCTCCCTACCAAATCACCCTCTCCAAGGTATACTTCGATCTTGTTTGTCATCTTGTGATCAACATCCTTACAACACAAACACGCAATTATGCCAACGATGCCAAACCCGAGCGACGCATAAGCAATACCCCTGTTCTCAAATTAGACAAATGTATTACTGCTCACGAATTTGTTTTACTTACTGGATACCTTTCTCGGTGGCTCGTTGAATAGCACCGCCAATGGCCGCAACCACAGCGGGATCGTACGTAGTGGCAAAACTGGGCGTTCCTACCAGGCTCATCAGGATGGGAACCTCATCAATTGGCACTCCAGCAGAAACAGCAGCCACAGGCACTAATCTAGCAGTCCACTTAGCAACTGAGCTCGTAGATATTGCAAGATAGACCGCTTGCGCAACTGTTTATTGTTAGCCAACGATCATCAAGTGCATCAAATGCCTTGAAAACTCACTTGCGCCCCCTGCAAACCTCACACATCCCGAGAGGCCTCCAGAAGTACCCAATTGTTCTTGTTCAACGCCCATTTGCGTAATGGCAATGCACAGATAGATTGCCCAGCCGTACCCAACGAGTGAAAGGACCAAGAACGCAATCATCATGCCCATATTATTTGGTGTTCCTAGGCCAAGGAGGCATCCAAAAATCACCATGATAGTCACAGCTCCGGTTTGCTGCCATTGCCAGTTCCTGATCTTGGAGCCGAAAATAGACAATAGAACCCCACCAAGTGTGATGGCGAGACCTTGCGGGAGCGATAGGGCTGCTGCTCGTTTCCAGTCCGTACCGTCAGTGTAAAACACACCAATCATTGTTGGCCAAATGATGCTGGACGAGTAGTAAAACATGTTGATGACCGCCAAAGCAATACATGGAGCGGTGAAATCTCTTCCTCTGGAGCTAGTAAAGATGTTTGTAGGTGTCAGAGGTTGTTTGGGGTTACCATATGTTTCCCAGAGAGCAAAGCATACGAGCATGGCGCAGCCGACAACCAGGGGAGCGACAACATGAACATTGGTCGATGGGTACACACTCGCCCAAACGATTCCAATTAAGATCGGCAGCGATCCTGCAATGAAGAGGAATATTCCGATGTAGTCCAATTCCGCAAAAGCTTGCGCGTATGGAAGGCCAAGTGGATGGGCGGGGGGGAAGTATAAAAACAGTAATCCGAGGAAGGAAACCGCCTGAAAAGCAGCTGCAGCGTAAAAGTTTGCGCGCCAGTTTCCAACAAAATAGCCATATCTTGCTGTCACAGGAATGATAGTTATGGTCAAATAGACAGCAACATCGGCGAGCACCACCCCTTTGTGCTGGTGTTAGAATGATGTGAATGGGTCGACGAACTGTTGCTTACCGATGTGTCGCCACTTGTTTGGTAGCAGTTCTGTAAGAGCGAAAGCGGCCATCTGGCAAGTGCCGGCTCCAAACCCTGTGATAGTCATTCCTGCAATGATGGCATTGGTGCTTTGCGCCGTGCCAACGACGAGATGGCCTATGAAGCAGATCAGGTTGCCACCCACGAGAAACCATCTTCTACCGAACAGATCCGTATTTGCGCCGCTGTAAGGTTTAGCAATGAACATACGCAAAAGATGAGTTGTCTTACGCAATCATGAAACATATGGTAATCGATATAATCCAACTCGAGACGAACCACAGATTGGCTGACGGGTCTCCAAGATCTGCTGCAATCTGAGGGCCAACGGCTGCCATCGCTGGGACTGCCTATAGTTAGCCAACAGCGCTTCCATTATTTATAATGCTAAGCTCAGATGCAATGCACATATTGATACACTCAAATGCAATGCCAATTATATTGTCAATAGGATGTTCGTTGCGTCATAGTATTCGACATCTCGGAGGTCGAAGTGGATGACCGAAAACTGGATTCTTACCTGGAATAAACGAGAGCCCATAACCCAGTGATAGGATCTAAAGATTATCAGTAACACATCAAAAAGGACAGTAAGGCAAATCTACCGCTACCACGACCCATGTTTTTGGGGTGACGACTGGTTCTGGAGTCACTTCATGTCCACCAGCCTCTTCATGCTCTATATTCTTTGGACTTTGCGAAACCTTTTCAATATCCATTGTTGCTTGATTTTTAAAGACGCGTTTCGTGCACTCAGTATAGTTTTAAGCCGGTATGGTTTAAACCTTCAGAAAAGGAGTGCGGTGAGGTATATAGGGCATTACCGAGCACCCCCAAAAATCCACACAAGCTTTCATGTTGACCATCTCATTTCTCGGGTTGCTTATTGATATTGGCAAACGAGCTAGCAAGCGACTACCGGATACTCCCTCCCCGCGTTTTCTGAAGAAGGCCAAAGCTTGGTGGTGTTGAGGGTGCGGGTTGGGATATACTTTTCCGCCTCCTAAAACTGTCTCCCTCGAGCCAATCAGAGACCACGTGAGCGTATCGTGATCCTGCGTTGTGGTTGTGTTTTACCCGAGATCTTAAAGGGATGCCTCGGGTCTCTGCTTACTCTATCAGGTCATCGATGAGTTCATGGTGAGGGTTTTGTTGCCGGTGAATTGGGAGCTGGTAGTGATTAGTGTTATACTACCTATTTCTGAAGGTCCGATCCGCAAAAGCGACCTCGTGCAGCGAATTGCAGCGTTAAGAGTTTGACGAATAACCCCTTGAGCTAGCTGGCATATAGCATACCGATATTCATGACTTGTCACTGCCGACTCAGTACTGCCGCGAACAATAGGAGACGTTGGAGGAGACATCATGATATCGTGTCGTGTCGTTTTCGTCAGATACGGCAAGCAGCAACATGTCAGCAAAAGGCCTAGATACGCTGACGGTTTAGTTGATCCCTTTTCCACATTGAGCTCTATTCTTTTTCCGCGATTTGATACGTTGAGGGCAATTGGATCATCCAATTGCCATGTTCAGAAAGGTTGCAGAGGGACAGTTCTCGTGTGACGTGAGGTGTGAAGCTCCGGCTGAGGGTTTCCCGCACCACACATCAAAGCACCACCGTAGCATGAACCTTATATACTCCAGTATTACTCAGTCGTCGAAAACCTCAAGCGGATAGAAGCTTGAAGCCTGCAACCATACAATTTTAATCAACATTTCATTCCCCTAAACGTCCACTTCCAAGTAATAATCAACCTTTGACCATGTTTATAATCTACGGAAATGTCCAGTTCGTTCCGGGCAAGTATGATGAAGTGCGTAAAAGTGCTACGGGGTCCAACCGAGAAGAAGAAGAAGAAGAAGAAGAAGAAGTGCTGATTTCCGTGGCCATAGTGGCAAGCAGCTTATGACAAGCTGGGTGAATATGTCTACGCAAACGAGCCTACGACAATGACCTACTACTTTGGCATCCCCCTGGAAAACCAACATGATTTCTCCGCCACGAACCAGATGCTCGCCTTTGAGGTCTATGGCAAGCGCGAGGTAAGCCATTCTGATATATATCATGTAACCACATATTTATCGACGCTCAAACTAACTATCTATTCTTCCAGGACCTCTACGACACACATTTCCACTCCGAGGGCATGGCTCCCTTCCTCAAAGCCACTCCGCCATGCATGTCAACCGGTTTCGATCTCACGCACTTCACCGAGGTCTCCGGCTTCCTTGACAAATCCGGGCATGCCAAAGAGTGCGGGATCATCCACGACACCAAGATCGTGTGTGCGTCCGGGACCGCACGCGATGCTGTTCTGACGAAGCTGGCGGCCGTGGCGGCGCATGCGGAGAGGGAGGAGCCGGGGACGTATACGTTTCTGGTGCTGAAGAGCCTGGATAACGACGACCACGTCCGGATATTCGAGCGCTATGCCAGCTGGGAGGCGTTGGAAACGCATCAGCGTGGCGGTGGGTGGGTGAGTCTCTTGCTGGGTGCGAAGGAGGAGATTAAGAGCTTGGAGGGGAGGCCGTATGTGCCGAATCTGAAGGGATGGCTGCATCGCTGAAGCATCATATGTAGATTTACCAAGCGCGGATAGTCTTCATGAATGAGATGTTCTTGGAGTTTTGGATTTAGCAGGCGCTTGGAACTTTCAGACTAAGACGTGTTTAATTTGGTGCTCTGGAGTGAACACTGGTAGACATGATTTGGAAATCAGGAGTATTCTCTAGCTCAACATTTATCTAGACTAAGAATGAAGATTGCTTATCAATATCTTTCCAGTGAGCTAATAGATTTGGATTCCAGGCTCCGCAGTGAGAAAAGCATTCAATTTGAAAAGTTGGAAATTAATTGGCCGGGACGAGTCATTGTTGTGAACATAACATGATACATTTGAATTGAAACAATAGAAAACTCACTCTAAGAGCCTTAATCAAAATCCCGATTCTACATTAATACAAATTGTGTCTAAACAGCCTATCTTCTCCTTCTCCTTACACAATCGCATCGTCCAAGCCAGAATTTTCAGAATGCAGCATCTTGAAAAGAGGTTCCCAAACAGTGCACGCTCTTTTGGAAGCTCGTCCGTTTGCATACTTGGTCTGAGGAACAACGTACAGCTTGTCCACGGAGCATTCTACCGCTTCGCCAGTCTGATGGTTATCGTCAGACAAGAACGTGTCGTACGCTTTCACGATCGTGGCAATTGGCGTCAAGCAATCGGGCTCCACCGCATCCAACATAGCCTTGGGAATGATTTTCGTAGGGACGATCCCAGGCAAGACGGTATTTATGAGAATATTCTCTTTCTAGAAACGGTGAGCTTGCCATTCCTGAATCTGAAGGTAGGACCACACTTACGAGCTTAAGCACAGGCGCGGCACCTCTGGCAAAGTTGATTACAGCAGCTTTTGCTCCATTGTACTCAGGGTAAGATTCATGGGGGTAAACTCTACTTAGGCGTTAATGCTGGGGTGTGTTCAATATCGGAATAGTGCTTTAGGAGGAAAATTCAAGAGCTCAGATATATCAGAGAAACCCGGCGTTCCTCTCTGAGCTCTGATTGAATTGTGGCTTACTTTCCTTACCTTTCAAAAGAGATGATTGACTTACCCTGCAACACTGGCGGTAGCAATGATTTTGCCACCAGGAATTGGATTTTTCCTCATGAAATGAATGGAAAGCTGGGTTCCATATACAACACCCTTGTAATCAACGTCTGTGCAAGCCAGATTCGGAGCCGGAGGAATCCTAAGCTAAGTTTCAGTTTTGACTTTGTCTCATTGAACACTTCACTCACACATCACTCCCGCGATGGTTCAAAATGTAGATCGAACTCCGGTCAACAATACCGGCATTTGCAAGCAAGGCATCCAGACGACCCCATTTGTCGAAAACTTGCTGGAACACCTTTGCTTGCGAATCATAATCTGCTACATTTGCTTCCCAGAAATGTGCATTTGGCCCCAGTGACTTTGCGAGAGCTTCACCCGGACCGCGCTGGAGATCAACGCACGCTACAAACCAGTCTTTGGCTACCAAATGGGTGGCTAATGCCTCTCCCATTCCCGACTGGACTCATCAGCGCCTGTTGAATACATGTGACTATACTTTGGGAAGACATACAGCAGCTCCGGTGACAATTGCGACCTTTCTTGTTGGTGGTGCCATCTTCTCCGGGTTGGTATTTGTTCTGATATGTTTCAATAACTGTTCCCTGCTGAAGACGCGACCGACGGAAATCAGTGAAGCATAACCACCATATCGTCCGGGTTTCGGTAAATGAACGTTACCGCGTACCCATTCCTTACCCGCATTGTCGCGGGGTAGCGAGTACATACTAATTGCGGGAGTGCGGGAGAACGGGGGATGTGGATGAGGTTTTCCGGTGAAATAGAAAGTGATGATTTATCAGTGAGACTGACGTACGACCCGTGGCTTATTCTTGTCCGAGTGACGATGTGAACAGTGAAGAGTGAACAGTGAACCATCGTCAATCCCCCAGCCTAATCACGTGTCGTTTGTGGCTTCCCCTTCCAGCACTAAAACACTAGCTATGAGGATGCAGTGTCTCACAGAGGAACAGATTGAAAACTAGTGAGATTTGGTTTGGATGGCTGAGATGCAGATGCATCAAATGAATGTCATTTCCTACTAGCTGATACCGTGTGTCTTCCGTCATTATATATATATATATATATATCATATATAACTTTGCGATAGCAGACCCGAGAGATTGGGTCCTGGACAGGGCTACATCTTCCAGTGGAATGGTCACCAGATTGGCCAAACTCTATTCTACTCTGCTCTTCCCCTATTCGTCACTCTTGCTGCAACAGCAACACAAGAGTCTTCCCCGCTCCAAACCCCAAAAAGCACTACAAACACTGACCTACCTCACACTCTTTCCACCAACATTACCTGACTATACCAGTCAAAGCAGCAAATTAACAAAATACTAGAAACAACAAAACCAACAAAAAGACAACAGAATCAATCAATACAGAACACTCAAAAACAAATGGCCTAAGCCTCAAACAAGTCGCAATAAACTACTTATTCCCCTCGGCTTCTGAAGGCACCATCTACACATAAACAACATACACACACAACCCAACCGGCGAACGCCACAAACTAACCTATCCCCATCTCACCTGTCCGATGAAGGGAACTGTTCAGAGCGTGAAATGCTTAGCACAATAGCATGGAATGGTTCCTATGATCTGGTAATGTAGATGTATTGTGGTAACTTTTCTCTGTTTACCTAGCGACTATGTAGCCAGTGACGCTCGATCTACAGTATCGGATTAGCCAGACACTCTCCACATCAAATCTTTCCTCGTCATTTTCCGCCGCAGCTTCCAAGCAAATAGCCTTTAATCGCTCCAAGCTCGGTCTGTATTTCACTATACCTTTTTTTCGCTACAGCTGTTCCGTCAGGATTCAAGCCATAATTCTTCTATTCGTGTTTCTCTATATACCGCATAGGATGAAGGATGATAGGGGCTCATGAAACCTAGGATTCGGCGTGGTATGCTCGGCCACCGCACCTCCAGGTTTGTGACGGTACAAAGTACCACTCCAGACCCTCAAACAAAACTCGTGCGCACATATTTCGATTTCTTCACGCCCTTTTACTTTCCTTTATACACGATATATAATCACAACAATGACTACCGAAAGAAATTTTGGTCTCTCGACTTTTCAATAGTGCAAAGCCAAGGTGGTACGGGAAGTTGGTAGATGTGTTTTTGGAAGGCGAAAAGGCAAAGTAAATTTTGCATGGATGGGCGAGAGGTAGGGAAGGAAATATAGGTCGAAAAAAAAGAGAAAATATTTCCTTACTGAGGATATTGAAGTACATGATCTAGATATGGCAAACTTCAGACCACAAGGAGGATAGAATATAAAGAGTATGATTGGGCAATTGATGAAACCGAAATTGTCAGAAATCACAGACAGGTCGCGAGAGGAGATCAACAAAGTCGTGAGTGGATACATTGAACAAGTGATTCCTGAGATTGTTCCCGGGGTTCTCTTTATTGATGAGGTATATACTTAACTAGGCTTCTAGTTCATTTTGAAATCTATTTAACTTGATAATACGTTCATATGCTGAGGAAACCATGAGAAGTTTTCGAACTACGCGGCGTGTTGAATAGCGACGGGTGGCGTATAAAAGGGATCATTGTCAGTGGAATAGCACGACAGAGTCTAGATCAAACCAGAGAATGGGAGAAGGGGCGTTGAAGTCATTTATCTCTCTGGTAAGCATCTAAATACAGTACTTTAATGCACATTTCCCCACTTCATTTTACTTTTGTCTTCAATCTTTCGTACGCTGGTAACCAGATCCAGATAACGTACCTATCCACTGAAGTCTAGTAGCTATTGAATAAGGTATCGTTCATATAAGCTAATATGTCGGGGATCACAACAGTCGTCTGGTCGCCGTCTTTACCACATGGAGTCCCTCCGTAATACCCGTCGGCTACCCATCGCAAGCGAGGTATTTGGCGAGATCATTAAGGGGCTGACACCGCACTAGCCCAACCAGGATGAATACCCTCCATCATATCACTCCGAAAGCTCAGATTCTACGATAAGATCGCGTTCATCTATACAGGTATATGGAACGAGGTTATACGATCTAAGACGTGATGAGCAATGGGTTTAGGTTTGTAGAGAAATGGGTGCTGGTTATTGGAGGTAGTTCTAGAGGTTACCCAATGTTCATATAGTGTATATCTTGCAGCGCTCTTTTTTAAAAAGTGCAGTGAAGAGGTAAATTGAAAGCTGGATCCCGATAGGACAAAAACTGGGTGGAACTGCACGCCCACGGAAAGGAGGGAGCGTGACCCCAAAATATCACGTAATCCGGCGGGTTCCATGATATCCGAAAAATGGAGATTCGGACCCCGGCCCATATCTCTTCAAGTCTTCATGTCTCCGCATGGCAATTCCAAAGGTGTAGTGTAACAGGAGCGCTTAGGAAAACTAGGGTATTGGGAATTTTGTGAATGGGAAAATAGATTTATCATCAGTAATGTCAATCAGCAGCCACACACGCTATATGGTAGTTTAGATACATGACTAGCTTAGTTCCACATTTGCCCAGTCTTCAGATAAGATCAGTTAAAAGAGGGGCTCACGTCGATCTCAAATCAGCTTGAAGAAAGCTGCTGCTATGCAATTTGGAGTCTAAACCACCAAGACAAAATGAAAGTTGCAGTCATTGGTGCTGGTCCAGGTGGACTTGTAGTTTTGAAATATCTGGCCAAGGCGCACGAATCACTTGGAACAAAGGCTATTCAAGTTCGACTGTTTGAAGCCGGACCACAGGTTGGAGGTACTTTCCGAGAGCGTAGCTACGAAGATGCTGAGGTTTGCACCGTGCGGTCCCATAAACGCTTACCTATAATTGACAATCATCACGTAGCAAGTCTCGTCAAAGTACCTGACCACGTTCTCCGATTTTCGCCCTTCCAGAGAAACTCCTGATTTTATGCCCATTGTTGATTACGTGACCTACCTGGAAGAATACTGCACAACGTTCGACCTGTGGAAACATATCGAGCTCTCCACACGAGTTTTGAAACTGAAGCGTCGGAACTCATCCGGCCACACGGTCACGATATCCAAAAGCGATGGAACAACGACAGACTGGGACTGCGATGCGGTTGCCATCTGCACGGGACTACATGTGTCACCGAATGTACCAAAGCTTCATGGGATAGAACATGTGCCTACTGTAATGCATTCCTCGGAATTTAAGTTGCGGAAACAGTTTGGCAAAGATACAAATGTCGTAGTCTTGGGAACAGGAGAGACAGGAATGGATATGGCTCACCTCGCGGTGACGTCTCCGACCAAGACAGTAACGCTTTGCCATCGAGACGGATTTCTATGCGCTGCAAAGATACGTTTATTTGTCTCCGGCTCAATTCTGCATTCTAACATGAGATTACAGAGTTCCTAACCCTATACTGTTTGGGAGGTTTCGATCCAAAGGACCTGATATCCCAACCGATGTTAGCACGGCGAGTTTGTTCGAATCGATGTACGTACACCCCAGGATGAGAGTATCTCTAATACCATGGCGATATTACGACGCATTTGTCAAGAATACCCTCTGGCTTGTGTCAGGAACGCGACATGGTATTGATCAGTGGGTGGGGGGTCTTCCCGATGACAAGTATCATACGGAACAACGTATGCTCATCCTGCAGCCCCAAATCCCATGATTATTGAAGAAACTAACGAGCCGATTCAGTGTTCTTCACTAAGTCTAGTCGTGCAATGCCGTACATCAGCGCACCATACCGGTCCAATTCAATTGTTCACCGTATCCGTTCATCTATCGCCCAGATTGAGCTGCCAGATACAAAGAAGAGAGTCATAGATCTTGCGCCATGGCCTAGTCATATAGACGAACAAAGTGTCATTCACTTTACCGACAATGGACGTCCGGAAGCGATAAGGATGCGAGGAGTCAAGCGGAAAGTCGACATTGTAGTCTTTGCCACCGGCTACGATCAATCATTCCCATTTCTCGACGAAACATATCCCAGGCCCGAAGATGCAGACATCCGACGTATCTGGAAGAGCGGCGATGAGTCTGTAGGCTTTATCGGATTCGTGCGACCGAGCTTTGGTGAGTCTCAATATGTGTACTAAGCCATGAAAGCGAGGAGCCAGGGAGCCCCGAAAGCAAAATTGAACTAACATATTCCCCTACCAGGTGCCATTCCTCCACTGGCCGAACTCCAAACCCAGCTCTGGGTTCTAGCTATCCTCAACCGCCTCCCGCACTCGCTTGTCAAGGAAGAGCATTACCGTCTGCACGTACCCTCTAGTCGTCGGATCCAGTATGGGGTCGACCACGAGAATTATGCATACCAGCTTGCGATTGATATGGAGTCCGCGCCGAGCTGCTGGTACATGCTTCAACGTGGACCAAAACTCTTTCTCACATGGGCGCTTGGGGCAAACTTAAACACGAAATTCCGGCTCATCGGGCCATGGCAGCTGAGCGAGGCGGAGGATATCATGAGAGAGGAGCTGTGGGAGACAATAACCCGCCGAGGAGGGTTTTTTGGTGAGTTATTTCCCTTCTTGATTAGAATTCTTCCATTAAATGCTCTACCCTCTTTGATGTTTCCATCTTCGGAAATTCAAATTGAGACAAAACTAATAAAACAGGATTGGTGGTTCTCTCTGCGATTCCAATGATGGTTTTTGGGCCGCTGAATTTGCTCGCGTGGATTTTTGATGCGTTGGGATTGCTTTGATTTGAAGCTAGGTAGGTAAGTCTAGCTAATGTAGGCCGAGGCGAGAACATCAATGATATTTTTGAGTTGTTGATTAGTGCGTGACCATATTGAGCATCATCGAGTCCATTTCAATGAGTCCTGAGGAGCTTCGACCAGCCCCCAAGGTAGACTAATAATATGGCTGGGCAATATGTCAGATTTCGTTCGCGAATGCCAGTCAGTAATTGGTAGTCGTTGAAGAGCTCTAGACCATTGACCTTCGGGCTGGCTCCTTTATAATATAGATAGCTGGGCACGAAATGTCTCTTCCACAACTTATTGGTCTGTGTGAAACGAGGTCTAGAAACGTCTTGAGTTTGTTAATTTCTTCACCACGCCAAGTGGGAAACCATTTGCAGCACTTTGAAAAGCAAGCAACTCATTTCTTTACCTGTTTGGCTATCTTTTTAGATAAAGGAGAACCTTTGAACCCGCAGCATTAAGCCAGTAAATTCTATTGAAATTCCAGCAGGCCTAATAGCTATATATAATAAAGGTTTGGCTGGAGCGGACTCAAACTTGGGATGAGAGAATGTTCTCTCATGTTAGAGCATCCTACGAAGCAATCAATCACGTAAGTTCTTTGGTCGTTACAAATACGCTATTTGCAGGTTGGTAACTGGGGAACCTTCCTTCTCTCAAGCTGGTCCGGTAACTGCTCTTCTCCACTTCTGAAAGATTTCATCCTGAAAACTAAATCCCTTCTCCACGAGAGCTGCCGAGAACATTTTATTCCATCCGTACGATTCCAGCAGGTCTACCGTAGGCTCACTTAGGCGATATGCTGGATTTCCAGCTGGCCTCGTAGCCACCCAGAAGTCGGGGTAATATGCAGCAGCTTCCCAGTCAATGATAGCAGCCACACTATTCCCGTCAGCGGAAACCAGAATGTTGGTAGGGCCAAGATCACTGTGATAGAAGAGAAGAGCGTCACCAAATTGTGGAACGGGTTCATTCGAGATCTTGGACATATAGACTCTCAGCTCAGCGGAGGTAAATGGCCCAAGAATCATAGGCAACCAAGTAGGATTGGAGAATGGAGGTATTCCCATCAGGAAGTAATCCAGAACCCCTCTTCCAGAAACCGTTTCCAATCTTGAGGATGTTTTTCTGGAAATGGTAAGGCAGTGATCTGCCATCTCATTCGCAATGCCTTTACGTTGTGCTAAAGAAAGTTGCGGCCATGCATCGTTCAAAGTTCGGGCATGGACACGCTTTGTAATCAAGAACGTACGGTCCCAAGCTTGATCAATCCAAGAGTATAGAACCTCTGGCATTGGCAAAGAGGGGAAATTCTCAGCGATGAAACTCATGGTGACAGCTTCGAGTTGCCGATCCTCCTTCCACCCTTTTGCTTTGAAGATAAATTCATCTCCAATGCCCCAGACACCACCTTCAGTTCCACCTTCATGGATCCGGTCAATTGCTGAATCGCCCTCTTCCTGATCCTTGAGAAGCGATTCGTCTCGAGGAAGGAGATGAAATGTGCTATTTCCTTCATGCCAAGAAACAATGCTTTTGAGTGGTTGCACATCCTGAGATTTCACTTTAAAGCACATCATGCTAGATCCTATAACCCATAGCTGAGGGGTTATTCGCCTGATAGAATCTCGTGCTGGTGGTTTCATTTCACTACAGATGTTAGCAAAAGAGCGGCTAGGAGCATTGCTAGAGCTTACCAGAAAACCATCTTGCTTGTGTGAAACAAGGCTATTATTGCGTGGAGTTGACTGACAATAATTGGTTTACGATTTCGTTTGTGAGGAAAGTGTGGAATTCCAGGCAACAATCAGGATAGCTAACTTTGAAGAAATGAAGGACGGTGGAATTGCGGGGAGTCGAGTATTTTCATGCGTGCAAAGCAAAAGTCGACCTTGAATGTGCAATTGAGCCACTTGAGGGGCTTGCCGTAACCCTGTAACTCTCACCGTAATACCAACATATACGGATCCAAGCTCCAATATGCTGTTAGCCAACAGCGTTAGTATCTGGCGATATTCAATCACATCAGTTTACTGAGCTCCATCGACGAAGTGTTTATATTGCGCTAACTGGGGGAGCCTTTCCCAAATCCGTCACTTTACTTGAGAAGTAAAAGTAGTCGAAAAGATGGGCCCATTCGAGAGCATATCCATGGAGATAGAAGCACAAGCACCTGGCGACATACCATGACCATATAAATGCAGTATTGGAAAAGATCAAAAACATGGATGAGCAGTGAAGGAGCCCGAGCTCTGAAGATCGATCTTGACAGCAGCGACAGCGGCCGGCGTGTGCACGCACCTGTTCCCAATATTGTAAATAGTGGGTTGAATTCAAGGTAAGACCTTACTTGAAAGTATTAAGAATCGTAACTCGACATTCTAGATGTTGGTCCCCTTTCTTTCTCTAGCAGTATGTGCCATTCAAATACACTTTCAAGAAATACCAACTTTGGTGATTGTCGATGTAAACACATCACTCCGTTCCACCTCATGTACACATATAGATGAGGCGAATTCCCTCTCCGGATCCACCTATGTTTCCAAGGTTTGAAACATATTCGGTGGCATTTCATACTTGATTCTCTTTTTTTTTTTCGTCCGGGTCTCATCTCACAGCCACCGCATTTTCTCCGCACGATACTCCATGGTCTCCCATCATCCGCATCACCCACCAAAACCAACCAACCGGCTATCGTCGACCCGGTCCCGATTCCAAATGCCGACGCCGGGATGGTTTCATTACCGACGCAATCCCGGGGACGATCCTTCGCTTGCTGTTTCGGCATATTTAAGCATGCATCGAGTTGGGTACGCGGCCCAAAACATGCGATGACGAATTTCACTGGGCTTTTCACATGGATCAGATCCGCGTCATATGTGCTCTGTCTAATTTTAACATATGGCCTGGTTTCTCTGGTGCAATGCTTGACTTTTTCTTGTGATGCTTGGCTATGGGTTCATATAGGTTGATTTTGCTGCTGCAGACAATACCAGAGATATACCCACTACTTGTCGACAAGTAAACCTCTCCAGGCTATATTCAATAATACAAGCGAGACCCGGCGTCTCTTTCAGTTACGGTGTATCACCTATCGTCTGTCGTTTAGAATCTACCAATATTCAATCCAAAGAGAATAAATACCATGTCACTAAAACTACCACGACGCACACGGCGCTGTCTGAGCTTCGCCTTTCTCTTAATGTACATCTCCCCTTTATCAGACCATTGTAAAGCGACTCAAGAACTAACCACCGCCCCGTTATAGATCGCTGATAGCGCTCACCTGCTGGCACACCTATCCCTCGAACCCGTCGAACCAAATGGCACGAAAGATGCATACCTATGACTCGAGCGCGCAGATGGGCATGCCTCCAATACCATTCAAGAACGATGCCAGGAGGAAGACGGATGAGAAGCCATGGTTCTTTATAGATCGACAATGATTGGGCGCGAGATGGCAGACATAATAATAAAAGGAGTGGTGTGGTGTAAGCTTAGAAGTGGTTTGCGTGGAGTTTGGGTTCTTTCTGCTCGGAGTTTGGAAGGGAAAACAATGGGATCTAGGGTCAATCTGACGAGGATGGGATCTGGGGAGCAATAGACAGGATATTTAGGGCGTTTTCTTGAACATCATTACACATCACCATAAATCGGTACACACGCAATCAGAGCAAGGGGAATAATCTCATCTAATTAAAACTTAGAAAATAAAGGAGAAATCTGGAACAAAGACGCAGTTTTTTCATCATATGAGAGTGTCTGATCTCCTCATGGTATCATTGTCATTAGATCTGTATATTCATAAAAACTCATAACAAAAGCTAAAACCCAACTCCAATCAATGACCCGGCTGCATATACTCCCTCCTCAACCTCTCTTGATAGCCTCCGAAATGATGGGATAACATTCTTCGGGCGAATCGAAAACATGCCAAGCCTCCTTTGGAACATTCTTGAAAGCCTTCTCGAACCTGTCAGGCTCGTTCTTCTCCTCAATACCAACGGCAGCAATGTCATCGACTCTTCGGATGAGAATAAGCTTTACCCAGCCTTTATTCTTGCGGTATCTAGACTCTTGTTAATTATTGACTTGCTACTTAGGGGAAAAGGTCTTACATTTCTCCATAGGATTCTGGGTCGGACTGCGTAGAGTCGCCGATAAGAATCATCTTGCGCTTAGGTAGCCACGAGTTGACCTTAGTCATTCTATCGACTTTGTATTCTTGCGTTCCAAGAGTGAGATTCGACAAAAGACCTGCCAAGTTCATCCAGCTTGCATCTCTTAGGATCATGGTTCCCTGAGGAAAATACTTCTGTCGGAAATCTGAAAGGAAGGGGTATAAATTGTACGGCGATGCTGAAAGATAGAACCACGGCGCTTGATTTGAAATGAGTCTTTGAATGAATGTATACAATTCAGGCATTCCAGCAACTGGCGTAGCTTGGGAGACAAATGTTGAGCGTATTATACCAATAGGATCGCTAGTCTGTGTGATTTTGATCGTGTCGTCAACATCTAGTAATGTTAGTAAGATACATGCTCGAAGGATGCGCCATCTATCTTACCAGAAATAACACCCCAGCCCTCCGGTTCAGCGAAAACTGTATTCATGTGGAGCACCCCATTTGCCCCTTCAGGTACATTAGCAGCGCTAGGAACAATCTCACCACCTTTGAACGTAGCTGCCAAAGGTTTGATGTCACTGCTTATAGCATGGCGACCTCCAGGACCCAAGGTCAACTTGTCCTTCTGTGCGACGGTAATCTGAACCTTTCTACCGGGAAGTATGTTCTGCATAAAGAGCATCAATCGTTGTCGAATTGTTTCTTCTTGTGCATCTCCCTTCCCGAGTCCCAGTTTCTCTGCCAGGTCAGCGACCACCGTGCTGACCTCCAACCCTGTACTCTGGTCGAAAACTGCTGCAACGAATTCTGCCTCCCACTCCTTTGTTTTCGGGTTTCGGTATGCGGTATTGTCAAGCAGCCAGACAGTATCCTTCGCCGTGATGTTGTGGGGAAGTGGGTTGAATCGTCCTAGGTTGCTGAGAAGGTTGCTGGCAAGAGAATCGCGCTCTTCAGCTTCCGGGACTTTCTTAATGGCTGGCAAAGTAGACTCGAAGTCGTGAAATTTGCGGTGTGACCTTGTCTTCTTCTCCATTGCGCTCTCGCGGTAGCTCTGAGCAACAGCCGTGACTGTGCCTACCACCCCCTCTGCCTTGCGAATAATAGATGCCATTGTGCTAATCATTAGGCGGTGGATTCTTCTTTGATTCGGATTTTACGAGAAAGACCAGCTTGTGTAGGGGAATATGAACGGTAAAGAAGGTCAACTCGGTAGCGTTGGGTTGGTGGTGCCTTTATACATATGTAGACCTGCAGATGCTCAGCCCGTCATCACGCTCAGCTGTCTGATGTCAGAGGATATCCAGCTTGGCTCCCTTGGCGGCGAATGTGCAGCGTAAATGCAACCGCAGCTGACGCTGAGGGCTGGGGGAACGTGACCCATAGCTTCATATGGCATATTAAACTGGTTGCCTTCAGGATCGTGGGCGTCACAATACTTGTGCGCAAGACGAGTGTTATTGCTTTTGTGGTGAAACTTCGAAAGGGAAGGTCTTGCCGGGAGCGCCCCATACTTTCGCAGCCTGGGAGGCAAAGCTAGCTGATGGACGTTTGGAGTTGGTTAAAACAGCATGTTTGCATTGACTCGGCATGTACAGCTAAGCAATACTGGTGTATTCTTCGTTTGGGTTCAAGCAAATTCAGTTAAAGAAGTTCAAACATTAATGTTGAGAGCTCATTCTTGGGGTCATCTTTGTGCAAGCATGACCGCCAAGTAAGGTCAGCCAGCCATTGATTGTCCTTTGCATCTGCAGTACTTATGAACCACCACTTTTTAAAGGCCCAGTTTTGGGACAAGCGGGCACAAAAGAACATCGTTGAGTAGAGAAGAGAACCCTGAGGTTTCGCTAACAATTATCTTTTAAACGTGATGAATTTATACCTTAAACTTGAACAAAGGATTGCCCATGTACCTAGGCTAGGTATAGTAACGTTAAGCGGAAGATTTGGCTATCCGCTAACATAGCCTTTCTACTGAATTGCATGAAAGTTAACTACACATTCTCTAGTCAACATTAGTCCTACTCCTTCAGATAGATGAAATATGTAATATATCAGATAACAATAAATTGTGTGGGTGCTTTGTTCAACATGGTATGTTCTTGACATATTAATGCACATCAATGGAAGGTGTTTAAAAGTGAGTTGAAAGAGTGCTGTAGATCAATCATTAATTCAAGTGAGTGATTTGTATAAACGCTGTCCATAACTTTGATAATGTAGTTCTCCATTCAAGCTCTAGCAAGACTAGAGCCCTGCTCTCACGTAGAATATATATATACCATTGCAAATCGCCATGATGTGTTCTTCCTCAAACTAAAATATGGAGGAGAGTGAAATTCTGTCATGCTTACTCCCTCAAAGTTGAAACATGGTGAAGCCAGACTGTTGTGGAGCTGAACATTTCTTCAAAATTGATGGAAAATGCTTGCGCAAACCAGATTCTAATACTGTTTGCAGCCTGGAGGTCAATCCCTCAGCCGACTTGAACAAGCCAGGAGCGATTGTAAGAGGTATCCCTAAACAGGTACTACTCTGACTATATAAATAATTTCCTTTGGTCCTCTCTTTTCTAGGATTCTCTTTCAAACATTCTTTCCTTGATAAAGCGGGTGTCAGGGTAGCGTAGTTAAGTGATACGAAGATGAGGGCATTCGCAAATATATTGCTGCTAGCGAGCTCACATGAATTAGAACACGTGCAGCCAAGCTTGCTAGGTGCTAGCCTGGTATATAATGATTTCATATAAAGCTAAGACTTCCTAGTGACTTTCAGATAGACGTCAATACATGCGGTAAAGTGAGACAGAGATTGAGGGCCTGATGTATTTCGGTGGGATGAGCTCAGAGGTATTCCACGTACCTAGACCGTTTGAAAAGTGATAGACCACCAGAGTCTGAAGTCTTTTTTGCCTCTAAAGTCCATTCCCATCATTAAAAACATCGTCGTGAAGGGCCGTGTGTCCTCTATACTCCACTCCGGCCCAAAATGAAACCTGCTCTTCGGCATCGACCTCTCTGGGATGATTCCAACACTTCTCTAACCACTCCTTCAAGGCCCTATCTACTACAGACATATGTGCAATTCGAGATTGAATGTCCTTATCATCCTGCTTCTTTAAAAGCCGTTGCTGGCAGCAAAAGTCGAGGTCTCCAAATCATCGGAAGTGATGTAAGAAAAGTCCTCATCCGTAACATCTAGTGGAACTAGTCACTCTAGTGATAACGCAAGCGTATCACACATACGGCAAATAAGGCAATCCATGTTTTTTCTGATGCGTTCTTCTTTCCCATTGCTAATACACATTGGGCACCAGATTTTAGACCACAGTTGATCCTTGAGTTGTGTGGCTAACCAATCAAATCCGAGCCTATACTCTTCACTTTCTGACCAAGCGAGGTACCTGTCGTCAAGTTCTGTTGGCGATATGAGGTTGTCCTGTCTGAAACCGGTGCTGACAATTACATGACCTGCAGTCAATCTCCGTAATAACCGCACCCTCTGGAAATCTCCTGGCTTTATGCTTTGCGATAGACGTTCCATCCAAGCTCTCTAAGGATGCCCGGATCACTCTATTTCTTTCTTCTCAATATCAAAAGGCCACAGCTTCTTAATATATTCAGCACTTATCCCCGGCTCATCACTTTCCTCGGCATCTTGTAACCACCACTCAAATGCATCTTTATGAGTTTCTTTCGCTGCTTCCCAGTCTTCGCAGTGGACCCAGCCCTCAGAATCTGTTCCAATCATATCTTTTATCAAGGATTTAAACCCCTGTCTCATCTCAAACTCATCATACTCTGGCGTGTGTGCAGCTAGCTCTTCGGGCGAAGGCTGATATGGAAATCTACCGGGCAGTCCGATCTCACTCCAACGCTTTGAAAGCTCGATGAGCTCTTGCCGAGTAGTTGCAGCACCATCTCGCCACGAAGTCCCGCCGTATCTTAGAGGTCGAAGAAGATTCTGGTCAGCATGCCTCGCGGCAGATATCTTGGGTGCATCGACTTTGATGGCGATTTCGAACGTTTGATAACATCCCCACTCGTCCTTTTGCATGGTTTTCAACTTTTCCGTCATCTCTGAGTCTTCATCTGGATCATCAGGCGTGACTTCTTTGCCTGCTGCAGCTAATATCGATGCCGGGACGGAATTTGCATTTATTAAATCAGGAGTTTCGTTTGCATATACAAAATCAGGCTCAATGCTTGTTGATTGCCAATCAATTATCGAGGTTATCATCGTAGGGTCATCCTCCGAAACGAAAATATTCCGTTTGTGGAGATCTGCGTGAAGTAAAGTAGGCGTCGATAGATTTTGCAGCAATGAACTTTCTTGCAAAGCACCAATGACCTCAGTACTGTGAGATAGTAGTCGATGGTGTTCTTTGACAGAGCCACGATACGATGGTTCACCTTTGGGGGCTGCTTCAGCCCCTGGAATACGCGAAAACCCTTGGTCAAGTATTGCGTTGCAATATTGAGTTAGATTAATCCCTTATTTCGCTATCAATAATTGTATGTGTCAAGATTTCCTCACAATGAAACTTACAAGGACCATTGTTCAATTTTCTCTGTTGATAGTATCGAGATTCGCCAGGATTACAGTCCCAATATTCTCTTACAGTTCGGTCCAATACAAAAGTCGCCATCGTCGCCTAGAGGGATTATAGTATGTGGGTCTAATTGAGCGTGTGCAAAGTATATGCTTCCGTATGCTGGGAAAGATAAAGCAGCCATTGACTTTATTGCTTTTGCAAGAGCTCTGACGCATCGCATGTGCTGAACGGGGTTCATTTCAGGCCATTTCCCAAGTAATTGAACTCCTGATGCGTGTTCCATAATGATATACTCGGAACCGATAGAGTTTGTTTTTTTGTCGTTCCACTCTAGTATTTTTGGTACTGGAATATCAGTATGTTGGCGAACTATATCAGCGTTAGCTGTATTAGGAATATCAATACAGGAACTTCGAGCATACTATAAGCCATTGTTGCAACTTCAGAATGAGTAGCAAGTTTTTCCGGTCCAGCATTGCGGAAGGGGACTCGTGCCACTATACGGTCCCCATTATTCATGGTAAAAATGAAGACTCTATTGAAGCCGCCTTCTTTCTTTTCGCAGCTTGCTATCTCATGAGCTCCTGGACATAATTGAATTACCTTTTTGCAAAGCGCAGAAAAGTCAAACTCGACAAAGCGTGCATGGCGCTGAAATTGATCCCTGTTGAGCCAGTGACCGCTTGTGTAGTTGTAAGGATCGACTTCGTCAAACACCTTTGGAGGTACTGATGATCGACTCACTAAGAGCGGCGAAGGAAGTATTAGAAAATCACCTTGGTTAGTTTTAAAGCTGTTGCGCGATCCTTCAGAGAAATTCCGCCTGCTCTTGGTCGAGTTTAAGAATAATCGATTTACGGTCATGGAAAGTAATGCTCGGCCCAGATGTTCGACGTGAACGGCTGGCCTTGGGGAAAGAAGCCGGTGCAACCTCTGAAGCTGTAGATTCATTATTGCAAAACAAACGAAAACGAATGAGTTGCTAAATCATAAGTGAATGATAAAAGAGCCTCGAAGTGGATGCTTTAACTAATGATGGAGTTTCAAGCCTGGATGGCGGCCGAGAAGATATTGCGTATACCGTGCATGTAGCCACTGCTGCACGAGAGGATCCAACTTTGCCCGTATTATATGTGTTTGACAAGCCTTATTTTGCTTAAATATGCCATAAACAGAAGTGAGGTTTGGTTGAGACAGTGTACATATGCTGCGTAGGGGGTGTAGTTGTCGTATATGCTAGCATACTACCTCCCCCTAGCACACTAGTGCTTAATCGGAGCGTCGTCAAACAACTAGCGGTTCCTTATCGACCATACTGTCCTTCAACGCCATTTCGATGGCTTCCAGATCTACCACAACATCCTCCGCGGAGCTATATAGCTGCATCCAGCACTTGAGAGTGACCGCACCACAAGCACGTGTGTCCTGTGGAAACAATTTCCGCGTAAACTTCTCTTCGACATCATCACTTTCAATCTCCGGGAAGATTTCATAACCCATCATAATAAAGTATATTGTGCTTCCAAGCGCAAAAATATCCGCCTGAAATTCTGGAATGCAGGTATTCTCTCGAGGGAGGCAATATCGGGTGCTGTCGCCAGCTGCCCCCTCTAAAAGAATTTCTCCCTCTTCTGATACAAGTGCCCCTTGGAAGTCTGCTAGTTTGACATGCAAATATTGGTCGAGAAGAAGATTCGAGGGCGAGACATTGCAGTGAATAACCCGTCGTGAATGAATGTGCGCTACTGCCTCAGCAGCCTCTCGACACCAAGATACCCGCTGCTGAGTCGAAATTGAAGAGGGTGGCCGGTCGGGCTCAAGAAGATAGTCTGCTAGGCTTCCGTTCGTGGCGCGCTCTAGATAGATTCCCGACTCCGAGTGCCCTTTTAGTTGTATGATGCGAGGATGTGGACAAACTTGTTCAAGAAGTTTTATTTCGATCTCCTGCTGCTCCAAGTCTTGGCCAACCACGTGAGGGTATTTTAACACAGTGGACTCATCGACTACTCCAATGTACGAAAACGTTCCCGTCCCAATGATTTCTTTGACTCCCGGTGGGAAGTACTGTTTAATTATGACTACGTCCATCTCGTCGGACATTTTCGGGAAGCGGCTGACTGAGAATCTAACATTGATTGATGTAAGGAGGTGTTGTGAACCTCTAGCTTGTAAATTAAAAAGCTAATGTCGCCAGCCATCCAATTACATAAACTTGCCCTCCCTTGCAACAGCAATTTGTCTCGATTTCAGTTTGGTTGCTATTTCAATTACCTAGTGTACTTTATTGCTAGAAATCAAATGATCATGCTCATCACTCTCCATCCGACGCACCCCAGGCTCTAGTCACACAAACCTCCGTCGTCCACAACACATAAGCACGCGCCGTTCACTGCCAAATCTCTAGCTATCCTAGTATCTTAAACCTTGCTTTCCTCATCTACTTCCATTAATCTAGGGAAAATCAGAACAGATAGATCTTGACAGGAGAACGCCATATATCTAACTCAGCATTTGGGAAATACGTGTCCCGGAGTCTTAATTGTCGAGCCTGCGAGGTGCACATCTTTGTATCCTTGACACTTATTGGTCCCGTAGTCTTTGCATTGGTGCAGCGTAGTCTTGACATCATCGTGTTTCGGTGACGCGGTACAGTGCTTCCATTTTGTTTTGACAATGCGTCGTTCACAACCGCAAGCCATAGTGGTCCAGAGAAATCCAATTTTTGAATTCGCTTCTTGTGACAGAAGCTTGTATTAAACAAGTCTTACGATTGAGCGAGGCTATACTGTACTTTGAATTCTCTGGGAAAAGTATAGACATATGCTTGAGAGTCGTTAGATATAAGGAATTTGATTTTCCATTGCAAAATAGAGCTTTTTATATTCAGATGGGCCGAGATAAGGCTGCCAATCACTGGTTGTGGTGGGTGGTTGGCAACATGATGATCGATCGTGTCTCGGAGCCGTCAACACTACCTCCGAGGCAGCGAGTAAGGAGAGAAAACTTCGGTGGGTAGAGTATATGTTCTTAGACAGCACATACAAATGCCGATTAGGACAAGAAATGCGTTCAGATTTACTTGGTTTACAAGTCTACAGCCAACGCTTTGGCATGAGTTCGTTAGTCAGAAGACCTCCCTTGGGCCCCTTCGATGTCACGCTGATGAAGTTCCAAGATGAAATTTTACTTGTAAGAAAGATATGGCTTATTACAAATGCTTAGAACCTCACGGCGAAATCTTACTGTCCTTACAGTATTGTTATTTTTTCTCTTAGGGTGAGCTTTAGGACAAACAAGCATGTATTGAGTTTGGAGTGTACGATATAAAATTGAATTCTCTGCCAATTCAATATAAACCACAATATATTCAAAGAGATTAACAAGGAGTCTACACTTGAAAGCTACTCACAGAACTACCTATTTATACGTTAAGCGAAGGATTCAGGGGTACCGCTTACACTAGAGCTCAAGGTGTCCGTCGAAACTGGTAACTGTTCTTACCCAGGTTAGTACCGTATGCGTATTTTCTTCGTCATATCAGTTGCTGAGAGTAAACGCTCGAGTTATACACTAATCATTCATATAAGTAGGAAAAAGGAGCATTCGTTATACCCCGCTTATTAGTTACATACCCCGCAGTATCGGCTTTGCTTCAGCTCTCCTCGCTTCCTGACGCAGAGAAATGACAAACTAACGTTCGCCGAAAGTACATCAGCTCTTCTACAAAGGTCCAAGGCAGTGGAACCTCAAGCAAGCTAGTGCAACCTATATAGGATAAATGCATCGACTAATCACGGTTAATCCTTACTCTGAGGTGATGGTTCAAGAGTGATGGTGAAAACTTGTAATGATCCAAATATTCATGCGGCAGCGACCTTGACTTGCAAGAAACATCTATCTTACAAATGCTTTGAAATCCCACAGTGCAACATCATTCCAAACTGGTTGTGAGAAGTCCATCAGCATTTGTTCGTAGAGTAGTGACGAGAGTTCGGAGGCAAAGTCAATAGACTGGATGAGCGGTTCGCCTAATTGTGGACTTTACAGCGAAGAACGGCGTTTAGAGTTGGTAAGCATGCTCAATACCCATTACTTCGAAAGTCACGAGCTCTTCGCGACTGAGAACATTAACTGAACGTTCATTCGTTAAATTGAAACAATAGCTGATAAATAGTAGGCTCTAACCCAACCGCTCGTGAAACCTACTCTATATATTACTAATAATTAAGGCGACATCGTAGACTTGTCGGCTCACGCAAAGAAATAGAGGCATATCTCCGAGGACTGTCAGCACTGATTTCACAGCGGTAAGGATATCCACAATAGTCTATATATAAGATTCGGAAGCGTTGTGAGATCGAATTTCAAGAATAAAAGTATTCAAAGATCAACAGCATCAGCCGAGCTTGGATAATCCCAATTTCAACCTAAATCTCAAACTCTTAAAAACCAGAACAATGGCGGACAAAGTTTTGCAAAAGTGGTTTCCCAGTACCACAGCGCCGTTCATATGTAACGCGCCGATGATAGGATATGCAAATGCAAAGGTGGCACTGGCCGTGCACAGAGCTGGAGGCTTCGGTATATCACTCTTCATGAATCTGCCTAGTCACGCACCCTTTAACACATCATAACTAACAATTCAAACAGGATATATCGGCGGTGGATTCGACTTTTCTGCATCATCCGCGCAGTCCACCACCTTAACATCCCATCTGACAACCGTCAGAGAGAGTCTTGGTATCTCACCCGAAAAGCCGCTCCCCATTGGCGTCGGTATCATCACCACCCTTCCGGACCGTTTGAATCTCGCCGCGGGATTCATTCCTTTGATAGCTACTCATCGTCCGGCTGGTGTGTGGTTGTTTGCTCCACCTACAGAGACGATTCACACAGAGCTCATTCCTGCATTACATGCCACGGGACAAGAATGGGGGCTCAAGGTGTTCGTTCAGGTTGGCAGCGTGGAGGCTGCGCGACAGGCTACCAAGGACGGCGCGGACGTGCTGGTCGTTCAAGGTGTAGATGCCGGTGGGCATCAATGGGCTAAAGGAGCGAGTCTCGTGACTCTGCTGCCGGAAGTGGTGGATATGCTGGCAGCTGAGTTTAAGGGGAATGAAGTACAGGTTCTTGCGGCGGGTGGTGTTATGGATGGAAGGGGTGTGGCGGCTGCTTTGGTTTTGGGTAAAGTTTTTCTCATTCAAATAGTGATCCTAACATTAACTAATTCTGAATAGGGGCTTCTGGTGTGGTGATGGGTACAAGAGTATGTAACCACACATTATTTTGTTCTTATTACTAATACGAACCAGATCGTAGCAACAGAAGAAGTTGATATCCCAGAGTACATCAAATCCACTATTGCAAGTTCTCACCCCCAATAATACCAAAGTCTACTACTAATTTAACATCAAGATATCAACCACAGATGGCGGTCAATCAACCATAAAGCAAGCTTCTAAACTGCCCTCAAGTTCCATATCCCCATTGCTAACCATCACCTCTAGATCCACCGTCTTCGACGACATACAAAGCACTGCCATCTGGCCCTCCCTCTACGATGGTCGCGCGATCATTGGACAAAGTTACGCCGATCACCTCATTGGCCTGCCTGTGTCTGAAAATGTGGCCAAGCATAACGAAGCACTGAAAGAAGGAGACTACTCACGGAAGATCATCTGGGCGTAAGTAGCCACCTATCTTTGTAATTTTCAACTCGCACCCATTCTAGAAACGCGGTTTGAATAGTAGCTAACTGTGAGACTGATAGTGGCTCTGGAGTCGGGCTCGCAAAGTCGGTACTTCCAATAAGCGAGGTCATCAAGGGGTAAGTTTTCGAGCCATCCTTGCTTATCGAGTTAAGCTCGAGTCAAAATTATTTCTAAAAGATATATATAGGTCTCAACAACAGGCGCGTGAGATATTGGCTAAGGTTCAGAATCTTGAATAAGTTAGAAACGAATAGAACTACCACATCATCATGTCCACTAGTCTACTATTCTATTTTCTAAAAGAAGTGACATTATATGACTTATAGTCTGATTTCAATAGCCATCAATGAGACAGTGAACAAAAGCCTGGCTGTGTTCCTACTTTTGCCATGTCCATGACAGTATGGAGAGCGGTTCAAATGAGGAAAGGTTGAAAAGAATGTAAAGAAGTAACAGAAGGTACCAGCTTGCTCGATGAGACTTTTCCCTAATCGTTAATTTTAGTCAGACTATGCATTACTTTCCACAAAAGACAACACTAGATATAATAAGGAGTACGGCTCACAATGTTAGACAAACCAACTTTATCAAAGATTGGGAAAGAGTTGCGACGTACACGACGGAGCACTTGCATCTGTAAAATGAAGTGTCCAAGTAAGAAAGAAGTCTTGAAAATATTCGATGCCTAGGATCTTGCTATGCCGAGCCTTATACATACATAGATGATCTGGAGGGAGAGAAGTGGTAGGAGTCTCTGAGAGGGGGACATGGAAAGAGGAAAACACTACGTGCAGAGACGAGAATCGATATTTGATGAAAGGGAATTAGTGTCGCAAGATGAGTATACATTTTGGAAGAAGTCGCTGTAGCACTCATCATAGGATAGGAATAGGTTAGGTAAAATATTATGGGAAGATGAATCAAAATAGAGGAGAAGCGAGAGGCGAGAGGCGAGAACCGTAGCCTTCCATGCACAAGGTGATCATATGAGTATCAAGAGACAAGGTTTTTTAGATGCCATTTATTAGATCGGACTAAAGTTCGGCAATTTTGCACACTGCAAACTCGACTTGTCTTTTTCCTCCCCTTTCCTTGCCATCCTTCGAACACACTGCAAATCAAAACAAAAAAAAATGCAGCGAACAACTTCCACCCATCGCTCAAACCAAATCAAGGTGAGCCCTCCTTCCCTTCCTATCCAATCATAATGAATAGTAAAACCGGTCCCTAGAACCGCCAAGATCTCCCTCCCAAAGAGCGTACAACAAGTTGTAAGTCTTATACAAGCACCCGAGATCTTATCAGAAGAAACTAGCCAAAGCCCTGCCAGCTGCAGGGTGTAGTGTGAGCGTACGTACGTACAAAGAAGCGAAAATAAGGTATTGAAGTATGAAGGGTGGTGTTGTAAATAACGGGGTATAGACGAATTAAAGGTTACGGTGAGAAACCGAACCGGTGTCGGTAACCCGGGGAAAAGCTGCAAAAGTGACAATGCGGTTTTCATAGGATGCTGGTGGAAAATGCATATCATGATTTTCAAATGAGTTTCGTCAGAGCCGTGAATTTGTCTGCACCGAGATGGTGTAGACGTCATAAAAAGAACGTGATAGATGTTGCGCATCGTCGAGCTCGGTAATAAAGAAGGGGTTTGGTGGTAAGAAGTGTTTTGGGGTGTGCTAGTTGTGGTTGGCTGGTCGAGGCGCATTCCAGAACAACATATTGAGTAGTGTCAACAAACAACCCAGGTCGAAGCCATAGAACGAGTCTATAGCAATGCTGCGGCGATCATGATCAACATCCCAGCGCTGCCAGCGTACATGGCGCTGATTGATGAAGCTGCGCCTGCGACATCCGCAGGGAGCTTGGTTGGGGAAGGACCACTGCCGCCGGTGATGGTTGGCACACTTGTGGCCGTGAACGGGAGCGAGGTGTAGTAGGAGGTTGTGCCGACAGTTGAGGAGGTGTTATGTGGGATGGAGTAGGTAGAAGTGACGTTTGCGACGATCTCGGAGATGGTGATGGTCTTGGTTTGGGTCTGCGTGGAAGTGTAGGTCGTGGTGGAGGAGTCGGCAGCGACGAGGAGAGGGAGCGCCAGCGAGAGAATGGTTGCGAAGCGCATAGCTACTGATTTATAGCTTGTTTGGATGAAGAAGGGTGATAGAGTTCCTTGGTATATATAATGCGAGATCTGGAGAAATGCAATTGGCTTGTTTGTGTGTTATATGCGACGAGGGATAATGCGCTGGATCGTAGTGTTACGGTGAAGATGACAATAGTATAGACTTGAAGTGGTAGTTAATGAGTGTGGTGAATACGTCGTTCTTGCGGTATTCTGAGAGATATCTGATCAAAGACAATAGGAGACTTTGCCAACGAAGTCTGCTGTGGTTTGGGATGGAGATAGTGGTGGGTGAGGAAAACAAGAGGAAGAAGTGTGGGAGCAGGCAGGTAAGTAAGTAAAGTGAAGATTGATGGGAAGAGTGGAGAGTGGAGCCTGGGAGACGGGTTGATTGGCGAGATTGCGTCAGGAAATTAAAAGCTGGGCAACGGGGTGAGAAAGCCTCTGTCACGGCCACTATTGAAATTGACCTCGACTTGCGCTGGAATTAAATACCGGACGGACTCAAGGGACAATCAAGGGAAGGGAGACCAAGACAATACACAGGATCGCAGAAGAATGACTGAGTTGCTTCACGATTGAGGTGTTGATGTTGTGCTAATGTCTTGTATACGCAGATGAGTCCTGGTCACCACAGTATTACTTACGAGCTCTGAGCATTTCGACATGTCGAGAAGACACAATCGACAGAGAGCAGATCAGCATTAGATTGGCTCTATTTCATTCCAGCGCTTAACTAGTACTATACATATAGACAGATCGAGATATATTTATGTCGCTCAGCCTTCAGGCCACCCTAACCGCTCTTTTTCGGTCCCTCTATCTCTAATTCCAGAGGCCAAACAGCCTGAGCCTGTGGTTGTTAATTACAGCCAGTCCAGTAGTGGCGCTCTGGATGTATCTAGGTCGCTCTGCCGTCGTTCATTTAAAATCTTTGCAGCAGATCCTTCATCCTGGTCCCGGGCTTAGTCGCCAGACCGGGTGAGTGAGTGGTTGAAGGTGGTTGGGATACTCAGACTACGGACGTTTCATTGGATATGTGCCTATTCTTACCCATTGTTACCCATGATAGACCAGGCATTGCACATTGTTGGCCCAGGGACTATTGTTACCCGAACTCTGCACTTGTGTGGTAGTAGCCACCACTGGGCTGCATTGTACCGTACTGTACCTGACGCTTGACCTGATTTATATGTCCCGTGCTTGGAGATCCAGATAACCCTGGATCCCTCTCCCACCGTCCATCTGTCATCTGTACCGACCTGGCTTACAGTAAGTACTCGCGTATACAGTGTCACGACGGGATCGCGGGGCGAAGCGATAAACCATCGGATGAAACTCAATCTCCTGACTATCTCAACATAACCTTTCTCCATCCTCAAACCTTGGGAGATTGCCCCCATTAGACTTTGGGCGCTGGGAACTACGAGCTGACATGTAAGGTACTTGTTTTCGCTGGACAAGCTGATGTGGTACAGTCCCTTCGAACAACGACACGTGGTCACGCCAGCATCACTTGTGTACGGTATACAAATTATTCTTTGTTGTGTATACTAATTAATGACCACAGCTTGTACAAATACAAATGCTCACTACACCGAATACCACGAGACGCCTTTCTTGGTTGTCCTGTTCCCCCTTAGGCTATTCGGTTTCACGTCCGTGTGTTGGAAATTGATTACTTGGCCATCTCACGATACCGGAGATGAGGGGAAGTCGTCACGTAAAACAAGCACGAAATAAGATGAGATCCATGACATCGCCTAGCCATGTGCTAAATACCCAAAAGACAGCGCGGAGTCGAGTTCAACTGGGCATGTGGCCAGCAAGCGCTTGCTCGTTTCATGGGTGGGCAAGAGTTGACGACAGCTTCAATTTCGGGCTCGTTTCGCGTAGATTTATTACTGCCTGGTGAATAGCCACAGGTTCATTTTCCGCGCCATCAATTAATTTGGACTTTGACCGGTACCTATAGATACTTCTCTTGCTCTTGAGTTGCTCTCTAGTGAACTACATCACTCGCGATGAAGTCATCACAATTAATTCAGTCAATGATTTTTCAAAAACCAACAAATAGCACCAAGATCAGTGCCCCCGGCCTGGCGAGACAATTCAGCGTTTATTGAGAAACCTTTTCTACACGAAACAATCCCCTAATTTTCCCAACCCACCGGTTCGTTACATGGCCATAGCCGCCTCGGAGAGGGTTCATCCAAAACACCTACAGTACTAGGCCAAAAGTATCCGCCCCCTGTAATTACAACCCCCAATTCCAACCTTTATATTAGACGTTTCTCATACAACTACTAATCCAAATATATATCAATTTTGTACACTTAATTGTATGACTCATATCTAAATCTCTACTTTACCTCTCTAATTCTAGTATTTTGTATGCCAACCATCAGCCTGAATATACACCGCGATCCTTCTAGGCATACTCTCTATTAAAGCCTGAAATAAAGTATCTGGAAGTTGATTCCAAGCTTTCTGTAAAGCTCTTTCTAATATTTGTAAGTCGGCCTCTGATTTTCCTATTTGTAATAGTTCTGAATAGTATTGATATATCCAATTTTTTAAGTGCTACCAAACATATTCAATTGGGTTTAAATCTGGTGATATAGCTGGCCAGTCTATTATTGGTATTGCATGATCTGCAAACCAACAACATACTAATTGCAAAGTATAAATAGAGGCATTATCTTGCATAAATACTAGGCCTGGTTGCCAGCAAACTGGTATTTGGTCGTTTAGTACTTCCATATATAATTGCGAGCTATATCCATGCTTTTTAGACTCAAAGTCGCAGTCTAATAAGTACAATTCTGACTTTCCAATCTCTTTGTCTATATCCCAAAAACACTCCCAGACTATTACTGATATATCCTTAGATTTGGTATAGATTTGAATCATATTACAATTCCATTTTTGCTTTGGGATGCAAAATATCCATTGCGCTGATTTCCCTTTACCATGCTCTGCAGAACATTTGTCACTCTACATAATATTTCTCCAGTCCTCTATAGTATAGTGTTCTCTAGCTTTGCACCATGCAAGCCTTTTTTGTACATGAGCCTCTGTAAGCGCCGGTCGCTGTTTTGCTCTCCAATTGGTGATATGGTATTTAGCTAAAATGCACTTCATAGTACAGTCGGAAAAATCAAGACCAATCGCCAATTTGACCTCTCTATATATTTCCTCTGAATATAATTGCATATATTGTACTAGGATTCGTTCATCTCGCTCAGAGTATGCTTTTGGCCGGCCGGATCGTGCTAGAGAAGCTCCATTAGCTCGTAGTTGATTAAGGCATATAGTATCGCAAACTGTAGATTTGAGAATGCGAAATCGGTTTGCAATCACACCTGCAGAATAACCTAAAGACTTTGCGCCAACAATTGCACCTCTTTCGTAAGGGCTTAGTTTGATCCCAATTTGCCGATTTGAGCTTATTAGGCCCAAGGGAGTGCGTGGTGTAGTCATATTAGGGTATTGGAATTGGAGGTTGTAAATCGCGGGTTTAGAAATCACGAAAAATCACGGTCGGGGGCGGATACTTTTGTCAGGTGACTGTACCAACCGCGGAAACATCGGCCGTGCTCATCCAACCTCAAACTCGTAATGCCGCAGCGTCAAAACATTTTGCTCCACGTGGTGGATAGTGAACCGCGCTCGCTGTGTGTCTCTCTTGCTTGTTGTACCTCCCTCATTTGTTCTTTTCTTCCTTTTGAGATTTCCTGCGGTCCAAGAAAGGAAAGAGGCAAGATAATGTGTGCTTGATGGTTTGATGAACCGTCCGAGTGCATGTGGTTCCGAAGTTCGATATCGCTGCTAGTCTAAGCGTATTATTCTTCTCGATCTCGGGTTTGTTGTTTCTTTTCTTCGGAACGTTTCGATTTCAGCACTGAAAATCTTTTAATTACCTAGCTCAAGGTCATAATAACCATTCCTAGTAGTGAGGCTCGCAAGCTCTGGTTTCATCCGAGTGTTCATTTAGATTATTTTGTGACGAATAAATTGCCGCTCCTATATTTTTCGTTGGTGGCAATGTGGCCAGAAATACTCACATGTCGGCCCGCAACAGTTTACTGAAATACCAAAACAGAGCGAAGATATGGTTTGCTTTTCTCGATGGTTTGATCTTATCTTAATTACTCGAAGACTAAGGTGAGCCGCTGACTATCAGCTGGCTGAGTTGAGACCGCCATATCTGCAATTCAAAACAAGTGAATCTTCGATGTATGGATCACATACGTGGATGGTTTAATCCACCGCTGCGATTCTATGTCTCTTATTAGGTAACTCATCAAGTTGAAGCTAGAACTTATTCCCTATTTTAGCATTATCACAACAATCATTCAATCAAATACTCAATTCTCCTTCATGTGCGAAGAGTTCCTTTCAATTCTCCTCCTTCTCACATCGGCACAGCCGGACCTCCTCTCCCCGTCTCTTCACTTAGTTGATCCGGTAGCCCACCCAACTCCTTCATTGCAGTCCTCTCGTCGTAAAGCCTCGCGTTCTCAAAATCAATCAGTGTGACTCTCACCTTCCTCTCCTCCATCCCGGTAAGTTCGTCAACAAGCAAGTTATACCGATTCAAGTCACCATGAATTAATCCGGTTTTATGGAGCTTTCTCACCACCTCCTCACAAGCCTTATAATCTTCAATCCCCGCTCTCCTACCCTCCATTTTTTCAACCAGCAATCCCATGACCCGTCCATTCTCGACGAGGTGACCAAGGAAAGCAGGAGCCCACGTTGGCATCCCCGTGGCACTTAACGCTCGATAAACCTGAGTCTCCCGCTCTACTTGCGGAATCTCGAATTCAAAACGCGCGATTTTTGCCACGGCTGTCTTGTTGCCTTCCCATTCTACCTCGTACGTGCGTACATTGAAGCGTTTGACTCGCTTCAACGATAGGATATCAATCCGTTTCGGATGCCAGACAGTCGTCACAGCGGCTAAGGGCTCAAAAGACATAGAGCGAGTGAGGGCGCCGTGACTATCTCTATCTACTGTCATGGTCGTCCAGTCGCCAGCGGGGAAGGGAGGTAAGTTGTCGATGAGCAATGGTGGAAAGCAGAGAATGTCCGAGTAGTCGTATACATTCGGCTTGATGGAGATGTATCTGACGCGATCGTCTACTTGGATCCGGTAATCGGATTCTTCTTGTTCGTCAACGTACATCGATAGCATGGTCGCGTCTTTGAAGGTCAGGTGTCGTTCGGCCATGATCAAGTATAATCAAGGTACTCTTAAAGTTGCAGTCTGAGAGAGCAGGCGAAAATGATATGAGTTCGAAATGTGCATACGCAAGTTTGTAAGCGCTTTGCGTCTTCTAACTGTTTATATGCAGTTCCTACCTAGGCTCAGATGGGTAATCATCAAAGTTGGTTGAGGGGTGATCCGTTATTCTCGCCACGTGATAATGGCATAGGGGTTAAGCGAGAAAAATCCACCAAGTTATAGCAAGGTAATGTACATTTTACTTCCAACGGGAGGAGATGGCTCCGAAAATGATATATTTATATCTCGCCCAATGTGAACTAAGACAATGCTTTATGTCCGGCCTCTTGCGTGGCATGTTATGGGGGGTTACCTTGTTGCTTTAAGGGAGATATCCAAAAATTCGAAGGATGACATCAAGCTAGATACTACCAAATCAGTCTGAATGAGAGTAATAATAATCAGTAGAGACATTAGACAAACTAAAGTAATCTTATCAGGAGTATTCGGAAGCTTTGACTGATGAGCAAGTGTAGAAAGAGCACAATATCCTTCTAAGCTTTCAAATATGTTTAAACTTCTAGTGATCTGAGTAGCTTACAGCGACGTTAGATTTCCTGCTACCAAAGCTGCTTTCACTTAGCTACGCTTTTGGTTCTATTACCGTCAAAATTAAGCTTTGAAACTATTTTTCGTCAATGGAATAGTCCCAGGCTAGTGAACAATTAGATACTTTGATCAGCTGGCCTTCGACTGCATAAGAAATCAAACAGGACACTCGATACAGCGCCTGTCTCAGGAATCGTATAACATAAAGAGGCTTGTACTCCATAATTAGATATTGTTGGTGTTGGTTGATTCCTCCTCATTCTATTTTCGTTTGATCGGAGAGCTACTCTGGGGTTACACAAGAATCGTGGTCTGTGATGTGGTCAGGAAGTACCAGAGTCGATACCACCCGGATCTATTGCTTTCCCCTCGTCCATATGCAATATGCAGATGCCAATAAATATAAATTGGATCATACCGCAGGTTACTCAGCCTCTTGGTCACTGAATGGCATGAGCTCGTCGTAAATCCTCTGGTACCGGCAGCTTGGGCCCATTCAACCAATCCAATCAAATATTCTCAGCATCTTATAACTCGCCCCACCTCTGCATATTATCCTTGTCTTGATGTGTTCACTGCCCCTCTCGAACTCTTTCAGACCTCATTGCGCCCGAACTCACATTCAAAGCTGTCATGGCTTCGCAAAATGCTCATTCCTCCAGATAGTTGTTGGTATTCAGCTTGATCAGGGTCACGAACTTTATAAGTACTTCGTCAAGGAGAGTTAGCATCGGAAGGTAATTTACTTACTTGTTTTAAACTTTATCATGCGTTCAGCTTACGTTTTATCAGTATTTCACGCTTTTTTGGTTGGCTCAAGTGCATCGATCTTGGGCAGATCCCTTTTTTCTTCGACAATGACAGGTATACAAGATACAATTCAAGACCTAGACAACTATTCCAACTTTTCAAACTCTTCAACTCTCTACGATAGCAAAGATATCAAGCCTTTACCCCAACATGATACCACCGAACATCACAGACCCGTCAGGGGGAGACTGGACAAAGCTATGGATATGTTAAAGAGGAAAAGATCATCCAAACCCGCGTCTAGCTTTGAAGACAGCAAAGATAATAGTGTGCCAGATATCAAGCGTAATGCAGAAGATAATATCTTAAGTCCAGATGGAAGTGTGGAGACTCTTCTTTCACATCAAGGCTCAACTACACCATCAACCCGGCCAGAGATGCTCTTTTCGGATTCTTCAACTATACAAGAGGACCACAATCAAGATTCAGCTTACCACAATAGTGAGACTGGTTCTATGAAAGTTCCGCGAGGCAAACTTCTCGATAAATTGAGGGGCTCTAGATCCGGAAAGACTGCAGATCAAGGATCATCTACTGGTGCTGCTCAAAACCAGGGCAACCAACCTCTTGTCCAAGAAGGTGGGCCGTCATCTGGATCTGCTGAGAAGTCTCCTCCATCTAGCTCTGGTTCTGGTTCCAACTCTGGCTCGAAACCATCTGAATCTGATCCTGATGCCCCAATCTGGTATTTCATCATGACCAAACGAGGGACTTCTATCTCAGAATTTAATGCTTTTGTTGAAAATCTCGATGGCAGCAAATGGCCCAAAACAGTTGATCCGAATGTCCCATTTCAAGCTTACAACACATTTTTGAAGCCATCTGAAGTAGCTGGTGTCAAGAGTAATCCTATCATTCGACATGTTATGAAGGACGAATGGTTCGACGACAGCGGCAAAGAATTATATAATGCTAACCCGAAACTGGAGATTCGCGAAGCTAAGCAGAAAAGAGCAGACAAGCCACCAGCTGGTCAGCCTTCTGGTACTGATTTAAGGCAAATGGACCTAGACTTCCAGAACCAAAGTCCGAATCATTTAAGCCTGATCTCTCAGGGACCAGGAAGTATAAAAGAACAGAAAGCTGCCAAAGGAAAGGGAGAAGGTAATAGTATGATAGCCCCATATATGTTATCACCAAAAGCTGGAGAAGGAGTTACAATCTTCATTATTGATGGTGGTTTAAACCCCAAACATCCCGTACGTTTACCCTTATAACTTTGAAACCTTCACTTATTCGTATCTATCCAACTATAGGACTTCGCAAAGGCGTATGATCCAAAGGAGTTCTTCATTGCTTCTCATCACCAAACAGGTCCTCATCCCAACAATTTTCACGGCCAGCCATACCGTCCAGAGTCCGAAACCATTATGATGGACAAGATTGGCCATGGCAACTGTATGGCGTCTCTAGCTGGAGGGGCAGTTTACGGAGTTTCCAAGAAGGCGAAGTTGGTTCCAGTAAAATACAAGTACCAACTTGGGGCAGCGTCGCATCAGGCAATAGCTGCTGCGTTTACATACATCATTGGCAAAGTAAAAACCGCAACGCAACCTGGTATGACTTCACCCCCTACGGACGAGAACCATCTACTGACTCGAAGCCAGGTACTGCTGTGATCAATCTTTCAGGAGGTAAAACTAGTGGCTGTAGTTTCTTTACCGTTCGCTGACAGAAGTAACTAGGTTACAGAAAAGATCTATTTAAGAGCAAGGACCTGTTCGAGGATAGAAAAGCGCTGCTGGACGACTACTTGAAAGAGTGCTGGGAAAATGATATTGTTACTGTAATAGCAACGAGCAATAATGGGGACTTTCCGTCCCGAAATTTGGGGGAGGAAGTGCCTGCGTGCCTTGGGCGGCCTGACAACCCTCTTATTACCGTCGGTGCTGCTACTGCAGATGGTAAGCGATATCATAAGACAACAAAAGAAGATGGTGGCTCTATATCAGTATGGGCGAAAGGAGATATGCCCACTTATTGCGCTGCTACCGAGGGATCCGGTTCACAAAAGCAGGACGGCTCATCTGGTGCAGCAGCACAAATCTCTGGTCTTGCAGCCTATTTCTTGTCACTTTCTAAGAAGGAACTTGCAGTTCCCAAAAATTGGCCAATGAAGGCAACTGTAGAGCTGTATGGCCTTGACCTCCATGTCAAAGGAAAGGTGGCCCAACTAGTCAAAGACTACATTGTGGCAATGTCACATGTCCGCACGGAGGGGGGTGTGAATATGGCTTACAATGGGGCAGAGGAGAGAGTGTGTGAGGTAGTCAAGGCAAGTGATATCAAGCAGAAAAGAGCGGCAGCACCTAAAAAGAATGCGTATGGACTCACACCTCTCATCGTTGCGGGGAAGCTCGTGGGGAGTCGTCCTGGTTTGGTATGTATACAAGTATTCTCTCAACCGTTCCCATAGCTAACATCATTCCAGTCGTCTTGTCCCGCTCGTTCCTCGCAACCCCCTGGTAGCTCAAAGACTGCTTCAAAAACAAAGACTGGAGCGTCGAAAGCTACGTCCCTTTCCCGTGCTGCGATACATTCCGCGAAGAAGGCAAAAGGAAGACCTGTTCAGACGGCAAAGGCACGTCAAGCTCGAGCAACAGATCTATCATCAAAGCAAGAGCGATAAAGGCATATCGAATAGTTGAGCTGGCTAGCTTGTTGTTTCAAGATGTTAGATATACATTCAAAGAGTAAAATATCCAAATGCTAGATGTTCCCATTGCAAATTCTTGATTTCCACGGATCCTCTTCAATCGGAACCGTCAACTGTGTACACGGATGAGCCTAGTCCAACAAGACGGATATCGGAAGTGAATGTATTTCGGCTATGATTCCCCTTGTGAGTGAGCGCGTAACGTAGACCAATTCGACTTCATTGTGGGCATATGATAGTATTTGTTCTCCACAAAATATCTCCGTGGTCCCTGAACAAGCTTTAGACCGCAGTAATAAAAAGAGATTCGCTCAGCTTTATATGTGAAGACGGAATAGTCGCGTCTTCTTTCTTTTCTTCCGTGGTGTAAAGACGCGAAATCATGAAGTGCCCCTTGCGTTTCAAGGTTACGGTCTTGGTCGATCGTTTCGACATGCCTGTTTGATCGGCTGTTATATGTAATTTCACGTCAACACAGGCATTGAATCAAGATCAAAGGAACGTGTGACTTGGAAGGATATGGCAGCGACAAGTTCAGCAAATACGTAGCTTAAGGGAAATGCATAAACTTCTTCCAGTGGCTCGGTATCTTGTGATGAGTGAACAATTTATTAGACTTCACGTGGGAACGGCACCGAGCTCGGTTCAATCTGCTCGTCTCTTGTTTTCCGTAGCTTCACCCTGAAATATGAGTCTCCCCATCAAAGCCAAACGTAGTCAAACTCATCATCTTATCTATAAGCTACTCAAACCACCGAAGTCCTGGTGCTCTTTGTACTGTTAAGCATCAAGATGTTCGCTTAAGCCTCATGACATGACTAGCCAAGCGAGCTAATGTTTGGACGCCCAGACCTCATGAAACTCGCAACGCTTAACTTTTGCAACACCATGCGCTGGATACTAACTATTTACTGGCAATGACTGAGCAGATCAGCATCATATCTCTTGGCCATCGTTTTATATGCCTGTCTGGCAAGTAGGAGAATTGATGCAGATGCGGCTGCATAGATACGCCTCCATCGTTCAATGGCGCCCCTATTCTGCTCTGATCTGGAGGATCACTGGTAGGTGAATGAGTGATCCACGCTGATGGTGAGACTTGACTGTGGGGATCCCCATTGCGTGGCTAGCTCCAGCTGTCTTATATGCTCGTGTGCCAATGTTCTCCCTTCTTCAACGACATCTCTTGTCAATCGTTCATTTGCCTTTCCTTGACAAGTCTTTTCCTTAGCATCCAGTTGACCTGGATTGATTGTTTTGTCTTTTTTGTCTTGGAAATCTGCTGGATCAGGAAATATATTCGTTCATTTTTTGCTTCTTCGGTTCCGGTATTGTTGCAGCTGGGTAGGTAAACGATGTTGAACGATCTGAAGGTTGGATTGGCAGGGTCGTTGTCGGAGGCATTTACCACAGCACTTCCTTCGGAGACTAAGGCTCGACATCGACGTTTCTACGAGAACAGACAAAGGCGGGAGGAGAAACGGAATGAGAAGAGGCAGACAGCAGCTCCCACTTCCGCTCCAGCTCCAGCTCCAGCTCCAGAGATAGAAAGCCCGGATAGTGGCGAGGACAGTGGTGAGGACAGTGTCGATGATGGTGTGGATAGTCCAAGTTCAGCGGATGAGTCTACAACTCTGGTACCAGGACCAACACCAGTGAGTGGTACTTAATGGCCCTAGTGAGATCTCGACTAATGCATAGAAGGCCGGTCAACCTGAATCTACGCCTCCAGCAATAGCGAGTACAACGCCTCCAGCAGCGTTGGAGGCAACCTCAACACCTCTACCTGCTGCAAATCCGTCACCAACGCCAGGACCCTCACCACTACCTAGCCCACCATCAGCTCCAAGCCCATCACCTGATTCAAGCCCATCGCCAACTACTAGTGCATCGACTGCAGCTAGTCCATCACAAATTCCAACCGCATTACCCGCGGTCGATGCGTCACCCTCATCTGCAGTAACATCAAACTCCAATCCCCCATTGGCAACGGTACCGCTTCCAACCAACGCTTCAAGATCTAGAGAACCTACTGTAACTTCTGTTTCCATTTCAACTTCCGTTGCCCCTACTTCGAGTAGTAGTGATATAATACCACAAAATACAGCGCCAATGACCATACCCGGAACCACGCTCCAGACTTCCAGAACCAGAGTGGAAGCAATTAGCTCAACAAGCAGCCCATCTGTACCATCAGCTGTTTCTAGCACTGTGCTAGCGTTGAAAGATGTAAGTTTTATTTTTCAAGGACCATTTTCGTGTGTGCTAACTCATACTTAGCAACAACCCACGAACGTTGCGAGTTTACCACAGACGTCTGGTGCTGGGTCCTCAATGATATCAGGAATCAAATCACCAATCGACGGCAAAATGGTCGCAGGCGTTGTTCTTGGAGTTATGGGCACAGCATTCATCATATTATTCATAGTATGGCGTTATATGCGGGTCCGCCGTGTTCGACGCGAGGACGGTGATTTGGAAAAGCCGACTATGGCCCAAATGGTGTTTGGACAGACTAGCAAGACCAGAGATGATGTTAACGATGATACCAGCAGTGTCTCTAGGTTGTGGGGAGGAGGTGCTACTACAGCAGGGGTAAGTTTACGTTTGCAAAAAAATTAAAGTAGTTGGACACTGACAACATATAGGCTCCTACTGAGGCTGCATATCAACAGGCATATATCCCACCATCCATGCAAAAAGGTGGGACTCATGAAGATTCCGCTTATAACGATAATCGATTCTCGCAGATACAATCACAAATGCCTAAACCAACAGCATTCGGAAATGTTGCGCCGTTGCCTGCAGCCATTCCAGCTGCCAACGGACGTGACGCACCACGAACGGATGATAATGGTTTTATCCAACCACCCAATCGATGGTTCGGCCGAAATTCTAGTGTTTCGCAGGCCAGTATCCCACGATTTAGAAGTATCAAATCTTGGGCTTCCGATCAGCGAACAAGAACGCAAAATACGGCTGGGACGGAACAGGGAGACCAAGTGGAATCATCAAAGTGGAGTGTGAGCACTGATTCCAGGGATATGTCTAATCCTCCTTATGGCCAACGATAGGACGTGGCATCTGAAATGAATGTTGTTGTATGGTAGTGTTAATGTTATAGAGTTGTACATACAATAATTACACATGTTTGATGTTTAAGATGTCTTGTTCCTAGTGATTGATAGCAGCGAATCAATTGCGTTCATACTAATACCAGGGGAAAATAGTTCCGAGTGTCGTTACTTCATTCAAATGCTGAACTTGAGATAGGACCGAGGATGAGGAAGGTTGTTGAAGCACAGTGGCCGTGGTGGAATATTCCATACACGTAGTTGATCATATTTTACTTGCAAAGCTTGAACCAAAAAAATCGGAAGCTATAAGAGCAACATAAGATCTAAAGAAATAGCAACTTGGATTACGGGTAGCGTGGTATCGGAATTCAAATATGTTGAATTGAACGGCAGTATTGATATTCCCAAATGGGGGTTGCTGGCTTGGTGGTCACTTGTCCAATATGAATATACCAACCGTAAGCTTTGCAACCTTGTACCAGTCATCATTTAGCGTGCGACAAATTATCTGATGTACACACTCTTAATGTGCTTCGTACCTACTTCAATTGTACAATAATGATTTGTAGTAAGCAATAGTTTAACATAAGATTTTTCTACAGGCTCCAGTCTTTTCTACATCTCATCCTGATCGGGCCTGCTCTCAATTGGAGACAGGATCCCTGTGCACAGAGAAAGTCCTTCCATGGCGACAGTGCATATTACCAATGTGCTAGTGACTGGTGGCGGTGGCTTCCTAGGGTCACATATTGTGCGACAGTTACTAGAGAAGAACGGCGATGGTCCTGTGCCGATGGTGACATGTGTGAGCCGCAATCCCAAGGGAGGCATTCAGCACCCACGTGCAGTATATAGAGCAGGAGACATCACCAATTTGAGTGACGTCCAGGCGCTTTTTATGGAACTTAAGCCACAGGTAGTCATACACACCGTATCACCATCTGCTAACGATTGGCCAGCTGCACTACAGCAAACCAATATCGATGGCACACGTTTATTGCTTCGCTGCGCGGACGCATGTCCCCAAACACGTGCTTTTATCTTCACCTCGAGCAATTCAGCCATTATCCCCACGCAGACTCTCTTGACAGAGGCCGACTCGCGCTTTGTCGAGCGAACTTCCAACCATTATGCTCGCACGAAGGCAGAAGCGGAGAAAATGGTCCTGGGAGCAAATAGCCTCAACCTACGCACGACAACCCTCCGTCTTCCTGCCATCTATGGTGAGAACGATCATAACTTCCTCCCGCAGCTGGTCCAGAGCATTCGGAAGAACGAGCATCGGGTGCAGCTAGGCACGAACCAGAAGCTGTTTGAGTTTGTGTACGTAGAGAAAGCAGCCCAGGCCCATGTTCTTGCAGCAGAGGCACTTTTGCACAGCTCAGGAGCTAAGGTTGACGGGGAAGCTTTCTTCATCTCGGATGGCCAGCCGCAACCCTTTTTTGACTTTTGCCGCAAAGCGTATGCTGCCGCTGGCCATCCGGTCAAGCCTGATGAGGTGAAGACAATCCCGCTCCTGCTGATCCAAATCATGGCTTCCGTGGGCGAGTGGCTTTACTTTATCTTTACCTTGAATACGCGGAGACCGGTACTGCGACGTCACAATATTGATCAGTTGGCCAACGGATGCTATTGGTCTATTGAAAAGTCCAAGGAAAGACTAGGTTATGAGCCTGTGGCGGACCAGGATGCAGCCATTAAGCAAAGCATGAAGTGGGCTATGGCATAATATTGGGACAAGGGCGGCGTTGAACGACTATGAATGTTGGATATGATTTCTAAAAATGCATTTCTTAGTAGTTGTACCTTAAAACATTAGTTTGACCTCATAATATAGTGGTTCCACACTCATTGCTCTACTCGAGAATCAAATCATGTATCGAGCCTCTAGTTGTCTGTTATTCGGACTAGAACTACCCAGCATTGACTGGGGGTAGACGTAATTTTTCAAACTGTGCGTCTGTACAAGTTGTATTTCTTGAAAATCCTTGGCTCAGTTTACACTGTTCTGAGTTTTGTACACTTGGCATCGAACGAATGATAGTTTTGGAATTTCCAGTCCTTACCATCTGCTATGTCTTAGTCTCCCATCAGCTTATTGACCCTCTTCTCCAGTGTATCTTCAAAAGCCTGCACACCACCTCCGAGGACTTTCATCTCTCCTGCTTTCAATAGATAAACAGTCCGCTTCACAGGAAGCTGTTCATCGTCCTCACTTTCACTATCATCCTCATCATCCCGATCCCGTTGCCCCTCCACCACTCTCCGAATCAAGTATCGGTCGTGGGATACCACCAAAATGGCGCCATTCCAACTACTCAGTGCATCCGCAAGCGCAGTCACTGTATGGTAATCCAAATGCGTGGTAATTTCGTCGAGAACCAAGAGCTGAGGATGTTCCCAAAGTAATCTTGCGAGAGCGAGCCTGACGAGTTGACCACCAGATAGCTTGGTGAGTGGAACATCGCTTGCTGTCCGGCCTGGTAAGCCTAAACTTCCAAGGAGACCGCGCAACTCCCCTTCTATTTCGCCTTCTCCCGCAGTATCCCTCGTCATGAGCGCTAGCGCAGTAAGCTCTGCCTCAGTCCGGCCCATTGCTTGCAGTTCCTCGACTGCATGTTGAGAATAATACCCTAACCTCAACCTCGGATGTCTACTGACAACTCCTTTAGTCGCCTTTGTTGTATCAGTAATCAACTTAATGAGCGTAGATTTTCCACAGCCGTTTAAACCTACGACACCAACACGATCACCAAAATGTATTGTCATATCAATATCTTGTAGCACTATGGGCACTACAGCGCCTTTCTTAGTAGCAGGATACTTGAACGTGACTTTCTCCAAAGAGACCAAAGGACCTGGAAAGCGCAAGTCAGGTGCAGGTGGTAGCAGGACTGAAACCCCTCGTTCATCAGCGGGAATGTCAATTTCTGCTCTTGCAGTGAGGTGAAAGCCTTGCAAATCCCGATTAAGTTTGAATCTTCCTCCCGTAGCAGACTTGGCTGCTCAGCGAATTAGCAACATGACTACTTGATATTTGGTTAGAAGGTCACGAGCTGGATAACCTCGCGAGATCCAACACCAAGGAATTACGAGTATTTCCGGTCAAGTGGTTGGCTCTTGCGACGTTTCCCATTTTCTAAGCTTCTCACCAAAAGACATTTGATTTGGGTGAAAGGATCAACCTACTCATTCCCATTCGATCATCCAGCTTCTTCTGCCTAGATTTCGCTTGCCGCAATTTGTTCTCATCGCCCGCTGCTTTGCCCTGTTTGATGTTCTGCTGGATGGTTTGTTGAATATGTGCTTTTTGCTTCTCTTGTGCATCGCGCATTTTGCCTAAGTGCAACTTCTTTTCACGCATAGTAGAATCGTACACATTGAGGTCACCACGGAAGTAGGTGAGCGTTTGATCCTTCAAGATAATGAGCTCCTGACAAACACTATTGATAAAGTCTCGATCGTGAGATACAAGCACTATCGTTGGTGGATTGGGACCGGCATCGCGCAGCTGCAATAAATAGCGCTGTAACCATATGATGCCTAGAAGATCGAGGAAATTGGTAGGCTCATCGAGAATCATGATGTCGGTAGGTTGGAGGAGACACGCAGCTAGGTTAGTCCTCATTTTCCAGCCACCAGACATATTCGACACTGGCTTCTCTAGGAGTGTTTTGGGAAAACCTAGCCCAGACAAAATAACGCGGGCTTTGACTTCAATCTCAGCGATATGTGCAGGTTCAATTTGGGACTGCAAATCAGCCAGCATATCACTTGCTGCATGATTCTCGTCTCTTAATGTCTCTTCATCGATGTCTTCATCCTTTTGTAGGAGACTTCCATAAGATTAGTCAAGGAGTGCTATAAGATTTGTCGAAGACCTGCCGTTCTGTAGACTCTGCAAATTTCTTCTCAAAAGCAACCAGTGCTTTCCTTGCGGCCATTCCTCTGGCTCCACTACGCAGTCTAGCATCTTTATCGTGCTCGAACAGATCCTTCTTCAGTCGTTCATGCTGTACTTGGCGTAGTGCACGAAGGGGGGCATAGGTAGAGCCTTGTCCATCCACGGCTTTGGTCAAAACTGATAAAATATGTCAAAGGAAGCTCTCATTCCGGTTAGGACATCCATACCATCAATTTCGTTTTGGATTTCATTTCTTGAAGTCGCTCTATCAATCACAGTCTCCAACACCGAGAGCTGGCGTGATGATTCCACCGGAGCCGATGGGTCAACGCCAGACTGCTCGCTACTAGACGTTTGCTGTAGTATAGCAATCCTGGTCTGTATTGGAATACCGGGAATCAATTTTTCAGCAACTGCCCTCAGAATCGCTATCAATTTTATTAGCCAGCTGCCTCTTTTTTAACCATTAAGAACATCACATGCACAGCTTCCTGAGAGCTACGAATGAACATGATTTATTTCACTTACTGGACTTCCCTGTCCCATTTCTTCCTACGAGTGCATAATGTACCCCGCCCTTAAGCTTTAAGCTTGCATTAACCAAGATTTCGAGACCATCGGCTCGCGCTTTGCCTTTGGGCTTCACACCAGGTTTGTTGCCAGTCGTGACCGTGATATTCAAACCATCAATGTCAAGCTACACGGAATCAGAGGCCATCACTTCAACTCATAGAATCTGTTCACCTCTTGATAGACTGGATTCTCGATATGGAATCGCGTCTGTTTCGTTGAAACTAGAATTACTGATGCCGATTCCTCAACGGTCGTCATGTTTGTAGGTTGATGAAAAGGATACTATGTACAAGAACAAAAGATACAATGATATAGGGGGGTTCTTGTTGCTTGATATTGTCGTTCGAGTTCTTGAAATGCTCAATTGTGTTTGGAATTGGCGATCTCTCGGCCTGAGTCATTTTTCTGTGGTGGCTGTAGTGGCCCGCCACCAAGGAGCCAGCCAGTCAATGTCAAAAAACCAACACAAACATCAACATCAACATCAACATATATTTCCGATTTATACAACCACTTTCTCCTTTCTCCAACGCTAGCGCCGCATGCCGGCATCGTAGTCCTTTACCGGCACTCAGATCCCAATACGGCAATATGAGTAGAAAGAGGAAGGCGATCAAGACGGATCACTCTATGAGCGGGCAGCAGGGGTCACAGCGGTGTCCCCAACCAAGAAGAATAGTCCAATTGGAACCTTCCCATCTACTACGCCCTCCATGTCTTATTTATATATCTGATGCATGAAAAATCATCGTTCTTGTCAGACAATGAAAGCTAGCATTCAATTCTCTTAACTGTTCTACATTCCCCAATGGCACAGGACTAAATACTGGGTCGACCCAAAGACCTAAAATGCCACATTACCTCGCCTCTGCTGCTGATTTTGAGATCATCAAATATGCACCTTCTATATCACAGCCTGAACTAGACAAATCCGGCTCAGAACCTCAGATTCTCACAGCATCGACATGGACACATGTTGGAGCTCCTTTGAACCCTGACTGTCTCCCCTCGAGCTACCACACGTGGAGTCGCGGTACATTTGGGTCTGGCGATGTCCTCGCCCTCTTAGTACCATTCCTAACATTTCTTCACAATTTTATGAAAGATACGCATATGACACACTACTGTCTCAGTATTAGAGCTCAGAAAGCGAATCTGGATTTTACTCGGCCTAGGTGGCATGTTGATCGAAGGTTTTTCGATGCGGATAGACCCGAGAAGGGTGTACCGGAGGAGGCCAACCTACGGGAACGTGGAGGAGAAAGGAAGCCATCAAACTGGAAGATTGCTACGGCTCTTGTTGGCCCCGGGACTTTGTTCTTGAAAGACGGAAGGAGGGCTCGGCAGTTACAAAACGAGATCGAAGCTCGGAAAAAATCCGAGAATAGGAAGAGGGGGCATTTTGCTGTGGATGAGACGCATGTGTGTACATCTTTTCGATGTCTTGGATGCGCAGACATGGCGGAGTCTGTGAGGGTAGATTTAGCAAAGGCAGTCCGGGGAATGGACATCGTGCAAGCTAAGAGCGGAGAATTGGTTGTCTTCAAAGTTGATGGCTACAACTCTTGTGACGGAGAGCCGGCTATGCACTCGGAACCAGATATGAGTGACGGGGATCGACTGTTTGTCCATGTAGTACCTGGAAGAGAGGAGGAGCTGAGAAGATTAGTAGAGGGATGGGGAATGGAATTTCCAAAGGATTGGTGTGTTGGAGTTCTTCAGGACTGGGAAACATAATAGAACAAATGACTTTGAGAACTGCAAATCCATTGACCCAAGACTGTGGGGTGCTGCAATCCAATCGATAATTTGGTGAGTACATTTCCCCTTGGAGGTTATTAGTGTATCCTCGGATTTTGAAATGCAGGAGACATTGTTGAATATCGTCTTAATAATTGTCACGGACTTTTTTCAATTTACAAATATTTCTAAAAGCCTTACTGCGGCAAAAGTCGTTTGGTTCTTCAATCCTCAGACAGGGACAACATATCGTCTTTCAAGCCAGCCCTCTATTACGAGTGATTACGGTGCATGTGGTGTTAGATAGTATAGTCATGTGATTACGTGCACTTCACGATCCATTTTCCATAGAGACTTTCTCGTTCTGTACCTTCGAAAGAGCTCTCGTCAAACTTGCAAACCATCGCACCTGAACAGCGGTACAAATACGACAGCCAGGAGAATGACCAAGGAAGCGAATTCTGTATATATTGCCGCCGCAGCTATGTTCAAAGAGCCTATGAGGACCACCAGACGGAATACTGTCCCTAGTGTCGACCCGATTGAGTGAGAAAAGCACAAACACTGATTAAGCCATTCTTTGCATCATCCCCTCCTGACGTATCTTACATAGTGACACAGGATCAATGACTCCAGCCGGCAAGCGCAAATGGTGAATAGCATCGCCGTGGGAGTTGATAAGACCATGTACTCCTTCGTACTTGATTTGTAGATGGTAGGAATCAGAGGCAACCTCCTGCCAGGACTCGACCACCTCATGACTGAGCCTAAGATTCCATGTACCACGCCACGTCAGTGTAGCATGCCTACTCACCTTGTTCGTCTGATAAATGACTGCACATGCCTCTCTATGGGTACTATTCCATAACACCATGGTTTCCAACTGTGGCAAATTTAGCGCAGCTAAACTAGCATCATGTAATAAAGCAAAAATCTCCTTAGGGGGGGCTGTCAGGGTTAGAATCGATGATGTGAGTATTAATGATTGTAGGTGGTGCCAGGTATAAGATCGCTGACACGACTTGAAAAATTGCTGAGCATCGATCATGTATGAAATAGAAATGCGTTCAAAGTCACGACTTCTCGAGGCAAAAGCTCTAACGAGCATATGACTTGCCCTTGGGCTGGTATCTACCATGGGCGAGTGTGTGTCTCTGCGTAGTGCCAACGCAAGCTGGTCATTGAATTCCTCAAAGATGGATACTGTTCTCACGTGGCTCGGCAGAGAGTCCTGAATTATGGAGGCCAGTTCTATCGAAGTATCAGAAGGCAATCAAACAGGTGGTCGGGAGTGATACATACCCCTATCGTGCAGGATCTTCCACATGCGCCGCCAAACACGCCATGGCTCGTAGACTATAGTATCTAGTCGAGGGAGTTTCTCCCATAAAAACCGTAGTGCTGGTGTGAAAATCGGACGTCGAAGCTGTCGACGTATCACAAAACCTGTAACTGCGTGAACCTCGGGGAGATTTTTCGGTAGGCTCCAACAGATTGGGGAGAAGAGTCGCAATATAGCTATCGCAGGAGGGGCCTCGACTTGCTGCCCATGAACCCAGCCGTGTTTGGGGTCGTGCCATCTAGTGGCAGCTTCCTGCTGTTGGACTAAATCTCCAACTTGTTCATGTTCAAGTCCAAAATGATAATTCTTGAACCAGTGTTCCGAGTCGCTGAGTGAATAGGCATTCAGCTCTAGTATCAGACAACCTGCGGGCTGCCAGGTGCTAAGAACAGAAAACAGTTTCAATATAGCACGTCCAACAATAGTGTTATGTCGTGACGTCCAGGAAAGTGACTCACTCTCCTGACAAGAGCGACAGGTATATCGTGGAAGTTCAATATTCCAGCAGATGTATTGAATAAGATCCCTTTTTCTTATAACCATGCTTTCGAATTCTTCGAGGCATGATGTCTTCAACGTTAGCCGGCGGAAGTTTTTTCGTTCCACAATGGCTTGCCACTCTTTGCAAACAGCCGCACACAATCCCCAACCGGTATACTTCTGGCGTGTGATTTCCTCTAAGATCATAAGGCGAACCTCCAGAGGCAATAAAACCCAGGAGCTACTAGTTTTAGACTTTTTGGTGCTGCGAAGAATTCGCTCACAGAAGGTGTTATCGCCATGTCTTTTCGACATGTTGAGATGAAAGCTTGCCAGTTGGTATCTGAGTAGTTAGAAAGGAGAGAGTTTTCAAAGTTTGAAGGAGGTTAGTAATATTTATACAACGACGTTAACTACCATTTTTCAATTAAATGGAATAATAATTGCCTAGCTCCAGCCAGCGGGTATAGCCGTAGTGTAGTGAAAGCTAATCTGATTCCCTAGCATTAGGATTGAGCTTAATTGATTGTGCTCAACAGGGGGCAGACGCTTCGTCCGTTTCAGACTACGTTGGTCGGCGCTTAATACGTTCGGCACGACTATTCTATAGAACGGACAAGCACTTGATGATGATTTCTTCTTACACCCTCTTTTGTCAGTCACGAAAAAGGCTGAATGAAAAATGCGACAGCCTATTCATGAAGATTGGTAACTTACTATGAGGCTGTGTTTACGGTCAGGCGTTATATAAACCTATAAGAGGGACGATTGGATACAGTCTGTTTCGTGGCACTGCCACAACTAGCACAAGGCTGCATTGATATATTGCTCAAGGCATTAATATTTACCATCAGACGAAATATTGACACTTATCAATCTCAAGTCAAGGACATAGTGCTTTGATCTCCATCATCACAGATTGCATTGTAATATGGTCTATTGAGCGCGGTGCCCATACTGTCATGGAACCCCTCGCAGCTCTCAGCGTTGCGGGAACGGTTGTTCAATTCGTCCAATTTGCTTCTGCTCTTTTCACCGGAAGTAGAAAGATCTACAATTCAACATCGGGTGGTTCGGAGGAGAACGAGAGACTGGACTTCATTTATAATAAGCTCTCAGATTTCAGCACAAGCTTGGAGACAGACATTCTAAAGAAACGCCAAGGTATTCGGTCTGTTGCGTCGGGCCTGCCAAAGGATATACCATCTTTAGCAGACCTCGCTACAAAATGCAGGGAAGATTGCAGCAAGCTCCTAAAACTCGTGGACCGGATGAAAATGGGAGCCCACGCAGGACCGAAAGTCTGGAGAAGCTTCCGTGTTGCTATGATGGAGGTCTCGAAGTCCAGTGAGATCACGCAACTTCAGGCCCACATTGAAGGCTACCAAAAAGTCATGGTCTTACATTTTTGCTCTGTTTCCACGCAGGTATTCCCTTCGCGTGAGAATTATAGATGCGTTGGCTCACTAACTGTGCCCGCAGTGTAATGGTCGAAAGCATCAACGCCCAAGTCCAAACCCTTAGCTTTGAAGCGCGAGCGATGCAAAGCAAGAGCTCTCAACAACTGAACCAAATATCAGAAGCACTAGAGGTCCTACAGACAAAAATTGACACCATCAAATTCGACAAAGATGAAACAGAGATTTCTTCGGACGACATTGTGTCTCTGACGACAAGAGTTTCTCAGCTATCTTTGACTACCCAGAAGTATGCCAATGAGCATGTATTTCTGACCAGCCTTCATTACAGCCAGCGACCAGTGCGACATGAAAACATTACCGAGGCCCACAGAACAACATTCAGCTGGACCCTATCGGACGTTGAAGCCTGCACAGGTGAGTCAAGCGGCCTTGTCGAGTGGTTAAAAGGAGGTGATGGGATATTTTGGCTATCTGGACGGCCAGGGTCTGGCAAATCTACTCTTATGAAATTCGTTGCCGATCACCAGAAGACAGATAGCTTGTTGTCGTTGTGGGCTAACGATGGAACTGTTATCAAAGCCTGTCATTACTTTTGGAGCCCCGGTAGTGAAATCCAGAGATCAAATGAAGGACTACTCCGTTCCCTTCTTTACGACATACTCTCCCAGAATTCTGAACTAATCCGCATTGTATGTCCTGACAGATGGCTGCACATAAGCTCCAGCAAGGCATCCATTCACATACCGTGGTCGCCGTCCGAGCTGCAGTCAACCTTCAGCAAAATAGCAAGCCAGACGCAACTTCCCGTAAAGATTTGTTTCTTCATCGATGGCCTTGATGAGTTCTCCGGAGACCATTTACAGCTCTGCGAGTCGCTTATCGAACTTTCTCGATGTGCTGGTATTAAGCTCCTTGTTTCAAGCCGACAATGGAATGTATTTGAAGACAGCTTCGGCAAGAATCCAACCAAAATGCTACGTTTACACGAGCTTACAGAAAGGGATATTCGAAACTATACTGAGAGTCAATTATTTGAGCATCCTAACTGGAAGAGCCTCGAGTCCGAAGCTGGTAGGGGACAAGCTATTTCGTTAGTCACGGATATTACCTTTCGATCTCGAGGGGTCTTTCTTTGGGTGTATCTAGTTACAAGAATGCTTCGAGATGGGTTGACTAACTACGATACGCTATCCGACCTACAGAGTAGACTAGAAGGAATTCCAACCAATCTAGGAAATTTCTTCAAAATCATACTTGAATCCGTGGAGCCTTTCTATCACAAAATGATGGCCGGCACTCTCAGTCTTGCCTTGACTGCTAAAGGACCCCTTCCCGTCATTATCTACAGCTTCCACGACCTGGAATATAAAGATCACAATTACGCCATCAAAGAGAAGGTTGAGCCTTGGAGCAGGGATAGGTTGAGTGCATTTCAAGGGCCATTCTCGCGTCGCCTCAGCTCGAGATGCAAAGGACTACTTGAAGTCCAAGGAGAGAAGGTCGAATTTCTCCACCGCACAGTTCGGGACTTTCTTCGAAACGCAGAGATGAGAGATTACATTGCCAGTAAACTTTCGGAAAATTTCAACCCATCGTTATCCATATTCCGAGCATACGTGGCTTGGACTAAGCATAAGAGTTTCTTCGGGAGATCCAACTTGCTAGGCGAAGATCCTGATCATCAAGAGCATTTTTGTCCTATAATGGACGATGTCCTCTATTATGCTCGTGATGATTGTGCTGGAAATAACATGGCAACCTGGGATCTGCTTGATGACCTCGAGTTATCTACCAACATAATGTTTGATACGCCAGACTATGGCAATGACAACGATTTGCCGAATGACAGCGCTTGCAGTCGGCAAGTTTCACTTTACCGACACCGGGTTCTCCAGGCTGGGCTTGCTGGGTATATCGAGATGAAGTTGGAGCAAGATAGTAGGTTCTTGGCTGGTCTCCAGGTCCCGCCGCTCGCAGTTGTTTTTGGACTTGATAGAAGCCTCGGGGGAACAGCTAAGATTGACTGGTTTGATCAACGAGTCAAACTCGTCAACTTACTACTCGTCAAAGGAATGAACCCTAATCAATCTTACAATTGTGGGGTGGTGAGTGAGGACACTCCGTGGTTTGGCATTTTCAGCCAGTTGATGCAAGCAAAACCATCGTTGGTTACATTAGACAATGGAGTTATTTTCATGCTCTTGAAGTTTGGTGCCAATCCCAACGCAGTTTCAACATCAATCTTGTTCACAGGCTTCGGAGCAGCAGTGGGAACGATGAACTCATTGCCAATCTGGGTTCAATTTCTTGCCATTGTTTTCTCCACTAATCAAATAGAAGATCATGCAGAGGCTTACATTCAAGTGCTAGCCAAGATGCTAGACAAAGCTGATTTTGATGCATCCTCTAGTGAGGCTATAAGGCTAGACGACCAAATATTCGATTTGCCACAGGCTGCGATCAACAAGGGCACAATCACGATGAGAGCTGTGGGTCTTAGCTTAATTCGCTCTTCGTTACGCCAAATGGATTCTAGGAGGACGGTTGGCATATATTACAGCCTTCCACACCTCCAAGTTATAGCAAAGTCAATTATCATGTTTCTCACCCACGCAGCACATCCGTCGTTAGATGTGACTCAGATACGAAGAGATGTTTTAATGGTCTTCCCTTCTAGTCTTTCGAACTGTTTGCTTACTGTTCTTCGGAACAACTATCCAGACAAAAAGCCGAAGTGTCAGAAAAGAAAGAGTGAAGCTCAAAATTCAGGAAGATCAAAATCGGTTAAGCGGAAGTGAATTATTGAAATAGGTCATTGTGGCGGAGATCAATGCAATCTTGTCATTGGTAATTAGAGCCAAATTCCAGGGTCTTTAAGTACCCAATTTACTGGATTTTACTATCCATTAACCTCTGAAGGATTCGATTTAGTAACGTGTTACACAGTCTGACGAGAAATGATATGGCTTCTATGCGATATTGATTGGAGAAGGTTCATGACGGAGGGACCCTGTGCTGAGCAAGGCAAGAGGACCACACAATTGGAATCACTCTGATTCATTCCTCTGAAGCCAAAGGAAAGTGTGGAAAGTGGAGCTAAATAATCCTTAACATTTCTATATTTCTTAAAGTTTATCGTCGACTCTACCAATAGCCACAGGAAGCATGATAGATAAGTAAGAAGATCGATTGTGCAGCTACAAAAAACTTTCAATAAATTTTCCAACTTTTGCGATTGCCTATGATTAATATCGAACCTTACTTATCATCCATTGGCATCTCCTCCTCCTCTACAGAACATATTCCCTTTCTATACTTGACCATGGTGTGCCTATGAAGAGAAGCAAGCAATGCAAGCGGAGTTTATGTGTGGTGATGGTTGGGGGCGGGGTACAACTTTCCAAGCCCAAGAAAGTTGCACCTCATATTATTTTCAGAGATTCATTGAAGAGCTACGGGATTTCTGTCAAGGTTGCCATCTATGTTGAGTACATCATAAGAAAATAAATCCCCCATAATACACAGTCTCCAGTAGCCTTCAAACGCCATCCGTATAGACTTTTGTTGCTACCTTCTGAATATGAGTGCTCCTATACCGTACGAAACTCTGCAGCAATGGAAGCAGCTGATTCGATCTACTAAAGATCCGTTCATCGCTGGGCGTCAGTATTATTCCTATATCATTGAATCGAGTTGACTGACGCAAATCCTCGCAAAGTCCCCAAGATCGAGCTGCACGTTCACATTGAGGGCACAATGTTCCCGGAACTCCGTTGGAAACTTGCACAGCGCAACGGGATCAAGCTGAGATCCGAGAGACTCAAGAAAGATTTCAACACTCTGGAAGAATTGAAAACAATGTACAATTTACTTCAGCCACGTAGTATCAAAGGTTCCAAGGAAGTCTCGGCTTTTTTCGACGCCTACTATGGTGGCATGGAGGTTCTTCGTGTTGAAGAAGACTTCTACGATCTGGCAATGACCTATTTCGAGGGAGCAGCTTCGATGAATGTTCGCTATTGCGAGATCTTCTTTGATCCACAGGCCCATACCCGCCGTGGGGTGCCTCTTGAGGCGGTAATGAAAGGGCTTCGAAAAGCGCAACTCGAAGCGGAGGAGCTTCTGAATGTAAGAATGAGTCTAGAAGATACCAGTTTTGTGTCATTGATGGTTTGCACAGGTCAAATCACAGTGGATAATGTGCATGCTTCGTGACTTGTCCCCTGGAGAGGCTATGGAGACTTATATCGCCGCTCTACCTTACAGGAAAATGATTGCTGGTATTGGCCTGGATTCAAATGAATATGACAGACCGCCAATACTATTCGAGGAAGTTTACCTTCGAGCTCGGGCAGACGGCTTCAAGCTTACTTGTCACTGTGATGTAACCCAGAAGGACACACACGAGCACATTCGGCAGTAAGTAGTACAATCCCTCAGCTACTATGCTGTAAGTTTATACCCAGGTTGAAAAGTAATAACATTCTCAGGGTAGCAGAAAGCATCGGAGGTACTGGAGGTGATCGAATTGACCATGGCTTAGATGCCGCCGAAGATCCAAAATTAGTTGCTCTTATAAAAGAGAAGTCCCTAGGAATGACGCTCTGTCCCTGGGCATATGTTCGCCATCACACCGAGCCCAATCTCTTCGGTCATTTCCGGACTCTCTTTGATGCTCAAGTCAAAATAACAATCGGCTCTGATGGCCCAGCCCTTATGGAGGGGAATTGGGTAATGGATAATCTGATGCTACTGAAGCAGCAAGGCAACTTCACAAATAACGAGTTACTGACTTTGGAAAAGAATGCTGTAGATGTCTGCTGGGCGGCCGAGGAGACGAAGAAGAAGTTAGCGGAGGAAATTGATCGATTTGGTAACTCGTTTAAATAGAAACATTAGATCTAGAATAGTAGTGTTCTTTAATTCAAGCTTATTAATAGTAACCTTACCCTCGTGAATTCATCCCACGTCTCAGATTTAGGCCATAGACAAGAAGGCTGTGACGGAGACTGGATCTATCCCTTGAAGACCAATTTGCAAAAACCCGGGATCGGAAAACTCCTGCCTTCCCGCAAGTTCTTCGACGTCCCAGCTAGCCCATACGAATCTACCATGCAAAAAAGTAGCCTGGGGCGTCGAGGCCCAAACGCTCCATGAGCCAGGAAGATTGACTATTGCTGTTAGTGCCTACCATCTTGAGCTGGAGGAGATACCAACCATTGTCCCAATTAGGTATGGCATCCATCGTATATCCGGCACCCTTCGCTCCATCAGTGAAAATCCTCCCAGGATGGACGCTGATCATCCGACACTCGTCAGCGGGGATCTCGCCGGCATAGCTCTGTAACAAGTGCGCAAAACTTGCTTTGGTGGACGAGTATACTTGGTTGCCTGTTGTCGGGTTGGCGTGCGCCGTCACGGTTGAGATGTTGACCAGAGCCTTTGTATTCAATTAGCTATTTTCGCACACTGGATAAGGAAGCTGAGGATGTCTACTGACTTTACCCTTCTTTGGTCCCTGTGCCACGAATTCTTCTGACATTCTCAAACTACCTAGAACATTGAACTCAAAGCACTCCCATACCTTCTTCCAACCGGCGCTGACCCCAAATTGTCCGGTATGCGTAGCATTTAAAACCAAAACATCTACTTCTAAATTATCGCTCTTGAGATTTCTCCAGAAGGTTTCTATGTTGGATAGGTCTGATACGTCTTGTTGGCGCCAAAGAACGGTAGCTGTGGATTTCTCAGGTTTAGAGGAATTGAGACTGGCGACAGCTTCCTCGAGTTTCTCTACTCTTCGGCCAGTTATAATCACTTTTGCGGCGGATGCCGCAAGGAAAGATTTTGCAATCTCGTACCCTATACCTGATGCGCCGCCAGTTATCAGGATGGTTCGTCCAGCTTGAGAGTTGGCGGGTGCTGATGGATCAATGGCCGGACTAAGGGGATATGTTAGCTTTTGCGGTGTAGTCAATGCTTTGTTTGGCTTTCAATACTATTCATATTAAAACAAAGCTCGCAAATGTTCAAAGTTCTTTGCAGAAGCCCAACGGTGCACTGGACCTGAGCACCTGAACTCTTAATTCTATGAGCTTGGACGAGCTTATAGCTGTCACTTGTAAAACAGCAGCAGGAGATTTAGAGCAAAATGAAGATAAAGTCTACTCACTATGATTCTCGATGAAAGATGTTGAAAGTTGCCATTGTTAAAGATCAATTAGTATATATGATACCGCTAAGTTTGCTTTTGAGATCGAAAGTATTGGATTTTTGTTTCTTGACAATACTACAAACTGAGGACCCAGTACCTGTATATATACCCCTTCTTCTTTCTATATTTCCTCCATTACATGATGACCGTGTGAGTAGGCATGCATGTACAAGAACAATAAGCCTGAATGATGACAAATTCAGCTGCTTCTGATGCTTAGGAAAATTGTCCTCATTCACACTGTATTTTAGGGGGAAATGGGTAATATACTCTTGGGATTACGCTTCAATAACAAACATGCATAGCAAAACAGGTCTATAGTTGATGGCTTACTGAGAAGCCAAGCAAGATGAGACCCACTATGCATAATAAGCCACGGTTTCTATGCCATGATTGGTGGAAAGCATAATCCATTGCCATGTCTCTCCTTGGTATATGTCATATCACGTGGAAGTTCACTACCGTCTCAATGTCCCAAGAAGTAAGACCATATGTGCCAAACATTCAAACAGAAGGCAAAGACAAGAGCCACATATGGTGAAAGCTCCACAGTACGGCATGACAGAGTTATTACCCCGTACCCCGGTACGAGGTGAGATGCGAAAGCTCCAAAAAAAGAAACGACCTTTGACCGAGAGTAGAAGAGAGCAAAACCGTAAAGCTCAAAAGGTATTCCGTAAGCCATCAAGTTTGTGCATACACTGTATTTTGCTTATTTCAAAAAGGAGAGAGACAGAAGGAGCGCCGTCTAGCGGAAGTTACAGGACTATCTCCTGAAGCAGAGATAAAAGGTCAACCAATTAGTGTAGAGCGGTCCATACCGCCCAATGATGAACTTGTTGGAGTCTCTAAAGCTCTTAACTTGCCCAGTTGTAATTCTGATGTTATCCCCAATGAGCTTCCCAATAATATCGGTATTCAATCTGATATCACTTCCGACCTTTGGACCGGCAATGTAGAATACTGGACCCCGTCCTCGTCCCAAGCAGAGAATATCAATTCGGTCTCTTCGAGCTCTGTAAATGCCAGAAATCATGTCGTCGGAAACATTGAAAATTCTTACAACTCCACTGGCCAGTGGCTACCAGAGTCCTTCGATACCTCTTACTTTCCGGCGTCCCCATTGATGACTTTATCCGATTTATCTTCGAAGGCAGCCTATATGAAGAGCAACTTTACAGATGGGAAAGCATCCCCAAATTCCAGAGATCAAGCCAGTGAAGTAAGTCTTTTCTCAAATCTTAAGTCTTCCTTGAATAGTTCAACAGAGTTTCCTTTGACATCCAAGCTACAAATCAACACCAAGTCAAAATCAACATGCTTTGATAGAGAGGAAATATCATCCAAGGGAGCGTATCAAAGTTGATGGGTTCTGTTCCCCAAATTCTGCATTGCACATTGCTGATTTTCAAATGTCTCAGGAGCTAACGAAAATGTTCTATGGAAACAAGATTAAATATGAAGATGTGATATTAGCGGGCCTCGAAGCCCTCAGCCGTAGAGCAAACAGCGATTTGTCACGGAGAGAGATGTCCTCGGAAAACTCGTTAAATAATTACACTGGCTTACCCGCCGCATACATACCTTCCCCTGCCAAAAACCATATTCCGATGGTTAGAATATCACTCGTTGCAGCTTGCTTGGCGAACGCGGCACACATTGGTATAGAGTAAGTACCTTTTACTTCTTGGGTTCTGGTTCGACCGATTTCCTCCAGAGGACCTAAGATCAGGTTAAGGCCTCTGCAACTTCCATGAAACATCCACTGACTAGTATTCAATGTCTACAGGATCCAAGCCGCCCTCAGACCTAGTCCAAATATGAATCTATATTCACCCAATTCTTGTGAGAAATACAAGGATCTTACTCACAAACTAGTTTAACAATTTTACAGGCCAACACCATGGGAATTCCAAAGAAAGGTCTCCTTTCTTTTCTTCAACAATCTCTAATACGAACTTATCTTCAACCTCCATAGCTTCGTGCTACGAATTTCTCAAGCCAGATCTCCGTCCTTGTATCGCACAAGTAACACAAGAACATGCACTCTACATCGATACCTTTCCCTTTCCAGCCTTCAGAGAACGTATATTAGCATTGAGGGCGTGCGTGATCAACAGTCCAGAAGGCGGGGGAAAGGAGATCTTTGATGAAACCGATCTGACACGAGATATGGACAAGGGAGGAATTGTTTGTTGGGGAGCCGACTCTCGGGCTGGAAGTGGAACGCCATGGGATCATCGGAGCTGGGAATTCAGACCTTGGTTCTTGAAAAAATGGTGGATGTTGACCGGAGGTATGGAAGGTGAGATTGGGAAGCAAAGTGCCTGGTGGGCTGAGATGAGAGGTGAAGTGTTTGATGAAAGCTGAGCAAATCGCTAGTTTTCTTAATTTTTGTTTGAAAGGTTTCGAGGAATACATAATTCTGTTCAACTAATCTTCAATGAAGGAAAATACTGACCATCTATGAAATCCGGAAAAGAGCTAGAACCAAATCGGTGATCCGAAAGAGATGCCTCCTCACTTCACATACCAATCGTGCCAATACCACTTAAGCAGTAACTATTTAAATTCTACATACGCCAGAAGTATACTGGCCACTAATCCAGGAACAGAACACTACTGCAGCTCAGTCCAAAGCTCAATCCAGTAGATTTCAGCTCGGCAGTCGGAAATGCTCAATAGGCAAAATTTATCAGATATCAGATCTTCCTTTTCTTTATTTTTCTAGTACACGAAATTATGTAGGCTCGAGTACAAGCACTTCAAAGTAGAGGCGTGTAAATACTGTTGGCAATACTTAGGTCATTTGCTTTGCTGTGTAGCAAAATCACACTGTAGATTTCTTCAGCTTGTAATGCGCCCAAAGCAGAACAGCTACCCTGACATTTTAATAAAGCTCAATTGGGTTTCTTCAAATCGAATCTCTGTCCTTCACACTCTCCACTATGATGTGAAGCTAGGATGGCATGAATGTAAACGTGGAGCCTCCACCGTCAGTGTGAGCAACCTTAAACAATAGAGGGGGAATGACGGTAGGAACCAACAATATTTTAGTCGCCTTCCGTGACCCCTTAGCCGCGTATTCATTCGCCTTAGCGTGACAACATCGCATCTCTGTTGTACCTCATCCTCACAACAGTTACCATTCCCTGGAAACTCACTGCATAGACTTGAGCCTGCTTAAGTTTCGTCCCGACTAACATCAACCTTGCGATCAGAATTCCTAAGTTTCTCTGCGAGGGGCACAAGCGGCGATCAAACACACCCAACATCAGCTTCACTTCATAACTATAGCGATCGCGAATAACACCACCCACCCAGCAACAATGGAAGGACCTGGGAGCAACCCAGATCGATTATTGTCAGAGCCTCCGGAGTTTGCAGATCATAATCAACAACAAGAGAGGAAAGGAAGCATGGCACATGGAGCTCCTCCTGGCACCAGCGACGGCGTAGCTCCCACCAACGGTGATGCTTCAACTAATGGTGGCCACGGGCAAACTCAAGATCCGAATACGGAGAAGGTTTCACTTGTAGTGAACTCAGAGGTATGCTTGAAGCTATAATTGATCTTGCATGGGAAGCTAATCGAAGACAAGATTGGTGTCTCGACTCTGCTCAACAGGTTGAAGCAGAGCATCGCGTCTGCAAAGGTAAAGGAATGCAAGTCCAAGTATTCGCTCAAAGAGCTAACTATGTGCAGGAATTCTCCCTCTTTCTGAAGAAGCGAGCCACCGTGGAGGAGGAACACTGCAATGGGCTCAAGAGACTGTGTAGAATGACGGCCGAGAACATCCGAAAGCCAGATCAGCGCCATGGGACATTCTTACAAAACTACGAAGAAATGATGATGATACACGAGCGCATGGCAGACAATGGGCAACAGTTCTCGATATCACTCTCTACGATGCACGATGACCTATGGGAACTTACGTTGGCTTCAGAGCGCATCCGGAAACACTGGAAAACAAATGGTCTAGCATCTGAACAACGTGTTTCTGATGCAGAGAATGCGCTGAGAAAGTCAAAGGCGAAATATGATGCACTTGCAGATGACTATGATAGAGCCAGGACTGGCGACCGCCAGCCAGGAAAGAAATTCGGCTTGAAAGGTCCCAAGTCTGCTGCTCAGCATGAAGAGGACCTCCTGAGAAAGGTTCAGGCTGCTGATGCCGATTACGCTTCCAAGGTCCAGACTACCCAGAGCATGCGTCATGATCTCATTTCCAAACTACGACCAGAGGCTGTTAGAGCATTAGAAGATGCAATCAAAGAGGTGGATGCGGGTACCACCTTACAGATGCAGAAGTTTGGTGAGCGGATTCCCTATATTTCTAAAAGCACGGATTTACTGACGGAAATGTAGCTGCGTTCAATGAGAAATTGCTGTTAAGCAACGGTTTAAATATTAGTCCTATGTCACAAAACCCTCATGGTTCTTCTGCACGCAGTTTGCGCCAGGTTGTCTCCTCTATTGACAATGAGAGGGACTACAGCAACTTCATTACTGGCTATCATACCAAGATTCCAGCTAGAGGCTCAGATATAAAATATGAACGTAATGCTGTAAGTTCAGAGTTTAAAGGTCTCAGTAGCTCTACAGAAACTGATTTTAACCAGGTGCTCGGCTCAACTAATCCACAGTCTGCTTCAGCACCTCAGTTCCACGGGGATAATTCCGCATCTTTTTCTTCAAGGCAAGGACCTCCACAACAGTCTTTTGGTGGACCAACTCCTCAGCAGCAGTCTTCTTATGGTACTACTCCTACACAACAGGCCTACGGTTCTCCCCCTTCGCAGACTTTTGGTAGCTCGCCTACCCAGCCTGCACACCAACCTCAGATGAATCAACCATACAAGCCTGGACCACCGCCGACGCAACAACATGAGAGAACCCAAAGTCAAGGGCTACCTCCACCACAGCAGCAACCACAGTACAATTCACAGTCATTGGCATCAAGAGGAGGGCCACCACCTCAACAGACTCAACAGCCTCAACATGGTGCATACAATACTGGTTCAATAAGCTCAGCTGGGGGCCATACCTACAATGCTGGATCCGTCGGCTCTACTGGAGGTGCGTATAATGGGGGTAATGTCAGCTCAGCTGGCCCACCACAGCTTGGAAGTCTCCCATTTCAAACATCGAGTACTCCTCCACCGCCAAGCCAGCAGTCAAACTTCCCTCCAACCGGGCCTGCTTTCCAGCAATCATATGCGCAATCTCCTGTAACTCCGAATACCAGCCATCTGCCTCCTTTAAAACCTGTGTTTGGACTTAGCCTAGAACAGTTGTTCGAGAGAGACGGATCAGCCGTTCCAATGGTTGTGTACCAATGTATCCAAGCTGTAGATCTTTTCGGATTGGAAATTGAAGGTTTATATCGATTATCAGGAACACAATCTCACATTGGCAAGCTCAAGGCTATCTTTGACAATGGTAAGTTCTTCTCATTTGGCTTCCACGCCTCAGACTAACAAATGACAGATTCTACTAAGGTAGACTTCAGAAATCCAGAGAGTTTCTACCACGATGTAAACAGCGTTGCCGGACTTCTGAAACAATTCTTCCGCGAGCTTCCTGATCCACTCTTGACGCACGAGCATTATACTGCATTCATCGAAGCAGCCAGTTCGTTTCCCCGTTTCTTCATTGTTAACACCACTAACTTCTCCTAGAACATGAAGATGACATCGTCCGCCGTGACTCACTCCATGCCATCATCAATGCCTTGCCAGATCCAAATTACGCAACTCTACGCGCAATAACTCTCCATCTAAATCGGGTAGCCGACAACTCAGGTACCAACCGCATGAATGCCTCAAATCTCGGTATTGTGTTTGGTCCTACGCTTATGGGCTCCAACCCACAGAATAATATCCAGGATGCCGGGTGGCAAGTGCGAGTTATTGATACTATCTTAAATAACTGCTACCAAATTTTTGATGATGATTAAATGATTCATCCCTACTTGGGAAGATGATGGAAGGGGTTTGATGAGATGGAAGAAGTGGTGCAAGGGTAGTAAGGATGAGACAATGGTGGCAGCATGCATTTTTGTAAGATATGACAGCTTCATAGCATATCAGCCGTCTCAGGCTCTTTGTAGTATTGCTCTGCTTCGTAATAATCTTATCACAGCGATTTCATCACTGCTAATTTCTATTTTCCCACCATTACCTACGTGAGTATCTTTTTCTTGACTTTTGGGATTGGTTCCTACTACGCGTGCGACTTGTGTAATTAATGGGAAGCTGCATTGTATGGATGCTGTGGGGAGGTAAGATGTTGAGGGCGAGCTTGAAAAGCATGCAAGGTCTTCTCTTTACACATGAAAGCTGGTGTTTAGGAAATGGAAATCCGGAGCACAGAGTAAGTCAAGCAGAGACGCACGCGAGGTTGGTAAATATTGTCATAACCTAATGCTATTCATTACAGAGTATTACCAAGTGTCATCGCAGAATCATGGCTATACCAAGCCAGATTCTATGGTCCCCTGTTCGTATCATAATATCATAAAAGTCAACTCATCCATCTGATTTCCCTATTCCAACTATTTCCCGATAAATATTCAATCATCTTCTTCGCTACAGTTACATCCAGGATATCCAATATCCCAATAAATATATAATAAGGGATGCTCTCTCCCTCTTAATCCTAACTTTTTCTAGCACCAAAAAGTGTCAAGCTGAGGCTTGTGTCATTCTCCCCGACATTGGGTGTCGGTTCACCCAACATCTCCCACCTCCTCAGGGGATATTGAGTTAGTTTTTCCTTCTCTACACCTCCTATTCTTTCCCTAGTGCTCAGAACTAGCCACTGTGATGGATTTGGCGCGATGCTGAACAGGTATATAATCCGAGAATTCGATGTCGTATCGCGCAGGCCACGAATACACTGCTGGCGCATGTCATCTGGTAAGAGATCGACCAGTAGAAGTCCGAGATCAAAAGTCCGATCAATGAGCAAGGCAACGGGAGGGGAAATAGATTCGAGTGCGAGAAGCTCGAGAAGAATTGCAGCAAGGGCAAGAAGCGTTCGGGCTCTGTACTCGTAACCACTTTTGGTGGCCTCAAATGCGGAGGCATGGATCGTTGTGAACGACAAGAGTAGAGGTAGCCACTTGGTGATGACCACGTCTTTGAAGTCTGGATTCTGCTTTTGAGCACTTGAGATGAGTTGCCAGCTGTTGTTGAACGTCGTTACTATTTCCGAGGCCAATGTGCTGGTGGATGATGGTTTGGAAATACTGTATGCTGTTGCATCCACTATATAAAGAAAACCCGTTGCTTGCTTGAGGTTGCTCTCTGCACACGATATATCTTCTGAGATAGTCTTTGGAGATGGGAATAGACTCAGAAAACTGGTTTCAGCACGAGTGCGTAGGTGTCGTGCAATTGAAATGTCAAGTAGAGGTACAATGGAAGTCCAGGTGGTGTTCTCCGCAGCCACAGCTGAATCAATGGCTTTATCAAATGCTTGTAATCGTTCTGCAATGTTCTCTTCTGATACCATTTCACTGCGCGGGGGGGCATTGAACATCGAAGTTAGCTTTAGCTGGCAAAAGGGTAAGCTGAAGTCATCGGCCAACCCGAGCACTCTCTCAACGGGTATTGCCAAAGGCTGTTTAATATAGAAGTCCGCCTTCAAAAGGGCGTCGATGATGATAGTTGCGGTAATAGCCGCAACATCTTCCTCCGCATTGGAAAATATCAGAGTCTGGGTGACTAATTCCGGATTGATAACCACAAGTCTTTGCAGAAGCTCATAGAGTTCACGACTGTTGATTGAAGGTTTTGTACCAGCTCGTGCACCCTCCAATGCATGCCGAACAATAGCTAGGGAAGCAAAAGGTTGTTCAAGCTGCATTTGGTTTTGCTTAGCACGTAAGCGATACATATCCTCATCCGTCATGGCATCTGGAAGACTTGATGGGAGAAGGAGAAGACTAAGCATTTCCTGAGATACTCGTGGGCTCATTGACGTTTTGATCTCTGATGCACACACTGCTGCAACTTCTTTCAGGAGAAGGCAGCCAAAGCTGATAAGTGGCCCAAAAACCCGAATCAAACTAGGTCGTTTTTCCATGGACAGAATGCGTTTTGCCCATACAACCATCAGAACATCAAATTGCTGGGTGTCGAATGTCCGGAGTCTTGTAAGCAACAAGCCGCAGCTACGGTATTGCTCTGGTGATTTCTCCCAAGCTTCTTCAAGGCGGCCGGAGATCCGCAAAAAAAGCCTTTCAAGAGTTGCCAGGTCCATACTGTTACCTGTGGCTAAGATGTTCTCTATTTCAACTGTGAAATCGGCTTCGGCGGATTGCATAACTCCTGCCATTTGATCAGATACTGGCGAGCACGCATCAGCCGCCGTTTTTCTGTCGCTGCGGGCAAGCTCCTGTGCAAGTTGTTGCCCAACAATAGTCTGCTCCGGGATTCTGGCCGCCAGGTCTGATAAGGACACCAGAAGAACTCTTGGAGAGCAACCATCCCCAATTAAGGATCTCATCCGAGCCAAAAGAGCCTCAAACAAGTCGTTTAGTGCTCCGATAGCAGAAAAGACGTCGGATTGTAGGTTAAGGGTGTCAGCACAGGACGCTAGAACTTCTGCATCATTTGAGCTAGTGACCATCTTGATAATGTCAGCTAGTATGGAGTAATCCTTAAAGTCTTCTAGATACTGTCGAATAGTATTGAATTCCGCTGCGTTGATTGATGATATGCACCCCTTTGTAGTCAAATCGTCCCAATCCTCCAATAGAGGCTTGTTTGGCTGTAGCACCTGAAGCCTGACCTTTTGTCTTAACCAGCGACCTATATCTGATTTTACAGTTCGGCTCAGATCGTGGGATATGGCGGCAGAACTTTCCAACATCATTCCGTACATATCTATTTCATCTTCACTGCTCTGCATTCTAGGTAAGGATCTCAGTAAGAAAGACTCATGCGCTTGACATTGTTGATCTTCATCCTCCACCGAAAAGCCGACACGGTGGAGCAAACTTATACGGAGAGCCGTCATGCTTTCAGTGAGGTTATGAGTTGGGAGTTCGGCTAAAAGACGCGTCGCACATGGCCCATCTTTGTCAAGGTCCTCTTTACAGTAGAGTCCACCACGAGCTATGAGCCATTGCAAATATGTAGGTGACGAGAAGTGTTCAGAACGAGCCAGCTCAGAGACAAGGTGATAAAGTGCAGGCCTATCCCGCCCAATCTCGCAGACTCTTGAATCGAGAAAGTCGAGTACCGCGTGCGTCACCGCGGCACCAAATCTGCTCCATTGACGAAGAATCCGCGCAGCAACGTAAATTCTACCAGTTCCAGGTCGGTGAGATGAGGTTGCCCACTCCACTAAGGTGTGGGCAAGAAGTTGCTTATCGTCATCCAATTCCCAGCAGTCTCTAGCAAATCGGCCTGGGAATGGCTTAGAGAGGGTTCCGTCAAGGCGATCAATAAGTCGGCGCCGTGAGGGGGTAAGTTTTTCGGCTCCTTTAGGTATGAGACGAGAATTCCTATCAGCGATCAAGGAAAAGTGTGCTATGTATCGAGCATCGTTGTCTAAAATCGACTCCAGACTATCTTTGTGCTTTGTCCAAGTCTTTGGAGATATAAAGTTTTCTGGGCTTGAGACTAATATGGCCTTAATAAGACCTTTTAGTCGATCGGATAGAGGCGCCAATACATCTGCATCAACATGATTGATAACCTTCAAGGACTGTCAGTATGTAGTTCTTCGGATATAGGACTTCGAAACATACCTCAGTCATATGATTTAATAAAGCAGTGGTAAGGCGGCGTCCGAACTTGCGGTAACGTAGAAGATCTTTCCAATAAACCTGGGTAATCAACAACCACATAGGCAGTTTCTCTTGAGGGCTATTTTCTAAGGATGACACAAGCCAATCCATGTAGTGCTCTCGCTCTAGCAAATGCTCGGTGTGGAAAGTGGTTGCTAATCGAACCCTGGTATGTGTTAGAGGACAACTTTGAATTGGCAGGTAATACTTACGCATAGTTTATTCTACTTCTAAAGTCTTTCTCCCCGCAAGAGCCTACAATACTTTCCACAAACTGTTCTACACAGACCGTAAAATCCCTTATCCATTTCGTTTCACCACCCATAGCAAACGTGCCATTGGCACCTTTCCTTCTGGAGGATCTCAACTCATTTGCACCCACGCACTTGGCTAACCAGACAGCACGTTCGATTGGGATGTTTTTGCTAAGTGATTGTTCTAGAAGCACCTTCCCGCGGATACCATGGGGTATAGATCGACTCAACCTTCGCAACGGAATCGTTGAGTTGGCTAAGTCCTTCAGCCATGTCTCTCTCTTGGTATCTGTTACAGTGACCCGCGGCGGAGGTTTGAATGTCGAGCTCGAAGTAATCTGACCATGGGATCTCCGTTGCACAAGAACAGTTGTAAACAGGGAGGACAGTGTTTGCAGTCCGGCTCTGTCCTTCAATTTCGCATATATGGGGGCTTTCCCAGAACCCGTCTCGTTTTGGGACATCTGAGCCTTATCGAAGTAACCATGTCGAATAGCAGTTTCTGTATAATGATCTTCCGGGTGATTTCCGGTCCAAGGAAAGAAGTCAGCACGACCTATCGAAGTTAGTCCTGCTAATCCAGTTGAAGCATGAGCCGGCATACCATTCGGAGAATAGTGAGGTGCTGCAGCCGGTGTTTCCAGCGTGAATGGTTTTGGCCGCGCATCTTTCTTTACCACAAAAGTCGGTCTTGTTTTCTCAATAGCAGGTGATAAGTGAAGGCCAGGCCTCATAGGGAGCGGCATGGGCTTGATTATGACTTCATTGCCTCCTCCGTCCTGTGCTAACCTCGGGCTCAGATTGCTAATACTCGGCACATCGAAATGAAGCTGAGGTCGGCCTCGTGGGGGTTGAGATGGCCGCCATGTTGGCGTCAACTCTGCCGGCCTCGGGGATTCGATAAAACTAGATGTTCTCGAGTCCTTTCCAATCTCCAGCTTGAGGCGCGACCCCTCGCGCGGCAGGGTCCCATATCGCCCCGGCGCAACATCTGATGCCTCGAAAGACCCCTCTCCAAGACTCTCATTATTCCTCCTCACAGGAGACGACGGGGGAAACTGTTGGGAGAGGGTTCTGTTCGGCGGAGGTCGCTGTATGATGTTGGCGCTCAATGATCGCTGGGGCTGTCGCTGGGGCCCACCCAAACTGGGCCGGCTGGTCATGATTGTGCCATTCCGGTAAGATACAGATGCGGTTTTGGTAGGAGAGAGGATTGGTAAGATATCGGTATATCAATTTGATATGCGCAGAAGGTGAATTGTGTTGAGAGGGTGGAGGTTGAGGATGTACGAGATATCGCAGACGGTGTATGGTTAGATTTGAAAGAGGGTACAGCGGCACC